>Ga0326726_10005297_pt1 | contig 11695 bp, 11 predicted proteins | sample MHFenrmetagenome_2_FD_207603 | JGI IMG/M metagenome (GOLD analysis project Ga0326726, IMG submission 207603) | Lab enriched peat soil microbial communities from Michigan Hollow, Ithaca, NY, United States - MHF15MN | ecosystem: Environmental > Terrestrial > Soil > Wetlands > Peat | place: USA...
TTTAAGATTTTAATTATAAATCAGTCGAAATCAGTGCCAATCGGTACCAAAAGCTTTTTGCTTTCTCAGTGTCTCCGTGACTCCGTGGCTAAAGTTATCCTTTCTGTTCTCCAAAGCGCTTCAGGATCGAAAGCCCCAGCCCCTGGCTCTTCTCGGGGTGGAACTGGACCGCAAAAATATTGTCCCTCCAGACGCTCGAAACGAATTCGATCCCATATGGCGTCGTTGTTGCGATCACTCCCTTGTCTTCAGGAACCACGTGAAAGGAGTGTACAAAGTACACATGGCTGTTGTCCGGAACATCCCTGAGCGCTGGGACCTGGCGCTTGATCGATATTGAATTCCAGCCCATGTGTGGAATCTTGAGGCCTGAAAATTCAGGTCCTTTAAACCGGACAACGCGGCCTTTGATGATGTCCAAGCCTTTTGATATGCCGAACTCTTCGCTTTCCGTGAAGAGCAGTTGCAAGCCCAGGCAGATGCCGAGGAAGGGCTTTCCGGAATGAATGCTCTGCTGCACCGCTTCGATGAGGCCGTACTCGCGGAGGTTCCGCATGCAGTCCGGAAACGCGCCCACGCCGGGCAGGACTACCTTGCTTGCGCTCAGAATCGTTTTGGCGTCGCTCGTGACCACGGCCTCGTGGCCCACGCGTTCGAAACCCTTTTGAACGCTCCGCAAATTGCCCATTCCGTAATCGATGATCGCAATCATTTTAAAAAGCTCCACCACAGAGATCGCAGAGCACGCAGAGGTTAAAGTCTAAAGATATTAACTCTTCGGCGCTCTCCGCGTTCTCCACGGTAAAAAAGTTTTATATCTTGCCCTTGGTTGAGAGCACGCCCTTGATCCTCGGATCGAGGCCCGTGGCCTGGTCCAGGGCGCGGCCGAAGGCCTTGAATATGGCTTCGAGCATGTGGTGGACGTCGCGGCCGTAATGGAGGCGGATGTGCAGGTTCATGCCGGCATGGTTCACAATGGACTGGAAGAAGTCCTCTGCCAGCCCGGGGTCGAAGTCCTTGAGCTTGTACTTCTTCGGCAAAGCCACCTGGTATGCCAGGTAGGGCCTGCCGGACAGGTCCATCACCACCTGGGCCAGGGTCTCGTCCATCGGCACGGTCACGTCCCCGTACCGGCGTATGCCCTTGCTGTTGCCGAGGGCTTTTTTGAGGGCCTGGCCGAAGGCGATGCCGAGGTCTTCGACCGTATGGTGGTCGTCGATCTCCGTATCTCCCTTGGCCTTTATCGTGAGGTCAAAAAAACCGTGCCTGGCGATGTGCGAGAACATGTGGTCCATGAACGGCACGGCCGTCCTGATGTCATATATGCCCGTCCCGTCGAGATTCAGGGAAATTTTAATATCCGTTTCCTTGGTCTTGCGTTCGATCGTCGCTTTGCGAGCCATTCGGCCCCCTTCTTACAGTAAACCTACGAAGTATGGAGTTGAAAGTCGCGGAGGTTACCAGATGGCTCCCTGGTCCTTAACTCCCAAACCTGCCCTGCTCACCGCTTCAAAATCTTATGGAGACGTGTGATGAACTCATTATTTTCTTCCGGCGTGCCCACCGTCACGCGCAGACAGTTCTTAAGCGGCCCGGGCCTGTTCAGGTCCTTGATGAGGATGCCCGCCTCTTTGAGCTTTTCATGGATACGCGTGGCATCGGTAGCGGTCCTGAAGAGGATAAAATTGGTTTCCGAGGGATAGGCCGTGATGCCTTTTATGCCAGACAATTCATTATATAGTCTTTGACGCGATGAAATCAACAGGGAAATCTGCTGGTTCAAGACGTCCCTGCGTCCGAGTGCCGCCACCGCAGCCGCCTGGGAAAGGGTATTGATGTTATACGGCAGTCTCACCTTGTTGAGCTGATCGATCACTTTCGCCGACGCCGTCAGCACGCCGACCCGAAGTCCCGCAAAGCCGATCTTCGAAAGTGTGCGCAGGATGATCATGTTCGGGTGGTCCTTCAGCACGGGAAGAAATGATTTACCGGAAAAGCTGAAATATGCTTCGTCAATGACCACGGCCGCGCTGGTCCTGTTCAATATTTTTTGCACTGCCTCATCCGAAAAGCGGTTTCCGGTCGGATTGTTGGGGTTGGCGAGAAAAATGACCTTGGCTTTGGTCTCTTTTGCTTTTTTGAGCATCTTGTCCGCGTTGAGACTGAAGTCTTTGCCGAGCGGGACAACGGCCGCCTCCTGCGAGAGCGCCCGGGAGGAGATTTCGTACATGGCAAACGTGGGCGCCGGGATGAGGACCGGACCGCCGAACGCGAGAATGATCATTTGAATAAGTTCATCCGAGCCGTTCCCGAGGATCATCCGTTTCGTGCCGATGCCCCACAGCTCTGCAATGGCCTCCTTCAGCTTTTCGGCTGAAGGGTCGGGATAGCGGTTGACGGCTGCGCTTCTGACCGCATCGACGATGTTCTGCCTCACATCCTCGGGCAACGAAAAGGGGTTTTCCATGGCATCGAGCTTGATGCGAAAGGGAGTTTCTTCAATGAAATAGGCCTTGAGCTTCCGCACTTCAGGCTTGATGAGCTTGGTTATGTCTTTCGGTTTTGTCGGTTTTCTCTGCATAATACGAGGAATATACAAGAATCCGGAAAGATGTACAAGCAAAAATTACGCTTATTTTAGGGTACAACCGCTTTTAGCGGGGACGGAAAAGAGGTATCATGAAGCATGAAGAGGATTGCGGGGATCATTTGTTGCCTGATGCTGGCGTATCAGTTCGCGGGAGCATCGGAATTTCGCTTTTCGTCCCGGCCTAACAAAGCCGGCCTGGTCCAATGGCGGGCCTGGGGCCCGGAAACGCTCGAAGAGGCGCGCACAAAGGACCGTCTCGTTCTGCTTTCCCTCAGCGCTGTCTGGTGCCACTGGTGCCATGTGATGGACGAGACGACCTACTCGAACGAAGAGATCATCGGGTTCATCAATGAACATTTTATTCCCGTCAGGGTTGATGCTGACATGCGGCCCGATATCGACAGCCTCTATAATCAGGGGGGGTGGCCCAGCACGGCCATTCTGACGCCCCAGGGAGAGGTGATCAGCGGCGGCACCTATATCCCCCCCGAGGAAATGCTCGCAAGGCTCAAGAGGGCATCAGCGCTGTACAGCAGCGACCGCAAAACGATCACTTCGCGGATCGAAGACATGAATGCCATGAAGGAACTACGCGACCTCGAGAGCAAGACGATTTCCAATCAGCCCGGGAAAGGCGACCTGGACAACATTGTTCAGCTTATCAAAGGCTCTTTTGATGAAAAAAACGGGGGGTTCGGGATCGGCCAGAAGTTTCCGAGCCCCGAGACCATTCAGTTCCTTCTTTCCGTGTATGCAAAGAACAGGGACCCCGAGATCAGGAAGATCATAGCCGTCACGCTTGACCGCATGAGCAAAGGAGAGATATTCGATGACCGTGAAGGCGGTTTTTTCCGCTATGCAACGAAGGCCGACTGGTCGGGACCCCACTACGAAAAATTGCTCGAGGTGAACGCAAGCCTGATCAGAAACTATGCCGAGGCTTCGCAGATGTATGGAAGCAAGAAATACGGGAAGATTGCCGAAAAATGCCTGGGCTATATTGAGTCTACCCTGTATGATTCCGAAAGCGGCGCCTTCTTCGGAAGCCAGGACGCTGATGAAGAATATTACCGGATGCGGGACCGGACGCATGGGAAGGCGCCCGTTGTGGACAGGACTGTGTATGCGGATTCGTCGTCTCTTATGGTAAGCGCTCTTATTTCAGCCTACGGCGCCACCGGCAACAAGCATTATCTCGAAATGGCGAAGCGTGGGACTGCATTCATACTTCAGAAACTGTACGGAGGGAATAACGGTGTTTATCATTTTTACCGCGAGAAGACAAAGCGCCTGCCGGGGCTGCTGTCGGACAACGTTCTCTTCGGCTCGGCGCTTCTTGACCTCTATAATGCAACGGGCGAGAGGCGGCATCTGAACACAGCACAGGAGATCGGGCAGCTTATCGTGACCCGGTTCTATGATAACGGGGCGAAGCGCTTTCGCACTTCCCTTGATGCTTCGCTGGTAAAGCCGGTCACTGCCGGCATGCTGGCAGATATCAATGAAGACCTTGTGAATTATCGTGCCCTTCGCTTTCTGGCCAGGCTTGTATATGGTGATGAATCCCTGAACTTAAAAGAAATCAGGGATGCTTCTGCAGCTTCTCTGTCCGGCAGCTATCAGCGTTTTTCGCCCTATGCCGCGGCATACGGCAACGCGCTCCTGTGGATCCTGTACGAGCCGGTCCATGTAACGATTGTTGCCGACGGCGCGGCCGTGCGAAACTACATCACGGAAATCAATGCGGTGTATATTCCCGAAATGGTTGTGAGCGTCTTATCGCTTTCCAAAGACGCTGAACTTATTCGAAAACTTAAATATGATCCCCATGAAGCCGTATATCTCTGCGCAGGGAGGCGATGCTCGAAGCCGATCAGTGGGCCTGAGCGCGTGAAGACTGAGCTACGGGCTTTTGCTGGAAAACCCGGGAGGCCGTAACGTCCGAATAAAGGGTTTCGGGCCAAAAAAGAAAAGGCGGCCGATAGGCCGCCTTTTTTGATTAGGGGATCACTTTGTTCAGCGGGTACTCCACGATCCCCGACGCGCCGCGGCGCTTGAGCCGGGGGATGAGGTTGCGGGCCTGTTTTTCGTCCAGGATGACTTCGAGGCTCACCCACGCGGGGTCGGTCTGGTGCGAGATGGTGGGCGCGTGCATGGACGGGAGCAGGCCGCAGATCTCCTTCAGGTTCGCTTTGGGCGCATTCATCTTCAAGCCGACCTTTTCTTCAGCAGCGAGCGCACCCTGGAGCAGCATGGCCATGCTCTCGATCTTCTTCCGTTTCCAAGGGTCGTTCCAGGCCTTTTTATTCGCGATGAGTCGGGTTGTGGACTCAAGCATGACCTCGACGATCCTGAGCTTGTTTGCTTTCAGGGAACTGCCCGTCTCGGTCAGCTCCACGATGGCGTCGGCGAGCGTCGGCGGCTTCACTTCCGTGGCGCCCCAGGAGAACTCGATGTCGGCGGTGACTCCCTTGGATTTGAGATAACGCTTCGTGTAACCTACGAGTTCCGTAGCGATGCGCTTGCCTTTCAGGTCCTTGATGGACTTAATGGTCGAGTCTTCTGGCACGGCCACGACCCAGCGTACGGGATTCAGGCCGCCTTTTGCGTAGCGGAGCTCGGCGACCTCGACAACATCGGCATTCTGCTCCAGGATCCAGTCCTTGCCTGTGAGGCCCACGTCGAAGATGCCGTTGTCCACGTACCGGGCCATCTCCTGGGCGCGGACCATGATGCACCCGATGTCAGGATCGTCGATGCTGGGGTAGTAGCTTCGCGAGCTCACCTGCACACGGTAGCCGGCCTTGTTGAAGAGCTTGAAGGTTGCTTCCTGCAAACTCCCCTTGGGCAGGCCGAGCTTCAGTTTTCGGCCTGCGGCGACAACGTTTTTCGATGATGCCTTCTTCGATTTCGTAGGCATGAGATCTCCTCTAAAAAAATATTTTGAAGGGATAACTGGATAGTATCCGATGAGACTGTATCATATCCTGTCAATCCTGTAAATCCCGTCAAAAAATTATTTTGCTATTTTTTCGTCATCCGCACCCTGATCGTGTTGCCATGGGCCTCGAGGCCCTCCACGTCGGCAATTTGCGTAATGGCTTCGCCGACCTTGTCCAGGCCTTCTTTCGTATAAAAGATCAGGCTGGATTTTTTCATGAAGCTGTCTGTGGACAGGGGAGAGAAAAAACGAGCTGTCCCGCCTGTGGGGAGCACGTGGTTCGGGCCGGCCATGTAATCTCCCACGGACTCCGGCGTGTAGTGGCCGAGGAAAATGGCGCCGGCATTCTTGATCAATCCGAGGAGTTCGAAGGGTCTTTCCACGGCAAGCTCCAGGTGCTCCGGGGCGATTGAATTCGATACCTCGGCTGCTTCCGGGAGGGTCCCGACGAGGACAATGGCCCCAAAGCGGTCAATGGCCTTACGCGCAATCTCCTTCCTCGCGAGATTGGCGAGCTGTCGCTCGACTTCGGCATCCACCTGCTCCGCAAGGTCCCGCGATGTTGTCACAAGGATCGATGAGGCAAGCTCGTCGTGCTCGGCCTGCGAGAGCAAATCAGAAGCGACAAACTCCGGGTTGGCGCTCTGGTCGGCGATGATGAGGATTTCGCTCGGACCGGCGATCATGTCGATGTCCACCTGACCGAAGACATAGCGCTTGGCAGTGGCAACATAAATGTTTCCGGGGCCCACGATCTTGTCAACCTTCGGGATGGTGGCGGTCCCATAGGCCATGGCAGCGATGGCCTGCGCTCCGCCGATCTTGTAGATATCGCTTACTCCCGCGATGTCGGCGGCGACGAGAATGTAGGGGTTCATGTTGCCGCCCGGGGCCGGCGAGCACATGACCAGCTGTTCCACGCCCGCCACCGTTGCGGGGATCACGTTCATCAGCACTGTCGAGGGATAGCACGCCTTGCCGCCCGGCACGTAGATGCCCACGCTCCTTATGGGCCGGGCAAGCTGGCCCAGGATCACGCCGTCAGCCTCCTGGCTGACCCAGGAACTGATCTTCTGCTTCTCGTGGAAGGCGCGGATCTTCTGCGCTGCAAGCTTGAGCGCCTCGACCTTCTTATTGTCCACCTTGTTATAGGCATCCTTGATCTCGTCAAGAGAAACCTTGATGTCCTTGAGCGTGAGCTTCACCTTGTCGAACTTCTCGGTGTATTCGAGGACCGCCGGATCTCCCTGCTTTCGCACATGCTCAACGACATCCTTGACTGCTGCGGCCACTTCCTCGGTCGCTGTTTCCCCGCGGTTCACGATCCGTTTCAGCTCGATGGTAATGTCTTTCTGCTGTGAGTCGATGATTTTCATGAAAACCCCTTACTTATTTCGGATTTCGAATTGCGGCTTTCTGATTATTAAATTCCGCATTCCGCAATCGCATCATACTCTCTTTATATCCGCACCCAGGGCCGAAAGCTTCTGCTCGATGTTCTCGTACCCCCGGTCGAGGTGATAGATGCGCGACACCACGGTCTGTCCCTGGGCGGCGAGGCCCGCGAGAATGAGCGAGGCGCTCGCCCGGAGGTCCGTGGCCATCACGGGAGCGGCAGAGAGCTTCGGCACGCCCCTGACGACGGCGCTCCGGCCTTCGGTCTGGATGTCGGCGCCCATGCGCCTCAGCTCGGCAACGTGCGTGAAACGGTTCTCGAAGATCGTTTCGTTGATCACGCTCGTGCCCTCGGCCAGGGCCATGAGGCTCATGAATTGCGCCTGCATGTCCGTCGGGAAGCCTGGGTATTCCAGGGTCTTGATGTCGACGGGCTTGATCTTTCGCTGTCCGTCGACGTGGATCGTCCCGTTCTCTATCTTTATCCCCGCGCCCGCTTCAGTCACTTTCGCGATCACCGCCTCGAGGTGGCCGGGATAACAATCCCGGATCAAGATCGAGCCCCCGGTTATGGCGGCGGCGATAACGAAGGTCCCGGTTTCTATCCTGTCCGGCATGACCCGGTAGTTCATCGGACGGAGCCGATCGACGCCCCTGATCTTTATGATGTCCGTGCCCGCGCCTTCGATATGCGCGCCCATCTGCATGAGAGCATTGGCGAGATCAACCACTTCGGGCTCACGCGCGGCGTTCTCGAGTGTGGTCTCACCCTGCGCGAATACTGCCGCCATCATGATGTTCTCGGTGCCGGTCACGGTCACCGTGTCGAAGTAGATGTGTGCGCCGCGTAATTTTTTTGCCTTGGCGACGATGTAGCCGTGCTCGATCGCGACGTCAGCGCCGAGCTTCTCAAGGCCCATGAGATGGAGGTTGATGGGCCGGGCCCCGATGGCGCATCCCCCGGGGAGCGAGACACGCGCCCTGCCCATACGCGCTACGAGCGGGCCGAGCACGAGAACCGATGCGCGCATGGTGCGCACGAGGTCATAAGGCGCCTCCGGGTTTGCGAGGCCGGTGGAGTCGATCAGAACGTCGCTTCCCTGGCGCTCGAAGGAGACCCCCATGTTCTGGAGGATCCTTCCGAGCGTGGCGACGTCGGCCAGGTGAGGGACGTTCGAGATCCGATGTTTCCCCTCGCACAAAAGCCCGGCCGCGATGATCGGAAGCGCGGCGTTCTTCGCCCCGCTGATTGTGACCTCACCGCTCAGTTTTTTACCGCCGCTAATGACAATAGTTTTCATGATAGTTGTAACCACGGATGAACATGGTTGAAAGCAAGGAAGAACCGTGTCGACCGGGGCGTAATTCAGCGTAAGGGCTATTTTTTTCTTACTACGATCACGCGGTCGATCCCGGCCAGGTCTTTCAGGATCTCAGTCTTGTTGTACGCGCCAGCCTCATCAGCCATTCGCTTCAGTGTCTCCACCTGGCCCAGGCCCATCTCCATGATGAGCGCTCCCTGCTTCTTTAAGAAAGCCAAGGCGTTATCGATTATTTTTTTTTGGATCTCCGTGCCTTCCAGGCCTGCAATGAGCGCGATCTCCGGCTCGTAGTCTTTTACTTCGGCTTGAAGCATCGGCAGATCGCCTGACCTTATATAGGGCGGATTTGCCGTGATGACGTCCACCCGGTCCCGGAGGTCGAACTTTTCAAGAGGTTGGTACAAATTGCCAGCAATAAACCTGATACGATCCGACACGCCGTGCGTCCGCGCGTTTTCGCGGGCGACGGCGAGCGCCTGCATGGACATATCGGTTGCAAAGATTCTCGCGTCTCCGATCTCTTTTGCCAAGCTGATCGCAACGCAGCCAGAGCCCGTGCAGAGGTCCGCGATTGTGGCTCGCGCGCTACTGCCCTTTACGATCTCCACTGCCGTTTCGACGAGCAACTCAGTTTCCGGCCTGGGGATGAGCACGTCAGGTGTAACGATAAAATCCAGGCCCCAGAATTCCTGTCTGCCGATAATATACTGGAGAGGCTCGCGCCTGGACCTGCGATTGATTGCGTCCTCAAAGAGCCTATAGTTCTCGTTATCAAGATTGTCGTTATTGTGGGTGATGAGCCAAGCGCGGTCCCTCTCTAGAATATGAGAAAGAAGCACTTCCGCGTCGAGCCTGGCATTCTGTATTCCCGCCTGCACCAGGCGTTCAGTTGCGCACCGTATTGCATCGGCGATCTTCAAGGGTAATATTTCTGATGATTGCTGCTGTATTCACGATAAGAATAAACACGCATCATGGATCATGCATCCTGTCTCAATCGCGTCAAAGGTTTTTCAGCCTTTCCGCATTCGCCGCCGCGGTCAAGGCCTCGATGAATTCATCGAGATCGCCGTCGAGCACGGCGTCGAGCCGGTAGAGAGAAAGCCCGACGCGGTGGTCGGTCACCCTGCTCTGCGGGTAGTTATAGGTCCTGATCTTTTCGCTCCGCTCGCCCGAGCCCACCTGGGACTTACGGTCCTGGGCGGTCTCTGCCTCCTGTCGTTCCCGCTCCCGTTCGAGGAGCCGGGACTTGAGGATTTTCATGGCTTTCTCGCGGTTCTTGAGCTGCGAGCGCTCGTCCTGGCAGGCAACGACTTCTCCCGTAGGGATATGGGTGATCCTGACGGCCGAGTAGGTCGTGTTCACGCTCTGACCTCCGGGACCGGATGAACAGTACGTGTCGATGCGCAGGTCTTTCTGTTCGACCTGCACGTCCACATCGTCAGCCTCGGGCAATACCGCAACGGTGATCGTGGAGGTATGGATCCTGCCGGAGGCCTCGGTCGCGGGTACGCGCTGCACGCGGTGCACGCCGCTTTCATACTTGAGCCTGCTGTACACTCCTTTGCCCTGGATCTGGGCGATGACTTCCTTTACGCCTCCGACACCGCTCGTGCTCATGTCGAGGAGCGTCACCTTCCAGCGTTTTTTTTCGGCGTAACGCGAGTACATGCGAAAAAGCTCGGCAGCGAAAAGCCCGGCCTCGTCCCCTCCGGCGCCGGCGCGGATCTCAAGGAAGACGTTCTTCTCATCGCGGGGATCCTTCGGCACGAGCATCAGCCGGAGGTCCTGCTCCATCTGCGCGATTCGGGGCCGAAGTTCCTTGAGCTCGGACTCGGCCATTTCACGAAAGTCGGCATCCGCCTTTTTGTCCTTGGTGATCTCCTCGGCCTCGCGGATCTGCTTCAGGATGTGCCGATAGGCGCGGTAGTGGGTCACCACGTCTTCTATCTCCGACCGCTCCCGGGAGTATTTTTGATACTGCAGGTGGTTGCCGGCAATCGCCGGGTCGGACAGGAGCCGCGTGAGCTCGTCGTATTTTTCCGCAACAGCGTCTAATTTCTTCAGCATAGTAAAAAACAATTTAGCGCGGAGGACGCGGAGAACGCCGAGGAGTTAAAATCTTTAGGCGTTAAACTCAGCGGTCTCTGCGATCTCTGCGGTGAAATAGAGTCTTCTCCAACAAAAAACCCCGCTTCAGCGGGGTTCCATCGCGAGGGCCTCATTCATCGCCCTGATGGCGACCTCAAGTTGATCGTCCGAGGGTTCCCGTGTCGTGAGCCGCTGGAGCCAGAGCCCTGGCAGGATCAACAGCTCGATCAGTGGATGACCGCGTCTTTTCGCGCTGTACTTGAGAAATTCGTACCCTAGCCCGGCGATCAGCGGCAGCAGCGCGATGCGCGAAAGGCCTTTTGCCCAGAGCGGCCAGGAGCCCGGGATGAGCGAAAAGAGCATGATGGAAAGCGCCATCACGATAAGGAGGAAACTCGTGCCGCACCGCGGGTGAATGCAGGAGTACGGCTTCGCGTTCTCTACCGTCAGTTCCATGCCGGCCTCGTATGCGGCAATCGTCTTATGTTCTGCCCCGTGGTATTCGAAGACCCGGCGGATGTCTTTCATGAATGAAATGCCGGACACATACCCCAGGAACAAGGCGACCCGGAGCACACCGTCTGTGAGATTGAACAGGATACTGTTGCTTCCGACAGAAGCGAATCTCGTGCCGAGGAGGTTGGTGAGCAGGAGGGGGAGGGCCAGGAAAAGGCCGAGCGCGAAGGCTACGGCAACGATCATGGTCCCGGCCATGGCAAGAGGGCTTATCTCTTCCTTTTTCCCGTCCTCGCTTTCGAGTGCTTCGTTGGCCGAGTAATTAAGCGCCCTGATCCCGAGCCACATCGCTTCAAAGAGCGCTGCCGAGCCGCGGATGATCTTTTTCTTGAACAGGGGAAACCGCTCGCCGAGCGGCTGGAGTTCCTGCTTGAAAACGGCGATATCGGCTTCGGGCCTGCCGCCTTTTCGTACGGCCACCGTGAATGCCCGGGGAGAGCGCATCATTACGCCCTCGAGCACAGCCTGACCGCCTATGTTCAATTTTTCCGTCAAGGTGAGGACCTCGCGACAGAGCATGTCGCGGAGAGAAGCGACACCGGTCGGTTACGCCTTATTGTATTTTTTCCGGAATTTGTCGACGCGGCCTTCGGTATCGATGAGCTTCTGTTTGCCGGTGAAGAACGGGTGGCAATGGGAGCAGATGTCGAGCCTTATATTCTCTTGGGTGGACCGGGTCTGGTACTTTTCTCCGCAGGCGCAGTGGACCTCCGCCAATTTGTAGTCCGGGTGAATTCCCTGTTTCATGTTCTTACATCCTCCTGAATAAAAATCCATGACACAACCCGGGGGTTGCGGTTCTCTTTATCGAGAGCCAAGATATTATACCAAACCGGGCAA
>Ga0326726_10005298_pt1 | contig 11695 bp, 11 predicted proteins | sample MHFenrmetagenome_2_FD_207603 | JGI IMG/M metagenome (GOLD analysis project Ga0326726, IMG submission 207603) | Lab enriched peat soil microbial communities from Michigan Hollow, Ithaca, NY, United States - MHF15MN | ecosystem: Environmental > Terrestrial > Soil > Wetlands > Peat | place: USA...
TTACATTTCCAGCGGGGCTCCAATCGGCTCCACGGTGCTGGTCAGACGCTATGATTTCGGCCTCAGTTCCGCGACGCTACGCAATATCATGGCCGAACTCGAGGATCTGGGCTATCTTACCCACCCTCACACCTCGGCCGGCAGGATCCCCACGGACCGGGGATACCGGTATTATATCGACAGCCTGATCAGCGTCGAGAACGACACCGAAGATATTGAAGATCATCTGCGGCAGGCTCCGTCGCTTCACGGCGGCGACCTTCAGGAACTCATGGAAGAGGCAAGCCGCTTTCTCGCCTCGCTATCGCATTGTGCCGGTGTGGTGATCGCGCCGTACGAGTCTGAGGGCAACTATAAACACATCGAGTTCGTGCGTTTACGCGGCAGGCAGGTGCTCATTATTTTCGTGACGAACACGGGCACCGTCCAGAATAAGCTCATTGAACTGGACGAGAACATCCAGCAGCAGGACCTCAACTATTTCAGCTCATACCTGGATGAAGAGCTCGGGCAAAGGGCGCTCCCCGAGATCCGTCAGCGGCTGATCGAGAAGATGCAGGAAGAGAAACGCGTGTTCATGCTTCTCATGGATGAGACCTATCGCGCCAGCCAGGAGGTCCAGGAGCGGGACGCCGATAAAGTCTATATCGACGGCGCTTCCCAGATCCTCGAGAATCCAGAGTTCGCGAACGTGGAAAAGATGAGGACGCTGTTCAAGGCCCTGGAGGACAAGTACAAGCTGCTCAAGCTCCTCGACCGGAGCGTGACGGCCGACGGCATCAAGGTTTTCATCGGCTCGGAGAACCCTTTTTTCGAGATGCAAGGGTGCAGTCTGGTGGTGAGCAATTATAAAGCGGGGGCGAACGTCGTGGGCACGCTTGGTGTGATCGGCCCCACGAGAATGCAGTACAAACAGGTAATTCACGTGGTGGATTACACTGCGAAGCTTCTGTCGAAACTATTGGGTGAACGTTTTCAGAGGGGCCTGGATCGATGACGAATGAGTTTGATGATCTCACGGAAGAGGATGTGGAATCGATAGTCCCCGAAAAAGGGGAAGCATCGACGCCCGCGGCGGCGGCGGAAATGGAAAAGCTTTCGCAGGCCCTTGATCGGAAAGCGAAGGAAGCGGCGGAGGCCCACGACCGGTATCTCCGGACATACGCGGATTTTGAGAATTACCGAAAGCGCATGCAGCGCGATCTCGCGGATTTTAAAAAATATGCGAATGAGCAGATGGCGCGTGAGCTGCTGAGCGTCGTGGACCATCTTGCGCTTGCGATCAAGCACGCATCCGAGACAGGCGAGACCAGCCAGGGGTTGCTCCAGGGCGTGGAACTGGTGTATAAGCAGCTCCATGATATGCTCGAAAAATTCGGGATAATGCCTTTTCCCGCGCAAGGCGAACCGTTCGATCCGAAGAAGCACGATGCCGCTGCGCAGGAAGTCACCAGTGCGGTCCCGGAGAATACGGTGGTGCAGGTGTTTCAGGAAGGGTATATGTATCACGACAAGGTGCTCCGCCACGCGAAGGTAAGTGTTTCCAAGAAACCGGCGGCGGAGGTGAAAACGGAACAAGGGGAGTAAATTCGAATAACCAAGTCCTAAGCTCTAAATAAAGCCAACGGATCAGTTTCAAAACAGTTTTGATCACGGTACGCTGACACTTCGATATTATTTAGAATTTAGGATTTAGAAATTACCATCTGGTTTTTTACTAAGGAGGTTGTCATGGCAAAAGTGATAGGAATTGATCTGGGAACGACGAACTCTTGCGTTGCGATCATGGAGGGAGGAGAACCGGTTGTTATCCCGAACTCCGAAGGGAGCCGGACCACGCCCTCCGTTGTGGCGTTCACGGAGAGCGGCGAGCGGCTGGTGGGTCAGATCGCAAAGAGGCAATCGATCACAAACCCGGAAAATACCATTTTCTCCATCAAGAGGCTGATGGGGAGGAAATACGATTCGACCGAAGTCAAAGAGGCGATGAAGCACCTGCCGTATAAGATCGTGGCGGCTTCGAACGGCGACGCGCACGTGGAGGTCCGCGGCAAGACGTACAGCCCCTCGGAGATTTCGGCCATGATCCTGCAGAAGATGAGGCAAACCGCCGAGGATTTCCTGGGCGAGAAAGTGACCGATGCCGTGGTCACCGTGCCGGCGTACTTCAACGACAGCCAGCGCCAGGCAACGAAAGATGCTGGAAGGATCGCCGGACTGAACGTGCTCCGTATCATCAACGAGCCCACGGCCGCGGCTCTTGCGTACGGTCTGGATAAAAAGAAGGACGAGACCGTTGCCGTGTACGACCTGGGCGGAGGGACCTTCGACATCTCCATCCTCGAACTCGGCGAAGGTGTGTTCGAGGTAAAGTCCACCAACGGCGATACATACCTGGGCGGGGACGACTTCGACGAACGGATCATCAAGTGGCTCGCCGATGAATTCATGAAAGACCAGGGCATCGACCTTCGTAAGGACAAGATGGCGCTCCAGCGCCTGAAAGAGGCCGCGGAGAAGGCCAAGATCGAGCTCTCGAACGTCATGGAGACCGAGATCAACCTCCCCTTCGTTACCGCCGATGCGACCGGGCCGAAGCATCTGCTCTACAAGCTCTCGAGGGCTAAACTGGAGCAGATCGTCGGAGACCTCATCGAGAAGACGACCGAGCCGGTGAAGAAGGCGCTCTCCGATGCCGGCAAGAAGGTTGAGCAGATCAACGAGGCGATCATGGTGGGCGGCATGACGCGTATGCCGCGGGTTGTCGCTACGGTGAAGGATTTCTTCAAGAAAGACCCGCACCGCGGCGTGAACCCCGACGAAGTCGTGGCCATCGGCGCGGGCATCCAGGGCGCCGTGCTGACCGGGCAGGTGAAGGACGTGCTGCTCCTCGACGTGACGCCGTTGTCCCTCGGCATCGAGACCCTGGGCGGTGTGGCCACGAGGATCATCGAGCGCAATACCACCATCCCGACCAAGAAGAGCCAGGTATTCTCCACCGCGTCCGACAACCAGACCGCCGTTTCGATCCACGTGGTGCAGGGCGAGCGCGAGATGGCGTCGGACAACAAGACCCTGGGCCGCTTCGAGCTCGTGGGTATCCCGCCGGCGCCGCGCGGCGTGCCGCAGGTCGAGGTGACCTTCGACATCGACGCGAACGGCATCGTGCACGTGACCGCGAAAGACCTCGGCACGGGCAGGGAGCAGTCTATCAAAATTACGGCGTCCTCCGGCATGAGCAAGGAAGAAATCGACAAGGCGGTCAAAGAGAGCGAGGCCCATGCCGCCGAGGACAAGAAGAAGCGCGAAGTCGCCGAAGCGCGGAATGAGGCCGACACGCTTATCTATTCGGTCGAGAAATCCGTGGCTGATTACGGCTCCAAGCTCACCGAAGCAGAGCGTGCCGAGATCCAGAAAGCCCTCGAAGAGGCGAAGCGCGTGAAGGATGGCCAGGACGTCGAAGCCATCAAGAAGTCCGTGGCGGACCTCTCGAAGGCGTCTCATAAGCTTGCCGAAGAGATCTACTCCAAGATGGGCAAAGAGCAGGCACAGCCCGGCGCCGGCGCAGCAACCGGAGCAACTGGTGGTGACGGCAAGAAGCCAGAGGAAAAAGTAGTGGATGCCGAGTTCGAGGAAGTGGACAAAGACAAAAAATAGAAAAAACGAAATGAGACTGCAGAGGGTAGCCGACGCTGGGGAGGGACTCCCCCGCCGTTTGCTATCCTCTTTTTGTGAAAACCAAGTACGTTTATATGTTACCGCAGGACGCAGAGTTCACAGAGGGTAAACTGATGGATGTTCAGGCCGCGGATTTTCGTTAATGCTTTTTTTGCTTATCTCCGTTAACGTTGTGTTCTCCGCGAGCTTCTGCGGTAAATGAATAATGATTTTCAGCTGAAAGGGAATGATGGCCAAGGACTATTACGAACTGCTCGGCGTTCATCGCAATGCCGGAGATGCCGAACTCAAGCGGGCTTACCGCCGTCTGGCGCACCAGCACCATCCCGACAAGAACCCCGGAGACAAGGCGTCAGAGGACAAATTCAAGGAGATCAATGAGGCTTACGAGGTCCTCTCCGACCCTCAGAAGCGGGCGTATTATGACCAATACGGCACGGCCCCCGGCTCGCAGGGCGGCGGAACCGCGGGCTATGGCGCAGGCATGGGTGATATCTTCGGCGATATTTTCGGGGAGTTTTTCGGTACGTCCCGCGGAGGTACGCGGGCCATGGCCGGTGAAGACCTCCGGTACAACCTCAAGATCAGCTTCGAGGACGCAGCGTTCGGCTCCACAACCAAGATCCTCGTGCCTCGCTGGGAGCGTTGCCCCGACTGCGACGGGACCGGGGCAAAGTCCAAAGACAAAATCGTTACGTGCACAGCCTGCCGCGGCGCGGGCCAGATCCGCATGCAACAGGGCTTCTTCAGCATCAGTCGGACCTGCTCCCGCTGCGGAGGCGAAGGCAAGCAGATCACCGATCCGTGCAATACCTGCCGCGGGCGCAAGCGTGTGGAGCGGGAGCGCACGCTCTCCGTCAAGATTCCCGCCGGCGTGGAGACCGGGACCACGATCCGTTTGAGCGGCGAGGGGGAGCTCGGCGCTCACGGCGGGCCCCCGGGCGACCTCTACGTCTACCTTATGGTCGAGGAGCACCCGTTGTTCCAGCGGGAAGGACAGGATGTCATTTGCGCCATTCCGATCAGCTTCGTACAGGCAGCGCTCGGCGCGGATATCGACGTGCCGACCCTCACCGGAAGCGCCAAGCTGAAAATTCCTGCCGGCACCCAGCCAGGGCACACGTTCCGGCTCAAGGGAAAGGGCTTTCCCCACCTTCGCGGCTCCGGCATCGGCGATCAGCTGTGCAGGATTGTTGTGGAAGTTCCCGCCGGCCTGACCTCAAAGCAGAAGGAACTTCTCCGCGAATTTGAACGCCTGAACGGTGACAACTCGACCCCTATCACGCAGGGATTTTTCGATAAGGTGAAACAGATATTCGGGGAGAAGACAAAGAAATAACGATGCGGCTTGGTCATGAAATGAGAAAACATGACTTATTGCGCACGCCGCTTCCCCTCGGCGATGACAGAAAACAGCGATTGCCCAGCAGTATGTATCACCACCCGGGCAATCGCGGAAGACTGGTTATGCTGCTTTCGAATGGAACGATTTGATCATCTCAGGGGTAAATTTTCCTACTTCTACGATACGTACCTTCTCCTGGATGAATTTCGGCACATATTTGTTCAGCGCATCGTCCCTGGTGTTCGCGTCGACAAGCGCATACCCAGTATGATCGCCGGTCTTGCAGCCGAATTCAAATTTATCCAATATATCTTTTCCTTTTGCCAGTTCCTCATCAAGCGCCTTGAGACACTCTTCCGGTTTGTGAGGTGATTCGATCATATACCGTGCCATAGGGACCTCCTTCATTAGCCTCGTTACTCACTTTGTGCAAGTTTTTCAATCGCCATAAGAGGACTTAAACGGTCTTCTTATATCTTTTATTATATCACCGTTCCTGAAGGCTGTCAAAAAACGGCAGAGAATTGATTTCATGAGACATAAATCCCACATCGATCGGGCCGATATTTGATAAAAAGGTAGCAGGTGACCGCTGACGATACGTCCAGGAGTTCTTCATGATTGCCTATCCCCACATTCGTCCTGAAATTGTGCGTGTTGGTCCTCTTGCCGTACGTTGGTACGGCCTCATGTATGTTTTAGGCTTTGCGTCATCGTATGCGTTGGCCGTCTACCAAATAAAGCAAAAAGGCCTTGACCTCGGAAGGGACTTTCTCGATTCCCTCTATACCTTCATCGTGCTGGGGCTCATCATCGGTGCGCGTCTCGGCTATGTTCTTTTCTATAACCTTTCTTTTTACGTCCAAAATCCTCTGGACATTTTTGCCCTGTGGGAAGGGGGAATGTCTTTTCATGGCGGACTGATCGGGAGCGTGCTCGCCGGCATATGGTGCTGCAAACGGTTTGCGAAGGACCCGTGGCAGATCGCAGACCTTGTCATGGCAACAGCTCCCCTCGGACTCGGTTTCGGCAGGCTCGGGAACTTCATCAATGGCGAGCTTTACGGCCGCGTCACCAATGTGCCGTGGGCGATGGTCTTTCCGGCGGGTGGACCGCTGCCTCGGCATCCCTCGGAGCTCTACGAGTTCTTTCTTGAAGGCGTTGTTCTCTTCACGGTCCTCTGGATCGTCAAGGAAAGGATGCGAGCAACCGGCGTTCTTACGTCGCTTTTTGTCATGCTGTACGGCGTGTTCAGATTTATTGTGGAATTTTTTAGAGAGCCAGATCCGCAGCTCGGCTTTGTCCTGGGCCCCTTCACCATGGGGCAGGTTTTGAGCGTGTCCATGGCTTTCGCTGGCGCCTTGCTGCTTTGCCTCAGACTAAAAAAAACACGAACTCCTTCGACTTCGAGATGATCGCATTCGTTCGTATTTATGATAGTGCAAAGTTCCGGGCCGCATCATAGTTTACAGCCGCGCTGAAAAAATCGTTGTCCCCTGCTTGCAGATACGGTACAATGCCAATCTCTATGGAAATGACATTCTTTTTCAAAGGACTTATTGTCGGATTCGTCATAGCCGCTCCGGTAGGGCCGATTGGCGTCCTGTGCGCGAGGCGAACGCTCACGTTAGGACGTCGGGCCGGCTTCTTCTCTGGCATGGGAGCCGCCACTGCTGATTCCGTATACGGCTTTATTGCCGCCTTCGGTCTGACATACATATCGGACCTTCTTATCGGTCATCAGTCCTGGCTCAGGCTTGCCGGCGGCGCTCTCCTGTGCATCATCGGCGCCAGGACGCTTATTGCGGAGCCGGAGCAGCAAAGCGCCGTTCCTAAGTCCGCTGGACGATTTGCCGGAATGTATACCTCCACGTTTTTCCTCACGCTCACGAATCCCATGACCATTTTTTCCTTTGCCGCGGTCTTCACGGGGTTCGGCCTCGCCGGCGCCAGGGGAAGTCTTGTTTCGGCAGGAACGCTTATTCTGGGCGTGTTTCTCGGTTCGGGCATCTGGTGGCTGTTTCTCGTCGGCGTATTCAGTATATTCAGGATGCGTCTTGAGCATCACGAACTGCGGTGGGTAAACAGGATTGCGGGTCTGATCATTGCCGGTTCCGGTTTGCTGGCGCTTTTAAGCTTGAAGTGGTAGAGGATGAAAGTCTGGTTTCCGGTCCAGCATGATGAGGATGCGTATGCCGGGCCGGGCATGGCCACCGCGGGAAATGTGCTTGTTGGCGGTCAACCAGCAAAGAACGAGAGGACCATGGCGCGGGTGAATAAGATTCGAACTTATTGTTTTCTTGCGCGTGTATTTGAGAATCAGCAGCACGACCCGTTCTGTCGCGTCTGCAAAGCACGGGTGAACTCCGTGACGGCCACCAGAGAAAGCCTCGCCAGGTTCGAGAACGAGCACTCGGACGAAATACGGGCACTGCCCGGCGAGTTCCAGCAGCTGTTAGCCGATACGAAAAGCATTCTCGCTCGCCTTGTCCTGCCGGAGAATGCTTCCGGTCAAAAGAAAGCAGGAAACTGCAAACTGCCGGAAGGGTTGTGTTTTGTTAAAGCCTCCCTTGCCATTCTGCAGAAGATATAATGCACTTGCTGTCTAGCGTATCAGCCGCCAGCCACGCAGCTTTGCGACTCTTCCTCCGTCCGCCTGTCGGTTCAGACCCACATTCATCCGAACTCTTTGATTCCGTGCTCGTGGTGCGCTCTTAGTCCGCCCTCGCGCCATGGGCTGTGTCGGCTGCTTCCGGTCCTGCTGTTCCCCTCACATAATATGCTATACTTAAAGAAAATAAGGCAGTGTCTGGCCGCTTGCTGTTCTGGATTTACTCCGGCAACGGAATAACAGGGAGGAACACATGAATGCTCTTGAAATGGCGATGAAGATGGAGACGGACGCAATACGGTTTTACACGGAAGCCGCTCAAAAGACGAAGTACCCGGCAGGGGAAAAAATGTTTCTCACCATAGCCGAGGACGAGAAGCGCCACCTCCAGATGGTCACGCAGATCGTCAAGGGGCTGAATGTGACCATAAAGGATGTGAGCCCCATGAAGAACGTACAATCGGTCTTCGAAACGATGAAGACCGAGATGATGCGTAAGGTCGAGGCCACCGCGGATGAACTCGAGGCGTTCAAAATCGCCATGGAGATGGAAAAAGAAGGCGTGGAATTCTACAAGAAAACACTTGCCGGAGCCGGGAAAGAAAAGGAAAGAGCGCTGCTCGAACGGTTGGTCCAAGAAGAAGAACAGCATTATGACATATTTGCAAACACGTACCAGTTTCTGGCAGACACCGGGAATTGGTTTTTGTGGGAGGAGCGTGGTATCGTGGAAGGCTGAAAGCCTGACGCTCCTGGAAGGGAGGGACCTATGGGTTTTACGCATGGTGATTTAAAAGAGAAGATCCTCGAAATGTATCCCGAGATCGCGGAACATCGGCTTTCCGTAAACCTTGATTTCAGTGCAGAGAAGAACGCTTATGTTGTGACGTTTAAGCGCGGACAGGAGCATTTGAGCACCCATCTCGAAAAAAAGGACGCCGAGGAGTGCATGAACGGCATCAAGTGCGTGTATTTAGGCGTGCAGGTCGCGCAGTTTATCAAAAATTTCGAGGAGCGAGCGGTGTTTGGCCGGAAGGTCGCGTGATACGGAGGGCGAATGAAACTCTGAAAAGGTCACGGGGGCGTGAGATGCTGATTCTCGACCGAAGCAGTTAGACACCATATGCATAAATACAAAGAGCCCGGAATTATCCGGGCTCTTTCGTGTTTGAGGACCTCTCATCGCCAGTCTGGCTATCAGATGGGGCCGCTCAGCAGGAACTTTTGCACTTGCACGTTACCGCCATTTTCTTTGTGACCTTTTTGATCGTCATCTGCTGCCTCCTTTCTACGGTCACTGACAGGACATACGCACGGGACCGATGCCGCTCTCGAGGAATCATAAATGTTACGTCCTGAAGTATTTTAGCTTATAATATACCATAAAGTATGCACCGATAGAGGTCTTTGCCGCCCTTTCCTCCGGAGAGCTCCGCCCGGTACCGGCAGCCGCCCCGGCACACTTCCACATATTCACAAGAGCAGGCAAGGTCCTTGAGCCGGACCGGTTCTATCTTGCGCCACGCGTTCATGAGACCCTGTTCAATGGCGCCGACGGCATGGTCTTCGTAAAACGTGCATTTTGCGATTTTCCCGCCGGCCATCACGGCCATAAGATGGAAGCCGCAGCCGAAGCCCTGTTCTGAGGAATGAAGACCGCTGCCGAAGCCGTAGCCGAGATATTTCCCTCCCTCCTCGGGACTGACAAAAAATTCCGCATGCTCTCTGAGCCTTCCGGTGGCGCAGGGGACATCAACCGTCCAATCTTTGATCCCCATCTCCTTGAACATGCGTTCCATGCTATCGAAGTCGACAAGATTTTCCCGGTGGACCATGGTAGAGACCGAGACATCGAACCCGGCATCGAGAGCCTGCCGAAGGGCCTGCATGGAACTGTTGAAAGCGCCGCTGCCCCTGACGGCGTCATGGGCTTTTTCCAGTCCGTCGATGCTGATCTGTATCTCATCCACCTTTAGTGCTTTGAGCAGGTCCTTCCTGAGCAGAATGCCGTTCGTGAACAGGACCTTGCGAAGGAAAAAGTCAGGAAGCATCTCGTTGATTTCATCGAACCCGGGGTGGAGCAGCGGCTCCCCGCCAGTGAGCATAACGCGCAGACCCTGCATCTCTTCAAATTCCACCAGAACATCGCGTACCCGCCGTGGAGAAAGTTCTTCCCGCGCGTTGTTGTTTATGTAGCAGTGCCCGCACCGCAGGTTGCAGGCACTGGTGATCTGCAGCTCCAGGTACCTGAGGGATGGTTCTGGCGCCCGTATGAGGAGAGGGTGACGCCTTCCCGACGCATGCTCGGCAGTAAGCAGTCCCTCTTCCATGCAGTAATCAACGAATGCGCTGCCCGTCGACGCGCACCCCTCGTTCGTGGCGCATTTTTTCAAAAAGCGGAATGATTCATCGTCGAGCTCGTAAAGCTCATCCTTTGCGATGTGGTAGACAGAAGGTGTCTCGAGCCACTTAAGCACGGCCCGCCGCGAAAGGTAATAATTCATGCCTAAAGTATAGCACCCTGCGGGGCAATTTGTTATAATTGCACCATAGTGAAAAAATGAAAACCCGGAATAAAACACTGTGTTTAAATTTATGTTCTTATTACAAACCCGGTAAAAACGAGGAACTCGCATGCCGTGGGTATGAAGTAGTTCAACGATTGCTCCCGCGCGGCAAATTGCTCGAACTTGCCGGATGCGGCAGGGAGTTCGACCGTGCGAAGGCGGAACCACTGGTGCAAAGGATGTGCGTACACTGCAACTTTCAGCCGGACGGCTGCGATTTCATGCTTGACCGGAAGGCCCCTCCCTGCGGCGGGTTTGTACTGCTTGCGCAACTCATCGAGTCGGGCGCCGTTCCCATCGAGGACATATCTTGATGCATCCTTAAAAATAAAAGCCAGCCACGAGAGGCGGTCATGGATTACACCATCAAGATCGGCGGGGAGGCGGGGCAGGGGATCCAGACCATCGGTGAAACCCTCTCCCGGGTCTTCTCGCGGAGCGGCCATCATGTCTTCAGCCACCAGGATTATGAGTCTCGCATCCGCGGCGGCCACAATTTCTATCAGATCCGCCTTTCAGACCTGCCCATCTCCGCGTCCAGGGACAACGTCGACATCCTCGTGGCGCTCGACCGGGATAGCATCCTTCAGCATGAACGGGAACTCGCTGAGCGCGGCCGCATCATTTATGACTCTTCCTCGCTGAAACTGAAATACGAAAAACCCTCATTTCTCGACATCCCCTTCGCCGATCTGGCGATCGAAAGCGGCGGCGCGCGCATCATGGCAAATACGGTAGCGACAGGAGCCGTGCTCGGCATGCTCGGCATGGAGCTGACGCACTTTCTCGATATCATTGCCGCTGCTTTCAGGAAAAAAGGCGATGACGTGATCATGGCGAACAAGAGCGCGGCGCTCGCGGGCTACGAATTCGCCGTCCAGCACTGCACGAAATGTTCCTTCGCCGCCGGGACCATCGTTGCCCAGCCCCGGATGCTGATCAACGGCACCGAGGCCATCGCGCTCGGCGCCCTGGCCTCGGGATGCAAGTTCTATGCGGCCTACCCCATGACGCCGTCCACGGGGATCATGAATTACCTTGCAGCAAAGGAGAAGGAGTACGGTGTCGTGGTGGAGCAAGCCGAGGACGAGATCTCGGCAATCAACATGTCGCTCGGCGCGTCGTTTGCCGGCGTACGCGCGATGACGGGCACTTCAGGCGGCGGGTTTGCGCTCATGGTCGAAGGGCTGTCACTCGCGGCTATGACCGAGACGCCGATCGTGATCGCACTGGGCCAGCGGCCCGGCCCGGCAACTGGCTTTCCCACGAGGACCGAGCAGGGTGAGCTCCAGTTCGCGCTTTCCGCGGGACACGGCGAATTTCCCCGGCTGGTCTTCGCGCCCGGCACGCCCAGACAGACATTTTACCTTACGAACAAGGCCTTTGACCTTGCAGAAAAATATCAGGTCCCGGCCATTATCCTTTTTGATACCTATCTCGCCGATTCCCAGTGGACGCTCGACGGCCTTGACGCGGGTAAAGTACGTTCTATGG
>Ga0326726_10005299_pt1 | contig 11695 bp, 8 predicted proteins | sample MHFenrmetagenome_2_FD_207603 | JGI IMG/M metagenome (GOLD analysis project Ga0326726, IMG submission 207603) | Lab enriched peat soil microbial communities from Michigan Hollow, Ithaca, NY, United States - MHF15MN | ecosystem: Environmental > Terrestrial > Soil > Wetlands > Peat | place: USA...
GCTTCACCGGCTTCAGTCAAGCGTGATCGTATCGAACCGGACGTGCTCGCCCTCGGGGATGGCGAGGTAGGCCGCCACCGCGAGTCGCGGATGCGTCGCCTCGAGCTCGGCTTTCGCGAGCAGGAGGTCCGCGCGCTGGCGCTTCGCGATCTCGGCGTGCGACAGGTCCGGATACTTCAGGCCGTAGAAGCCGCAGTTCTCGTGCGCGAGCAGCACGACGAACGTGAGGTGGTGGCCGCGGATCAAGAACTCGGCGGCACGCGTGAACGTGTCGCAGTCGCCGTAGCCGCTGGTGCGGTGGTTCAAGAGGCCCGCACCGCCCGGAATCGTCAGCGTGTCGAGCCGCGGATGGCCGAGATGCTGAAACAGCTCCTCGATCGCGTGACCGAACCGACCGTCCGAGCAGTACACCGCCAGCGCATCCGGATACGCCGCCTCGAACTTCGACCCGGGGTCACGGCTCTTGAAGTGCATGGCTCGAGCGTATCGCGAGCGCAGAATCGTTTTCAGTTCTCGGAGCCACAACAACTTGTCGGCCCGGCGTCGTCGAGTTGTGTCATCGTTCGTCGCGTGCGAGCGTTCCTTGTCGCGGCCGTGATCGCTGGGTGCGGCGAGCCCACCGCCGCCACGTCCAGCGATGCGCCGGTGTCGGTGGTCACGTGCACCGGCGATGTCGCCGGCAGCTACTGCGGCGGCGACAGCGTCGACGGTGGTGATCCTGCGACGCTGTATCAGTGCCCGGGCGCCGGCATGGCACCGGCGTCGGAGATGCCGTGCTCCGCCGGTTGCGTCGTCGAGCCGCCCGGGACGCCGGATCATTGCATGGTGCCGATGTCGACCGAGTCGTTTCGGTTGCCGTGGCAGCCGGGCGTCGCGATGCAGCTCACGCAGGACTGCAACGACGCGTGCTGCAGCGATCATGTCGGGACCGACGAGTACGCGTACGACTGGGCGAACGGCGGCTCGTTCACCGTCGTCGCGGCACGCGGCGGCACGATCACGCACCTCAAGATCAACAGCACGTCGGGTTGCGGGACCAGCGCCTGCGAGAACGACGCGAACTACCTCGTGATCGATCACGGTGACGGCACGCAGTCGACGTACCTGCATCTCGCCGTCACCTCGCTCGAGCCCGGCGTCGCGTGCGGCGCGACCGTGGTGCGCGGGCAGGCGCTCGCGCATTCGGGGACGACGGGATGGTCGACCGGCATCCACCTTCACTTCCAGGTCAGCGGCGTGCACGCCGGTGCGCCGACCTGCGAGTGCGGCGCCGCGGGTCAAGGCTGCAGCGCGACCTCGGTGCCGTGGAGCAGCTTCTGGGTGACCGCGACATACCCGTCGAAGGCAACGCCATTCGACGAATGGCCGGCGGCTCCACAGTGCGCGAATCGCCGCATCGCGATGCCGGCGTCGCAGAACCTCTAGCGAACCTGCCAGCGCACGGCTGCTTCCGCGGTGGCCGACACCGTGAACACGACCTCGCTGCCGAGCTGCTGGCTCGGGACCGCCGCGCCGTCGACATCGACGTGGGGTGACGCGATGCCGGACGGCACGCGGACGTGCATCACGACCGGACCGGTCTGCATGGTGGTCAGCGATCCGGAGATCGACGTCGGGGTCGAGGCGAGCGAGATTCGCGGCCAGGTGATCGAGTAGGTCTCGGTGGGAAGCAGCGGGGCGATCGCGAGGCCGTCCTTGGTGCCGTGGATGCCGGCGAGCGCGAACATCGCGCGCAGCAGGCTGGCGTGGCTGTGGACGTTGAACACCGGGTAATCCGTCAGCGCGGTCGCGAGGTGCGCGTCGGCTTCGCCGGGGCGGTCGGCATCGGGGGCGTAGTAGGAGTCGGGGCCGCTCCACACGCCGTACCACAGCGCGGGAAACGTCTCGGCATGGCGGAACAGCGTGTTGCGCACGAGGCTGTTCCAGCCGCGTGCCGGATCGGCGAGTCCGTACGCCTCGGTCAGCCAGGCCGACGACACGGGCCACACGCCGCTCACCTGCGGTCCGGGAGTCTTGGCGATCACGGTCATCGGCCCGATCGTGGTGTCGAACCGCCGCGCGACGAGATCCAGCAACGCCGCGCGGCGATCGGCGGACACCGCGTTCGCGATGATCGGCAACACCTGCGGCTCGAGGTAAAGGCTGTCGCTGCCGAACGGATTGCCGCTGTCGACGAAGCCGCGCTCGTACCACTGGCCGGTCCACGCGACGGTCTCGAGCTTCGCGAGTTGATCGGCGCGCTCGTCGGAGTAGCGCTGGGCGAGCGCGGGCGCTCGCGAGGCCACGATGTCGGCGGCCAGCGGATAGCCTCCGACGAGGAGCCACGCGTTGAACGTCGATGACGTGCCGGTCGGCGTCGCCGGCTCGGTCGCGGTCTGTAGCACGCCATCGGCGTAGTCGTTCGTGCCCATCGCGACGAGGCCGTGCGCGCCGAAGCCGATCGTGGTGTCCGCGAACTGCTGCGTGAGCTTCAGGTGATCGATCACGCTCGCCGCCTCGCCGGTGCTGCGCGGCCAGTACGGAACCGATCGATCGAGGAACGCGTCATCGCGGGTGAGCGCGACGTAGCGCGCGATCGCCGATGGCATCAGGAAGTACGCGTCGCTGCGTCGATCGTAGCGGACCATGTCGGTGAAGTTGCCGACGCCGGTCGTCGCGTACGGGTAGCGGCCGGCATCGGGCAAGCTCGGCGCGCGCTGGGTCGCGAGCGACAGCGCGAGGGTGTCGCGGGCGAGCTCGGGATCGATCGGCAGGACGGCATCGGCGAAGATCGTGTAGTCGCCGATCGCGCCGTCGATGCCGTGGATGTACTTGTACGAGCCGCCCTGACCGAGCAGCCGGCGCTTGTGATACGCGTCGTAGGTCGCGAGCGCATGGATCGCGTAGCTCGACCACGCGAGCTCGCGCTGCACCGCGCCGGCCGCGGGGAGCCCGGGCAACGCGGCCCAGACCAGGCGCGGGCGCCACGCCTGCGCGGCAGCGTGACCGTCGGGATCGGCGGCGCGCAGCGCGGTGACCGTGGGCAGCGGATCGTCGCCGGCAGGCACGACTCCGAACGCAAAACGTCGCGTGATCCGGGCGTTCGCCGGGACGGTCACGGTCTCGCGCGCGGCGAGGATCGCCGGTTGTGTCGCACCGTCGAGGTCGAGCGCGCGCGACGTCGCGTCACCGGCCGCGGCGGCTCGGCGAGGCGGCGCGCGATCCACGCCGTCCCACAGCTCGCGATCGGCGAGCCACACCGCGTCGGGCGTGTCGTCGAGCGGCGCCAGCCAGACGGTCGCCGGATAGTCATCGACGTCGCTCGGGTCGTCGGGGCCGGCGGCCGGCGACTTCGCGGTGCTCGCGACCGCGGCGATCTGCGTGGCCGCATCGTAGCTCGCGTGCTCGGTGAACCCGGCATCGAGACCGCGGCGCCGGCGCTCGATCTGGGCGGTAAGCGTGGTCACCAGGAGATCCGAGGTCGCGAGCTCGATCGGCAGCTCGTAGAGATTCACATCGGCAAGCTCGACGATCCCGAGGTGGCGATCGTCCGGCGACGCGTTGTCGATCGTGACCTCGGTGACGAGCGCGCGGGTGTGCGGGACCGCGAACGTGCGGCGGGTGACGGTCAGGCTTCCCATCACCGTCCGGGTCTCGACGTAGCCGATCCCGAATCGACGATCCTGGGGCGTGCCGACCGGCAGATCCTCGAACCGCGTCGACCGCACGGTCTCGCCGTCGATCACGTAGCCGATGCCGGCACCGAGCTGGGGCGGAAACTCTGGCTGCTGCTCGTCGCGCCACGGATCGACGCGGATCGGCCACGCGTGCCCGCGATCCTGCGTGTACAGATCGATCCCGCCCGAGGCATGCGCCATCGCGACGGTGCCGTAGCCGTCCCCGATCACGTGCAGCGGGTCGTGCAACGGTCGCGGGCTAGGAGACCACGCATGCGCGGCTTCGTCGCAGCGCTCGTCGACGAGGAAGTCGTAGGCCGGAAGACCGTCGTCATCGATCGCCCACGCACCGGCGAGTGCCGACCCGGTGTCGCACGGCACCAGGGTCATCGGATCGGATGGGTCACCGCAGCCGACGCTCGCCCGCACCGGGCGCACGTAATCGGCGCACGACGCGGGATCGACCACCGTGTTGTCACCGCAACCGACGATCAGGAGCGCGAGCCAGTACCGCATCCGGGCACGCTAGCGATCCACGGGCCCACGTCTGCAACAATCGCCAAGTGAGCTGCGTTTAGTTCCGCCTCTTAGCCGACGCCGCGGCCCGCGAGCTCGAACCATGATCGCGCGGTCGCACCAGAACCTCGTGTTGTCGCGAATCCCGCGGCCCAGCCTCGACGATCCGCGAACCTACGCTGGCACGCGGCCTGCGTAAGAGGAGAGCATGGTCAAGGTCCTTGTCATCGCCGCGCTGCTGCCCGGTTGCCTCCCCGAAGAGGACGGGACCCCGCCGCAGATCACCTCGGTCGCGCTCGACACCGCGACGATCGCGGCCGAGACGGACGTCACGGTCACTGGCACGGTGGGGTTCCTCGATTCCGAGGGCGACATCGTCGAGCTGCACATCCGCCTCATCGATACGTCGGGGCAGGGAAGCTTCCGCACCGTGGTCTACGACCACAACAGTCTCGCTGGTGACGAGGGCGTCGTGCACTGGTCGATCGCCAACGTTCACGAGCCCGCCGGCACGTACACGCTCCAGCTCCAGCTCTCCGACTACTACGCCAACGACTCCGGCACGGCGACGGCCACGCTCGCGGTTCGATGAGGAGTTGATGGTCGCCGCGCTGAATGCAACCCGGCGCGGCGTCGCGATGTCCATCCATCGTGGGTCCGCGCGCGCTCGCGTTTGCCGTGTCCGTGCTGTGCGCCGGCTGCATCGCCGACTTCGTGTTGCTATGGCCGCCGCATCGTGACGCCACGTCCCCCACGGGCCGGCTGCTCGTGGACGAGGGTGGCGCGATCGAGGTGTTCGTGACGCCGTCAGCCGGCGCCGAGCCCGACGCGTTCGTGCTCGCGATGTTCGGCAACGGCGAGCTCGCCGATGCGCCGGCCGCCGAGCTCGCGGCGATCCTCGCGGAGCACGGCATGCACGCCGAGGTCTGGGGCGTGAACTATCCCGGCTACGGGCGCAGCGACGGTCGCGCGAGCCTCGACGGTGTGGCGCGGAGTGCGCGGCGTGCGTACGCCGAGGTCGCACGCCGTGCGGCGGGCAAGCCGATCATCGCGTACGGCTCGAGCATGGGCACGACCGCGGCGCTGCACCTCGCGGCTCACGTTCGCCTCGCCGGCGTGGTGCTGAAGAACCCGCCGCCATTGCCCGAGCTCGTGCTGCGCCGGCACGGCTGGTGGAACCTGTTCTTGCTCGCGGTGCCGGTCGCGCTGCAGATCCCCGACGACCTCGACAGCATCCCGAACGCGGCGCGCTCGACCGCACCCGCGATCTTTCTCAGCGCGAGCGACGACGAGGTCGTGCCCGTCGCCTACCAGGAACGCGTGATGGATGCCTACGCCGGGCCGTGGCGGCAGTTCCGCCTCGCCGGCGCGAGCCACAACGATCCGCTGCCGGCGCGGGCGCGGCGCGACCTCGTCGCCGCGATGCGGGCGTGGATCGCCGTCGGGTCGATCCCACCGGCTCGGAGCTCGCGGATCGGCGATTCGGGATCGTGATCATTCCGCAGGCGGCGTTACAGCGTGTGCTCGACAGGATTCTCGGGGGAAAGTGTCCTCCGCGTGCTCGATTCCGTGCCGGTCTGGGAGAAACTGAACGAGTGAGGCTCGCACCGCGTGCGATGTGGTGCTCCACATCGACCACTTCAACGATCCGCCGGATGCGCCCCCGTGCGTGACCGGTGATGAAGACTGCGACGGCCAGCTCGACGCGGCCGACATCTGCCCAGCAGATGCGGATCAGTCGACCGCCGATGACGATGGGGATGGGGTCGGCGACGCCTGCGATCCGGACCGCGGGATGGCGAACAACCACATCGCGCTGTTCGACGGGTTCGATGACAACTCGCGGGCGTGGAGCATCACGAGTGGAGCCTGGCAGCTCGCCGGTGGCGCATTCACGCAGCCGGCGATCGGGGATGCCCATGTCGAGCTCGCGGTGTCGGTGAAGACGGCGTCGGTGGAAGCGATCATCCCGCAGCTCGATACGGTCGGGACCAACGGATCCGTCGAGGTCTTCGGCTCGTCAGGAGGATCCCCGCTGCGGTGCACCGTGGTTCGCAATCAAGCCGACGGTACCGAGCGCTTGCAGGTCCACACGATCCTCGCGTTCATGGAGACCGAGCTCACCGGTAGCGGCACGCTGCGGATCGAGGGTGGACAGCGCCAGGATGGAACGTTCTACTGTCGAGCGCGACGCGGCTCGAACTTCGATGTCGTCGTGACCGCGGGCAGCCTCGCCGCGCAGCAGATCGACCACATCGGGATCGCCACGAGCAGCGCATCGACGACCGTCTCGTCGATCACGCTGTTCGATGTGCCCTGAGATCAGCTAGTTCCGGGCGATCTAGCGCCGGTTCACGTCGAGCTCACGGCCACGTGATGGGTGGGTCACGCACCCGCTATGTCGAGCTCACCGGCCTTTGCCGCATCGTCATTTCCATGACGAACACGCGACGCCTCGGGATCGCCGCGCTGACCATGACCGCGCTGATCACCGGCCTGGCGCATGCGGATAGTGAGCTCTCCGACCATGCAACCACCACCACGCAAGGCAAGCGCCATCACGTGCGGATGGGGCTCGAGCTCGCGACGATCTTCGCCGTCGGCCACCAGTGGTACTGGCGCGACAACGGCAAGCCGAACGAGGTCGACTGGCAACTGCCGCACGGCATGGCGGCCGTCGAGGCCAAGCTCGGCGGCACGGGCGCGTGGCGGTTCGACGGCAACGCGTTCGACATCAACGCGATCGGTCACCCGATGTTCGGCATGATGACGACGTTCCTCGCTCGCGAGAACGGCTACAGCCTCGGCGAGTCGTTCCTGATCTCGACGCTCGCGTCGGGGACCTGGGAGACCTTCCTCGAGCTGCGCGAGTACGGCAGCCTCAACGACATCGCGATGACCTCGCCTGCCGGCCTGCCGCTCGGCGAGGCGGCGTATCAGATGGTGCACCACCTCCGCGAGACTCACCTCGAGCTGCGCGGCGGCCTCGGCGTCGACAATGGCGCGGCGTTCGCGGTGATGGCGGCGCGCGCAGACCTCGATCTCGTCCCGGCGATCGGCGCCGGCACGTTCGGCGGCGGCCGCCGGGTCAGCTTCGCGGCCGAGCTGCCGACCGACGATCAGGGCCTGCGCTCGGTGGATGCCGGCGCCAAGGCGACACTCGCGGGCTACTACCACAACACCAACGACAGCTCGCTCGTCGTCGCACTTAGCTCGGAGCTCGACTACCGCAAGCAGGAGCAGCGTCAGGAGCGCGACTGGGATCTCCTGTCGGTTGTCGCGTTCGGCCCGTCGATCGACTACCGGCTCCGCGCGAACCAGCTGACGATCGACGTCGGCGCCGACGCGTACCTCGACTTCGGCATGCTCAAGTCCGAAGGCTTCGCGGGCTGGCGCGCGGCACACCCGACGGGCGTGCTGCGCAACGTGCTCGAGGGCCGCGAACACCCGTATTACTACGCGGCCGGCGCCTCGCTCGATCCTCACATCAACGTGACCAGTGGCGGCTATGTCGCCGGCGCGAAGCTGACGGGAAGTCTGTTCAGCTCGATCGATCGTGCCGATCGCGACCAGGAGATGATCACGACCGACCTGCACCTCACGGACAGCGATGGCCACGGTGAGGCGTGGCTCGGTTACCAGCAGCGCAACGTCTCGGTGCTCCTCGACGGGCGGCTGCACCGCCGCGCGGGTAGCGCGAACGATGTCCACGCCGAGGCCGCCGAGCGCACCGCGATGGTGACGGTCGGCTACCAGATGTGATGGACCCCCCGGATCAAGGCACGGGTCGCTTTCGGTCGAGATCACGAGCCGCTTCCATGCACGCGAGGTTCGTGCTTGAACGCGGCCGGCGGATCGTGGCACAGCATGCCGGTGTCGACGCCGTTTCGCGATCACCCGGCTCCACCGGAGGATGCCATCCGGTCGATTCGCGTCGCGAGCACCCTGATCGATCGGTTCCGCTCGATCGTCTCGACCGATCCGTCGTCGATCGCAGACCTCGAGCTCCGCATCGGCGAGTCCCAACAGATCTATCCGGAGATCTGGCGCCATCTCGAGGACGCGCGACGCGTGCTCGTCGCGTGCGGTCGCGATGTCGGGCGCATCGACGAGCTGCGCGATCGCGAGCTCGTGTCGCTCGGCGTGACCGACGTCGAGATCACGCGCGAGCTCGACGTCACGGCGCTGATCGTCGGCCGCGTTCGCTACTCGACGTCGAAGACCGCATCGTTCAATACCGGCGGTGCCGCACGCGCGGAGGCCGTCGCCCGTGCGCTCATGGAGGCCATGCCCGAGGTCGACTGGGCCGCACTCGCGCGCGCCGAGGATCGCGAGATCGCGGCCGCGGGCTCGATGCAGACACACAAGTGGCTCGGCATCCTCAAGATCGCGGCGGCGGCCGCGGTCGTGCTCGGGATCGCCGTCATCATCGAGCGCCTCGCGACGAGCGTGCACGAAGCGCCACGGCCACCGCTCGAGGCGCCGCAGTTCGATCTCGCGAGCGCCTCGCGGCACACGTTCGTCGGCCTGCGCACCGCGCGCATCGCCGACCTTCGCGCCAGCTATGCGATGACCTGCGATCGCGCGCACCTCGCCGAGCTCGTCCAGCTGCTCCGTGATGATGGCCAGCCGTCGACCGCGCAGAGTCTCGAGACCAAGCCGTGCACGCGCACGCTGCCGTCGTGCGACAAGCTGCACGTCCCCATCCTCGATCGGTTGCTCGCGAGCCACTCCCTCGTTCGCGACCGCTCGCTCGACTTCAGCTGTCGCGGCATCGTGATCGGCCACCCCGACTCACTCCAGCTCGCCTTCGCCGTGGTCGTCTCCGGTCACGGCACCGACCACAAGCCGTACACGTTTCGCGGCGTGGTGCCGCTCGACGGCGAGCACGACATCGTCCCCTTCGAGCTCGCGCCCGTGCCGTTCTTTGTCGGCACCGGCGATCTCGACGGCGACGCACGCGACGAGCTCGTGATGGTCGGCGGCACCCAGCTCGTGGTCACGCGCATCGAAGACCGCCACTTCGTCGATCTCGCCGGCCCGTCTCTCCCCACATCCTGCCAGGCCAACGCGAACATCGAGCGCGACCTCCGCGAGGACGGCAAGCCCCTCCACGAGTCGCTCGTGATCGCCGTCGAAGATCCGATGCCACGCAAGGGCTGCCCTGAACCCGGTCGCCACTACTTCTCCCTCGTCGGTTCAGCGCTCGTCGAGGACTAGCTCCTCCTGGCATCGTAAGGGTGGGAGTCGCCGGGCTGCTGCGCCGCGTCGCCCCGCGCATACCTGCACCGAGAACGACTTCTGCCTGCGGCTCGACACGCGAACGCCATAGGTCAGCGGCTCGTGACGCGAGGCACGCGACTTCGAGAGACACGATCGCCGCGGGCGGCGCGCCCGTGACCTCGTCGAGCGCCGCGTTGGGTCCCGATGCGAAACACGAGCCGTGACGCATCGGGGTGGCTCGATCAGCGTCGCCCGACCGCGAGGAACGCCTCGGCCTCGGAGAGCTGGTCCTTCGACCCCACGCCGGCTGCGGTCAGTGACGCCCTGGCCTGACGACCGAGATCCGTCGCGCGTGCGTCCTTGCCCGCGGCACGCAGCGATCGTGCGAGCTCGAGCTCGATCGCGCCGCGCACGTCGGGCGTGGCGGTGTTCGCGATCCGCAGCGCGCGCTCGAGAAGCGGGATCGCCTCGGCCGGACGGTGGCGCAGCCGTTGGATCTCGCCCAGGCTCTGCAGCCGGAGCGCGACCTCCGGATCGCCCGGCTCGACGAGCGCGAGTGACGCCTGGAGCGCCTGTTCCGCCTCGTCGAGCCGGCCGGCGACCACGAGGTTGCGGCCCGTCAGCATCCGCTCCGCGGCCATGAACGGGTGTGTCGGCCCGAACTTCGCCTCGATCAGCGCGTGGGCGCGAGCGAGCACCGCGATGGCTCGATCGGAGTGGTGGGCGACCCGGTCGAGCTCCGAGACGTTGATGAGCGCGACCACGGCCATGTCGAACTGCCCGGCTCGCTCTGCGAGTGTGCTGGCCTGGTCGAGGAGCGCACGCGCCTCAACATACTTGCCGAGGTTCATGTCGACCGTCGCGAGGTCGACCACGATGCTCGCGCTCGCCGGATCGTCGGGGCCGCGCACACGACGCCACGTGTCGACCGCGTGGGTGCAGCTCGCGAGCGCGCGTTCGTGCTCGCCGCGATCCTCCTCGAGCGTGCACAGGTTGCCGTAGGTCTTCGCCAGGCCGAGCAGGTCGTCGGGGAATGCCTCGCGCTGCAGCGCGAGCACGCGCTCGTAACGCCGCGCCGCTTCGTCGAGCTGGTGATCGCGCTGGAACACGATCGCGCTGTTGCGCATCACCTTGATCGTGCTCCGCGGGTCGCTCGCGCGTAGCGCGGCGGCCTCGGCGACCGGGATCAGCTGCAATGCCTCCTTGCTGCGCGCGCCGGCATCGCCGCCGATCGCGTTCAGCAGGGCCGCGTACGCGTCGGCGAGCTGGACGTCGTCCTTTGCGCGTGCGGCGACCGTGACCATCTCGCGCAGCAGCGTCTCCGCTGGGCCGGCCTCGCCCTTGTCCTGATGCAACGCGGACAGGAGCGCGAGCGTCTCGGCCTCGAGTGGCAAGTAGCCGGCGGCGTGCGCGGCGTCGCGCAGCGGGCCCGCGGCGGCGAGCGCGGCATCGTAGCGGCCCAGGTGCTCGAGTGCCCACGCGTCGTCCAGGGTGCGCTCGAGCTCGTCGACCCGGCGGCGAACCGCGAGATCCTCCGGCGGCGGGACCCGCGCCAGCAACGCGCGGGTATCGGCACACGTCGCGAGCGGAGCCAGCGTGTCGACGGATGTGACCACGCGGGCGAGGTCGCGTGGCCCCGGCTCGCTCGCGCGGGCGAGGAGCGCACGGACCTCGTCGAGCCTTCGATCGAGGCACGCGTTGCGGCGATCGAGCAGCGCATCCGACTGACTGCCGCGTACCTTGGTCGCCTCGCACGCCTCGACGCGCATCCCCTCCCACGCCGCGATGCGATGGTCGAGCGCGTCGGCGACGTTGCGCGACGCGGCCGGATCGCCGGCGAGCGTGCGTGCGAGCGACGCGCGGGCTCCCACGGTCCACACGGCGGCGGCCTCGTCGCCGCTCCGCGTGCACGGGTTCACCTGCGATTTGTCGCGGACCAGAGCGAGCGTGATGCCCACCGCCAGCGCGGTACTCGCCGCACCGGCTCCGATCCAGCGGCGGCGTTGGGTGTGCCGGCCGCGCTCGACCGCGACCACGAGCTCGCCCGCCGTGGCGAACCGCTGGCCCGGCTCGCGTGCTGCGCCGCGCGCGAGGATCCTCTCCAGCCATCGCGGGATGGTGCCGCGTGCCGGGCCCGGTGGCCGGTCGCCATCGCGAACGCGCTCGTCGAGATCCGCGAGCGACGGTCCCGCGCGCAGCCCCGCGCCGGTCAGCGCCTCGTGTAGCGAGACCGCGAACGCGAAGACGTCCATGCGGGCATCGGCCGGTGCGCCTTGACGCTGCTCGGGAGCCATGTAGCG
>Ga0326726_10005301_pt1 | contig 11693 bp, 11 predicted proteins | sample MHFenrmetagenome_2_FD_207603 | JGI IMG/M metagenome (GOLD analysis project Ga0326726, IMG submission 207603) | Lab enriched peat soil microbial communities from Michigan Hollow, Ithaca, NY, United States - MHF15MN | ecosystem: Environmental > Terrestrial > Soil > Wetlands > Peat | place: USA...
CGCCACACACCGCCACCATTTGTCGGACTGTACCACAGTCCGCCAACGTCCCACTGAGCGAACGCGGTGTAACCGCCGGTGATTTCAACGGGGGTCCCTTCGCCGCCGGCGACGCGATAGCGGTACCCTTGCCGCTCGCCACCGGGCCACGCGATGAAGGTTTGTGCGTCGGGCGAAAACACTGGAGCCGTCGTGCCGATGGGTACGCCGGGCACGGGCGTCGGCTCTGCGGCGTCGAGTCGCTGACTGACGAGTTGCCCGCGGCCGTTTTGCGTGGGCGTCACGTAGAAAAGCGTGCTGCCATCCGGCGATAGCGAGAGTTGTCGCTGTAGTTGCTGGCTTCCCCAGCCGATGAGCGTTCCCGCGACGGACAGGCGGGAGGGAGGAAAGGTCGTGGCGCGCTGTCGTTCGTACCGACGTCCGGCCAGAAACCCGGTGACTCCAGCGATGAGGATTCCTCCCACGACCACCCCCGTTGCGCGGCGGCGACCGAGTGTCGATCGCGCCGCGCGCGGGAAGGCTGGCTCCGTCAGTGCGACCGCAAACTCCTTCGCGGTCGCGAAGCGATCTGCGGGGAGCTTCTCGAGCGACCTGAGAATCGCTTCTTCGACGTGAACCGGGACGCTCGGCCGTTGCAACCTCATCGCGCGCGGTCGCTCGGCGATCACGCGAGCCACGGTGGCCTGGATCGTCGGGCCGGTGAACGGCGGCTCCCCCGCCAGCATTTCGTACGTCACCGCGCCGAGCGCGTAGATGTCCGCGCGGGCGTCGATGTTCCGCTCGCCCATCGCTTGCTCCGGCGCCATGTAGCTTGGCGTGCCGAGTGAGATCCCGGTTTGGGTCAGGCGCTGGCCACCGGCCGACGACACGGCCAGCGCGATGCCGAAATCGGCGACGAGCGCGTTGCCGTCCTGAAGAAGAATGTTCTCGGGCTTGATATCCCGGTGCACGACACCGTGCCGGTGCGCGTAGTCGAGCGCCGCGGCCACCTCGCCGGCGATGCGCGTCGCGTCGGCGATCGGGAGCTGTGTCTCGCGTTCGAGTCGCGCGCGGACGGTCTCGCCCTCGACGAGCGGCATCACATAGAAGAGATGCCCGTCGGCGTCGCCCGAGTCGAAGAGCGGGAGAATGTGCGGATGCTGTAATGCTGCCGTGGTCTTGATCTCGGACAGAAAGCGGTCGGCACCGAGGACGGCGGAGAGCTCGGGGCGGAGGATCTTGATGGCGACCAGACGGTCGTGGCGCACGTCGCGCGCGACGTACACGGTAGCCATGCCGCCCGCGCCGAGCTCGCGTTCGATGGTGTAGCGTCCGGCGAGCGCGTCGTTCAGCTGTCGAATCGCGTCCAAAGGCAGAGGAGCGTTGGGGAAGGGAGACCCGCGGCACAACGTTATGGTCGGGACGGGGGTCGAGCCAGAATCGTGCTTCGGATTTGCTCGGCCTACCGATCCCGTCCCAGCCTCCCCATATTGCGCCGTCGATGGCCGCGCCGCCAAAACAGACTATCGTCCTCGACGCGAGGGCCTTCGACCGGACCGTTCGGCGGATGGCCGACGAGATCGTTGAACTGAACGAGGGGACCGACGATCTCGTCATCGTCGGCATTCAGCGCCGCGGCGTCCAGCTCGCGGCGCAAATCGTCTCCACGATCAGCGAGCGCGAGAAGGCGGACGTCGCCCAGGGCGCGCTCGACATCACGCTCTATCGCGACGACCTGCAAACGGTCGGGCCGCGGCCCGTCGTCGGGCAAACCGAGATCCCGGTGGACATCGACGACCGCTGCGTGGTGATCGTCGACGACGTGCTGTACACCGGACGCACCATCCGCGCCGCGCTCGACGAGCTGGCCGACTTCGGCCGGCCAAAGCGAATCGCGTTGGCCGTGCTCATCGACCGCGGTGGACGCGAGCTGCCCATCCAGCCGGACATCGTCGGCAAGAAGATTTCGGCGCCCGCGTCGCAGCGCGTGGATGTCCTGGTTGCCGAAATCGACGGCAAGAACGGCGCGGTCATCGCGCAGCGCGAGGACACCACGTGACGCTCTCGCTCGGCAAGGATCTCCTGGGGCTCGAACCGCTCAGCGGCGAGCAGATCCGGTTGATTCTCGACACCGCCGAGCCGTTCAAGGAAATCAGCGAACGCGCGATCAAGAAAGTGCCGACGCTGCGCGGCGCGACGATCGTCAATCTCTTCTTCGAGGCATCGACGCGCACGCGCGTGTCGTTCGAGTTCGCGGAAAAACGGTTGTCGGCCGACACGGTGAACGTCGCCGCGTCGGGATCGAGCGTATCGAAAGGTGAGACGCTCGTCGACACCGCGCGAAACCTCGAGGCGATGCGGATCGACATGGTCGTGATCCGCCACAGCGCGTCAGGGGCGGCGCGCTTCCTCGCCGACCGCATCGAGTCGACCGTCATCAACGCCGGCGACGGCACGCACGAGCATCCCACGCAGGGGCTGCTCGACATGCTCACGCTGCGCGACCATTTCGGCCGGCTCGAAGGGATCAAGGTGTGCATCGTCGGCGACGTACTCCACTCGCGCGTTGCGCGCTCGAACATCTGGGGGCTGACGAAGATGGGCGCGCAGGTGGGCGTCTGCGGACCGCGGTCGCTGCTGCCCAATGCCATCGACGATTTCGGTGTGACTGTGTTCGACCGGGTCGAGACGGCGCTCGAATGGGCGGACGCCCTCAACATCCTCAGGCTACAACTCGAGCGCATGACGGCCGGCTATATCCCATCGCTCCGCGAATACAATCGAGTGTTCGGCGTCTCGCGCGAACGGCTCGAGGCGGCGAAACGCGACGTACTCATTCTCCACCCCGGACCGATGAACCGCGGTGTCGAGATCGACTCCGACGTCGCGGACGGTCCCTTCAGCGTGATTCTCGATCAAGTGACGAACGGCGTCGCGGTGCGCATGGCGGTGCTCTATCTCCTCTCGGGCGGCCGGCCGGAGCTCGCCGAGGCCGCGAAGAAAGGGGGAGGCGGGGAACGATGAGCGGCTCACTGCTTCTCCGAGGCGGCCGCATCATCGATCCCTCGCAATCGCTCGATCAAACGGGCGACGTCCTCGTGGTCGACGGAGAGATCGCCGCGATCGGACCGCGGGCGGGCAACGAAGCGGCAGGTCGCGACGGACTCCAGACGCTCGACTGTTCCGGGCTCGTCGTGTCGCCGGGCTTCGTGGACGTGCACTGCCACCTGCGCGAGCCTGGGCGCGAGGAAGTCGAGACGATCGCCACCGGCGCGCGCGCGGCGGCAGCGGGAGGATTCACCGCGGTCTGCGCGATGCCGAACACGGATCCCGTCACGGACAACCAGGCGGCGGTCGGCTTCATCATTCGCCAGGCATCGCGCGCGAACGCGGCGCGGGTCTATCCGGTCGGGGCGATTTCCGTCGGCCAGAAAGGGGAATCCCTCGCCGAGTTTGGAGAAATGGTATCTGCCGGCGCGGTGGCGGTGAGCGACGACGGGCGCCCGGTGGCGAGCGCGCATCTCATGCGCACGGCGCTCGAGTATGCCCGCACATTCGGGATCCCGGTCGCCGATCATTGCGAAGAACCGACGCTCGCCAAGGGCGGCGCGATGAACGAAGGCATCGTCAGCGCGCGGCTCGGGCTCAAGGGCGTGCCGGCGGAAGCCGAGGAAATCATGGCGATCCGCGACATCCTCCTCGCGCGGCGGACGGGCGGGCACATTCATCTCTGTCACATGAGCACGCGCGGCTCGGTCGAGCTGATTCGTTGGGGGAAGGAGCGCGGCGTCAACGTCACCGCGGAAGTCTGCCCGCATCATCTCTCGCTGACCGAGGACGCGGTGGGCGACTACGACACCAACGCGAAGATGAATCCGCCGCTGAGAACGGCGGACGATGTCGCGGCGATCCAGGAAGCGGTGACCGACGGGACGATCGATCTCATCGCGACGGATCACGCGCCGCATCACTATGACGAGAAAGAACGCGAGTTCGCCGACGCGCCGAACGGGATCGTGGGACTGGAGACGGCGTTGGCGGTGAATCTGACCTGGCTCGTTGCGCCCAAGCGGATCGATCTGCCGACGCTCATCGAGAAGATGTCGTGCGCGCCGGCACGCGTCTTCAAGCTGCCGGGCGGCACGCTGCGGCGCGGCGGCGCGGCGGACGTCACGGTGTTCGATCCGGAGGTCGAATGGACGGTCGATCCCGCGGCGTTCAAATCGAAAGGGCGCAACACGCCGTATACAGGACGCACGCTCCGCGGGCGGGTGCGGTGGACGGTGGTCGGCGGCAGCGTCGTCCACGGCGAAGGCGGGGCGGGGAAAGGGCGGGGGAGCGCGAGGGGGAGGGGATAGTGACCGCGCGCGACCGCGATGCAGTGGCCCTGGCGATCGTCGGCGTATGCCGACGCCTGTACGAGCGCGGTCTTATCGCCGGTCCGGATGGCAACGTATCGGCGCGCCTCGCGGACGGGTCGATTCTGGTCACGCCCAGCGGGTTGTCGAAGGGGATTGTGACCGCCGAGCACCTGGTCGTCGTCGATATGCAGGGGGGAGTTCTCGAGGGAAATCTGCCCCCAACCAGCGAGCTGCGGATGCACCTTCGCATCTACGCGCGACGCCCCGACGTGCGAGCGGTCGTCCACGCGCATCCGCCTACGGCGACGGGATTTGCGGTCGCCGGAGAATCTTTCATGGCGCCCGTGCTGCCGGAAGTTATCTTGCAGATGGGCGAGGTTCCGCTGGTTCCCTACGCCACGCCCGGCACGGACGCGCTAGCGGATGCGCTAGATCCGTATCTCGATCACCACGACGCGGTGTTGCTAGCCAATCACGGAGCCACGACCCTCGGTGCAACCCTGACCGAGGCGCACCATAGAATGGAGAGTCTGGAACACGCCGCGCGCATTCTGCTCGCAGCGCGCGCGGTCGGAAGAGTGCGGGAGTTGAATGTCGCCGACGTAGACGCCCTTCGCTCGCGGCACGAGGATCATCGATGACCGATACGAATCGTTCACTTCAGGAATTGCCGGCGCTGCTGACCGAACGCCGCAAGTACGAGAAGTGGCTCATCGCGCTCGACGCCCGCCGCGACACTACGCCGCAGCACGTCTTCGAACGCGTGAAAGCCGACTACACCGGCCGGTTGGAGCGCGTCGACGAAGAGTTGGCGGTGCATCGACAGGCCGTGCAGGAGGAGCGATCGAGCTTGCACTCGCGCCGGTCGTTGCTCGAGGCCGAAGAGCAGCTGCGTCGCGACGAGCGCGCGGAGCTCGAACTGCGACAGCACGTCGGAGAGCTCGAGGGCGGCGAAGCGGCGGTGGCGTTCAAAGCGGTGGACGACGCGCTCACGCAGCTTGTTGGTGAAAAGACCGGGCTGTCGAGTCGGATCGCGGAGCTCGATGCGTTGCTCGAGCTCAAGCCGTTCGCGACGCCGATCGGCGGCGCACCAATCGAGTCGCCGCCGATGAGCATTCCCAGGGTCCCCGCGGCCGCACCCGCGCCGGCAAGCGCGCCGCCACGTGCCGCCGCGCCGATCAGTCCACCCCCACCGCCGGCCCCTCCGCGACCCGCCGCCGCACATCCACCCGCCGCCGCGCCGAACGCGCCGGCACCGGCGATGTCGGCGGCGAAGACGGAGCGCGCCGAGCCGATCATTCCCTCCGCCGAGCCCGCCCCGCCGGATCGCGGCGGTCTTCGCACGCCGGACGGCCGCTTCGACGAGATGGCGTTCGTACGCGGCGTCGTGGGAAATGAGAGCCCTGCGGGTGCTGCGGGCCCCGCCACCGCGCCGGCGCCCCCGCGGGCGCGCGACGTCGGCAGCTCGAACGTCCCGCTCCGCGGCCGTGCGTCGCAGGAGCAGCTGGTCGAAAGCGTGCGCATCGATCCCACGCGAGTGGAGCGCCCGCTGGCGGCCAACGTGCCGTCGAACACGCCGATCGTGCTGCGAACGTCGGGACAGACGGAGCAATCCAAGACGCTCAAGTGCAGCGAGTGCGGAGCGATGAACTACCCGACGGAGTGGTACTGCGAACGATGCGGGGCGGAGCTAGCGGCGCTCTGAAGAGAAGAGGCGAAAACAAAAAGAGCCCGGAGATTCCGGGCTCTTCTTCATTCGTCAGGCGCCACTCGCCCCTATTCGCTCTACGCCGTTCTCGCGATTGCGCTCTTCCGACGCGCCGCCGTATTCCGGTGGATCAAGCCCTTTCGAGCTGCCCGATCGATCAGCCTCACGGCCGCGAGCTTCGCGGCGGCGGTCGCGCCGGGGGCTGCGGCCTTCTTGACGGCCGTCCGCAACGCGGCTCGCTGTGCCCGGTTGCGCACGGTGGCCGCGCGAGTTTTGCGCATGTTCTTCTTGGCGGACGCGATATTCGGCACGAAAACGATCTCCAAAAATGCGATGAAACGGCGGTGCTTTGGCGAGCGGTTGAAGCTAGAGTTCAACAACGCGAAAGTCAAGGCGCGATAACGCTTTGACACGTCCCTCACGCACTACTACCTTACGCGCGGGATCGAAGGCCCCCGCGCGGGCGCATCGCTACCGGGCCGACGCCCGCCAACCCCGTTCCCGACCGCCGTTGCATATCCAGGATGTGTTGCTGGTCGCGCCGGTGCTGTTGTTCTCCGTCATCGCGCACGAATACGCGCACGGCTACGCAGCGCTCAAACAGGGAGACACCACCGCCCTGAGTCTCGGCCGTCTCACGTGGAACCCGATCAAGCACATCGATCCGTTCATGACGCTGATTCTGCCTGCGGTGCTGTTTTACACCTCGGGAGGCAGGGTCGTGTTGGGCGGCGCGAAGCCGGTGCCGGTGAATCCGCGCAATTATCGAAATTTCAAGCGGGGCGACATCATCGTGTCGCTCGCCGGCGTGACGGTGAATTTTCTCATCGCGGTCGCCGCGGTCATCGTCTTCGTGCTCGCCGGGCTGCTGGGCCGCGGGCTCTCGGGACTCGAGACGACGCTCGCCATCGTGCAGGCGATGATGGTTCGTGCGGTGGAGATCAACCTGCTCCTGCTCGCGTTCAATCTGATCCCGATTCCGCCGCTCGACGGGTCTCACGTGATGAAGTACATCCTGCCGCTGCGGCTCGCGGTGTGGTACCAGCAGGTCGGCCGTTACGGCATCGTCATTCTGGTGCTGCTGCTCAGCTTCGGCGGGTCGCTGCTCAACACCTGGCTCGCTCCCGCGTTTTCGTTCGGCGAGTTGTTGCTCCGCTTCGCCGACCCATACAAGCTCCCCTCGCTTCCCCAGTGGCTCGCCTGAGCGCCGCGTGACTCTCGCCCAGACCTACGTTCCGGAAGCGTTCTCCGCCACGACCGACACGAGCTTCGTGGTCGAGGTGTCGGCCTTCTCGGGCCCGCTCGATCTGCTGCTCTCGCTGATTCGCGAGGAGCAACTCGACATCTACGACATTCCCATCGCGCGCATCTGCGAGCAGTTCGTCGTCCGCATCCGCACGCTCGGTCTCAACGAGGCCGCCGAGTATCTCGAGATGGCCGCGCGGCTCCTTCGCATCAAGGCGCAAATGCTCCTCCCGCACGGCGACGAGGAGCAGTGGGAGGACCCGCGCGCCGAGCTGGTGCGACGGCTGCTCGAATACCAGCAGATGCGCGAGGTCGTGGACCTGCTCGAGCGACGCGGCGAAGAGCGCCGCAATCAGTTCGCGCGCGCGTACCTGCCACAGGCGCCCGTCACGGCGCAGGCGCCGCTCGCCCTCTCGCTCGCCGAATTGCTCACCGCGGTGGATCGGGTTCTGCGCACCGTCGCGCGTCCCGACATGCACGAGGTGATTCCGCGCGCGCTCGACATTCCGGGAGCGATCCTGGTCATTCGCTCGGTGCTCTCGCTCAAAGCGCGCATCCGCTGGACGCAACTCGTGCAGCGTGGCGCCGAACCTTGGCAAATTCTTTCGACGCTCCTCGGCCTTCTCGAGCTCGCCAAGCTCGGCGAGTTGCGCGTCGACCAGCCCAGACCTTTCGCCGACGTGGAGATCACGCGTGACGCCGCTAGCGAAGCTGCTTGAAGCCGCGCTGTTCGCCAGCGCGAGACCGATCGCAACCGAGGAGCTCGCCGTCCTCGAACCCGATGCGTCGCCCGCCGAGCTACAGGCCGCGCTCGACGAACTGCGCGAGCACTACGACGTCGATGGCCACGGCGTTGAGCTGCAGGAGATCGGCGGCGGGTGGCAGATCCTGACGCGCGCCGAATACACGGAGGCCATCGAACGAGCTCAGTTGGCAGCGCGTCCGGCGCGCCTCTCCGGCGCCGCGCTCGAGACGCTCGCCATCATCGCCTACCGCCAGCCGATCTCGCGACTCGGGATCGAGGAGATTCGCGGCGTGATGGTCGGGAGCGTGCTCAAATCGCTCCATGAGCGAGGGCTCATCGACGTCACCGGCCGCGGCGAAGGGCTCGGCCGTCCGCTCCTCTACGGCACGACGCCTCTCTTCCTCGAGTACTTCGGGCTGCGGTACCTCGAGGAATTGCCGCGCTCCGACGAGTTGGCGATTGCGCTCCGCGCGCCGGATCGGCCGGATGAACCGGTCGTCGCTGCCGCCGACCGCGCCGATCGCGCCGTCGACGTTCCGTCCGTGCGCGCCGACACGACGGGCGACGAGTCGCATCCCCCCCCCGAAACGGTGGAGACCCCCGCCGACACCGCCGGTCTCGCGGAAGCGAGCGTGTAGCATGGCGGAGACGATGCGCATCCAGCGTGCGCTGGCACGCGCGGGAGTCGCGTCGCGAAGAAGGGCCGAGGAGCTGATCGCCGCTGGGCGAGTACGCGTGAACGGAGAGGTCGCGCGCACGGGGCAGGTGGTGGATCCGTCGCACGACGAGATCCTCGTCGACGGACGCGCCGTCGAAGCGCCAGGCAGGGCCGTGTGGTACGTGCTGAACAAGCCCGCCGGCGTGATGACGACGCGCTCCGATCCGGACGGACGGCGGACGGTCTTCGACTTCGCCCCCGACGTGCGCGGTCTCACCTATGTCGGACGTCTCGACTATCTCACGGAGGGCCTGCTCCTCCTCACGACTGATGGCGAGGCTGCGCACCGGCTCTCGCATCCGCGCGGCGAGATCGAGCGAACCTACGTCGCGACCGTCACCGGGAAGGGGGACGAGGCGGCACGGGTCGCGCGCGGCGGGGTGATGCTGGACGACGGCCCCGTCCACCCGAAACGCGTCGTCGCCACGCACGTCGGCCGCGACCGTTGGGACCTCGAGGTCACGATCACCGAGGGGCGCAAGCGCGAGGTCCGCCGCCTGTGCACGGCGCTCGGACTCGGCGTCGAGCGGCTGGTCCGCACGCGGTTCGGCCCGATTGCCCTGGGCGACCTGGCCTCGGGCGCCGTGCGCGAGCTCACACCGGCCGAGCGCGCGGCGCTGGCAGCGCTGGGTCCGACGCCGCCGTCCAGTGGCGGGGCTCAGGCACCGTCGTCAAAACCTGGGGTAGGACGCCAGGGACGACCTCGTCGTCGGTTGTCCAAATGATGCATCGGTGACCGCAGCCGGTCACTCGCAACCTCGAACTCCATCGAACGTGGCCACCACTCAGGTTTCCAACGCGGCGGATGCGCGACTCGTCCAGGAGGTCGCCCGCCAGGTCGCGAAGCGCGTCGTCGGCCAGGACTACATGGTCGACCGGTTGTTGATCAGCATTCTCACGGGCGGCCACGTGCTGCTCGAGGGCGTACCCGGTCTGGCGAAGACCCTCACCGTGCGCACGCTCGCCGAGACGATCGACACGACCTTCCATCGCATTCAGTTCACGCCCGACCTGCTTCCGGCCGACGTGCTGGGCACTCAGGTCTACGACCAATCGACCGGGCAGTTCACGGTCAAGCGCGGGCCGATCTTCGCCAACATCATCCTCGCCGACGAGATCAACCGCGCGCCGGCCAAGGTGCAGGCGGCGCTCCTCGAGGCGATGCAGGAGAAGCAGGTGACGATCGGCGGCACGACGTTCAAGCTCGAGGAGCCGTTCCTCGTGCTCGCCACGCAGAACCCGATCGAGCAGGAGGGGACGTACCAGCTGCCCGAAGCGCAGGTCGACCGGTTCATGCTCAAGCTGCGCGTCGGCTATCCGTCGCGGGACGAAGAAAAGGAGATCATGCGGCGCATGGCGGGCGGCGAGCCGATCGACGTCGATGCCGTCGCGCAGCCGGATCAGATCCTCGAGGCGCGGCGGCGGATCGCCGATCTGTACATGGACGACCGCATCATGGACTACATCGTCGACATCGTGCTCGCCACGCGCGAGCCGGCGGCGGCGGGGCTCCCGGACCTCGTGCCGCTGATCGAATTCGGCGCGAGCCCACGCGCGACGATCGCCCTGGCGCAGGCGTCGCGGGCGCACGCGTTCCTGCGCGGGCGCGCATTCGTAACGCCGGACGACGTAAAGGCGATCGGTCCCGACGTGTTGCGACATCGTGTGCTCACGACGTACGAGGCCGAGGCCGAGGACGTGACGAGCGACCAGATCGTGCAGCGCGTCCTTGCCAAGATCGAGAGCCCCTGATGCAGCCCCTGACGCAGCCTATGATGCGGCGGATCGAGAGGCCGTTCTCCAAGTCCTGACGTGGCATTCTCGCTCTTTCGTCGTTCCTCACAGGCGCCGGCGCCTCCACCGCCGCGTCGCTCGGGCTCGTTCGCCGTCGCGACGTCGAGTGGTTCCGCGCCCGCGGTTCCCCCCGAAGTGCTGCGCCAGGTCAAGCTGCTCGAGCTGCGCACGCGCGGCCTGGTGAATTCCTTGTTCACCGGCGAGTACCGCTCGGTATTCAAAGGGCAGGGCATGGAGTTCTCGGAGGTGCGTGAATACCAGGCCGGCGACGAAGTGCGGAGCATCGATTGGAACGTCACCGCGCGAATGCAACGCCCGTACGTGAAGCGCTACATCGAGGAGCGCGAACTGACGGTGATGCTCGCGGTCGACGTGTCGGGCTCCGAGCGCTTCGGCACGCGGCGGCGTTTCAAGAGCGAAGTGGCGTCCGAGCTGGCCGCCGTCCTCACGATGTCGGCCATCCGCAACAACGACCGCGTGGGCGGCCTGATGTTCACCGACCGCATCGAGCACGTCGTCCCGCCGCGGAAGGGGCGTCGTCACGCGCTGCGGCTCATTCGCGACATCCTCGCGTTCACACCGGAGGGGCGGGGCACCGACATCGCCGGCGCGACCGAGTATCTCAACAAGATGCTCGCGCACAAGGCGATCATCTTTCTCGTCTCCGACTTTCTCGGTGAGGCGATCGAGCGTCCCCTCAAGCTGCTCGCGCAGCGACACGACGTGGTGGCGGTCACGGTCGAGGATCCCAGCGAGCGCACGCTCCCCGACGTCGGGCTCGCGCGATTCATCGACCCCGAGACTGGCGAGACGTTGGACGTGGACACGAGCAATCCCCGTGTCCGCCAGGAATTCAACAAGGCGGTCGCGGAAGACGGCGACCGGCGGAAGCACCTGCTGCGACGTCTGGCGATCGACGAGATCGCAGTTCGCACCGATCGCGGTATCATGGAGCCGCTGCTGCGCTTCTTCCGCACGCGCGAGACGAGGGTGCAACGGTGAGACGGTCGCGCGCGCGATGGCTGTGGGTGGCGGCGGGCGTCATTGCGGCGCGGGCCGGCGTCGCCCCCGCGCCGGGCAAGCACTGCGCCAAACCCCTGAAGGCCCCCCGGAGTATAGCCCCCCACACCGATCGCGGACGCG
>Ga0326726_10005302_pt1 | contig 11692 bp, 7 predicted proteins | sample MHFenrmetagenome_2_FD_207603 | JGI IMG/M metagenome (GOLD analysis project Ga0326726, IMG submission 207603) | Lab enriched peat soil microbial communities from Michigan Hollow, Ithaca, NY, United States - MHF15MN | ecosystem: Environmental > Terrestrial > Soil > Wetlands > Peat | place: USA...
TTCCGCCATTGGCTGTGGCGGCTCGACGCGCGGCGCGACGAGGTCGTCGCGATTGTCGGCGAGAGCGCGTACCGCGCGTTCCGCCTGTATCTGGCGGCGTTCCCGCCGCGCTTCGACCAGCGGTGGATGAGCATCTGCCAGGTGCTGATGAGCAAGAATGCCTCGGACGGGCGCTCTGGTCTTCCAATGTCGCGCGACGATGTCCACCGCGACGCCGGGGCGGTGCTCACGCCATGACGACATCGGTGCCTCGCGCCGCTGCGGGCACGGCCTACACGTCCGACGTCTCGCGCCCGCCGGCGCGGCCCCCCCGGCGCGGCCGGACCCCGCGAGACCTGTTCCTCAACCTGCTCGACGCGCACGTCGCGGATGCGGCCATCCGCTTCGTCATGGGCGACGAGATCGTCGTCACCGGAAATGCGGCGTGCGAGGATGACGACACCGTCGTGCTGCGCGTTCACCGGGAGCGTTTCTTCGCCCGCGTGCTTGGCGAGGGCAACCTCGGACTCGGCGAGTCCGTGATGGACGGCGACGTCACTGTGGAGCGCGGCGAGATGTGGCAGTTCCTCACGGCGCTCGTGCGGAACCGCGTGGACCGTAAGATCCGCGGCGACTGGCGCGCCGTGCTCGCGGTGCTGCGCGTGCAGGCGGCGAATCTCCTGCGGCGTCACCAGTGGCGGCAGGTCCAGCAACACTACGATCTCGGCGATGACCTGTTCGAGTCGTTCCTCGACTCCACAATGACCTACTCGTGCGGCTACGCACGAACCCCCGACGACTCGCTCGAGGACATGCAGCACCAGAAGCTCGATCGCATCTGCCGGAAGCTCGATCTGCGGACGGGCGATCGGTTGCTCGACATCGGGTGCGGCTTTGGCGGACTGCTGAGCCATGCGGCCCGCGAATATGGCGCGATCGGCGTGGGCATCACGACGAGCCGCCGCCATTGCGAGGGCGGCAACGCCCGCATCGCGCGCGCCGGGTTGGCCGATCGCGTCCGACTGGAGCTGCGCGACCATCGCACGATCGAGACGCTCGGCCGGTTCGACAAGGTCGTAAGCGTGGGAATGTTGGAGCACCTGCCGCGTGTCGAGTATGGGCGATACTTCCGCGCCATCGCCGGCGCCCTCGAGTCGCACGGTCTCGGGCTGGTGCACGTCATCGGGTGCACGACCACGTCGAACGACCACGATCCGTTCATCCAGAAGTACATCTTCCCCGGTTCAGGTCAGGTGCGTCTCTCCGAGCTCGCCGTGCAAGTCGAGCGGCACGGCATGGCGGTGCGCGACGTGGAGAACATGCGCCCCCATTATGCGTACACGGCCAAGCATTGGCTCGAGCGCTTCCGCGCCAACCGCCACCGCCTCGATGCCAGCCGGTACGACGAACGGTTCGCGCGCATGTGGGAGCACTACCTGCACACATCGATCGCCGGCGGGTTTGCGTCGGACGGCGCTCTGTTTCAAGTACTGTTCATGAAGGACTACACGCAGTCGATGCCCCTCGTCCGAGTGTGAGGCGATGACCGCGGCCACGACAATCACCACTCCCGCTGTGCGCGCGCGTCCGAAGAACGCGCTGTCCGAGCTCAACGCCACGTTCCACGAGCTCGGATTTCACCGCAAGCTCACGGGCAAGATCCTGTTCGAGGGCGTGTTCATGGTGACGCTGATGTGCGGCGGCATCATCATCTTCTTCGAGTACCACAGCTGGTGGGTGAAGGCGTTCGCGCTGTGGTTCAGCAGCCTCGGGCTGCTCGCGATCACGACCAACGCGCACAGCTCGGCGCATTACGCGACGAGCGACAAGCGTTGGCTGAATTGGACCCTGCAGCTCGTCGAGTACGGCTTCTTCATCGGGTTGTCCGCGACGTACTGGCGGAACAAGCACGTGGTCGTCCACCACCCCACGCCGAACGTCGTCGGCTTGGACGACGACATCGATCTGCTGCCGTGGTTCGCGCTCGACGAAAAGGCGTTCAACGAGGCGAAGGGATTCAAGCGCTGGTGGTTCGAGCACCAATGGTACTTGGTGCCGATCATCATCAACTTCAACGCGCTCAACCTGCTTCACTCGAGCTACAAGTTCCTTTGGAAAGCGCTTCGCAACCCGAAAGAGCGCCGGGCCCTCCACTGGATCGATCTCGGGCTGGTGCTCGCGCACTACGCCGTGTTCATGTTCTTGCCGATGCTGTGGTTCCCCCCGCTCTACTGCGTGGCGTTCTGGGTCGTCCGCTACTTCGGCGCGGGGTGGGCCATCTTCATCGCGTTCGCGCCGGCTCATTTTCCGGCGGAGGCGCTCTTTCTATCCAAGGGCAACAAGGATCGCGCCGAGTATCTGCGCAACCGCGACTTCGTGCTGCTCCAGTGCGCCACGACGTGCAACATTCGCACGACGTGGTTCGGGAATCTCTTCTGCGGCGGAACCGACTACCAGATCGAACACCATCTCTTTCCGGGCATCAGCCACCCGCACTACCCGAAAATGGCGCCCTATGTGAAGCGGTGGTGCGAGGAGCACGGCTACCCGTATCGCACGGTCGGCATGCTCGAGGGGTTCTGGAAATCGTGGATGGCGTTCCGCTATCCGAAGCCCTTGCGAGAGACGGAGGAGGTCTCGCGCCTCATGGTCGAGGAGGCGCAACGGGCCTTCATCGAGCAGGGCCAACTTGCGGCGGCTCGCCTGCTCGGGGGTGAGCCGGCACGCGAGCTCGCCGACTACACGATGTGACGACGCGCGCTGCCGCCCAGTCGCCGCATCCGGCCGCTGATGGCGGCGCGATGACGTCATCACCGTCGTGGTGGCGTCGTCGCGTCGTGGACCCGATCCTCGTGCTGCTCAAGCGGGGCGCGACCCCGACGCAGGTCACCAAGAGCATCGCGATCGGCGCGGTCATTGGCGTGTTCCCTGTGCTTGGCACCACGACCGTCATCTGCTTGCTCGTTGCCTGGCGATTCCGTTTGAACATCGCCGCCATGCAGGTGCCGAACATCCTGGTCTATCCGATTCAGCTCGCGCTCATCGTGCCGTTCATTCGACTCGGCGAACGGTGGTTTGGCGCGCCGGCGCTCACGCTCTCGCGCGCCGGACTGATCGAGCTGTTCGGCGCGGGAACGCTCCACGCCGTCGCCGCACTCTGGCGGTCGTTGATGTTCGCCAGCCTGGCGTGGCTCGTCGTGACGCCCCTCGTGGCCGTCGTGCTGTACGCCGCGCTGCTTCCGGTCGTTCGCCGGCTCGCCGCGGCGTATTCGTCGGCCCGCACACGATCGGCCGTCTTGTGAGCGTCCGCGCCGCGAGTTAATCTCACGTTCGAACCCGGGAGTGAGTGCGTGGTCGCTACCGCGACGGCGGCTTTGGCTGCCTCCGATCTGTTTTCGACGCTCGAGCACGGAGCGCTCGACAAGTTGGCTCGTGTGGTCGAGCGGGTGAGAATCCCCGGCGGGGCTGTGGTCTTTCGTCAGGGCTCGGTTGCCGACTGCCTCTACGTGGTCGCGAGCGGCCGGCTGCGGGTCAGCGTCGATACGCCGGATGGGCGCGAGCGCGTACTCGGGGAGGCGGGGCCGGGGGATGCGGTGGGCGAGATGTCCATTCTCACCGGCGAACCACGGTCCGCGACCGTGCGCGCCGTGCGAGACAGCGAGCTGCTGCGGCTGGATGCCGACGCGTTCAACCGGGTCGTCGCCCGGCAGCCGACGCTGATGATGCGAGTGTCGCGCTCCATCGTCGACCGGTATCGCGCCGCGATCTCGCCGCGGGGCGCCCCGGCGCGCAAGGGCCCGCGCACAATCGCCGTCGTGCCGGTGAGCAATCGCGTGCCGCTGTCCGAGTTCACCAAGCGCCTCGAGTATGCGTTCCAAGCGAACGGCACGGTCGTCCGCCTCACGAGCGACAGCGTCAACCGGGCGCTCGGACCCGGCGTAGCGCAAACGCCTCCGGACCACGCGCAGAGTGGCGAGCTGGCGACGTGGCTCATGGAACAGGAGTCGAGCCACCGTGTGGTCCTGTATGAGGCGGACCTCGTGAACTCGCAGTGGACGACGCGTTGTATTCGCCAGGCGGATCGCGTCCTCATCGTGGCACTCAGTGGCGAGAGCGCCGACCTAGGGCCGATCGAACTGTCCATGCGCCGCGACGGGGCCGAGCACGGCGGCGCGGGGCACGAGCTGGCGATTCTTCACCGCGAGCGCAAGCGCTTGTACGCGGGCACCGATGCCTGGCTCACGCCGCGGAGCGTCGAGCGCCATCATCATGTGGTCGTCGACGCGCCAACCGACTATGCGCGTCTCGCCCGCATGTTCTCCGGCAAAGCCACTGCGGTCGTCCTCGGCGGCGGCGGCGCTCGCTGCTTTGCGCAGATCGGCGCGCTGCGCGCCATGCGCGAGGCGGGCATTCCGATCGATCTCATCGGCGGCACCAGCATGGGCGCGTATCTGGCCGCGCAGCACGCGCTGGGGATGGAGCCCGACGAGATGGAGGCGTTCAACACGCACCTGTGGGCCAAGCTCAAGCCGTTGAGCGAATACACCCTGCCCTTCGTCGGGCTCACGTCGCCGATGAAGTTCTTCCGGGCCACGCGTGAGATGTATGGCGAGGCGAACCTCGAGGACTTCGGCATTCCGTTCTTCTGCTGCTCGAGCAACATCACCAAGGCCAAGCTCGTGGTGTTCGACCGCGGGACAATCTGGTTCGCGCTCTGCGCGAGCATCGCCGTTCCCGGGCTCGGACCGCCGCTGATGGTTCAAGGTGATCTGCTCGTCGACGGCGCCGTGCTCGACAACCTGCCGATCGACGTCATGCGACAGCGGTTCGACGGCCAGATCATCGCGGTCGATGTCAGTCCAGTCGAAGACGTGCGCGCCGATCCCGTCTATAAGGTCTGCCCATCGGCCTGGCAGTTCCTCGGGAACCGCCTCAATCCGTTCTCCGAGCGAATCAAGATTCCATCGATGTTCGAGATTCTCGGACGCTGCGCCACCCTGACGAGCGTTCAGCAGACGGAGGAGCTCCGGCGCCAGGCGGACGTCTACATCCATCCCGAGACCGAACGATTCAGCATGTTCGACTGGGAGCGCGTGCGCGATCTGTCGGAAGCAGGCTACGAAGCGGCGACGTTATCCCTCGCCGGTTGGAGTGTCAGGCATACCGCCGAGAATGCAGCGATGGAAGTATTGCGCACGACCTCGACCCTGTCGCTGGCCCCGACCGATGCGATGACGACGCAGGATGGCGTGAATCGACCGTAGACGCCCGGGCCGCCGGGCACAACGCGAGGGTTCTCTTGACCACGTCTTCGTCGCCCGCCGTCGGGAGTGATGCATCGGTGCTGGACGCCGGCATCGGCGCCGAAGCCGCGCGAGACGGCGGTCCGCCGGCAGGCACGGTGCCGCCCGGCGACATCCCCGCCGATCGGTACAAGCACAAGTACCTCATCGCCATCGCCGTCACGCTCGCCGCCGTCCTCGAGCTCGTCGACACGTCGATCGTGAACGTTGCCATCCCGCACATGATGGGCAACCTCGGAGCGACGCTCGACGAGATCTCGTGGGTGTCCACGGGCTACATCATCGCCAACGTGATCGTGATCCCGATGTCGGGATGGCTGTCGGCGTATTTCGGACGGACGCGGTATCTCACCGGGTCGATCGTCCTGTTCGTCGTGGCGTCGTTCTTCTGCGGTGCCGCGACGACGCTCCCCGGGCTGGTGCTCTGGCGCGTCGTGCAAGGGATCGGCGGCGGCGCGCTCCTTTCGACAGCGCAATCCACGCTCTTCGAGGCGTTTCCGCCCGAGGAAGTCGGGATCGGTCAGGCGATGTTCGGCGTCGGCGTGATGGTGGGACCCACGATCGGTCCGACGCTCGGCGGGTGGATCGTCGACAACTACAATTGGCCCTGGATCTTCTACATCAACGTTCCGCTCGGAATCATCGCCGCTCTGATGGTGGTGACCTACGTGCGCAACGCCGCGCATCAGGAGCGCGCCGAGCGGATCGACGTCCTCGGCTTCTTGCTGCTCGCGACCGGCGTCGGCTCGCTTCAGTGGATGTTGGAGCGCGGCGAGCGGCTCGACTGGTTCGAGTCGCGCTTCATCACCACCCTCGCGATCACCTCGGCCGTTTCGTTCGTGCTGCTCGTGTGGCGGGAGCTCACCGTCGACGAGCCGATCATCGACTTCCGCGTGCTGAAGAGCCGGCAGCTCGCGGCGGGCGTCAGCATTGGCGCGGTGCTCGGCCTCGCGCTGTACGCGTCGATCTTCGTGCTGCCGATCTTTCTGCAGAGCCTGCACGGCTTGACCGCGAATCAGGCGGGGCTCGTCATCCTGCCGGGGGCTATCGCGTCGGCGATCACCATGGCGTTCGTCGGGAAGAACGTCACCCGGCTCGACGCGCGACTCACTGTCACGATCGGCGCGATCCTGTTCTTCGCCGCCATGTGGAAGCTCGCCGCGATGACGCTGCAGGCCGGCACGCCCGACACCTTCTGGCCGCTCATCCTGCGCGGCGTGGGGCTGGGTCTGATCTTCGTGCCGCTCACGAGCGCGTCGATGGCCGACCTCAACGTAGCGCAGCTCGCACAGGGCACCGGCATGTTCAACCTCACCCGCCAGCTCGGTGGCTCGCTCGGCATCGCGATCATGGCGACGCTGCTCACCCGGTACACCGCGCAGACGAAATCGCTGCTGAGCGAGCACGTCACGACGATGGACCCGACGGCGTTGGTGCGGCTCGACATGCTTGCTCGCGGCCTCGTGGCGCGCGGCGTCAACCCGTATGTCGCGAAGCAGCAAGCGCTCGCCGTGCTCGACAAGCAGATCGGCGCGCAAGCGAGCGTGCTGGCGTTTGGCCGCATCTACCTGCTGAGTGGCCTCATTCTACTCGCGGGTCTGCCGTTGCTGCTCCTGTTCAAGACTGGGAAAGGCCGCGGCTCCGCGGGGATGGCGCACTGAGCCCGGAGCAATCAAGGCGGCAGGCAGCGCACCGGTTGCCGGGGCTGCATGTGGTAGAGCCACCACAGGTGCAGGTTCATGCTCAAGTAGAAAAGCGGGTGGGCCCGGTTCGTCCAGAAGCGCTTGGCGATGGACGACCACGAGTAGAAGCGCTGGCGAAACTGATCATAGCGCGCCTCGATCTCCGCCTTGCTCATGGTGGGATGGCGCCACACCAAGTTTGTCCCCGTGTATTGGCCCCAGTGAAAATCCACGATCTTCTCGTCGTGACGCGCCTTGGCATAGGTGACTGAACCGGGGAATGGTGTCAGGATGCCGCAGTTGACCATTGCAAGACGGTTCCCGACGGCGAAGTCGAGAACGTCGTCGAAGGTCGTGGGTGTGTCGGCCTCGAAGCCGAAGATGAACGAGCCGACCACGTTGATGCCCACCCGGTGCATCTTGCGGATGTTCTCCTCGTAGTTGCGGACCTTGTTGAACTTCTTGTGTGCCGCGTTGAGCGTCTCCTGATCGACGGACTCGATGCCCACGAAGAGGCTCCCGCACCCCGAGCGCGCAGCGAGCGCGAGCAGTTTTTCATCGCGACCGATCAGCTCCATGGAGCCCTGGCTGCCCCATTGGATCTTGAGCGGAATCAGCGCCTCGCACAGCTCGTAGGCATACTCGCTGGAGAGAAAGATGTTGTCGTCCACGAAGAAGATCCGCTTCGACTTGAAGCGCTTGATCTCCTCTACCACGTGCTCGACCGGGCGGGTGCGAAACCGCTTGCCGTACATCTGCGTGACGGTGCAGAACTCACAGCCCAGCGGACACCCGCGGCCGGTTTGGACGACATCGCTGAGGGTGCCCTTGAGGTGGTCGCGGAACAGCTCCTTGCGCGGCATCGGCAGGTCCTTCAGGTCGACGAGCCGCTCGGCGTGGTACACCGGCTTGAGCGAATCGGCCATGAAGTCGGCCATGATCTCGTCCCAGACCATTTCGACTTCGTTGATCACGACCGCATCGAAGTGCTCGTTGCATTCCGGCGCCATGAACGTCGCGTGGCTGCCGCCGCAGATCGTGCGGATTCCCCGCTTCCGGAAATGGTCGGCCAGTTGGTAGCCGCGCTCGGCCTGGCAGGTCATCATCGTGATTCCCACCAGATCCGCGGGCTCGTCGAGGTCGAGCCGCTCAAACTCCTCCTCGACGATCTTGATCTCCTCGAAGTAGGGAGTGGCGAGGGCGGCGACCACGGCCAGATTGAGGTGATGCACGTGCTTGGCGCCCTTGAAGCCTTGAACCTCCAAGCCTTCCGGCGCGACCAACAGCAACTTCACGCTTGCGCCTCGGACAGATCGACGGTCGAGGTGACGCGCAACGGGTCGGACTCCTCGCCGAATCGGGCGCCGCGCCCGGTCCAGTCGGCGAGCGCGGTGATTGCCGAGCGGTAGCCGACCTCCGACAACTCCCGCACCTGGTTCCACGCGAATATCCCGAACGGCTCGGTGGGCGGATGGACGTAGAGATCCGCCTGGGCGCGCAGCGCGTCGGTTTGCTGCACGCTGGTCAAGGCCGCGCAGCGCGTCAGAATCTGGTAGATCGATGGAATCTTGATTCGTTCCGCGAACGGATTGATCCGGTTGGCCAGGAACTGCCACGCCGACGGACAGATCTTGTACACCGGATCGGCGCGCACGTCATCGATCGGACTGACGTCGACGGCGATGATTCGCCCGTTGAACCGCTGGCGCATCACGTCCACCGGCAGGTTGTCGAGCACGGAGCCATCGACCAGGAGATCACCCTGCTGCAAGAGCGGCGGCCCGACGCCCGGCACGGCGAGGGTCGCGCAGATGGCGAACCAGATCGTGCCACGATCGAACACCTTGAGACTCGCCCTGGTGATGTTGCTCGAGCAGCAGAAGAACGGGATGCCGAAATCCTCGACGTTGGCCTCGCCGAACCGCTCGCGCATCGCCCGGAAGAACCGCATCGGGTTCGTGAGCCCGACGAACGGCAGCGTGTATTCGTTGAGCGGCTTGAGCTTGGTCCAGAGGTGCGTGTTGAACGCCTCCGTCTCGTCGGGCGACATCCCGAACGCGTGGAACGCGGCCATCAGCGCCCCGCCGCTCGTCCCGCCAATGAGGTCCACCGGAATGCCGGCGTCGGCCAGCGCGCGCAGTACGCCGATGTGGGCGAAGCATCGTGCGCCGCCACCGCCGAGGACGACCGCAGTCGCGGTGCCCGATAACATCCGGGCGAGACGCGCGAAATCGGAGACCGAGTTGAGGATCACGTGATGGTGCCGCTCAACGGCGCGCGGCGTGAGCCACTCGTCAGTGCCCGGATACAGGTTTTTTCGCTCGCGATGGAGAATGACCAGCTCGTGACCGACGCCGCCGTGCTCCATGCCCTCGCGGCGCATGGTGGACTCGATCGGACCGAGCGCGGGGCTGTTTCCGTTCCCGCTCTCGCCGACGAGCAACACGCGATCGGCTTGCCGGAGACATCGACTCGTCCACTGTGAGTAGACCAAGTCCGTCTCGTAGAGCACCACGGGATGGTTCAACTCCTGCTGCATCAGCCACTCGGCCAGCTCGCCGCTGTGCCGGCTGTCCGGGGGCGTCTGTGCGACGCCGGGACCGAGCGCCGCATTGACACTGTCGCTCGTCAAGCGAATGACGGAATCCGATGCCGGGAATGCGCGCTCCAGCCGCTTTGTGAACTCGGAGAGCGGGACGCGGGGGTTCGTCGGGGTGATGGCGATCGTGCGAGCGCGGCTCAGCGACTTCGCGCCGCGCGACGAGATCGCCGCTCGATACCGCTCGACGACGCACCTCGAGATCGGCATCAGCATCGCCGGGTGGCCGACGACGAGCCGATTGAACGCATCGGCGTCCAGCCGCAACAGGTCGCTGTCGCGGAGTGCGCGAACGGTCGCCGACCGATCCTCGCCGGTGAGGATCGCCATCTCGCCCACGGCATCACCGGGGCCGATCTCGCCGAGCACGCGTTCCCCGCCGTCCCGCCCGTCGACGCTGGCTCGCAGGCGGCCACTGGCCACGACGTAGAGGCAGTCGGCCGACGCGCCCTGGCGGAAGAGCACGGCGCCACCCGCGATCCGCACGTGCGTGACGACGGCAGCCAGCTCGGCGATCGCATCGGAATCGAGCGCCGAGAACAGCTTGGACGATGACAGAATCGATTGGACGTTGATGGCCACCGATTCGCGCTCCAGACCCCAATGGGTGGGAGAGCTTAATCCGCGAGCGTGGTGGTCACAAGACGCCGGACAGGATTTCGCTCCCGAGGGTGACCGTAAAGGCTTTCGTCGTCCGCGGCGGTAGCGGGGGGACGAGAAGGCGAATCGTCGGCGCGTGGCTCGGGAGGAGTCGCGCGTCCGAGCGGGCGACGCGCTTCGCGTCAGGGAGTACCACGCTGACTACCGCCCCGCGAACCAGGCGATCACCGGCGTTGTGCACAACCACGCGCATCGCTCCGCCCGCGATGCGGGCGCGCACGTCGAGCCGCGCGCGCGCGCGCCACCAGTCGGCGACGTCGCCGACCGGCGCGACCCAGACGGCGGTGTCGGCGGCGAGGCGACGAGCGACGCTCGCCAGCGATGCCACGAGCTCCGGCCTCGCCAGCACCTGCGAGTGATAGCTGAGCACGTAGTGGCCGCCGAGCGCGCGCACGCGCTCGTAGTCGGCGAGGAAGATCGCCGAGAGTGCGTCCACGGTGGGCGCGTGTCTCGCGGTGGCGGCGAAGTCATCGCTCCCGACTCGCCCCACCAACACCAGCGTGTCACGTCCGATCCTGAGCAGCTCGGGCGCGGCCGCGCGCGAGTCGTTCGCGCCGAACAAATAGTTGCCCGCCGACGCCAGCCAGGCGCTCATCGTCGCCGTGTCGAACTGCTCTTCGGGCGGCCGCAACCCGTGCGCCCTGCTGCCGACGATCTCCAGGAGATCGTGCTGCGTGGCCGCCAAGCGGGCGCGCTGCTCGCCGGACGACAGACCGCCAAGCAGACGGTGCGTGTCACCGTGCGTGCCGATCTCGTCGGATTGCGCGAGCCGCCGCGACAGTCGCTCATAGCGCTGCGCCAACCCCGACGTGAGATAGAACGTCGATCGCACGCCGGCGGCGCGCAGCGAGTCGACGGCGTGCCGCGCGTTCGCGAAACCGCTCTCGACGTCCTGCGCGATCGACGCCGCGGCGCGCTTGCCGTTCGGCCAAGGCTCGATGGTCGCGAGCGGTTGTGACGCGGCCCACGCGACCGAGTTTCGCACGAGCAGCCGCGCGATGGCGCGGTCCCACGGACGATTCACGACGTCCGAGAGCTCGAAGCCCCAGTAGACGACGCGGCGTCCATCGATCGACGCGTGCGTCAGCGCGGCGTCGAGCAGCGGCTCGCCGTGCGCGGGCTCGGGTTGGAGCGAGTAGTCGGAGTAGAAGGCGTCGCGCGTGGGATGTCGCAACGCGACCTGACGCCCCGGATTGAGATCGAGGCGCGCGCCCGGTGGGATGTCCGCCGCCAAGGGGCTCGCCGAAGGGAATGTGACGTACGCCATCTCGCGCGGTTCCAAGACGTCGGCGCGCGCGGCGCCGGTCGCGCCGACGATCAGCCCGTAGCCGATGGGCCGGCATCCCCCGTCGTACGTGCCGGTGATGCCGGAGAGAATCACACCGGTTCCGCGCGCGCCTGCCGCGTCGAGCGCCTCGCGTGTCTCGATCGTCAGACACGGCGACGATGGAACGACGAGCACGCGGACG
>Ga0326726_10005303_pt1 | contig 11692 bp, 8 predicted proteins | sample MHFenrmetagenome_2_FD_207603 | JGI IMG/M metagenome (GOLD analysis project Ga0326726, IMG submission 207603) | Lab enriched peat soil microbial communities from Michigan Hollow, Ithaca, NY, United States - MHF15MN | ecosystem: Environmental > Terrestrial > Soil > Wetlands > Peat | place: USA...
CGCCTCGAGAGTCACCACGCCGCGGGCGTGTGCCAGCTCCTGCGGCGTCCCCACGGCCAGCACCTTGCCGGCATGCATCAGCGAGATGCGGTCGCAGCGCTCGGCCTCGTTCATGAAGTGGGTGGAGATGAAGATGGTGACGCCCTGGCTGCGCGCGAGGTCGCCGAGATAGCGCCAGAACTGGTCGCGGGCGATCGGGTCGACGCCCGAGGTAGGCTCGTCCAGGATCAGCATCTCCGGACCGTGGATGACCGCGACCGCCAGCTGCAGGCGCTGGCGCATGCCGAGCGGCAGGCTCTCCGGCCGGCTGTCGGCGACGGCCTCGAGGTCGAAATGCTGCATCATCTCGCGCACGCGCGGCTCGATGCGGTCGGGCGGCAGGTGGAACAGGCGCGCGTGGAGCACGAGGTTCTGCCGCACCGTCAGCTCGCCATAGAGCGAGAAGGACTGCGACATGTAGCCGACGCGCCGGCGGGTCTCGGTATCGCGGGCGTCGAGGCGGTGGCCGAACAGGCGCGCCTCGCCCGATGTCGCCGGCAGGAGGCCGGTCAGCATCTTCATGGTGGTGGTCTTGCCGCAGCCGTTGGAGCCGAGGAAGCCGAAGATCTCGCCGCGCTCGATGCGGAAGCTGACATGATCGACGGCGGTGAAATCGCCGAACCGGCGGGTGAGACCTTCCGCCTCGATCGCGGGTGCGCCGCCGTCGGAGGCGCGCGGCGCCACGACGACGGCGCGATGGCCCCGACGCTTCTCCTCCGGCAGCAGGGCAATGAAGGCGGCCTCGAGGCTGGAGGCTTGCGCGCGGGCCTTGAGCTCGGACGGGCGGCCGCTGGCGATGACCTTGCCGGCGTCCATGGCCGCCAGCCAGTCGAAGCGCTCGGCCTCCTCCATGTAGGCGCTGGCGACGATCACACTCATTTGCGGCCGCTGCGCGCGGATGCGGTCGATCAGGGCCCAGAACTGGCGGCGCGAGAGCGGATCGACGCCCGTGGTCGGCTCGTCCAGGATCAGCAGGTCGGGGTCGTGGATGAGGGCGCAGCAGAGGCCCAGCTTCTGCTTCATGCCTCCAGAGAGCTTGCCGACGGGTCGATCGGGAAAGGGCGCGAGCCCGGTGGCCTCCAACAGTTCGGCGATGCGCGCCGTCCGCTCCGCCCTGGGCTGGCCGAACAGCCGGCCGAAGAAATCGAGATTCTCGAACACGCTCAAGGTCGGATAGAGGTTGCGGCCGAGACCCTGCGGCATATAGGCGATGCGGCTGTGGCAGGCTTGGCGATGGGCGACGTCGCGCATGTCGCCGCCGAGCGCGTTGACGGCGCCGGCCTGGATCCTCCGCACGCCGGCGATGAGGGCGAGCAGCGTCGATTTTCCGACGCCGTCGGGGCCGATCAGTCCGGCCATGCAGGCCGCGGGAATGGCGAGCGTGACGCCGTCGAGCGCAACGGTCTTCTTGTAGCGGTGCGTGAGTGCGACGACTTCCGCGGCGCGGTCCGGCGCCGTCACGGCAGCTTGACCGCGAGGTTGTCGGGCCAGGCCGCCTCCTGCCGCACGCGCACATAGGCGACGCCGCGCACGCCGGTCTTCACTTGCTTTTCGTATTGCTTCAGCAGCGCTGGCGCGATGTTGAGCTTGACGCGGAACATCAGCTTGTCGCGCTCCTCCGCCGTCTCCACCGACTTGGGCGTGAACTGGGCCTCGCCGGCGACGAAGCTCACGGTTGCGGGAATGACATATTGCGGCACCGGGTCGAGGATGAGTCGCGCCTCGCTGCCGAGCGCCAGCGGACCGGCCGCGCTCGCCGGCAGGAAGACGGTCATGTAGACGTCCGTCAGATCGAGCAGCGTGAGCACGGGTGCCCCCGCGGCCAGCACCTCGCCCGGCTGCGCCAGCCGGTATTGGACGCGGCCGCTGACGGGCGCCTTCAGCACGGTGTCGGCAATGAGCGACTCGATCCGCCCGATCTCCGCCTGGGCCACCTCGATCGCGGCCGTGGCATCGTCGTGGCTGGCGAGGGCTGCGTCATAGCCGGCTTCCGCCACATTCAATTCGCTGCGGCGCTGGTCGAGCTTTTCGGTCGGAAAGTAGCCTTTGTCATGCAGGATCAGCGCGCGCTGATATTCCTGCTGCGCGAGCGCGCGCTCGCTCTTGCGCTGCGCGATGGTCGATTCGACCTGCATCTTCGCGTGCAGCGCGCGGTCCGCCTGGGCCTTGGCGCCGCGCAACTGCGCCTGCAGCTCGGCGTCATCCATGCGCGCCAGCACCGCGCCGGCCTCGACCATGTCGCCTTCGTCGGCGCGGATCTCCACGACGCGGCCGGCGAGCTTGGTCGCGACCTGCACCTGTTCGGCCTCGATCCGGCCGTTCGATTGCGCGATCCCCTCGGGCAGACTCGACCGCGTCTGTTGCAACCAGATGTAATAGCCACCCGCCGCGATGGCGAGCCCGAGAGCACCCGCGGCAATCCAGCGGATCGACTTCATCGTCTCGGAAACCCCAGTACGTCAGCGTTGGGCGACTGTGGACGGAAGACGCCCGCGGACAGGCCGGGCGACCGGCTATGGCTATCCGAAATCCTGGGCGATGCGATGATGTGAATCAATGTGGGGTCGGCGGGGTCGGGGACGGCATCTTACGGCGCGAGCCCGATCTTTCCCATGGCGGCATCGATGCCGGCGTCGGCGGCGCGGGCGGCGGCCAGGTCGGCCTGGCCGTCCTGCTGGCGGCCGAGGCGGAGGCGGGCGATGCCGCGGCCGTAGAGGGCCGGGGCATTCTTCGGCTCGATCTGCAGGATCAGGTCGTAGTCGGCCGCGGCGCGGCGGAAATCGCCGGCCCGCAGGAAGGCATAGGCGCGGCTGTCCAGGATGTACGGCGTGTTCGGCGCCAGCGCGAGGGCACGGTTGCAGTCGTCGAGCGCGTGCGCGGCGTCGCCGGTGAGGGCGAGCGAGTAACAGCGGCCGTTATAGGCCGGCACGGACTCGGGATCGCGCTCGATGACGGCCTTGAAATCCGTGATCGCAGCGGGGTAGTCGCCCTTCTCGCCGTAGGCCATGCCGCGGTTGAGCAGGACACCGACGTCGTCGGGAGAGAGCCGCAGCGCGGCGTTATAGTCCGCGATGGCGCGGTCCAGATCGCCTCTGCGCAGGTAGGTCGCGCCGCGGGCGCCGAGCGTCGCCGCGAGCTTGTCCTGCGACAGCGCGCCGGATTCGATGGCGCGCGTGCAGACGTCGATACGCCGGTCGGATGCCGCATCGGCCTCCGTCTTGCCGAGGTTCAGGCATTCCTTGGCGTCGTCGGCCGATTGCGCCGAAGCCGTCGTTGCGGCCAGGAGCAGGAGGATGAGGAGCAGGCGGGACAAGCTCGATTCCTTGTTCGTGGCAGTTGCGGCAACCATAGCACGGCCAGGGATTCGGATTAACAAGAGGTAAACGATCGCCGGGTAGACTCCGTGCGTCCGGCGAAATGGTGACGGTCATGCCCATCGGTCTCCGATTGTTCATGCGGTGGCGCACGGCGCTCGCGGCCGGCCTGGTCGCGGGTTCCGTCCTGCTCGCAGCTGCGGCGCCGGCGCGGGCGGCGAGCCAGTTCTGGGACACGGTCTTCACCAGCCTGGGCTATGCCAGCGTCGATCCGGATCGCACGCTCGCCGCGCAGCCCGGCCTGATCGAGAACGCCGTCGCCGGTCTGGCGCCGCAGCGGCCCGGCGTCGCCGATCTCTATTTCATCGGGCTGGCCGGTGACGGCCGCGAAGGCGTGTTCCGGCGCGAGGTCGAGAGCGTGACCAGACTATTCGACGCGCGCTTCGGGACTAGGGGCCGCTCGGTGAGGCTCATCAACAGTCCGCGCACGATCGCGACGGTGCCGCTGGCTACCCCCGACAACCTCCGCACGATGCTGGCGCGGGTCGGCCGGGTCATGGACAAGGAAGAGGACGTGCTGTTCCTGTTCTTGACCTCGCATGGCGCGCAAGACGAATTCTGGATCGATGCCGGCCCGGTGCCGGCCGATCCGCTCTACAGCGACGACCTCAAGGAGATGCTCGACGAGTCCGGCATCAAGTGGCGCGTGCTGGTTATCTCGGCCTGCTATTCCGGCAGCTTCATCGGCCCGGTGTGGGACGCCCACACCCTCGTCATCACGGCGGCCCGCTACGATCGCAGCTCGTTCGGCTGCGGCAGCGAACGCGACTGGACCTATTTCGGCGAGGCCTATTTCGGCCATGCGCTGCCCGGCGAGCTGTCCTTCGTCGGCGCCTTCGACCAGGCCGAGCAGGCCATCGCCCAGCGCGAGAAGGACGAGCACCTGAAACCCTCGTTCCCGCAGATGCGGATCGGCCGCCTGATCGGGCCGAAGCTGGCGGAGCTGGAACGCCGGATTCGCGGGCTGCAGCAGGCCGAGAGCCGCGCGGTGCCGTAGCGCTACGACTCGTGCGGCCGCAGCAGCGCGCGCGAGATAATGCGGCGCCGGGTCTCCGCGGCGCCCGCCCGACGCCGATTCGAGCCCCTATCTTTTGGTCGGCTTTTTCTGTGATCTGGCGCACAGTGCCGGCGGTGCCCCGCCCCGATGATGCACCGTGAGAGGAGCCCCGGACATGATCCTCGGAAAGCTGCGACGCTCGGCGCCGGTGGCGTTCGCCCTGCTGCTGACGGCCGGTTGCGCGGCCCAGCGCATCGAGAATGCCGGCCGCCTCGCCGATGCCGGCGTCGCCTTTGCCGATTCGGTGCCGGCGGTGATCGACGAGTCCTTCGTCCTCGCGGTCACGGCGGACTCCCTCACGATCGCCAAGGCGCGCGAGAACCTGCCGCAGGCGGACCGGCTGGAGACGCTGAAGGCGTCCGACGACGCGCTCACGGCGCGGCTGGCGATCCTGCTCGACCTGAAGCATCACGCCCAGCTGCTGCGGTCCTACTTCATCGCCCTGGGCGCGCTCGCCAAGACCGACGCCGCGACCGGAATCACCGGCTCGACGCAGAACATCGTCGCCAAACTGTCCGATCTCGGCCTGAAGATCGGCGACGAGAAGATCGGCCCGGCCAAGATCTCGGACCTCATCGAGCCGGCCGTGAATTTCGCCGTCGCCGCCTATCAAAACATCGCCCTGCGTCGCGAGCTGGAGGAGCGCGGGCACGCCATCGAGCGCGAGCTCGCCCTGCAGCAGGCGGTCCTGGCCGCGCTCACCGACCAGATGATGGCCGACAAGGCCCTGCAGATCCGGGTGGAGAACCGCAATCCGCTGGTCCTCCAATATGCCGGCGCCGGCGCCTTGCCGAGCGACTGGAACGCGCGGCGCATCGCCGCCTTCCGCCAGACGATCAATCTGCAGTCGCTCGACGTGGCGGCCAAGGCCGCTGACAACCTGCACCAGAGCTGGATCGCCTTTGCCGAGGACAGGCTCGACGACGCCAGCTTCCTGCGGCTTCTGAAGGATGTCGACGATCTGCTCGCGGAGGCCGAGAAGCTCCGCGCGAACAGCTGACACGAGGCAACCGCTGAGGAGGCGAACGATGCCGACGCCCGGTGACCTGCAAAGCATGACACTCCAGCAGCTGCGTGCGGTCCGCGAGGACATGATGTCGGCGGAGTGGGACCTCTCCATGAGCGCCGAGACGGCCGCGGTGAAGACGGCCGCCGCCAAGAAGCTGGTGAATGTCGAGCGGGCGATTCTCGCGCTCGAGAATGCCGATCTCGCGGCGATTCGCGACAAACTGGTGGCGAACGAGGGCGACCTGCTCGCCGGCACCGAGGCGCTGGCCCGGGCGCGCCAGAACCTGGCCAGGGTGCAGGAGGTGCTGGAGGCGGTGGGAGTCCTCCTCTCGATCGCGGCCAAGGTGGCCAAGTTCGTCCTCGTACCCTGACCGCGGGAGATGTGTCATGCCGGATCCGGGCGATAGGCCGACCTTCCGGCTCGGCCTGGTCATGGCCGGCGCGATCTCGGCCGGCGCCTATACCGGGGGCGTGGTTGATTTCCTGATCCAGGCCCTCGACGAATGGGAGAAGGCCAAGGCCGACCCCAATGCCACCGTGCCCCGCCACAGAGTCGAGATTCCCGCCATGTCCGGCGCCTCCGCCGGGGCGATCACGTCGGCCGTCGCGGCGGTGGCTTTCAACAGCAACACGACGCCGGTCGTCGACGTCGACAACCCGCCGGCGGAGGAGGCCAACCGTCTCTACGATGCGTGGGTACGGCAGATCGACCTCTCCAAGCTGCTGCGCAGCGACGACCTCGCCGGCGGTGGCCCGGTGGTCTCGCTGCTCGATTCGACGGTGCTCGACAGCATTGCCAGGGACGCGCTGAAGGCGCCGAAGCGGACGGTGCCGCGCGTCTACGTTGCCGACCCGCTGGCGGTCTTCCTCACCGTCTCCAACCTGCGCGGCGTGCCCTACGGGTTCAAGCTGTTCGGCGGTGATCAGGACTTCGTCTACGGCATGCTGCGCCACATGGATGATATGCGCTTCGCGGTCAGCCGGACGGGGCGCGAATTGCCGTATGCGCGCACGCTCGACCCCGCGCGGGCGCCGGACGACGATTGGCCCGAGCTCGCGGCCGCCGCGCTCGCCAGCAGCGCGTTTCCGGTCGGCCTGCGGTCGCGCGCGCTCAATCGCCCCTATGGCGACTACAAGGGCCGCCTCGTCGTCGAGTCGGGGGAACAATCGATCGCCATCGATCCGCTCTGGCGCGATCGCAAAGATCCCTACGATTTCCTCAACGTCGACGGCGGTTTGATCAACAACGAGCCGCTCGAACTGGCGCGACAGTATCTGGCGGGCGGACCGGACAAGCTCAATCCGCGCGAGGGCGAGAAGGCCGACCGCGCCGTCGTCATGATTGACCCCTTCCCGAATACCCTGGCCCCCGATCTCAAGGCCGATACCGACGGGCGCGTCGTCAATGTCGCCACGAAGATGTTCGGGGCCCTTGTGAACCAGGCCCGCTTCCGGCCCGAAGAGCTGGCGACCGCCGCGCGGGGCGACGTCTACAGCCGGTTTGCCATCATGCCGAGCCGTCGCAATTCGCAGGGCCGCCGCGCCGAGCTGGCCATGGCGTCCGCCATCCTCGGCGGCTTCGGCGGCTTTCTAAGTGAAGTATTCCGCCGGCACGACTTCAACCTCGGTCGCCGCAACTGCCAGGCGTTCCTGCGCTGGCACTTCTGCCTGCCGGAGACGAACGATCTGTTCCGCGGGTTCGACCAGCGCGACGCGTGGTACGTGCGGGAGAAGGACGGCAGGATGGAGCGCTTCCCGAGCGTGAAGGAGCCGGGAAAGAACGTTCCCTACCTGCCGATCATCCCGCTCTGCGGGACGGCCGCGGCGGAGATGCGGCGGCGGGCGTTTCCGCGTGCGCAGGATGCCGATGCCGAGCGCTTGCGCAAGGAGGTTGCCGCGCGGGTCTCCAGTGTCGGCGACGCGCTCATCGAGACCGAACTCAAGGGCGTCGCCAGTGGACTGCTGCGCTGGCTCATCCGCAAGGGCTGGCAGTGTTGGCTCGCCTCCAATGTGTCGGACAAGGCGATGGAGAAGATCAAGAGCGAGCTTGCTGCTCTGGACGAACCCGACAATCGGTGAGCGGCCGGCGGCTGCCGAGCGTCGCGGCCCCGTCCACCCGCGCTGCTACGATTCATGCGGCCGCAGCAGAGCGCGCGAGATGATGTGGCGCTGGATCTCCGAGGTGCCGTCCCAGATGCGTTCGACGCGGGCGTCGCGCCAGAGGCGCTCGATGGGGAGATCCGGCATCAGGCCCATGCCGCCGAAGATCTGCAGGGCGTTGTCGGTGACGCGCGCCAGCATCTCCGTGGCGTAGAGCTTGGCCATGGCGTAGTCCTCGTCGACGGCCGTGCCCTCGTCTGCTTTCCAGGCCGCCTTCAGCACCAGGAGTTCCGCCGCGTTGATCTCCGTGGCCATGTCCGCGAGCTTGAAGCTGGTGCCTTGGAACTTGCCGATTGTTTGGCCGAACTGTTTGCGGGTGGCCGCCCACTGCGTCGCCAGCTCGAGCGCACGCTGGGCGCGGCCCACGCATTGGGTGGCGACGGTGAGGCGGGTGGCGCCCAGCCACTGGTTGGCGACGTCGAAGCCCTTGTGCTCCTCGCCCAGCACCTGCTCGGCGCCGACGCGGCAATTCGTGAAGACCAGCTCGCAATGATGGAAACCGCGATGCGAGACCGACTTCGGCCCCAGGCGCACCTCGAGGCCGGGGGTGTCCTTGTCGACCAGGAACGAGGTGATCTTCTTCTTCTGGCCGCGCGCCGTCTCCTCGCTGCCGCTGGCGGCGAACAGCACGATGAAGTCGGCGACGTCGGCGTAGGAGATGAAGTGCTTGGTGCCGTTGACGAGGTAGTGGTCGCCGGCGCGCTCGGCCTTGGTCTTCATGGAGCGCAGGTCGGAGCCGGCATTGGGCTCGGTCATGGCCAAGCACTCGACGCGCTCGCCGCGGATCGCCGGCAGCAGATAGCGCTCGACCTGCGCTCCCTTGCAGGCGCGCAGGATGTTGGAGGGCCGCGCCACCGCATATTGGAGCGCGAAGGAGGTGCGGCCGAGCTCGCGCTCCATGAGGGCCAGAGCGACGTGATCGAGGCCGCCGCCGCCGAGCTCCTCCGGCATGTTGGCGGCATAGAAGCCGGCGGCGAGGGCGCGCTCATGGATCTGCTTGATGAGTTCGGGGCGGACCTTGTCCGTCCGCTCGACCTCCTCCTCATAGGGCATGAGCTCGGCGTCGACGAACTGCCGCACGCTGTCGACGAGCAGCTGCTGCTCCGATGTCAGGCCGAATTGCATGGCGCCCCTCTCTGACGGCTCGCGCAGTCTAGGGTCCGCGGCCCGACCGCCTCGACTGCGAGCGGCACGGACGGGATGAATTCCGACATCGCAGGAACGGTCAGTCGGCCAGCCGCAGGGGCAGCAGCGAGAACACGCCGCCGCGGTTGATCAGCAAGTTGACGGCCGTGGCCTGGCGGGCGCGGGCGGCCGCCACCTGGCGATCGAACCCGTCGCGGGTGGTGACGGCCACGCGCTCGATCTCGACGATGACATCGCCGACCTTGAACTCCGAGTCGGCGGCTGCCACGGCGGTGATGACGAGCCCCTGCAGCACGGCGGGCACGCCGAACCGCGCGCGCAGGTCCGGCTGCAGTTCGGCCACGGTGAGGCCGAGGGCGGCGACCGGCCCTTCCTGGCGCGCCGGCGCTGGCGTGGTCGGAGTCGGCGTGGCCGCGGCCTGCTGTTGCGGCTGCAGCGCCGCCAGCCGATTGCGCGCGAGCGCGGCGAAGGTGCCGCCTGGATACTGGTCGAGATAGGCCTGGAAGTCGGCGGGATCGCGGCTGTCCTTGACCGATCCCCAGAACGCCAGCTCGCGATCGGCGGCCGGCGTCTGTGGTTGCGCGGCGACGGCGGCTCCGCGCGGCACGAAGAAGAAGTCGCCGGTCAGCGAGGAGTGGTCCCACGGCACCTGTTTGCCGCCGGTCGCCTGCAGCACCTCGGCGCGCACGCGGGTCAGCATCTGCCGCACCTCGATGTCGGGCGTGGCGATGTAGTCGAGCAGGCCTTGGGTGAACGGGCTGTGGGCGCCGTTGCCGTCGAGGGCGACGTTGCCGGGCTGAGTGGCGTAGACCAGCAGGGTGCCGATGCCGCTCTCGGCGATGGCGAGGCCGCGGGAGACGGCCATCGAGCGCGAGGCGCCCATGGAGCGCGCGAGGTTCTGGGCCAGCGGGTTGTCGCGGCAGGCATCGAGGAACACCAGGTTGATGCGTGGCCGGCGTTCCATCAGCGACAGCACGAGCGTGAGATCGACGGCCTCGAACGGCAGGTCGTTCTCGCTGGCGAGCCTGGCGTCGACCGGCACGATGTAGTTCTTCGTGTCCACCTGCAGGCCGTGGCCGGCGTAGTAGAAGAGCGCCACATCCGCGTCGCCGAGCGTGTCGCCGAACGCGCGCAGCATCTGCTCGGTGGCGGCGCGGTCGAGATCGAAGCCGCTCTGCACGGAAAAGCCGAGCTTCTGCAGGGTGGCCGCAATCGCCGCGGCGTCGTCGCGCGGATTGGGCAGGGCCGGCGCGTTGCGATAGGCCGAATTGCCGATCACCAATGCCACGCGCTTTTCGGCCTGCGCGTCGGCCGGCGCCAGCGCCAGCAGCGCCGCGATGAGGATGAATGTCAGCCTGCAGCCCATGCGCGGATTCTCGCTCCCGGAGCCGATTCAGCGGTGATTCTACACGCCATCGCGCCGGATATCGAACGACCAGTTCTTCGTGAAGACCCGCGTCTCGCCCTCGAAGGCGTCGAGCCAGGCGCGCAGGTGGAAGCTGTCCTTGCTCGCGGTCAGCACGGTGCGGCTCTCGGTGCGGATGTCCCAGGCGCCGCGGGTCATTCGGTGGCGCCAGGCGATGTCGGCCTTGGCCGAGAGCGGACCGCCCTCGGTGATGGAGAAGCGCTCGACGGCGCCGCCATCGATCGTGAGGTCGATGTCGGGCAGGCGATAAGCGCCGCGGTCGCGGTGGATGGTGAAGACCGTCTCGCCCGTCGTCGGATTGTCGTGGATCTCGCGGTCGCGGCGGCCCTGGCGCGAGCGCGCGACGTTCATCGGCGGCGCCATCTCGGCGGGCTGGAATTCCGCCAGCCGCCCCTCTTCGGCTCGCGCCGGCCGCAGCGGCAGCGATAGCGTCGACGCATCCGGCATCAACGTCAGCGTGACGGGCTCCGCCGACGGCCACAGCATCGGCCAATAGTTCGTCGAGAGGGCCAGGCGCAGGCGATGGCCGGCGGCGACGCTCTCGCCGAGATCGTTGAGCTGCAGGCGGACATCGATGAACTGCCCCGGGATCATCGGCGCGGCACGATCGTGGCCGGTGCGATGGGTCAGGTTCAGGACGCCATAGCTCATGAGGCGCGAGCTGCCGTCCGGCGCGACATCGCAGAGCCGCGCGATGACGAGGCCGGCGGGCCGGTCGATGGCGAGGCGCGCCGTCAGGACCGGTGCGCCCAGGAGCTCCAGCGGTTCGGCCAGCGGCGCGCCGTCGAAGCAGAGCGAGCGGCCATCGTCGGGCCGCTGATCGACCGGGAGCTCGCCGTGGAACCCATAGGGGCACCATTCGCCCCAGGTGATGCCGGTGACGAGGGGCGAGCTGTGAGTCAGCGGCGTGGACCGGGTGGGCTTCGCCGCCAGCAGCCGGCCGTCGGCGAGATGAAGAGCGAGGTGGGCGCTGCGCGCCGGCGGCCAGGCGGCTTCCCCGACCCACCGCCCCGGCCGCTCGTCATAGTCAGCGGCGGGCGGCACGGAATCCTGGATCCACGCCCGCAGCTTCGGCTCGTTCATGATGCCGGTGTCGCGTCCCTTGAGCCAGTGGTCCCACCACCGCAAGGATTCCTGCAGGAAGCCGATCGGCGGGCCGGGACGCGCCTGGTGCGGATATTCGTGCGCCCACGGGCCGATCAGGCCCCTGGCCGGCGCCGTCAGGTTGGCGAGCAGGCGCGGAATGGCGTTGGTGTAGGCGTCGGCCCAGCCGCCGACGGCGTAGGTGGCGGCCTCGATGGCCGCGTAGTCCTCGCACACCGAGCCGTGCTTCCAGTAGTCGTCGCGCAGCTGGTGCTGCAGCCACGCCGCGAGGAAGGGCGGCGAGCCGTTCAGGCGCTGCATCCACAGCGCGCGCCAGCGCTCGCCCACCACCAGCGGATCGGGCGGGCGGGCGTTGTAGGCGAAAATCGTCGACGCCCA
>Ga0326726_10005304_pt1 | contig 11692 bp, 6 predicted proteins | sample MHFenrmetagenome_2_FD_207603 | JGI IMG/M metagenome (GOLD analysis project Ga0326726, IMG submission 207603) | Lab enriched peat soil microbial communities from Michigan Hollow, Ithaca, NY, United States - MHF15MN | ecosystem: Environmental > Terrestrial > Soil > Wetlands > Peat | place: USA...
GCATCAGGCTTTCTTAAGAATATTCTTGGCGGAGCGGATATGTTAATTAGTACGAGGTTTGATAATTCATTCGTTAACCAGGATGATATTCAAAATCTTTTACCATCAATTTCTGTCCCTTCCTACAAAGAATTTGGTGTCCTGCAGTTTGATTCTCTCTATTTCGAAGGAAAACCACTTCAATTTAATTCTGGTTTAGTATTAAATACTAATAAAGGCAGTGTTGCTGGTAGTGTAAATATGGACCTGACAGGAGAGGAAATTTTATATGATTTTAATATTAAAACTAAAAATCTTAATCTTGAGCCAATAGCCGGAATTAAAACAAACCTTAACCTTATTTGCGCACTCAAAGGAAAAGGTTTCTCGCCTCAAAACCTGGAAACCTCTGTTCAAATAAATGCCCTCAAATCTTCTATTGGAGAAATATTATTTAATAAATTTGCTATTAATGCGACTGGAAGTAACGGGATAATAAAAACCGACGTTTCATTTTCATCGCTTGAAACTATAGGTAATGTCAATTCAAATTTTGATTTCACTGATTCGGTAAATACTAAATACAATTTTACAATTGCCCTTAACGGATTTAATATAAAAGATTTTGTTAAAGAAAACGAATTAACTTCGGACTTGAATATTAAACTAACGGGTGATGGAGAAAACTTTGATCAGGACCGGCTAAACTTATTCGCAGTTCTTGATATAGATAGTTCAAAGCTTGATAATATTTCAATAGATAGCACGACTTTAATTGCCGATATAAGGAGTGGTGAAGATAGTCGTGTTATTAATATTATTTCAGATCTTGCGGATCTTACTATAGAAGGCAAGTTCACGTTACCTGAAATTATTGATGTAATTTCTGATGAAACAAGTATGCTATCTTCATCTATTAAAAATAAGATTAGACGAATACAACCGCCTGATTTTATTGATAGCGAACCTGTATCTGCAACAACTGAAGATATTAAGGAAAAAACTGCTAACCTGTTAGCGGGCAGAAATATTGATGTCCAATATCTGCTCGAGCTCAAATCGTTTAAATTACTATCTCTGTTTTTAGGTCAATCAGATATTGAAGTCGATGGAGAAATTTCCGGTAGAGTTTTTTCTGCTAATGATTCGGTTTCAGTATTGCTCGGTACTAAAATTGCTCAGATGAAATACTGGGATGGACTTGATCTTTTCTACCTCTCTGATTTTAATTTGTCTTTTGCTATGAACGATCGGATTTCAGAAAATGCTTTTGATGATTTTAAAACTGATGTTAAGGTTGATGCAAAACGAATATTTGTTGGGAGTGAAATTACTGATCTGAGTTTTAATATGGACTTTAATAATAATTATGCTCAGTTTAACTTGAGTACCGTATATGACGGTATTGCAGATTTAGATTTAACGGGTTCTTTTCTTGTAAATGATAATAATGTTGAAGTTACTCTCAAAAATTTTTTGATGAAGTACCTGGAACTTGATATTCGAAACAAAAATGATATTGAATTCAGCTACTCCAACAATAATTTTAACTTTCAAGCTTTTAAACTGGTTCACAATGGGGGTGAAATAGATCTGAATGGTGAATTTTCTTTGGCAGGTAATGAAGCACTTTCTTTGAAAATAAATAAATTCAGAATGGGTGATTTAAGTGTGAACCTTTTGGGAATTTCACGCGATAAATCATTTGACGGCGAATTGGATCTTGATCTTGAAATTTCCGGAAATGCCAATAATCCTCAAATTGATCTCAGCTATTCAGTTGACAGTATAAAAATTCAGAACTTGTACCTTGGGTCATTAAAAAGTGCAGCCAATTATTCAAACAAATTGGTAAATGTCGACCTGTCTTTTTACGAACAAGAAAATATGGAGTCAAGGCATAGCTTTGGGGTCTCGGGAAAAATACCTATCGATCTTGCTCTCTTTGCAAAAGAACGGTTTTCACAGGATGAAATAATTGACCTGGCACTTTTTGCAGATAATTTTGATCTTCGTTTTATAACGGGCTTAATACCAGGCATTACAAACCTTAAAGGATTATTGAATGGAGAAGTAAAATTCAGCGGATCGTATGAAGATCTTCAAAGCAAGGGGGAATTTTCTATAGGAAACACATCTTTCATTTTGAAAGCGAATAACCTTACCTACCTGCTTGATGGCAATATTAAATTTGAGAATGAAAAAATAATTCTTTTAAGCTTGCATATGAGAAACGAACCCGGCATTAAAGATGGCGGGGTAATAACAGCTGCGGGAGAAATTGCTCATCAAAATTTTAAAATTGATCGTATTGATTTGCACGCAACCGGAGATTTAAAGTTGCTTGATGAACGATCGAGAGCTATTAACCCTTACTTTTTTGGTAATATAGCTGTGAAGACACGTGGGGAGATAGTTTATACTTCAATGAAAGAGCGAAACTATCTTAGCGCTGATTTAATTCTGAAGAACGGTGCAAGTATCATTTATTCTCCAGCGCAATCAGCGTTCACCAACGAAAATGATAAGTTCATTTACATTTTTGCCTCGACGAGGGAAGAGGATTTGATGAAAAGACAAATTGATAGTCTCATCCAGATTTCACAGAAAAAAAAGGAAGAGTTGACTAGAAAAATTCCGTTTGATCTTGATCTTAAAATTGAGGTTGAAAAAGAAGCAAAGATGGTATTTGTTCTCTCTAAAGAATTTAAACAAAATCTGACTACTTACCTTGGAGGAAACTTTGAGTATTCTGTAGTTGATAATTTACCAATTGCAAGTGGAGAGTTAACTTTATTAGATGGATCAAAGTTAGATTTTATCAAAACGTTTCAAGCCGAAGGTAACGTCAAATTTCTTGATGAACTGGATAATCCATATATAAATGTGACAGCTAAATATGAAAGTTCTTACAGTCCGGATACGTTAAGATCAGGAGCTAATGATTATGATATTCAGGTAAGAATACAGCTTGAAGGTCCCGCAAGAAATCTTACATCTAATTTTCTTAGGAATGAAAATAATATTGAAGTTTATAAGAAGAGAAGAAACTATACTCAATATGAATTGGATCCCAGCAAAACAGCATCCGATGCAATGTTCTTTATTATAGTTAATAAATTTCCTGAAGATGCAACACTTCAGGAATCCAATCTTGCATTATCTACAGCGGCCTCACTAGCCGGTTCAATAGTTGGTGCTGTTCTGAATGAAAAATTTGGTGATGTTGTACGCAGCGTTAATGTGCAGCAGGTTGGTACAGAAACAAAATTCAACTTAATTGGAAAAGTGGAGGAGTTCAGGTACGAAATCGGGGGCACGTCTCAAGTATTCCAGGATCTCAGTCGGGCAAATGTAAAAATAGAACGGCCAGTTATCTTTCCAAATCTCATAATAAAATTTGACAGGAGAGAACCATCTTATCAATCGGCAACTTTTAGTGAAATGATAAATGAAATAGGGTTAAAGTACAGTTTTATTTTCTAATGAAAAATCAGGTAAAATCTTTCTTTCAGAAAAATCCTGGTAATTCCTTTAAAACCAAAGAGATTGCTCGGAAGCTGAATATAAAAGATGATAGTAACTATCAGCTTCTTAAAGCAACTTTACATCAGCTTGAGTCGGAAAAATTTCTTTCAAGGAATGGAAAGAGGTATAAACTATTTACTCTTCCCGAAACAAACAAGCTTATCGGTAATTTTAATCTTAATGGGGGTGGCTATGGTTTTGTTACTCCTAAAAATTCAAAGACCGGTGATATTTTTATAGCTGCACGTAATATTGGAAATGCTTTTCATGGCGACAAAGTTGAAGTGGTACTTTTTGCAAAACAGAAAGGAAAAAATCTTGAGGGACAAATCACCAAAGTAGTTGAGAGAAAAAGAAAAGAAATTGTTGGACAACTTAAAAAGTCCAGGTCGTTCTATTTTGTTACCCCTGATGATCCTAAAATTCACAGAGATATTTACGTAGAGGGCAAAAATTTGCATGACTCTAAAACCGGGGATAAAGTTGCCGTAGGAAATATTTCCTGGGAAGACCGAATGTTGAACCCCGTTGGAGAAATAGTGGAAGTGATTGGTAAGGAAGGCACATTAAATGCGGAAATAACTTCAATTGCACGGGAGTTCGGTATTCCGGTTTCATTCGATAAAAATAGTCTGCAAGAAGCTGAGAGCCTAAGCGCTGAAATAAGCGAAGAAGAAATCTCTAAGAGATTGGACTTCCGAAGTAATAATGTTTTTACAATTGATCCCGCTGATGCAAAAGATTTTGATGATGCTCTTTCCATTGAGAAGCTTGATAATGGAAACTACAAAGTTGGCGTACACATTGCGGATGTAAGCCATTATGTTAAAGCGGGTTCTTCAATCGATAAAGAGGCTTCAGTAAGAGGGAACAGTGTTTATTTTGTTGGTAAAGCAATCTCAATGTTGCCTGAAAAACTTTCTAATAACTTATGTTCGCTCGTTCCCAATGAAGCCAGGCTTACCTTCTCCGTTATTTTCGAGATGACAAATAAAGGAATATTGCTTAATCATAATATTGCGAAGACTGTTATTAACAGCAAAAAAAGATTTACTTATGAGGATGTCCAAAAGGTAATTGAATCCGGCGAGGGTGAATTTTCTGATGAAATAATTTTATTAAATACTCTGGCTAAAATTCTTAGAAGTAAAAGAATGAAAGAAGGCAGCTTTGAGTTCTTTACTCCGGAAGTAGTTTTTCAATTAGATAATAGCGGACAACCCATCAACATCATGAAAAAAGAGATAAAAGAAAGCAATATGCTTATTGAAGAATTTATGCTTCTGGCAAATAAGACAATTGCGGAAAGGATTTTTTCCCGCGGAAATATTCCTTTTGTATATCGGGTGCATGATTTTCCTGACGAGGAAAAAATTCAGGAGTTCTCACGGTTTGTAAAATCGCTTGGTTATAGCTTTAATCCCAAAGCAGGTAAAGCTGCCAGCCAGTTTAATAATCTTATGAAACAAGTCAAAGGAACTGAAGAAGAGGGTGTTATCAACGAATTAGCTATTCGGTCTATGGCTAAAGCAGTGTACTCAACAAAAAACATCGGGCACTATGGGTTGGGATTTAAGAACTACACTCATTTCACTTCACCCATAAGAAGATATTCAGACTTGTTGGTTCACAGAATATTGGAAAAAACTTTGATTTCAAAAACCGGAAAACATTATTCGCTTGACAAATTAACAAAAATTTGCGAACATATATCAACAACAGAAAGAACAGCAATGGAAGCCGAGCGTCGTTCGGTTAAATTGAAGCAAATTCAATTTTTAAACGATAAACTTGGGTATGAGTTCAATGCTGTGATTTCAGGAGTTGCAAATTATGGTATTTTTGTAGAGTTAACAGATATTTTAGCTGAGGGATTAATTAGGGCAAGGGATTTGGAGGGAGATTTTTATGTTTTGGATGAAAGAAAATATTCATTAATTGGTAAGAGAACAAAAAAACAATTTAGATTGGGTGACAAAATTACGGTTAAACTAATACGTTTGGATTTAGATAATCTTGAGTTGGATTTTATAACAAGCGAAAACGGGGTGCATTAATCGTGAAGATAATTCTAAGAATATTAGTTTTAATTTTTCTGGCGCAAGTTTGCATTTTTGCTCAATTCGGGCAAAACAAGGTTCAATATAAATACTTCGATTGGTACTACGTCCAAACCAAACACTTCGATATTTATTTTGCCAATGGTGGTGAAACTATTGCTGAATTTACCACTCATATAGCCGAAGATGCATTAATAAAAATTCAAGAAAGCTTCAAATATTCTCTGAATAACAGAGTTACAATAATTGTCTATAACTCCCAGAATGATTTTCAGGAGACAAACGTCACTGACACATATTTGAGCGAAGGAATAGAAGGCTTTACTGAATTGTTTAAGAATAGAGTTGTTGTTCAGTTCCACGGTTCGTACAAACAGTTTCGACATCTGATTCATCACGAGCTTGTTCACGCTGTTATGAACGATATGTTTTACGGAGGCTCACTTCAGAATATTATCGCCAACAACATTACAGTTCAGATTCCTATTTGGTTCAGCGAAGGAATGGCTGAATATCAGTCTCTTGGATGGGATGAAGATACTGATATGTTTATAAGAGATGCCTCAATCAATGAATATCTTCCGGATGTCCAAAACCTTTCTGGTTATTTTGCGTACCGCGGCGGTCAGGCAGTCTTCTACTATATAGCAAAAAAATATGGTAAGGAAAAAATTGGTGAACTGGTGAATGCTTTAAGAAGCCTCGGGAATGTTGATGCTGCATTAAAACAGACTATCGGTTTAAATCTTAAAGAGTTTAATGAAAGATGGAAGAAAGATATTAAACGGGTATTCTGGCCTGATATTGAAATAACGCAGGATCCAGATGAGTTTGCAAAACGATTAACTGATCCTGAAAGTGATGATGGATTTTATAATATTGGTCCTGCAATCTCGCCTCAAGGAGATAAAATAGCTTTTATAACTAACCGCGATTTCTTTTTTAGCCTTTACATTATGGATGCAAATACCGGTAAGATAATTACAAAATTAGCTGAGGGCAACACCTCTGCAAATTTTGAAGAACTTAATATACTAACTCCTGGTTTAACCTGGTCACCAGACGGATCAAAAATTGCGGTTGCTGCTTTACATCTTGGATATGATGTAATTTATATCTTTGATGTTGAAGAGGAAGACTATTATACTCTCCCATTAAAAATGGATGGTATACAGAGCGTGAGCTGGTCACCCGATGGCAAGTGTTTGGCATTTATCGGCCAAACGCCAAAGCAAACAGATATTTACATCTACACTTTTGAAACAAAGAAAGTAAAAAACTTAACCGACGATATTTTTACTGACAGAGATCCTTGCTGGTCTCACGACGGTAAATCTATTTTCTTTGGATCAGACAGAAACAGCTATAAAACAATTCAAGATGCAGCTGAAGGTTTCAAAATTTATAAACATGATTATTCTCAGACTGAAATATATTCTATAGATGTTGAAACCGGTCAGGTAAAAAGAATTACTGATATGCCCAACAGTAATGAAACATCACCTATAGCTAGTCCCGATGATAGTCAGATTTTGTTTATTTCGGACCTGAATGGAATAAATAATATTTACAAAAAGAGTGTTGTATTTTCTTCAGGAGATAATTTCATAAATGATGTTAAAGATATTAAACCTGTTCCTGTAACTAATTCCCAATCAGGATTATATCAGCTATCAATATCGAAAGATGGTAAAAAGTTAGCTTTCTCTTCACTGTATAAATCATCATTTAACATTTTCCTTTTAAATAACCCGTTTGACTCTGATCTTGGTCTACCGGAATTGCCGTTAACAAAATACAGGCAGGGTAAGTTAAACCTCGACGTGAGACCAAATGATGTTGTCAGAGAACAAAAAGGTATTAAAGAAAACCAGCAGGCTTTGGGCGATTCATCAGATTTTAATTCCTCTATGTTTTATAGTGGGAATTTTGTGGATTCCACAAAGAAATATGGTGATTCAGTTTCAGTTGATTTTGGGAACTATGTATTTGGTGGAGATAATAAGATTGCTGAAAAAGAGGATAATGAAAAAGATTTGTTTAACCCAATTGATAATCTTGATGATAGGGGAAACCTTAAGATTAATAAGTACAAAGTATCTTTTGCACCTGACCTGATTTACGCAAATGCTGGCTACAGCACACTTTACGGGTTGATAGGCACAACGGTTATCTCATTTAGTGATGTTCTTGGTAATCATCGTATTATAGGAGTTACAGGCTTACAAATAGATTTAAAAAACAGTGACTATGGATTAGCTTACTATTATCTTGCAAAAAGAATTAATTGGGGAATTGAGGGATTTCATACTGCCAGATTTGTAAATCTGCTTAGAGTAGATCCAAGAGGATTTGCTGTTTCAAATCTTTTTCGATACAGAAATTTTGGGTTATCCGGGTCAGCTAGCTTTCCTCTGGACAGATATTTCAGGTTTGATTTTGGTGTTAGTGTACTAAATGTCATTGGTGAAAATCTGGATAACATTGCTGAACCCGAAGAAAATGTTACTTTTACCGTACCTCAGATCAGTTTTGCGCACGATAATGTGCTTTGGGGGTATACTGCACCAATACAGGGTACAAGATACCGTTTCGATGTATTTGGTGATCTCGGAATAGCTGATCCCCATCAAAGTTTTTACTCTATAATTGGTGATATAAGAACTTACCTCAGATTTTTTTATGATCATTCACTTGCATTAAGAATTTCTGGCGGTTATTCAGGTGGTGAAAATCCCCAGAGATTTTTTATCGGTGGAACTGAAAACTGGGTAAACAGAACTTTCGCTACAACTCAAATACCTATAGGATCTGCATCGGACTTTGCATTTCTCACTGCTGTTTTACCATTGCGTGGTTACAATTACGCTGAGCGTATCGGAACCAAATATGTTTTGGCTAATATGGAGCTAAGGTTTCCTCTTATTCGATATTTACTTACGGGCGGCTTACCATTGCTGTTCAATAATATTATTGGCGTTGCTTTTATAGATGCCGGCTCGACATGGTATGATGACAGCAAAATTAAATTATTTAGTAGGGATTCTAACGGTAATATTATTACTGATGACCTTCTGGTAGGAACAGGTGTTGGTGCGCGGGTTTACTTTTTATATTTCCTTCTTCGGTTTGATGTTGCCTGGGCTTATAATGTAAGAGGCTTTTCAAGTCCCAAATTTTATTTTTCCCTCGGAACGGACTTCTAAAGTCAATCATAAAAATATCAATTTAGAATTACCATTTATTTCTATTCCTGCCTCAAAATAACTTAATTATTTTTTATCGTCTTTATTTTCCTTCTTTTCAATAGTTGCAGGTTTATTATCCGTTTTATTACCATCGTTATTTTTAGTGGATTTATTTTTATAATCTGTCTGGTAAAATCCGCTTCCTTTAAAAATAGTGCCCGCACCTGTTCCTATAACTCTCTTCAAACTTCCTCCACATTTTGGACATTCAGTTAGTGGCTCTGCGGCCATCGACTGGAAATATTCGAATGTATGTTGGCATTTAGAACATTTATAATCGTATGTGGGCATTAATTAACCTCTATTTCTAATATTGAATGTGAATCTAATGAATAATTTTGATTTTTTTTGTATAAATTTGATTAGCAGTCGCAAAAGTAGATTCAAATCAGGATGAATATTATTAAAAAAGTCAAATCTTCGCCAAGTTTCGCCAAGATCTTTTTTATACTCTATCTTTTATTAATAATAATTTTCTTCAACAGTTGCCTGAATTATTATCAGGAGGTAAGGCTTTATCCTGACGGTTCAGGAAAGATGCACATTGATTATTGGATGAAATTTGTTAATGAAGAAAGTGAAAAAGTTGCTGAAAATCTCAGCATCTTTAATTCCGATTCTATAAAATCAGAGTTTCAATCCAGATATACTAAAATTGAAGATATTGTTGTCTACAGAGATTCAGCTGACTCTACAACTCATGCGTTAATTGATTTTTCCTTCAATCATATTGATTCATTAAATAAAACAAAGGTGTTCTCCGAATCAAGATTTTCTTTTAAAGAAAAAACTGGAGGACAAGTTGATTTCAGTCAGTTCATACCACCAATTGCAACCGGTTTTGGAATGGATGCTAGTAGCCTTAGCGTTACATACAACTACATAATTTCCGGGGAAATAATTAGCCATAATGCAAATCAGACTTCAGGAAAGACCCTTACCTGGCATTATAAATTGTCAGAAATTGGGAGTGGTAAAACAATTGCAGTTACTTTCAGACCTTATAAGCTTAAGGAAACTCCTACGTGGATTTATTATTTGTCCGGCGCGGTGTTATTACTGGTTTTGTTCTTTTTATTGAAAAAAAGAAAAAATTAGCTCTTCATATTTAAAAGATGCGACGTTTAAAGTCGAAGTAATTTATTGACTTAACAAAGGGCTTTATATATATTTGTCCTCAATTTTTTTGAATAATTCCGGATTGTATGGCAACCCATGATTACATGATATTTGCTGGCGGTTCCAATATCCCACTTGCAAAAAAAATTGCCTCAAGGATTAACAAACCCTTAGGAATGATTGAACTGAAAAGGTTCAGCGATGGTGAAATCTGGGTTAAGTATGGCGAGAATATCAGAGGATCGGATGTTTTTATTATTCAATCAACCAATCCGCCTTCAGATAATCTTATAGAATTGTTGATAATGATTGATGCAGCAAAGCGTGCATCCGCTAAAACTATCACAGCAGTTATTCCATATTTTGGTTATGCCAGACAGGATAGGAAAGATCAGCCGCGTGTTGCAATTACCGCAAAACTTATGGCAAATCTTTTAACGGTTGCCGGAACCGACAGAATTATTACTATGGATTTGCATGCAGCACAAATTCAAGGATTCTTTGATATTCCATTCGATCATCTTTATGGTTCATCTGTTTTCAGAGATAAAATTGAGCTGCATAAAAAGAACCTTATTGTTGTTTCTCCGGATGTTGGCGGTATCAAGATAGCAAGGGCATATGCAAAAATGCTTGATTGTGCTCTCGTTGTTATTGATAAACGAAGACCAAAACAAAACCTTGCAGAGGTCATGAATATTATTGGTGAAGTGAACGGTAAGGATATTTTAATTGTTGATGATTTGATTGATACTGCAGGAACAATTATTGGAGCCGTAGAAGCATTAAAGGAAAAAGGCGCTCAAAAAATTTATGGTGCAATTACTCATCCTGTTCTTTCAGGTAAAGCGTTGGAAAGAATACGAGATGCCCATATAACAAAGTTATATGTTAGTGATACAATAAATATTGAAGGAATTAATCAGCAACAGAATATAGAAGTAATTTCTTCAGCAGATTTATTTGCAGAAGCAATTCGCAGAACATATAATAGCGAATCAATTAGTTCATTATTTCACATAGATAAAGGTTAACAAGAGCTGGAGCAAGCATGGAAAAAACAAAGTTAAAAGCGTCGGAAAGAAAAGAATTTAGTAAATCGGCAGTCAGAAAATTAAGAAATGAAGGTAAGATTCCTGGTGTATTTTATTCAAAACATGAATCACCAATTCATTTTGAAGTAGCCGATAAGGCTATTAATCCACTGGTATTTACTTCCAAAACTCACCTGATTTCTCTCGAGATTGAAGGACATGAAGAGTATGAGTGTATCATCAAAGATATTCAATTCGATCCAGTAACTGATAGAGTAATTCATTTCGACCTTCTGGGATTGACAAAGGGTGAAAAGATAGTACTCGAGGTACCAGTTCAATTAGTCGGTACTCCCGTCGGTGTGAAAGAAGGTGGAATAATACAGCATGTTATGCATAAGTTGGAAGTTAAATGTTTACCCCGAAATATTCCCGAGCATATTGTTGTTGATGTTTCGGAATTAAAATTAGGAGACTCAATTCATATCAGTGAGTTGCAAATTGAAGAAGTAGAATTTATGGATCCCAAGGAATCTCTAATAGTTCAGGTGACCCATCCAAAAGTTAAAGAAGAAGCTGCACCTGCTGCGGAAGGCGTTGGTGAAGAACCAACCGAACCGGAGGTTATAGCAAAAGGTAAAGCCGAAGAAGAGGAAGAAGAAGAAGAAAAGTAAATTCCAATTTGTTTTGCGTGTCATATTTGGAATAGGAAATCCCGGCATTA
>Ga0326726_10005305_pt1 | contig 11691 bp, 6 predicted proteins | sample MHFenrmetagenome_2_FD_207603 | JGI IMG/M metagenome (GOLD analysis project Ga0326726, IMG submission 207603) | Lab enriched peat soil microbial communities from Michigan Hollow, Ithaca, NY, United States - MHF15MN | ecosystem: Environmental > Terrestrial > Soil > Wetlands > Peat | place: USA...
GGTTCGCGGCGGAGACGACGCCGGCCTACCAGCATTTCGGCTTATTCGGGCCGCTCATGGCCGCGGGCTTCTTCTGGATGATCTTCCGCATTCTGGCCGGGCCGAACGTCTGGGACTTCCAGTTCTTCCTGACGACGAAGTCGCCCCGAGACGCCCAGCTCGCCGCGGGCATGTGGACGGTCGGCTACAACCTGCGCTGGGTCCTCGGCGTCTCGTTCATGGTCCTGGGGATCTTCTATCTGGGGGGGACGCAGGCGGGCTTCGACGCCGAGAAGATCATGCCCCTGGTCCTGCTCAAGATGCCGGTCGGGCTGCGCGGCCTGTTCATGGCCGTGCTCCTGGCGGCCCTGATGTCGACGATCAGCGCCATGATCAACGTCACCAGCTCCGTCGTCATCAACGATTTCATCAAGCGCTACATCGCCAAAGACCTGAGCCAGAAGAAGCTCGTCCGGCTGGGGCAGATCGCGTCGGTCGTGGCCGTCCTCGTCGGGTTCGTCTTCTCGCTGTCCTTCACGAACATCGTCACGGCCTGGGAGATGATGGTTTTCGTCGTCGTCACGGTCATCCTCGTGCCGGCGACCTTGAGGTGGCACTACTGGCGCTTCGGGGCCAAGGCCTTCGTCTGGAGCATGGGCATCTCGGCCGTCCTGATCTCGCTCCGGCTGATCTTCATCAAGGGCCTGCACGCTTCGGCCTCGCTGGCCATCGACGTCGGGCTCAGCCTCGTGACGACGCTCGTCATGGCGGCCCTGACGAAACCGGCGGACATGGAAGTCCTGGTCAAGTTCTACGCCAAGGTCCGGCCGTTCGGCTTCTGGGGCCCCGTCCGCCGCGAGTGCGTCAAGCGGGGGCTCGTGCCGGCCAAGGACAAGATGCCGAAGATCGACCTGCTCAACGGCTTCATCACGGCGGCCTTCCAGTTCTCCCTGGCCATCCTGCCGTTCTATCTCTTCATGCGGAACTGGAAGCAGCTGGGTCTGTGGGGCGCCGCCGCGGCCGCCATCGCCTTCGTCCTCTACTTCACCTGGTACAAGAACCTGCCTGCCAAGGATGAGCTTTAAATGGGGGACACAATACCTATTCCCCAATTTCCTGGAACGAGAGGGGCGTAAACGAATGCCGAGGCATCGCCCTCGAGATGATGGCCAGATGGGGAAGTCCAAATGAATCAGAAGAATTGGGGAATAGGTATTGTGTCCCCCATTTCTGTGCACCTGATCTGTAACGCCCACTTGGACCCCGTCTGGCAGTGGCGGTGGGACGAGGGGGCGTCGGAGGCGCTGGCGACCTTCAGGAACGCCGTCGACATCCTCGACGAGCATCCTTCGCTCATCTTCTGTCACAACGAGGCCGTCCTTTATCAATGGGCCGAGCGCCTCGACCCGGCCCTCTTCGACGATATCCGCCGTCTCGTCAAGGCCGGGCGCTGGGCCATTTCGGGCGGCTGGTTCATCCAGCCGGACGTCAACCTGCCGGGGACGGAATCTCTCGTCCGGACGATCGCCGAGGGCCGGCGCTACTTCCGCGACCGCTTCGATGCCGCCCCGTGCGTCGCCTACAACTTCGATTCCTTCGGCCACAGCGGCGGGCTGCCGCAGATCCTCCGCCTCGCCGGCTACGAGATGTACGTCCACATGCGGCCCCAGGCGGACGAGCTCGCCCTGCCGGCCGACCTCTACCGTTGGCGAGGCGTCGACGGCACGACCCTCCCGGCCTATCGCATCGCCGTCGGCCTCTATCACACCGAGCACGACAACATCGAGGACCGCCTCCGCGCCGGCGTCGAGCTCGCCCTGAAGCTCGGCCGCGATGTGCCCGTCTTCTGGGGCCTCGGCAATCACGGCGGCGGGGCGACCCGCCGCGATCTCGCGACGATCGACGCCTTCGCTGCCGGCGAGAAGAGGGCCCGGATCATCCATAGCACCCCGGACAGGTTCTTTGAAGCGGTCAAGGCCGCCGCCGCTGTCGCCCCGATCCATGACGGCGACCTCCAGCGATGTTTCACCGGGTGTTATACATCGCTTTCGCGCCTCAAGCGCCGGGCTGTCGCAAGCCTTGGCCGCCTCGTCCAAGCGGAGTCTGCGTCGGCCGCGGCCTCGTGGCTCGCCCCCGAGGCAGGCCCCGGGCCCGATCTCGCCGAGGCCTGGAACCTTCACTTATTCAATGACTTCCACGACATCATCACGGGTTCGTGCGTCGAGCCCGCCGAGCATGATGCCCTGGATCAGTATGGCCGGGCCGAGGACATCCTCCGCTCCGCCTCCCTCCGTTCCCTCGCTTCCCTCAACCGCGGCAGCCGCGACAGCCCCGCGCTCCCCGTCACCGTCTTCAACGCCAACCCGGCCCTCCGGAGCGTCCCCGTCGAATTCGAGTGCATGGCCGACCATCGGCCGTTCTGGAAGGGGAAGTGGCGCATGCGGCTCTTCCGGGCCGACGGCCGCGAGATCGCCTGCCAGGAAGAGCAGCCCGAATCGCTTCTGCCGTTCAACAACTGGCGGCGGCGGATCAGCTTCGTCGACGATCTGCCGGGAGTGGGCGTCGCGCGCTACTTTCTCAAGGCGTTCGAGGTCTCTGACCGCGAGACAGAGAACGAGAGGCGGGCCAGCCCCTCGTCATCCCGCAAACCCGATCCTCCGGTCCCGATCCGTCTCGACTCGAAGACCGGTCTTGTCGCCTCGCTCAAGCCGCTGGGCTTCACGCGTTCCCTGGCTGGGCCGCTGTTCGAGCCCCTGGTCATCGAAGACACGGCGGATTCGTGGGGGACGGGCCGCGGCAGCTATCGGAAGATCGCCGGGCGCTTCGAGCCGTCGTGCCAGCCGTTCGTCATGGAACAGGGCCCCGTCCGGACGATCACGCGCTCGACCTTCTCGTATCGCCAGAGCAGCCTTGTGACGGATATCGTTTCCTATCCGGCTTGGCCTGTTCTTGAATTCCGCTTCCGCGTCACCTGGAACGAGGAGCGGCGCCGGCTGAAGCTCAGCGTCCCGACGTCCCTATCATCGCCGGCGCTCCTCGTCGAAGTCCCCGGAGGAGCGATCCCCCGTGCCGATGACGGCGAAGAGCATGTCCACGGCCGGTGGCTCGTCATCGAAGGACGATCGAGCGGCCGGCCTGCCGCGATCGGCATCGCCTCGTGCGGTCAACACGGCCTCGATCTCAAGGACGGGGACCTCCGCCTGTCCGTTCTCCGGAGTTCGGCCTACTGTCATGAACAGGGATTCGATCTCGACGCTTCGGCGAGCGTGTTCGGACAATTCGAGACGGGGACACGTCCCCGGGGGACATGTCCCCGGCCATGTCCCCTGGTCTGGAAATTCGCGGACATCGGCATCCACGAGTTCCGGCTCCTCGTCACGGCCGGCGCTCCGGCTTCGGTCAAGGCCCTCCTGCCGGGATTGGCCGACCATCTCGCCGCTCCGCCCGCGGCGTACGCCCATTTGCCCTACGACGCGAAGCAGGTCTCATCGGCTGAAACATTGATCGCCTTGAAGCCGGCCTCCCTCCGGCTCCTTGCCTGCAAGCCTTCTTGGGATCGTTCCGCGCTCATCGTCAGGATCCAGGAAGCGGTGGGGAAGACTACGAAGGGGGAGTTGACGCTGCCCAGGCCTGACGGCCAACAGCGAGGACACGCATCTTCCGTACATGTCCCCCTATCTTTCCGGCCCTTCGAGATCAAGACCCTGCGGCTCGAAAGAGACGGTCGCTGGCGAGCGGTTCGGATGGTCGACGAAGACTGATCTCGGATCGATCCGCGGCCTTACCTGATCGCCACGCCCATCGTATCGCGGTGCATGTCGATGAGTGTCCGCATGTAGGGGCCGATCGCGTCGGCGCTTTCGAACCCGGCCCTCCTCGCCGCGTCATCCCGCTGCTCTTTGGCCAGCGGGCTCGGCTGGGCCCAGTGCTGCAGGTCGCGGTAGCAGCCGAGCGTGAAGATGTCCCAGTTGGCCCCTTGGTCGCGGACGAAGATCATATTGTAAGGACGGCCCTGGGCCACGCCGTAGACGTCTTCCATCTCGCGTTCCTTGTAGAGCTCCGCCTGCTTGCCCGGCAACGCGACCATGATCTCGATGTGAAAGTAGCCCATGCCCTCGAACTGTTTCTTCACGAACTCGAGCGCCGGCCCGTAGACGAAGACATCTTCTTTCCAGGACACGCAGGCCTCGAGCTGGCGCCCGAAATCGGCCCCTGTGAGCCCCGCCGCGGCCGCGGCCTTGTCGCGTTTGGCGATCCGCGCTTTCGCGTAGTACTCGGTATAGCTCCCCATGGGCGTGAGGATCATGAGGTCCCACTGGTCGCCCTGGGTGTGGCGCCACCAATCGGGCCGCGCGTCGCCCGCGGCCTCGATAATGGCCATTTGCTCCTTATAAAGGGCGATGAGATCCAGCAGCTTCCCCGGCGCCGCGCGCACGAACGTGGTCTTATAAAGGTACGCGGGCTTCGCCATCGACGGGTCTTCCGCCCCAGCCTTCGCCCCTATCGTGAGGGCGGCCAGGGCCATGCCCGCCAGGAGAAGCGTCGATCTTCCGGGATGGTTTCTCATGGGTCCTCCTCGGCCCATCATACTGATAATCTCGAATTTGAAAAGAGGGCGGACTTGACCGGGCCTCTCGAATCCTCTAATAATTGGACAGGTTGAGCATGCCATGACCTCGATCTCGCGGCCTCTCGTCTCCCTGCTTCTTGCCGCCGCGGCCCTCGCCTCCTCTTGTTCAGGGCCCGCCCCGCCCAAAGACCTGAACGTCCTCCTCGTCACCATCGACACCCTCCGCCCCGACCGGCTCAGCTGTTACAGCCCGAAATTTGTCCAGACCCCGCGTATCGATGCCCTGGCCGCGCGGGGCGTCGTCTTCGAGCGGGCTTTCTCCCACGCGCCGCTGACGCTGCCGTCCCACGCGAGCATCCTGCTCGGCGCGACGCCGCTCTCCCACGGCGCCGACGACAACGGCATGCGGGTCGTACCGCGCGGCCTCCCCAGCCTGCCCAAGACGCTCAAGGCCGCCGGCTATGTCACCGGGGCGTTCGTCAGCGCCTTTCCCCTCGATGCGCGCTTCGGCCTGAACGAGGGATTCGACGTCTACGACGACAAGTATCCCGCCCGGGCCGCGGCGGCGCTCGACTTTCCCGAGCGGCCGGCCGAAAAGACGATCGCGGCCGCCCTGGACTGGCTGGCCGCCCAGAACGGCCGGTGGTTCCTGTGGGTCCACCTCTTCGACCCTCACGCGCCCTATGCGCCGCCGGAGCCCTACGCGACCCGCTTCGCCAACGACCCCTATTCCGGCGAAGTGGCCTATGTCGACGAGACGCTGGGAAAGCTCTTCGATGCGATCGACTCTCGCGGCGAGTCGGGCCGGACGCTCGTCGTCCTGACCGCCGATCACGGCGAATCGCTCGGCGAGCACGGCGAGATGACCCACAGCTACTTTGCCTACAACTCGACCCTTTGGGTGCCGCTCGTCGTCTCTGCCCCAGGCCTCAAGGCCGCCCGGATCAAAGATCTGGTCGGTCACGAGGACATTTTCCCGACGGTCTGCGATCTCGTCGGGCTCGAGAAGCCCGCCGGTCTGCCGGGCCGGTCCTTCCTTCCGCTCCTCGAAGGCCGGACGCGGAAAGCCCGGCCCGTCTATTTCGAAGCGCTCGAAGGCTATTACCATCGGGGCGCCGCCCCCCTGCGCGGCGTGATCGCCGGCTCCCTGAAGTTCATGGATTCCCCGCTCCCCGAGCTCTACGATCTCGGGCCGGACTTCGGCGAATCGAAGAACCTGGCTTCGACGACGGACCTGGCTCCCTACCGGAAGATCCTCGAAAAGGCGATGGCGGGCGAAACCGCGACCTCCGCGGGCCGCTCGGCCCGGCTCGCCGACCGCGAAACCGCTGAACGCCTGAGAAGCCTCGGCTATGCGTCCGGTCCCCCCGCGCCCTCCAAGAAAGCTTACGGCCCCGCCGACGACCTCAAGACGCTCCTCCCGGTCGAGCAGAAGCTCGTCCAGGCGGGCCAGCTCGCCAGAGAGGGCCAGGCCGGCGAGAGCGTCCGCCTCCTCGAAGACCTGATTAAAGCCCGCCCCGATCTCACCCGGGCCTACGCCCAGCTGGCCGAGCTCCAATTTTCCCTGGGGCAGAAGGACGCGCATCTCCGGACGCTCGAGCAGGGGGCCATCGCCAACCCCGGAGACTTCACCATGGTTTCCGCTCACGGCATTGCCCTGGTCGAACACGGCGACCTCGGCCGGGCCATCGAAGTCCTCGACCGCGCCGTCGCTCTCTTCGACCAGGATCCGAACGTCTGGGGCGCGCTGGCCGAGGCCTACTGGAAGACGGGCGAGTTCGAGAAGGCCGACGAGGATTTCCGCAAGGCCCTCGCCCTCGCCCCCGGCGACGCGATCATCAACGGCAACTATGGCAACTTCTCGGTCGCCTGGGGGCTGAAGACCCGGAAGGCCGACCTCGTCAAGCGGTCCTTCTCCTATTTTGAGACGGCGCTGGCGACCGATCCGTCGCTGGCCTCGGTCCACAACGGTCTCGGCGGCGCCTGGAAGCTCGTCGGCGACACGCCCAAGGCCATCGCCAGCTGGGAGAAGGCCGTCGCGCTCGATCCGAAATACGATCTTCCCCTCTACAATCTCGGCCTGGCCCTGCTCGAGACGGGGGACAAGACCCGGGCCCTGGACCTCTTCCGGAAGTATCTCGTCCTCAAGGGGGCGTCCATCACCCCCGAGGAGAAGCGCGATGTCCAATCGTTCATCGACCAATGCCGGAGGTGACATGACCCGCCGCGAGATCGTCAAAGCCATCGTCGGCCTCCGGCCGGCCCCGCGCTGCGGGCTGTGGCTCGGCAACCCCCACGCCGACAGCTGGCCCGGCCTGCACCGCTACTTCGGGACGACGTCCGAGGAGGAGTTCCGCCGCAAGCTCGGCGACGATTACCGCTGGATCTCGCCGAGCTTTGCCGAGTCGACGTTCCCGACCAAAGCCTCGAAGGGGATCTTCAACTGGAACTGGGAAGCGGGCAAGGCGAGCCACGGCCAGGCCGGCCCCCTGGCCGAGGTCGAGGACCCGGCCGAGCTCGACCGCTTCGACTGGCCCGATCCGGCCATCCTCGATTATTCCGAGACGCTGCGCGCCCTCGACGCGGCCGGCCCCCACTATCGCGCCTCCGGCTTCTGGACGCCGTTCTTCCACGACCTCATGGATTTCTTCGGCATGGAAGCCTACTTCATCAAGATGCGGACCAACCCCGAGGTCATCGAAGCGGCCACGGACCGGGTCTGCGGCTTCTATTATGCGGCCAACGAGCGCTTCTTCGACGCCGCCGGGGACCGCGTCGACGCCCTTTTCTTCGGCAACGACTTCGGCACCCAGCTCGACCTGATGATCAGCCCGGCGCTTTTTGACCGCTTCATCCTGCCCTGGTTCCAGAAGCTCACCGGCCAGGCCCACCGGCGCGGCTACCAGGTCGTTCTCCATTCCTGCGGCTCGATCCACCGGGTCATCCCCAAGCTCATCGCCTCCGGCGTCAACTGCCTCCACCCGCTCCAGGCCAAGGCGGCGCACATGGACGCCGAGACGCTGGCCCGTGATTTTGGCGGGAAGATCGCCTTCCTCGGCGGGGTCGACACGCAGCGCGTCCTGCCGCTCGGCACGCCCCAGGAGGTCAAGGCCGAGGTCCGGCGCGTCAAGGCCGTTCTCGGGCCCCACCTCATCGTCAGCCCCAGCCACGAGGCCATTTTGCCCGATGTTCCGCCGCGCAACGTCGCCGCCATGGCCGAGGCCGCGGCCGAGTGACGGTCTCTCCGCCGGCGCCCGCCCTCCGGCGGCGCTTGACCGGAAGCCCCATCTTTCCTATAATCCCTCTTTATTTTTTTGGGAATTTTCCAGCGAACAGGCCATCGACGTGAGTCTGAACGGCAAGAAAGAAAATATCCTGACCTCCTGGAAGGAGATCGCCGCCTATCTCGACCGGGACGTTCGGACCTGCGTCCGCTGGGAGAAGCGCTACGGGCTCCCGATCCACCGCCTGGAACGCGATTCCAAGGCCAAGGTCTTCGCTTACAAGGACCAGATCGACGAGTGGCTGGTCAAGCGGTTGGACGGCGAAGGGCCCCGCAGAGGACGGACAGGGCCCCTCCGGCTCTTGTTCCAGCCCTTGCCGCTCGTTTTCGTCCTCGGCGTCCTGGCCGCCGCCTACTTTCTCCTCTCCCGGCCGACCGTCCCCGCGGATTTTCACATCCGCGGCTCCGAGCTGGTCATCGTCGACGGGCGTGACCGGGAGCTCTGGCGCTTCAATACCCGGCTCGCCGAGCTCAAGACCGAGAGCGATTACCGCGAACATTTCCAGGAGAAACGGCTCGGGGGCAATTACGTGCCGATCTGGCCGCGCATCCTGATCCGCGACATCGACGGAGATGCCCAGCCCGAAGTCCTGTTCAGCACCCAGACCAGGTTCGACAACGAAGAGGCCGTCCTGATCTGCTTCGACCGCCGGGGCGGCGAGAAGTGGCGCTTCAAGGCCGGGGGAAAGCTTGTTCTTGGCGCCCGGGAGATCCGGCAGGAGTTCCGGATCTTCGGATTCGACGTTGATGACTACGATGGGGACGGCGCGCTGGAGATCCTTGTCCTGTCCTTCCACCACCTGGACTGGCCGTGCCAGGCCGCTCTCCTGAGCCCGTCCGGAAAGCTCGAGGGCGAGTACTGGAACGCCGGCTACCTCATGGACGGCTCCGCCGGCGATGTCGACGGCGACGGGCAGAAGGAGCTCCTCCTCTCCGGCGTCAACAACGAGTACCGCCGGGGCTGCGTGGCCGTCTTCAAGCCCGGCCAGCTTCGTGGCTCCTCCCCCCAGAACGACGAGGCCTTCCGCTTCGCCGGTCTCGAGGAAGGCGGACAGTCCGCTTATATCCTATTCCCCAACAGCGAGATCCACGCGGCCATGCAAGTGGTCGGGGACCCGGTCAATCACTTCGTGATCCATGACGGGAACGGCCTGACCGCCGTGACCACGGAGACGCAGATCTTTTATGACCTCGACCGCTTGCTCGTCTGCCGGGATATCACCCTGAGCAATTACCTTCAGAACCTCTGCGAGAAGCTCAGCCTCCAGGGCAAGCTCCTGCCGGCGCTCGATGAGACCTATCGAAAGCGGCTGGCCAGCGAGCTTCTCTACTTTAAGGGCGGGCATTGGTTGCCGGCTCCGCCGGCCGTCGTCTCAGCCAGAGCGCGCAAGGCCCGCTGACCCCGGCCCGGCCTTCCGTCCGCGACCCATCCGGACGACATAGGACCTCCGGACGGGACCGGTCCTTTCGAACAGGCAGCGATCCCCGACTCGTTCCAGGCGGAAGGTGGTCCGGCCCTCCTCCTCGAACAGGGTCGACCATGACGGGCCGGAAGAAGCGGGGTAGAGCCCGACCTCAAGCGGATCGATGAGTCCCGATGGGATGCGCCTGGCGTCCTTCATCATGGGAATGACGGCGCCGGCCCGGACGAACAACGGCATGGTCTCGAGCCGGGCCGCCGCGTCGACGACGGCCGGGCCCAAACGGGCCCTGCCGGTCCAGAAGTCGATCCATTCGCCCGGAGGGAGGTAGACGGACAGGCGCGGCGTCCGGGCGCCGCGGCCGCTTCCCTGCTCGAGCTCTTCGAGCTTGCGGATGACCGGTGCCGCCAGCAGTGACGGCCCGAACATGTACTCGTGGTCCCAAGCGGCGACGTTCGGATCGTCCGGAAAAGCCAGCGGCAGGGCCCGCAGCACCGGCAGCCCCGTCTCGCGGGCCTCGAGCGCCGCGCTCCGGATATACGGGAAGAGCCGGTATCTCAAACGGACGAACTTGCTCACGATCGTCCGGGCCTCGTCCCCGAACAGCCACGGCTCGCGGGGCGAATCGCCGTGCATGCGGCTGTGGGACGAGAGGAGCCCGAACTGGGCCCAACGGACATAGAGCTCAGGGTCGGGGGCGCCTCTGTAGCCGCCGATGTCGTGGCTCCACAGGGCCAGCCCGGACAGGCCGGCCGAAAGCCCGCCCCGGATCGTCGCGGCCAGGCTGTCCCAGTCCGACGCCGGATCGCCCGACCAGCAGACCGGGAACCGCTGGCTGCCGGCCGTCGCGGACCGGCTCCAGACGAGGCCGCGGCCCTTCTCCTCGGCCGTGACCTCGAAGACCGCGGCGTTGTAGAGCAGGGGATAGAGATTGTGGATCTCCGCCCCCGTCCGGCCGTCGTGGAATCGGGCGTCCGCGGGGATGTCTTCGCCGAAATCCGTTTTGAAGACGTCGACCCCTGCGCGGAGGAGCGGACGATGGAGGTCCTTGAACCAGGCCCGGGCATCGGGATGCGTCAGATCGACGATGGCCACGGGCGCGTTCCAGGTCTCGGCCTTCCCGGCCAACCGGACCCGGCCGTCCGGACGCGGCGCGAGCGACAGCCCATAGTCGATGACGTAGACCCCGCCGTCGGGCTTCAGGGCAAAATAGCCTTTGCCCTTTCCGTATTCGAAGAGCTCGCTCTCGACGGAGACGTAGGGATGTTCCCAGAGACATAGCTCGAGGCCGAGCCCATGGATACGCCGGATGAGGCCCTCCGGGTCCGGGAAGGCGCGACGGTCCCATTCGAAATCGCAATACTTCCGCCAGCGCATCCACCAAGGGTCGATGTGGATGACGTCCGCGGGCAGCCGATGCCCTTCGAGGCCGTCGAGAAGGGCCTCGATCGAAGCCTGGTCCCGATAGGTCCCGCCCGAGGACAGCCACAGGCCGAACGACCACGCGGGCACGGCCGGTGCCCGTCCCGTGAGCGCGGTGTAGGCGGCCAGGATCCTCTCCGGCCGCGGGCCGTGGAAGACATACATTTCGAGAGCCTGCGCTTCCGCCTCGAACGTCCAGGACTGGAGAGAGGTCGCGCCCATGTCCCAGCCGATCCGCGCGCTCGAGTCGACGAAGAGGCCGAAGCCGCGGCTGCTCCACAGAAAGGGCACGTTCTTGTGCGAGCGCTCACTCGTCGAGCCGAGCGCGTCGACCGTCCAGCTGACGAGCTTCTGACCGGCTTTGTCGAGCCGGGTGAACTTCTCGCCGAGGCCGTAGATCCGCTCGCCGGGGCGGAGATGGAACGAGGCCCGGACCGACCCGCGTCCGCCCGGGGCGGCGGCGAACCCCAGGGACGGGACGGCCGGCCGCCCCAAGCCGTCGACGTCGCCGGGATTGTCCGAGAGCAGGGCGTGCCCGTCCGGGTCGACGAACCGCCAGCCGAACGGGTCGAAGCGGACTTCGAGGGCCAGCTCCGGGCCGGAGACGAGAAGGCGGTCTCCGCTCGGCTTGGCCCTGAGCCGCACGGGCCGGGCCTCGAGAGGCAGGACCATGGGCGTCGGCCGGGGCGCGGGCGAGCCGAAAGGCGTGAACGTGATCTTCCAGGTTTCCGGCGAAACCGCCCGGGCCTTGAGCTTGGCCGCTCTTCCCCGGCTCGTCCGAAGGCGAAGCTCGAGCTCGGGCCCGTTGATCGCCCAGCCGGAGATCGCGGCGACGGCTTCGAGATCCGTAATCGATTCGCTCATGGACCTTTCTTCCGCGAGGCCGGCGCGGGCCAAGCCGGATTTCCCGCGTCGAGGAGGGCGTAGATCTCCTCGAGGTCCGTCTCAGGCCAGTCCTCGCCGACGAGGCCGTTGGTGATGTCGACGTGAAGGAAGAGGCCGCGCGGCGTCGGCGC
>Ga0326726_10005306_pt1 | contig 11691 bp, 9 predicted proteins | sample MHFenrmetagenome_2_FD_207603 | JGI IMG/M metagenome (GOLD analysis project Ga0326726, IMG submission 207603) | Lab enriched peat soil microbial communities from Michigan Hollow, Ithaca, NY, United States - MHF15MN | ecosystem: Environmental > Terrestrial > Soil > Wetlands > Peat | place: USA...
TTATGTGACCTATTGGATAACGATATACTGGATAAGGAGTCAAGGATAAGGATAACTTCATCACTGGGATATCTATTAGTGCCTAACGATGTCATTCCAGAGGAAGTTTATGGGTCATACGGATATATGGATGATATGTACGTCATATGTTTAGTACTGAAGGAGCTGGACACAGAATACAAGGATCTTATACAGTATCTATGGACGCATGAAGATGATTTCAAGACAGTATTAGATGAATGTTTCTATATGAGCGAAAAGTATTTGGAAGAAAAAGATGTAAAAGACAAGCTTCTAAGATATTGTGGATTAGCTGATTAATTATAGAATCTTTTTCTGAGGTTCAATATCTCATATCTTCAATACTTTCTTTGTTTCCGTCGCTATTTCCAACTCTTCATTTGTCGGCATCACGAATACCGCTATCTCAGAATCCTTGCTTGTTATTATGAACTCATTCTTTTCATTCTTCTTGTTGTCAAGCTTCAATCCTATGTATGAAAAATTTTCAAGTACATTTTTTCTTATATAATGCGCATTCTCTCCTATACCTGCAGTGAATATTATTGCATCGACGCCATTCATCTCTGCTATATATGCACCTATATAATGCGTCACGCGGTCAGCAAACATGTCCATGGCTAGTTTAGACTTCTCCTCATTTTCTGTCTTATGCAAGTCACGCATGTCAGAATATCCGCTTATTCCTAGAAGTCCTGATTGTTTATTCAACATCTTTCCAAGCTGATCATAATTCAGGTTAGCCGTATTGCCTATGAATATTGCAGCTGCAGGATCCATATGTCCGCATCTAGTGCCCATTATAAGACCATCGAGCGGTGTAAATCCCATCGTAGTATTCAAGGATTTACCATTCTTGACAGCAGTTATGCTGCATCCGTTCCCTAGATGGCATATTATGAGCTTGGTGCTCTTTTTGCCTTCAATACGATAGTATTCGTTTATAAGCTCTGCAATATATTTATGGCTTGAGCCATGGAAACCATACTTTCTGATCTTATATTTCTCGTAATATTCGTATGGGATCCCATACAAGAATTTCTCTTTAGGTATTGTAGAATGGAATGCAGTATCGAATACTGCGATATGTGGGCAGTTAAAAAACTTCATACAAGCCTGGATACATGAGATATTTGCAGGGTTGTGCAGCGGTGCAAGTACAGATATCTGTTTAAGTTTTTCTATGACCTGAACGTTCAATATCGTAGGTTCAGCGTATTCTTCTCCTCCATGCACTACTCTGTGCCCTACTGCTTTGATTTCTGACAAATCTCCTATTATGTCGTTCTCTAGCAAAGTTTTAATTATCAAGGCTATGGCCTCATCATGATCTTTTATGTTCACTTTTCTTGATTTGTTTTCGCCATTCAAGAACAAATCGATCTGACATCTATCCAGGCCTATTGCATCTATCATCCCTTTGATCAGGATATTCTTGGAGCTGAACTCTATCAGTTGGAATTTTACCGATGAACTACCACCATTCACTACAAGTATCTTCAGCTCTTCTATATGTGCATTTATTATTTTTATCATCTGATTTATTTCTTGGTATCTCAAGTCTGCGATAGTCTCAGCAAGCTTCCTGCTCTTGAATACATACTGTATCCAATTTGCAAAATCATTCTTAGAATCATTGACGTGATACTCGAAAACTTTTTTGTCTATGCCTTTAAGAACCTGCACTAATTCCTCCAAGTCTCTTATTACCTTGCCGTTTTGAAGCACAAAATAGTGCTCAGGATTAATCTTCAAAAATTCTCACCCCAATTTGAGAATATACGACAATGTAGCTTTTAAATTTATTGGTTATCAGCTATGAATCAAGCCCAATTTACTGGTTTTATCTTATCTGGCGATAACCATAGGATCTATCTCTTGAGTGTCAAATTCTTTGCTTATCTCTTTAAGTACTAATTTATGGTCAAAGTCTATACAACTATAAATATCTAGGGCAATAAATTTTTTTGCTTCAAAGGTATGTATAGATATGTGGCTGGTCTCTATTATAATAAATCCAGTTATTCCCGGGTTATATGTTGCACCTTCCACTATGTATGGTTTTATTAATGCATTCATTTTCACTAGTTTTACAAGTCGCTCTATGAACTTGTATAATTGTGAATGATTCGGCATTTTGCCACACGAATATATATTTACAATTAAGTGCTTACCCGTCTTTTTTACTTTTTTCACTTTTGTCCTCCAGATATGTTTTTTAGAAATATTTTTTTAGTTAAGATTTTAGAATTATCAGAATAATCTATAGCATCAACTAGATTAGAGAATCTATTCGATGTTTGGTATGAAATTGCTCTGAACAATTTATCGTTTTTATACAGCTCGTAAAAACCATCCTCCTAGTAAATTCAGTTCTCCGTGAAAACCGCGAATTAGTTTATAGATGTAAATCTGTTTATAAATATTATTATTTTAAACATATGAATTTATCGACGAAAAAATAGTGTATCAGAATTATTTTTTTCGCTTTTTTCTGTAGTCGCCCATTCCAGGGATTATTGTCCTTATGCCGCCGGTCTTATTTTTCACGTCGCCACTGTATCTCGGGATGAGTTGTATATGTAAGTGATTTATTGTCCTTCCAGCGGCCTCGCCATCCTCTACACCTATGTTGTATCCTTCTGGAATCCTGTTTAAGCCTATATGTTTCAACATTTTCTTGCAGAAATACGGCGATTTGTCCGTGACTTTATAGACTATCATGGATTCATACAGTTTCTTGAAGTTTGTGGTCCTTATGGATTTTATGGTCTCTATGAGCGCAGTCCTCAACGCATTCCATTCCAATTGGTCCAACTCCAGTAAGGATTGAATGTGCCTCTTCGGTATGACCAATGCGTGACCTGGAGATACAGGATGCACGTCGAATATTGCATAGAAGAATTCATCATCATATATCCATTCAGTCTTCTTGTTGCAGAATACACATTCCTTGTCGCAAAGTATACATTCCTTAGCCATACTCTATCTGAAATATGGTTATATAAAAAGTTTATCTTATTGAGCTTATTGAACATCATATTTATATATATCAAACTCGAAATATGTCTATGCACGATAAATATATTGAAGAATTGGAATTCTGTATAAAACTGTGGGAAAAGCAAGGATATTGTGGATTCGGTGGGCATACTAAATGCGAGCAATGCGCTGCACCATACATCTTATGGAAGTTATCGACAGGTGAAATATTGCATGGGAAGATGACTCGTTTGACTTTAGAAGATTGGAAGAAGAGAGTGGAAACAAAAATCTGATATTATTCTATAGTAGTGACAATAATAAACTTTATAAAACATCGAATTGTACTACGTATATGGAGAAAACTAAAAATAAGACCAAAACGTTGGTAAACGTCATAAAAAATAATGCTGTAGATAGCACAGGAATGATGATAGAATCTAATCCATTATTTAGTGCTGTCGAAGTAGGATTAGTACACTATACAGATATGGCATCCATAAATGCCAGATTATTTTTTACTGCATCGGCATATTTAGGTATAGGATTCTTATACGGCAAGGGTAGGGATGCGTCAAGAAAATTATTTCATGTAACGGACCAAACAAAAGAATGGAAACAGCATGTCCATGATATAGGATATACTGCTGCTTTCAATGTAATCGCTGCAGTGCCTATATACGCTGCTTCGCAAGCAGTCGCTGGAGAAGATATAGATATGACGAAAGTATTTGTCGGTTCCGGCTTATCGACCGTAATCGGTGCATTGAACGGAAGTCCGATGGGATATTTTGTGGATGTTGTGAGGGATTTGACAGGCGTGAGAGAATGTAAAAGAAAATCATATCCTGTATTCCTAAAGGAGCAATCTTCTCCTGTAAAAAAACTAGTATTGGGAGGATTGGCTGCAGCATCAATAGGGCTGATGGCCACAGTATACAGCATCACTCCGGATCAGAATCCTGGTACAATCCCGCAGAACGGGATAAAAACAGAAAAGACAATAACATTAGATGCTCCTGTCCAAAATAATTCTCTAGATAAATTGACTAATGCATATTATTACGATTTCGCTCACTAGACACACAAGACATTCTTGCATAGGGTATTTAAATAACGTTGTATTCCTGTTATTTGTCGATGTTTGAAAGATAATATCGATTTTCTGGGAATCTAAGATTCTCAGTACCTCGTCCCCTGAGCGTCTGGCCGTCCAGGCCTTACGGCTCCATAAAGGGATTTGAAACAAAATGCGACAAGCAAGAGGAAAAAATGGAAACAAAAAAAACACAGATAAAAATACCATCAGTCAACGACGTGATGGGAAAAAAATTGCCAGAGACCAAATATCGGTCTGGAGCGATAACTGCCACCATTTGGGCCAATGAGACCACGAAAGATGGAAAGAAGATCGTATATAAATCGATAACCTTCGAGCGCAGTTATAAGGATAAGAACGATGAGTGGCAATCCACTAATTCTCTAAGGACTGCAGACATTCCTAAGGCGATACTCGTGCTCAGCAAGGCTTACGAGTATTTGGCATTGAATGCTGAAGAAGAAGATATATACTAATCTAGAGAATTAGGATAATTTGTTTTATTTTATTTTTTCGAGATGTCAGGAATCGTAGATTCCTGATCATCATCAAAAACTAAAGTTTTTGAGATAGCGTTAGCTATCTTAATTTTTAATAAAAAACGACATAGGTGATATAGAATGGCAAGAAAAAGAATCGAGGAAAACGAGTTGGATCAGGACGTAAATATTGACCTGAAAAATGTTCAGAAAACAAAAGATATGTCTGTTACTAGTCTTCCAGGTGTGGGTGCAGCTACGGCAGAGAAGCTTTCTTTGGCCGGTTTCGATAATCTATTAGCAATCGCTGTCGCAACCATTGGAGAGATAGTCGAAGCTTCAGGCGTAAGCGAGATAATTGCCAGAAAAATCATACAGGCCGCACGTGCTTCGATGGATATGGGATTCATATCAGGAGAGGAAGCGATGCAGAAGAGAGCCTCAATAGACAAAATATCAACTTATTGCGAACCATTCGATGCATTATTAGAAGGAGGATTCGAGACTAGGGCGATAACTGAATGTTTCGGACAATATGGGAGCGGAAAGACACAGATAGGTCATCTGCTTGCAGTCAGCGTACAGAAGAAAGACCCGAATGCGGCAGTCGTATACATCGACACGGAAAGCACATTCAGGCCAGAAAGGATTGTACAGTTCGCAAAAGGATTAGGCCTTGACCCAGAGCAAGTATTAAGAAATATCAAGATTGCAAGAGCGTACAATTCTGACCATCAGATGTTGTTGGCCGAAAAGATTGAAGAACTTATTAAGAATGGTTTGAATGTAAAACTGGTGGTTGTAGATTCATTGACTGCACATTTCAGGGCAGAATTCGTAGGAAGAGGAACATTGGCTGACAGACAACAGAAACTGAACAAACATATGCACATATTATCGAAATTGGCAGACATGTACAATCTGACCGTATATGTGACGAATCAAGTCATGGCCAAACCAGACACATTCTTTGGAGACCCGACTGAAGCGATCGGCGGAAACATCGTAGGGCACAACTCAACATTCAGAATCTATCTCCGCAAAGGGAAGAAGGGTTCAAGAGTGGCCAAATTGGTTGATGCACCGAACATCGCAGATGGTGAATGTGCATTCTATGTTAAAGAGGAAGGATTGGAAGCGGCAGTGTAGGCTGCTAATTTATTTTTTATAATTTTTTTGATAGCTTCGCTAAAAGCGAACTATCACTTTTAGTGCAGCTTTTTGTAAAAGGTGCCGTCACTTAAACTCCCAGAATTCTATTATCTTCTTGTTCTGCTGGTATGGATTGAAGTGCTTCTCGAATACTTTTATCTTGTACTCGTTGAAATAGGCTTCCATCACTTTCGAGACGATATTTATAGAAAATCCTAATTCGTTATAGATGTCTTTGGCTGCATCATATATAACTGGACTGTTTATTACCTGCTTGAATCTTTTCTTATCGCTCCAGGCTATCTGACTATTTGTGAAGAACTTATTTTTCTGGAAATATCGTTGTATCAATGCAAGATCCTTCTTTATGTTCCCTGACAGCCTGTTTTTGCGCTTGAATTCATCGTAGACTTTCTTTCCTATGAACTTCAATATCAACTGTATTTTTGGCTTATCTCTCAATCTCTTGTAGAATACTCTGAACATAGCATATATGTATACATCAAACACTTTAGGATTCTGGATATTCTTGGTCTTCAATTTTTTCTCTGCAAGCTTCTCAGAGAACAGGTTAGCTATCTCTTTCTTATAGATTATCCTGAATCCGGGCACTTGTTTGTCAAATACTATGTAGCAACTGTTCAGCACAGCTTCTGTAAATCCTTTACTAATCATACAATGTCGTAGGTGGATGTTATATATTAAACTATCGATCGTCGACGCTGAAAAAAACATTATTTATAAAGGGTTTATAAAGGCTTTATAAATATACCTTGACTCTGAGAGGATGTTTTGATGTCATTTTTAGGTTTAGAATTTTTATTTAGTTTTATTAATCAATATAAAGTTTTATTAGTCAACATCAGATTTATTAGAGGAGAGCATACACATATACTTCGACCAATGCGCCAAGTATGAGCAATATCGTGCCGACAGTCAGAAATACGAAACCATCTTTCATCACATAATCAAATTTTTTTGAACCGATATTCTCTCTGAGAACCGCTTGACTCATTATTCCTCCAGCGACGATTGCAAAGAAATATGCTCCAGCCTCTAAGAACATATGAGGCATGACTTTGATGAATGTCACGATGAAAGTGTCGAGAGCATTAATATAATGCGTTGCAAGATATCCGAATACTACACCCCAAACAGATGCATTCCATGCAAGGAATATGATTGAACCGGCCCCAAATACCAACGACAATACTATGAATATCAGCATGACCTTCAAGTTGTTTGTAAAAATACTATAGAAATCAATCCCTCCAATAGCCTGACCGGCATTTGCACCAATTATTCTTAACTGGCTATCAAATACTCCATTGACTAGAAGATTCGGGAATTTTATGCTGAATAATGCATAAGCCAAAAATATTCCCAGAAACAGCATGAAATATACTTGCAATATATCATTATGATCCTGAAATATTTTTTTTATACTAAATTTTTTTGAATCTCTATCCTGTTTCTCTTCAATTGTGAACATCTTGCTTAACGATGGTATCAGCAGCATAGAGAGGAAAGCGATGCTCGCTATGCCTTGGCTTTTAGGGAACACAACATATGCAGCGATTATTCCTATTATGGAATATATTGCTCCTATCAAGAATGCATATCTAGGAGTCTTCTCCAACCAATCAGGCTTTAGGATGTTCTCTAGCATAGATATTTAATAGGGAAACTTATTTATAAATCTTGTTAAGCTCTTGCAAGGAGCAATTCTAAATTATATTAGATACTACTCTAAGAAATCTTCACTTACCTCGAATTCATCATCCAATTCATTAGATTTCACGACATTGGCCTTGCTTTCTAAAACTCTTTTTGTGGTGATAGCTGCAGCGGTTGGTTTGGGTGTTTCAGATGATATTGTTGTCCCCATCGGCCTAATATCCAGCTTTATCTCGCGCATATGGTCCAATAATTCTATCTCATGCTCAGGATTTAAATCTGTGAAAACTATCTCTGCATTGAATTCCATTCTTCCCATCATATTATTTTTTGCAGTACCCAGAATCTTTACCTGAATCCCAAGCATATCTGTCTTGTACTTCTCAAAATTTTCTGGATGAATTCTTATGTCTTCGAACCCTTTATCGTCAAGCTTCAATAATCTTTGAGATTGTTGTTTCCAGAATATCGTCCTTATATTGCCTGTGCCATCATCAAGGTATACATTCAATACATAGTTATACACTGGTTGTTGCGTACCATGTTCATCGCATGCAAATTGGTCCTCTCTGAGCCTCAGTCTCTTATTGCATTTCGGGCACACTTCAAAAAATTTCACGTCAAACACTTGAAGTATAGTGCCCATTATCTCTGCACTCATCCCGTCTTCAAGTTCTTTTATATGCTTCTTTGAATAATCTTTACGTTCCCTCACATTCACTGTAACATTCGGGGGATTCAATATTATATGAGCATTATCTCCTAAATGCAATTCTTTCCTTCCAGCATTATCCCTTACATATGCTCCCTTTATCTTTATGACATCATCCTCTTTTATCTGAGCAAAATCGTTGGTCTTATCGTTCCATAATACGACCCGTATAGACCCTGTCTCATCACCGACCATCATGTTCGCAACTTTTCCTTTACGCTTTTCTGTATTAAATTCTCTAAGTTCATATTTCCTGGTGACCTTGCATATCACATCAACGCTTTTCATCCCCATCAATACGTCCTTAATCTTTAGATCTCCAGAAACCTCAAAAAGCTTTATCCCATGCTCATTGGCTATTATATGTGCTGCTCCCTCTTCACTCACAAGTCCATATAGTTGTTCAATCTTAGATTTTATCTTCTGTTGGACATCACTTTCACTCATGCCAGTATTCTTCACTATTTTTTCTATTATATCCTTGATTGGTATGCTTATCATCATGAACACCTTCGAAATCGAAATTCAATATACTTCCAAATCCCCCTTAGAACGAATACTTCAAGGGATTTAAATGTGTTACGATTTTGACTTTACGGTGGTATCTATCGCGTATTAAGAAGATATTCCTAAGGTGTGAGCGGTAATATCTGTACATTCCTTCCTATAACGTTTTCGTACCCTTTAGTATTTCCTAAAATCGCACTCACTCCAACACAATAATCTCCAGGAGCGAGGCCTGCAATCTGTATGCCGACATCAGTATTTTTAGAACCAGTTCCGATACCTCCACTAAACACGTTAAGCTGACTAGTGGTCCTCATTTCACCATCCGGACATCCATATCCTCCGATATATACCCTATACTGTATCTGACTTAGTTGCTGTGCGTCTATAGATGTACCATCTATATATTTTTGTACAGTATTCCAAGATACTATTAATGCTATGTTATTGTTTGTTATTCTCATCCCAGTAATCTCCGTGAATCCTGCCTCAAGCAAATCTTTCGGCTGGACAGTTATGAGATTCTGTCCCAATGTTATCTTTTCATTCGTCTTCAAGTTATCTATCTCATTGCCATCAATATCCACTGCAGTGACTGCAACAAACTTATCTCTACCCGACTGCAGTCCATTATCGACATTCTGGCCGCTCAGTACATATAAAAATTCTTTGCTACCGCTCAAGTAATATATCTTTTCCTCTTCAAGTGTTATCTTCACAGGGTTGTTTGTCGTATCGACTGCAGAATATTCGAACGTGCAGTATTCAGTACCACCAAGCCCGCTTGTGAGACCCGCGTCTTCAAGTTTACATTGAGGATTGACCAAATCTATGCTGACATATTCGGCATAATCCTGCGCCAATGCACTCACTGACTTATATTCCATTATGTCCGTGAAATCTTCAGTCCTTCCACTGAATTGGTTTTGTCTATCCGCGAGATATATATGATATCCTACTATGTCGCCTTCTTTCCCTTTTGGCCACCGGAGTATTATCGAATTCTTAGAATGTTTCACGCTATCATACCTTATGTTCGTAAGGGGTGTAGGCGCAACATCATCCCTGATGGTTATTGCAAAGGGTATCATGAAAGTCTTATCCACTATCTGTGCACTTGCAGTCCTGTCATATACGGCATATTTGTAACCAGTGTTCAGGCATAGCCTGAATTTGTTCCTAGCGATGTTGCATTTATTGCTATTGGTTACGTCCAATAGAGCAACATTCCCATTCTTGCTTAATACCACATTTCTTGCTTTGATATTATTACCATTCCAATATGTCGAATCGGTTTTAATCACGCCGTAATCGAAATATGCATAATGCATCTTATTGTCCTGATTTGAATAATATGATATCTTTGTAGAACCATCACTACTCTCAATCTTCATATTGACATCAGATGCACTAATGCCACATAGGCATTTATCATCCACGCTCATCATGCAGTTATCGACCTCTTCAACAAACCTGTTCACCGCAGTCATCTCCACTCCATCATCGCATGATTGGCTAAGTTGTACGCCAACATTCGTATATTCACTCGGGAGATCCTTGTTGAAGGCATCAATCTGGTTTTTGAGACAGTCTGCCCTGACAACATTTTCGTCTCCGCATCTCTTCACAGTATCTTGGGAAAATTGCTTAAGCATGTCAAACAGTCTTATGTCAAAATTCATTTTTACGTTAAATGTAGGTTTGATGGTATATGCTCCAAGTATTCCTACATACATCTCTTCCTTGATTTGACTGTCATAACTGCCAGCATATCCCCATGCCATGGCATATTTCATCACATGTTCGACATAATCATAATCAGGCTGACCTACACATCCACTCGTCTGTGCATTGCCAGTCGGAGCTGTAAAGTCGCCTCCTCCATTGTATCTCCTCAGAGCGGCTTCCCATTCAGAATAGGTCTTATCGGTAGGACCTATGCATTTGGTGGATGAACAACCGCTAGAACATGATGACCAGTATCCTTCATCACCTTTGGAATTTCTGCCCCAACAGTTCGTATTGCAGGAATAATAAAGAGTTCTTCCATTGACTTCAGAATATTTTTGTTTCAAGACAGCAATCCCTGTACGTACTTGGCATTGTGCATCATTCTTGTATTCATCCCAAGTACATTTGTTTGCGAATTTGATACCATCAAATGTGCTTTTCATGACCTGCATCAATCCATAAGCGCCCGCAGAACTTCCGGCATGCATGTCACCTCCAGATTCCTGCGTTATCAATCCCAGTATAAGTTCTTTAGATATTCCTTCTCTCTGTGCCTGTTCAGAAATATATTCCATAATGCCTATGCTTTCAAGATTCTGTTTAGTCTTATCGAGCTTTAGTTGCTCAGATTTTGATAATTGCACGGCTTGGCTGGCTATAACAAGGTTACTCGACTGTGTGGATTGAGAGGATTGTGTTGCTTGATTAGTTGTTATTGCACTGCCGCTTGTACCTGATACTTTTTTTACTGTGAAGTATATATATTTTGGATTGAATATCCTTTTTGTTTTAAAATAATCTGTGACTTCTGGATATATCATGTATCTTATTTCTGTCTTATCTTTCGGCATCAGAATCACGCATTTTCCTTCACTAATACCTTTTTTTGCTACCGCTTCATCACTCGTAAAGCTACAACTAAATGCCTCAAATGTAGTATATTTTGATGCATCTGTGCTTTTATATATGTTAAAAAAATCTTTTCCGACAAAAATTTGCCGATTATCTTCTAAATACTGGGGACGTGCAGTATCGCTTATTGTTATTGTAGGTTTAACGCTTATACACATATCCATCTTATTTTCAACACTCATGTAGATATTCAGAACCTGGTTGCTTGTCAAACTAGCGCTGGATAGTTTGATGTCTGTCGGATACCAATCAAATTTATCGGTCTTCTGACATGCAGCGCCTTGCGATAATATCCCTGTATATACGTCACAGAATTTATATGGCGCATCTCCCGCAACGTCAGATTCTGGTGCAACACATGTTCCTCCATTTTCAGAACATATATTATTGCATGATTGGGATTGCATATTGAATTGTAC
>Ga0326726_10005307_pt1 | contig 11686 bp, 9 predicted proteins | sample MHFenrmetagenome_2_FD_207603 | JGI IMG/M metagenome (GOLD analysis project Ga0326726, IMG submission 207603) | Lab enriched peat soil microbial communities from Michigan Hollow, Ithaca, NY, United States - MHF15MN | ecosystem: Environmental > Terrestrial > Soil > Wetlands > Peat | place: USA...
CTTTCCTGTAGCTGGTGATTTGGATTTGCGACGGTGCCACGCCAAGCTCCTGCAAATATCGTTTGGCGGCCTGTGCGCGCCGTTCACCGAGAACGAGGTTGTACGCACCGGTTCCCCGCTCGTCGCAATGACCTTCGATCAGAATGTCTCGATGAGGTTGAGACTTGAGAAATCCGGCGTTCGCCTCCAGGACCGATCGAGCCTCGCCGCGAATCACATATTGATCAAAGTCGAAATAGATATCCGCCAGTTCCGCGACTGTTGGAGCCGGCTCAACAGGCTGTTCCGGCACAGACACCTCTTCGACCGGAGTCGTAGACAGGGCTGTCCCCCTCCTCTGTTCCTCAGCCGGGCGCGGGACTTTTGCTGCTTCGACGGGGCTTGCCTGTGAAGGACCGGGTTGGAACGCTTGATCTTCGACCGCGGTCGTGATTCTGCGCCCCGCGCATCCGACGATCATCGTCAAGACAACCAGCCACAGGAGGAACATGCTTGTACGCAAGGACAACGCGTTCGCCATACCGGCTCCTTCATTCACCGAAGGTGAATGGATCGGGCAATCAAACCATCGTTCGTCTTGAGATATGTGATCGTCACCGTCTCACCGGCCTTGACATCCTCCAATCGCACGGCCCGTTTCCCACGCGCGATTCGTGTGTCCCCGGACACACGAGCCCCCACGATCAGTTCTTCTTTATTCGGCAAGACCACGTTCACCACGATCGTCCAAGGATCGACTGCGATGTTTGTAGCCACCACTGTTCCCCGCACTGTTCGCTCAACTGCGTCTGCCGAGTGACCGGCGACAGGGTTGGTGACGTTCACCGATCCACATACGAGGACAAGAGTGAGCACATACGCGCTGATTCTCATAACAAGCCGCGCTCCATCCCGGCTTCCAGGCTTTGCCGCAGAATTCCGTCCGTTGCTTTGACATCATTATTGGCAAGAACGGGACCATCGAAGACGAACGCGAGCAACACTGCAACTCATTGAAATCATCCGGAGTTGGTTGAAACCGTTTTGGATGGAACAAGCACCTCTGAGGAAATCTGCTACAAGGCTCCACTCTTCGATGTCGCCAAAGGGCACATGATCGCTTCCACGAAGCACGCACCGGGAGACTTGCTCAATGGGATTCGCTGCCTCCATAGTCATCTGATGTAGGCACGCTGCCTCTGCAAACAGCCGTTGGTCTACTTCAAAAGACACCCATGGACATCGCGAGGCACTCTACTTGCTCAGTACAAGCGAAGGCGATGCGCGAGCGTTACCGGTTCGTCAAGATGGAAGTCTGCCCAATAAGCACGCGAAAATGAACACCAACCACCCCTTCTTCAACTTCTACAACCATGGTTTCGTGCGGGTCGCCGTAGGGATTCCGACGGTTCGGGTTGCAGACCCCGGATACAATGCACGAGAGACGATTGCGCTCATGAACCAGGCGGCGGAACGCAAAGCTCTGGTGGTCGGCTTTCCTGAGCTTGGCTTATCGTCCTATGCCTGCGAAGACCTGTTTCAACAACAGGCGCTGTTGGATAGTTGCAAGGAGGCGCTCGCCTCGGTACTTCGTGCGTCACAGGACGTCCCCGTCGTCACCATCGTTGGCCTCCCGCTTGTGGTTGATGAATTGTTGTTCAATTGCGCCGCAGTGCTCTCTCGCGGGCGGCTGCTAGGCGTGATTCCAAAAACGTATCTTCCCAACTATCGCGAATTCTATGAGATGCGGCAATTCGTGTCCGCCGATTGTGCACGATCGCGGACGATTCAGTTGCTGAACCAGCACGACGTCCCGTTCGGCAACCAGCTGCTGTTCCGGCTCACGAACCAACCAGGCTGTACCCTTCACGTCGAGATCTGCGAGGACCTCTGGGTGCCGATTCCCCTCTCCTCTTACGCAGCGATGGCCGGAGCTACCGTCCTGATCAACTTGTCCGCCTCGAACGTCACCATAGGCAAAGCGGAGTACCGGCGTCAGTTGGTCGCCAGTCAATCGGCGCGCTGTCTCGCCGCTTACCTCTATACGTCCGCAGGGTTTGGAGAATCCACTACCGACCTGGCCTGGGACGGGCACGGGATGATTTATGAAAACGGAACGGCCCTGGCCGAAAGCACTCGTTTCTCCTATGAGTCGCAACTGCTGCTCGGCGACCTCGATACGGATCGTCTGGCCCAGGATCGCTTACGCCAGACCAGCTTCGGGGACTCGGTCCGCCGCCATAAGGCTGAGATCTCAGCTTTTCGCACGATTTCAGTTTATGGCGATCCGCCGCGTCGCGAACGGCTCTTGCTTGCGCGCTCATATGATCGCTTCCCCTATGTTCCTGGCGACCCTCACCAACGAGACGAGCGCTGTCGTGAGGTGTACGAGATCCAGGTGCAAGGACTGGTGAAGCGATTGCAGTCGGCCGGTATCAACAAGGTCGTGATTGGCGTATCCGGAGGACTGGATTCGACGCAAGCGGTGATCGTTTGCGCAAAGGCGATGGACGTTCTGTGTCTCCCACGCACCAATATACTTGGCTACACTCTGCCGGGATTTGCCACGAGCAAGCGGACGCTGGACCAGGCCTGGCGGATCATGCGCGCAACCGGCTGTACCGCTCAGGCCATCGACATTCGACCAAGTGCTGAGCAGATGCTCAAGAACATCGGCCATCCTCAGGCGTCGGGGCAAACGGTGTATGACACCACATTCGAGAACGTCCAAGCAGGAGAGCGAACGAGCCTCTTGTTCCGACTCGCCAATCAACAGGGTGCGCTTGTGGTGGGCACAAGTGATCTCAGTGAACTTGCCTTGGGTTGGTGTACCTATGGGATCGGCGATCACATGGCGCACTATCATGTGAACGCGAGTGTGCCGAAGACACTGATTCAACATCTGATCCGCTGGGTCGCCACAACGAAGCAGCTCGGCGCCGAAGCCAGCTCTGTGCTCACGGACATTCTTGAAACGAAGATCAGTCCGGAGCTGGTGCCTGGTGAAGATCGTGCCGGTCAACCCATTCAGCGTTCAGAGGACATGGTTGGACCGTTCGATTTACAAGACTTCTTTCTCTACTACCTGCTTCGCTTCGGCTATAGTCCGGCTAAGATCGCGTTCCTTGCCTATAACACATGGTGTGAGAGAAGAGAGGGCGACGAGTCAGACATCCTGGCTTTCAATCCACGTCAATACAGCATGAGTGAGATCAAGGCGTGGATGCGAGTCTTTCTGGATCGGTTTTTTCACACAAGCCAGTTCAAACGCAGTGCGATTCCCAACGCCCCCAAAGTCGGTTCTGGCGGCTCTCTATCTCCTCGTAGCGACTATCGGGCGCCAAGCGATGGTGAAGCGACGGTCTGGCTGTCCAAACTGGATGAAATTCCGGAGGGCGAAATGCGCGCCGGCGACACTCATGAAGGGAGGAACCCATGACCATACCGAAGCATCTGAATGAAGCGGCGGCCAAGCTCAAGGAAGCCTCGTTCAAAATCGACGAAGCACGCCGAGGTCCTGTGACCTGCGAAAATCAGAAGCTCTGGCTGGAGGCGCTGACGGACTATTGCGTGGCGCTTTCCGAAGTCCAGGCGTACTGCAATGAATCCGTACATGAGAAACTGCACGAATTGGCAGGACGCATGGGCATGAGAAAGTTTCCGTCGTCCTCCTAGTTCGTCGCCAGGATAACGATGGCATCTACGAAACGACTGCGCCTCGCTGTTGTCGGACCCGGCAGGATCGGACAGACCTGCGCGGAACTCATCGCTCTGAGCCATGACCTTGCGGTTGAAGCGTTTATCCGTCGGCCGTCCAGCGCAGCAGAGGGACTCCCCGGCCACCTGCGCCACATTCCGCTGATGACTCACGCCGGTCAGCTGAGCGCCGTAGACGGAGCCCTAATCTGCGTGCCGACAGGTGCCGTCAAGGAGGCTGCATCTCAGCTTCTTCAGCATGGAATTCCGATCGTGGACTGCGCGATCCTGCATGGGGAATCGTTTCACGCCCATAAAGAAGCGATCCACAAGCTGGCCCTTCATCACAATGCTCCGGCCATTGTCGGAGCGGGGTGGGATCCCGGGGCGCTGTCGCTGTTTCGATCCTGGCTGGCCCTGCTTACCCCCGGAGGGATGACCGAGACGACCCATCGACCAGGCATCACTCTCCACCACACCGTGATGGCGAAGAGCGTCGTGGGCGTGAAGGATGCGCACTGTACCGAAGTCCGAACGACCGACGGCCGGTTGCAGCGCTACGTGTACGTCGAATTGGAGCCGGGAGCGAACGCCGATCTGGTGGCCGAGGCCATTCGTGCCGATCCGCTGTTTCTCGGCGAGGAGACACAGGTCTTCCCTGTGGAGAGTCTCGCCTCACTCGAACAGGAGGGACGGGGTGTCGTCCTAGACCGCCGAAGTTCGCTGCAGCGGCTGGGCCGCCAACACTTCGTGCTGGAGGGCCGCTTTGACGAAGCGGTGGTCACGGCCGAGGTCGTGCTTGCGGCGGCCCGCGCATTACCGGATCTCGACCCCGGCGCCTATTCTCTTGCGGATATTCCACTCAGCGCCCTGTGGGGAGAACGGGCTGACAAAGCTGAACCACAGTGGATGTAACAAAGAGACCGGTTGGGCCGGCCTCAACCTCTCCGGAGCGGTGTCACGATGACGACGTTGCGCCTCTGCGTGAATCTGTGACGGAAGCAGTGACAGGGTATGGGAAGGTGATGAAGATTGCGTTGACCGGCGATGTGATGCTTGGACGGTTGGTGGATCAGTATGTCATTCAGAATCGCTCCGTGCGCCCAGAAGCTCTGTGGGGCGACGTCCTTCCGATCATGCTCGCCGCTGACTGCCGGCTCGTCAACCTTGAATGTGTCATCAGCAATCTGGGGAAAGAGTGGCGCCCGACGACCAAGGCCTTTCACTTTCGTGCCAGGCCCCGCGCCATCGAGTTTCTGCACGCGGCCAAGATCGATGCGGTCACGCTGGCAAACAACCACGTGTTGGATTACGGACCAGACGCGCTGTCGGATTGCTTGACGCGGCTCGACCAGTCCGGGATCAAGCGGACCGGGGCCGGCTCCACGTTGCAGGAATCGCTTATCCCGGCTTCGGTTGAATTGCCGCCAGGGACTGTCGCAGTAGTCGCCCTCACCGACAATGAACCGGAGTGGAAAGCGACTGCGACGAAGCCTGGCGTCAACTACGTGGCCTACGATGAAGCCGGTTTGATTGACCCGTACCGATCGCGGATGGCCCAGGCGCTCGCGCTCGCTCGTCAGCAGGCCGAGCTCGTGATCGTCAGCGCCCACGTCGGTCCCAACTGGGGCGCGCCATCAAGGGCGATGCAGGCATTGGCTCATGATCTCATTGATATGGGCGCGGATCTGTATTGGGGCCATTCCAACCATGCCCCGCAGGGAATCGACTGTTACAAAGGGAAAGCCATCCTCTATTCGACCGGCGACTTCGTCGACGACTACATGATCGATCAGGACGAGCGCAACGATCTGTCATTCTTGTTCATGCTCGAAATAGAGGGAGGCCGCATCGCGCGCGTCAGACTCCATCCGACCTGCATCGAGGATCTTGGGGTTCGGTCGGCCACGGAACAGGAAGCATCCTTCTTGAAGAAATCGATGGGCATGAAATGCGCGACGTTCGGGGTGAACATCGAGTTCGACCATCATATCGGCATGGTCACGATCGCTTAGATGGAAAGCACCCGGCGAGGTCCGCGGCGGCGGCCTCTCACAAGCGGCCCAGCCGCCAGTGACAACCTTGGCAGCAGTGGATCAACCATGCATCCTCTTTGTCACGAGACCGTACACGATGAACGATGGGAACATTTCCCGCACGAGGCCGATATCGGTGTGCGGGGGATCGGCTCGACCAAGGAGGCTGCGTTTGAACAGGCAGGGCTGGCACTGACCGCCGTGATTACAGACCTAGCCTCTGTTTCTCCGGTACAAGCCGTGCAGATCGTCTGCGAGGCTCCCGACGAGGAGCTGTTGCTTGTCGATTGGCTGAATGCGCTCGTCTATGAAATGGCCACGCGGAAGATGCTGTTTAGTCGTTTCACTGTTCGCTTCAACGACCATTCATTGCACGCGAAGGCCTGGGGAGAGCCGATCGAAGTAGCCCGACATCAACCGGCCGTCGAAGTGAAAGGCGCCACCTACACCGAGCTGTCGGTGAAGCAAGATGAGCAGGGTCGTTGGATTGCACAGTGTGTCGTGGATGTATAGATCGCATTAAGAAAGAAACGAGGCGGTGATGGACCTCAACTTATTAAAACAGCGAGGGCGCGACGAGTGGCACATTTCCCCGCACGGCAAGATGCGGGTGCCGGGGGTGATCTATGCCACCGAATCGTTGATCCGCGTGATGGATGAGAAGGTCTATGAACAAGTCGTGAACGTTGCGATGCTGCCGGGGATCGTGCAAGCCTCCTATGCGATGCCCGATGCCCATTGGGGCTATGGATTTCCCATCGGCGGAGTCGCGGCGTTCGATCCCGATCTCGGAGGGGTCGTCTCTGCCGGCGGCGTGGGATTCGATATTTCCTGTGGGGTTCGAGCGCTTCGTACAGGACTTACGGTCGAAGACCTTCAGCCGGTGAAGGAACAACTGGCCGAGGCCTTGTTTCATCGCATTCCCGCCGGCGTGGGAAGTACGGGGCTGGTGCATCTAGACAAGCGTGAGATGGATGCCATGCTCGCCGGAGGGGCGAAATGGGCGGTGGGGAAAGGCTATGGCCTGCATGAGGACTTGGAATTCATCGAAGAGCGCGGCTGCATGGCCGGGGCACAACCCGGGAATGTCTCGGATCACGCCAAAAAGCGGCAGCAGAATGAGATGGGCACGCTCGGCTCCGGCAATCACTACCTCGAAGTGCAACAGGTCGTGACCGTGTTCGATGCGGAGGTCGGCGCGGTGTTCGGATTACGCGAAGGCGACCTCATCGTGAGCATCCATTGCGGCTCACGCGGACTCGGGCATCAGATCGGCACGGAATTTCTGAAACGCATGGCTGTGAGCGCGGGGCGGCACCACATCGAACTGCCGGATCGCGAATTGGCCTGCGCACCGATCAACTCCGAAGTAGGGCAGGAATATCTCGGAGCCATGCGGGCGGCCATCAACTGCGCGCTGGCCAACCGTCAGATCATCACGCATCTTGTCAGGGAGGTGTTCGCCGATCTGTTGCCGGAGGCCGTCCTCTCGTTGCTCTACGATGTCTCCCATAACACCTGCAAGGTCGAGGAGCATGTCATCGACGGGGCACCGACCCGTCTCTTCGTCCATCGCAAGGGGGCCACGCGGGCCTTCGGCCCAGGCCATTCCGATATTCCCGCTCCCTTACGAGCCGTAGGGCAGCCGGTCCTGATCGGCGGAACGATGGGAACAGCCTCCTATGTGCTTGTAGGGACAGAGGAGAGCATGTCACTGGCATTTGGGTCCGCTTGCCATGGAGCCGGTCGGAGCATGAGCCGGCATCAGGCCCTTCGCCAGTGGCATGGCCGCGAGGTGGTGAAAGACTTGGCCGGGCGCGGGATTCTGATCCGCAGCCCGTCGATGCGCGGCATCGCCGAAGAAGCGCCCGGTGCCTACAAGGATGTCGGCGAGGTAGTCGATGCGGCGGACGAAGCAAGGCTGGCGAGAAAAGTGGCCAGGCTGGAACCGCTCGTTTGTGTGAAGGGGTAGGAGAAAAAAGATCAGGACATCACACGATGATCGCTTGAGATACAACGGAGGCTACGATGGTGAAGTCAGAGAAAACGGAACAGAACACGGAAGGAAAACGAGAGGAGAAGCCGTCGTTCGAAGAACCCAGCTATTGTCTTCTCTGTGGAATGGTGGGGCCAGCGCTGTTGTATGGCCACTGGGTCTGTGAGCATTGCAAGAACGTGGTGCAGGCAGAAGCGCTGTCCAAAAAGCGCAAGATCGAAAAGGAAGGCGGCGGGCTGGCTTAGCCCACATTATTCATGACGGTTCGTCGCGAACTGGTTAACTCCGCGCGAAGAGCGTGACGCGCGTGACGCGAATGCCCGGTCCCTGCCGGTCTCGCTTATCCCGCCACTCTCGCCCCTCTCGCGTGAGTCGAGCATCGGCAATTGCAGCAGAAGTACTCATGAATAATGCGGATTAGACTTCTTAGGAGGGACGTATGGACATGAACCGCATGACGCTGAAGCTCCAGGAGGCACTGCAGGCCGCCTCAGCCCACGCGATGCGCCGAAGCCATCAAGGCATTGACATCGAGCACCTGCTGCTCGCGATGATGGAACAAGAAACCGGTCTGACCGGTCCCCTGCTTGAACAGGCGGGTGTCTCTCCGGCCGCCGTACGGAAGGCGGCCGAGGCGGCCTTAGCCAAACTTCCACAGGTGCAGGGGCCCGGATCAGCGTCCGGACAGATCTATGTGACGCAGCGCTTATCACAGGTGTTGTCCCAGGCCGAACAGGAGATGCGAGGACTGCACGATGACTATGTGAGCGTGGAGCATGTCCTGCTCGCGATGGTGGGAGAAGGGGGGATTTTGGGACAGCTCGGATTAACCCGCGATCGGCTGTTATCCGCGCTTCAACAAATACGGGGGAACCAACGGGTAACCAGTCAGGACCCCGAAAGTACCTACCAAGCGCTTGAGAAGTACGGGCGTGATCTCACCAGACTGGCCGGGCAAGGCAAGCTGGACCCGGTCGTGGGACGGGACGAAGAAGTCAGGCGGGTGATTCAGATCCTGTCCCGCCGTACCAAGAACAATCCGGTGCTCATCGGCGAGCCCGGAGTGGGAAAGACGGCGATCGTGGAGGGATTAGCCCAGCGAATTGTCAAAGGAGATGTGCCCGAAGGCCTGAAGCACAAACGCCTCATCACGCTAGACATGGGCGCCTTGATTGCTGGAGCCAAGTATCGTGGCGAATTCGAGGAACGCCTCAAGGCGGTCCTCAAGGAAGTCCAGGCGGGACACGGACAGATCCTGTTGTTCATCGATGAGTTGCACACCGTCGTTGGGGCTGGTGCGGCTGAAGGCGCGATGGATGCGGCCAACATTCTCAAACCCATGCTGGCCCGCGGCGAACTGCATATGATCGGGGCGACCACACTCGATGAGTACCGCAAGCATATTGAAAAGGATGCTGCGCTTGAACGCCGGTTTCAGCCGGTCCTCATCGGTGAACCGACGGTTGAGGACACGATCTCGATCCTACGAGGACTCAAAGAACGATACGAAATCCACCACGGTGTGCGTATCAAGGATGCCGCACTGATCGCAGCCGCCAAACTCTCGCACCGATACATCGCGGACCGCTTCTTGCCGGACAAGGCCATCGATCTCATGGATGAGGCGGCCGCTCGCCTCCGGACTGAGATCGACAGTCTGCCGGCGGAGTTGGATGAGATCTCGCGGAAGGTCCTGCAGTTGGAGATTGAGCGGGAAGCCCTCCGCAAGGAAACCGACCCCGCCAGCCGCGCACGATTAGAGGCGCTCGAACAGGAGTTGGCGGGGAAGGTGCGTGACCGCGATGTGCTGAAGACCCAGTGGGAGACGGAGAAAGTGTCTGTCGGCCGCCTGCATAAGCTTCGGCAACAGATCGAAGGCATGAAACAGGAGATGGAACGGGCCGAGCGGGCGTACGACCTGAACCGGGTCGCAGAGTTGCGGTATGGCGAATTGCCCAAGCTGGAGCGGCAACTCACCGCAGAGGAGCAGCACCTTGTGAAGAGGCAAAACGGACACCGGTTGCTGAAAGAGGAAGTGGATGAAGACGACATCGCGGCGGTCGTCAGCCGGTGGACGGGCATTCCCGTCGCTCGTCTGGTACAAGGAGAGATGGAGAAGCTGCTGCACCTGCGGGATCTCCTGCATCAGCGGGTGGTCGGTCAGGAAGAGGCGGTCCGGGCCGTGGCTGATGCTGTGGTGCGCGCCCGGTCGGGGGTGAAGGATCCTTCCAGGCCTGTCGGGTCATTCCTGTTCCTCGGTCCGACCGGGGTCGGGAAGACCGAGCTCGCACGCGCGCTGGCTGCCACGCTCTTTGATGATGAAGCGAATCTCATTCGTATTGATATGTCGGAGTATATGGAGAAACACACCGTCGCCCGGCTGATCGGCGCCCCGCCGGGCTACGTCGGGTATGAGGAGGGCGGTCAACTCACAGAGGCGGTCCGGCGTCGCCCGTTTTCGGTGATTCTGTTTGATGAAACCGAGAAAGCGCATCATGACGTGTTCAATCTCTTGCTCCAGGTGATGGATGACGGACGACTCACCGACTCACATGGTCGCACCGTGGATTTCAAGAATACTGTGCTGATCATGACCTCAAATATCGGCAGTCAGGACATCCTCGCAGCTCAGCAGCAACAGTTGCCGTACGAAGAGATGAAAAAAGTGGCCATGACGGATCTCCGCCGGCATTTTCGGCCGGAGTTCTTGAACCGCGTGGATGAGACGGTGGTGTTCCACCCGCTCTCCACCGCGCAGTTGATCACGATTGTGGACATCCAGTTGACCCGCCTGCAAGCGCGCCTGGCCGAGCGGAGGATTACTCTTGACGTCACGGCTCAGGCGAAGGCTGATCTCGCTCAACGCGGCTATGATCCTGTGTACGGCGCGCGTCCGCTCAAGCGATTGATCCAACAGGATCTCGAAACCCCCATCGGGTATGCACTGGTGCAAGGTGAGCTACGGGATGGGGATACAGCCCATGTGGAGCTGAAAGACGGAAAGATCGTCGTGATTCCGGCAGTCCGGACCGAAGTCATCAGCTGAGAATAAGATGGACTGAGGAGGCCTACGGGCGACGATTGACGGAATCGGCCGACCTTCAGGGCAAGAGGCAGAATGGAATTCAAGGACTACTACAAGATCCTCGGGGTTGAGCGTACAGCGACAGCCGACGACATCAAGGGCGCTTACCGCAAGCTGGCTCGCAAGTATCACCCGGATGTGAGCAAGGAGCCCGGAGCGGAAGCGCGCTTTAAGGAAATCGGCGAAGCCTACAAGGTGCTCCATGACCCGGAGAAGCGAGCCGCCTACGACCAGCTCGGAGCGCGCTGGCAACCGGGGCAGGAATTTACACCTCCGCCTGACTGGGGTGCGGGCTTTGAGTTCACCCGCGGGACCGTATCCCCGGAGGAAGCCGTCGAGTTCAGCGACTTTTTCTCAAGCTTGTTCGGTCAATTCGGTCGTCAGGCCCAATCTGCTCGTGCTCCTGGGGAGGATCATCACGCCAAGATCTTCATCGAGCTCGAGGATGCCTACACCGGCGCAACCCGTGGGATTACGCTGCGCGCACCGCAACTGGATGCGCAAGGTCGGGTCGTCTTGCGGGAGCGGACGCTCAATGTGCAAATCCCGAAGGGCCTCCGTGAAGGCCAGTTGATCAGGCTGGCGGGACAGGGTGCGGCGGGAATCGGCGGGGCTCCGCCGGGCGATCTTTACCTGGAAGTCCATTTCGCTCTCCATTCCCTCTATCGAGTGGAGGCAGGCGATGTGTTTCTCACTTTGCCGCTCACTCCGTGGGAAGCGGCGCTTGGAGCCACGGTCAACGCGCCGACCCCGACTGGCGCGGTTGAAGTCAAAATTCCCCCGGGCTCGCAGAGCGGGCGAAAGCTCAGACTGAAGGGCCGCGGCATTCCCGGCCAACCAGCGGGCGATCTCTATCTCGTCCTGGAAGTCGTCCTTCCACCGGCGGACACGGAG
>Ga0326726_10005308_pt1 | contig 11685 bp, 10 predicted proteins | sample MHFenrmetagenome_2_FD_207603 | JGI IMG/M metagenome (GOLD analysis project Ga0326726, IMG submission 207603) | Lab enriched peat soil microbial communities from Michigan Hollow, Ithaca, NY, United States - MHF15MN | ecosystem: Environmental > Terrestrial > Soil > Wetlands > Peat | place: USA...
ATTCCGAGAATCATACATAATTTATGTAATCGATAGCAATTCATTATCATTTTATATAAATACCCATAGTCTTCTATCGGTTTTGAATCGATGATAAATCATTATTCAAAAACAAAATAAATAATCTGAGACTGAATGAACCGGGGATGTTTATCGTTCGCAGAAAAGATAAAAACCCAATCGCTTTCCATATCAAAAGACGTGTTGAACCGACGGATATTCGGCCTCTATTCAGGCCGTGAAAAACCGTATGGGTGAGCACACTGTCGTCAGGAATCACTTCCTGAGGCGACCAAAATGATCAGTCAGCTTTTGGGCCACCGGTTTTCGCGCAGAACTTTTTGAGTGGTCTTTACTCAATCAATCGATCCTGATTCACCATCTGCTCACGAAAATCCGCGGAGCACCCGAACTGGTTCATGAAGTTTGCCCGAATCGAAACAACAATCATGCCTTGCACGGTTTCGCGTGCAACCTCACCCAGGCGACAAAGCGGTTCATCCAGCCTTGCAGGAAGTCGCGGCTGGCGGGGCCGATGTTGCCGTCGGTATCGAAAAAGTCGTCACGGTACTGGATGAACGCTTCGGGTTGGCCCATCGTGGGGACGTCGAGCACGGCGAGGATGTTGCGCAGGTGCTGCTGGGCCATGCAGGTGCCGCAAGCGCTCGGCGACAGACCGATCATGCCCGCCGGTTTGCCCTCCCAGACGTTGTGACCGGTAGGGCGCGAGCCGTGATCGATGGCGTTCTTGAGAACGCCTGGAACCGAACGGTTGTATTCAGGCGTGACGATCATCAAGCCGTCGGTTTCGGCAATCTCTCGCCTCAACCGCTGCATCGATTCGGTCGGATGCTCCTCGTATTCCTGATTGTAGAGTGGCAGGTCGTCAATTCTCAGATGATGAAACGAAAAATCTGCGGGAGCGAGCCTGACAAGCGCGTCGCCAAGCTTGCGGTTCAGCGACTCCCTCCTGATGCTGCCGACAACCACAGCGATGCGATAGGTGTTCATAGCGAGATTGGATAGAGTGTTGCGCGATACATCTGCCCGAACGTCCCGCGCCCGCATTTGGTTTCAGTACAGGGCAACGATCAATCGCCGAAACCAGCTCAAGTACCTCTTTTCCTTCATCCGATTGAAGATCGACCGTCCCGATTCTATATTGATTATTATCGAAAATCCTTCGACGACAAACTCAAATCCCGCAAACCATGAACGAAACTCTTTCAACGATCCTCAAACGCCGCAGCGTTCGCGCCTTCCGACCCGATCCGGTCGGGCAGACGGAACTTGACCTGATGCTCGAAGCCGGGCGGTACGCTCCATCGGCCATGAACCAGCAGCCATGGCATTTTACGGCCATCCGCAACCCGGAACTGCTCCAGAAGCTCGAAGAGAACTGCAAGAGCGCGTTCCTCGAATCGAATATCGAAGCGCTCCGGGAGATCGCAAAGCAGGAGGGATTCAGCGTTTTCTACAATGCGCCGCTGATGGTCATCATCTCCGGCGATCCCGGCGCCATAGCCGCGCAGTACGACTGCACGCTCGCGATGGAGAATCTGATGCTTGCCGCAACATCGCTCGGGATCGGCAGTTGCTGGACGCACGCCGTGATGATGTTCCACGCTACCGAAAAAGGCAAAGCGATCTTCCGCGAGATCGGCCTCGACTTCCCGGAAGGCCACCAGCCCTACGCCGCCGCCGTCTTCGGCTACCCGGCTGAGCCATACCCCGAAGCTCCGCCGAAAAATGCGGAGTGCGTCACGATCATGGATTGACAGTCATAAACGCGAGGCTGCCTCAAACTCGAAACCGGGACAGCCTCCTGACCATTCGGCAACGCTATTCATCGCATCCTTTTGCGAAGCCGGATACTTCAGCCTCCGCCATTTTCAATCATGCAGGATAAAACGGTCGCACCCGAAAAGCATACATATTATCTTTTTATTGTATCAAAGATTATCTAACTTTTTAATGTATTACCCAATATTCTGACACTGAACTGATTACAATCCGAAAACAGGAGTTGACATGAAAAGAACTTTCCTTTCCGCCTCTCTGGCGATCCTGTTCCTGCTTTGCCACTCGCTTGGCTTCGCGGCCCTGAACCAGATGAGCGGCAACTGGCAAAACGTCGATCCGAACACCCGAGGCATCACGGCGCTCATTATCGACGGCAATCCGAACAACCTGCGTATGCACGCCTGGGGCAAGTGCCATCCGCAGGATTGCGACTGGGGCGAAGTCGATGCTTACGCCTACGCGCCGAACGTCTCAGCGCCAATCGCTCCAACGGCGCAGGCGGTTTCCGCCATGTACGCCACCGGCTTCAGCCAGACGCTGGTCATCGTGACGCCAGCGGGCAACAACATGATCCGCGCCGAGGTCTACACCCGCTTCACGGACCGCAGCAACCGTAGCGACTACAGGGTAACTTACACCTTCAAACGGCAGCTCCGTGCGATGCCGATAAGACCAGTTCCCCCACCAGCCGCCGCTATGCCGATGAGACCCATGCCCGGCCCGATGCCCGTACCGATGCCGCCCCCGGCGCTCCGCGAAGATTGCTTGCCTTTCAACCCGGCCACCACGACCGTCAAAAACCTCAACGGACGCTGGTCGATTATTGACGGCAACCACCTGCTCTTCAACTTCGGCGACAAACGGCTCGAAGCTCTGCAAGCGCTGAAGATCATCAAGTACTACCGCATGAACAGCTCCTGCTTCGTCGGACGCCCCGACCCGAGCTTCCGCTACCTGCTGGTTGACGGCAAAGCGCCGCAAGGAAGCATGCCTGGCGAAGATTGCGTAAGCTTCAACCCCAACACCGTCGAGGTCAGATTCATCGATGGACGCTGGAAGATCGTCGATGGCAGCCACTGGGTTTTCGATTTCGACAACAAGGAGGGCGAAGCGAGAACAGCATTGGCGATCATCAAAAAATATGGCTTCACCCGCTCCTGCTTTATCGGGCGTCCTGCTCCCAGCTTTATCTACATGAGAAAGTAACCCGTTCGGCAATTGCCTGTTTCAAACCCCCGGCTTCATCAAATGGAACCGGGGGTTTGTTTTTTATATTGGAACGGGATGCGATTGCGCGACGTTTGGCCTCCAAACCGGGTATCGAATAGTTCACCCCGCTAACATCAGCAGTTCCGCGCATGATCGACCGAGACAGCTTCAGCATATTCTTTCATCCAGATCCCGGCCTTCGACAGACAACGCCGCGATGCCGAACGCTGCCGCGCCGGTTCGAGCTGCTCTTGGCGCTCTTTTCGCTTCTCGCCGCGCTGCATCTGCTCCCCGCGACACCTGCATTCGCGGCACAGGCGAGGCTGACCGTACTTTTCACCAGTGACCTGCACTCCTACTTTTCGCCACACCGCGATTTGACGGGCGACGGACGCATATCCGACGTTGGCGGCTACGCACGGCTGGCGAGCGCTATCGACGAGGAGCGTCGGCGGAAGGAGGGCGAGGCTCTCGTCGTCGATGCGGGGGACTTCACGCAGGGCACGCTCTACCACACCGTTTTGCAGGATGAGGCGCTCGAACTGCGCCTCATGGGCGCGATGGGCTACGACGCCGTCGCCCTGGGCAATCACGACTTCGACTTCCGCCCCTCCGGCCTCGCCGGAATGCTCCGCGCCGCACGAGCCAAAGCCGCCGCGCTGCCGCAACTGCTCATCTCCAACCTCCGCTTCAGCGAGAGCGACTCCGGCGACGCAACGCTGAAGCAGGCTTTCCGCGACTATCCCGTGCGCGGCTACACGGTCGTCGAGCGCAACGGCTTGCGCATCGGCATTTTCGCGCTGCTCGGCACAGATGCCGCCGAAGACGCCACCCTGGCCAGACCGGTCACTTTCTCCGACCCCATCGAAACGGCGAGAAAAACGGTCAGACTCCTCAAAGAGCGAGAAAAGGTTGACCTCATCATCTGCCTGTCGCACGGCGGCACCAGTCCGAACAGAGGTCACTCGGAGGACGAAAAACTCGCCGCCGTCGCTCCCGGCATCGACGTGATCGTCAGCGGACACACGCATACAATTCGGCACACGCCGATCATGGTCGGCAAAACGGCCATCGTCTCCGCCGGATCTTACGGATCGTGGCTTGGCGTGCTCGATTTGATGGTCGAGAAGGGCCGCGACGTGACGGTGGCGGGATACCGGCTGCGGAAAATGGATGCGAGTGTGCCGGAAGAACCCATGATCGCGCAGATGATCGACGGCTTCCAGAGCATCATCGAAGCGCGCTACCTCTCGCACTTCGGCTACCGCTTCGACCAGGTGCTCGCTTATCAGCCCTTCGACGGCGAGACACTCGAGTACACCTACGCCCATCCCGGCGAAAGCGCTCTCGGAAACCTCGTCACCGACGCCTGCCGCTACGCCGTGGAGCAGGCGGAGGGGCAACGCCGCCATATCGACGCCGCCGTCGATGTGCTCGGCTGCATCCGCGCATCGCTCTACCGGGGCGACATCCGCGTGTCGGACGTGTTCCAGACCGCCTCGCTCGGCCCAGTGCAGTATGGCTATTGCGGCAACACCATTGTCGTCGTCTACCTCACCGGGCGCGACCTGAAAAAGCTGCTGGAGGTCCAGACGAGCATTGCCCCCTCGAAAAAAGACGCCCTGTTGAGCGTCTCCGGCATCAGGTTCCGCTACAACCCCAATCGCGTGCCGTTCGACCGCGTCACCTCTGTCGAAGTCGAAGGAGGCGACAACCGCTACCGTCCCGTCGAGCGCGAGCGTCTCTACAGCGTGGCCATCAACTCCTACCTCGCAAACCTGATCGACCTGATCGGCGCAAAATCACACGGCATCCTCTCGATCACGCCGAGGGACGAAGCGGGCAATCCGGTGAGCGACAAAGACAAAGCCCAGCTCACCGTGATGCGCAACGGCGAACCGCTGCGCGAATGGGTCGCCCTCGCCGAATACCTCTCGTCCTTCCCCGAGCAAAACGGCATTGCGACGATCCCCGGACGCTACACCCGCCCCGAAGGGCGCATCATCGCCGAAGCCTCATGGAACCCCATCGCCCTTCTCGCCGGAGGCAACTGGCTCACCATCACCGCCGCCGCGCTGATCGTGATCGCGATGATTGCTGTTATTTTGCTGGTGCGCAGGGTCGTTGCAAGGCGAAATCGTGCTATCAGCGAAAAACAATAACTCCGCCAACGTCCCCTCCCGCCAGACGCGCACGCCTCAAACACCCCCAATAAACAGATTGTACATCCCGATTGTTGTAGTACCAGCGATCCTGAAAACTGTCGAGGAGCGCCGGAACACAATGAAAACACTGCGCGACACGATTGGCGAACAGGGCTTCCGCAACCGTCAACAGGCTGGCACTATGATTTTTGGCAACGTTTTGAACATGGAGACCTTCATCGACCTCGGTCTTGACCCCGGATCGGCAAACACGCTGATGTGCATCCGGGATAAAGGCATCGTGGTCGATGAACCCACGATTGTCGCGGTAGCGAGCGATTCAGGCAAGTGGCTCGCCATGGGGCGCGAAGCGCTCAACATGCACCGGAAAATGCATCCGGGCATGCACACCATCCAGCCTGTCACCAAGGGCATCATCACTGATTACGATATTGCGCAGCGGCTGTTCCGGGAGCTGCTGCACGCCGCCATACCGAGAATTCTTTTTGGCATTCACCGGCTGGTGATCAGCGTGCCACGCAGTATAACCGAGGTGGAAAAGCGTGCATTCTTCGACATGGCGACGGAGCACCTTGGCGCGAAAGAGGCGTATCTGGTGTTTGAACCGATAGCCGCGGCCATAGGCGCAGGCATCGACCCGTTCGAGCCGGTCGTGAGTCTTGTCGTCAATCTCGGAGCTGACACCACGCAAATAGCCGTCATATCGCTGGGTGGGATTGTCAACGGAGAGTCCCTCGACGTTTCGGGCAACCACATTGACAATGAAATCATCCGGTACCTGAGAGAAAAAAACCACCTTGCGATCAGCGATTATGCCGCTGAGCAGATCAAGCTGCATATCGCCAACACCGACAGGCTCGACGAGGACGCTCGACTGACGGTCAAAGGGTTCAACCTTCGGTCGGGCTTTCCCGAAACGCAGGAGATCAGCACCGCCGCCCTAAGCGATCTCATAACCGCTCCGTTGCAGGAGATCGTCGCGGCCATCAGGAAAAGCATCGAAGTGCTTGCTGACAAACCGGATATGGCCGTCGATATTCTCGAACGAGGCATCTATCTGACGGGCGGCGGAGCGCAGTTAAGCGGAATCGACAGAAAAATCCACGCCGCAACCGGACTGAATGTGACAATCTGCAACGAACCGCAAACCGCAGTCAGCAAAGGCCTGAGCACCATCCTCGAAAACTTCGAACGCTACCAGCCGCTACTGCTCGACAACAAGAAAAAGCACAAGCAGTGACGGGGGCGTTGATGCTGGGGATGCGGATGTTGGGAAGGAAGATCGGATAATACGGAAAACATTAAATAGCTTTTTTTCAAACCGTATGTTTACTCTTTTCATTCAATGGTAATCAATCTTGGTCAGATAAAAACAGGGTTGAAGCACCTATATCATCAATAAACGATATATCGGAATGAAGCCAGCGTTTTACAATTTTAGCGATTTTTTCTGGATTTAATTTTTTGCCTTTCAAATCGCATTCCCAAACAATAGCGACACGCCAACCGGCTTGACGAAGAGCTTCTACAAATCTCTTGTCACGTTCGACATTTTCTGCAAATTTCTTTTCCCAATATTCATTATTATCCTTTGGTGTCGTTGTCGCTTTACAACCATGTCTGTGCCAAAAACATCCATGAACGAACAATACCCCCTTGAAACGAGGAAAAACAATATCCGGTGAACCTGGCAACCTTTTGTCATGGAGTCGATACCTCAGTCCTATTCGATGCAATGCCTTTCTAAGCTTGACCTCTGGCCCAGTGTTTTTTTGAGCCACACTGGACATGATTCTCGATCGTGTATTCTTATCTACTGTATCCACTTTGCTAAATCTGAAATAAAATCACAATGAGAACCATTACCATTCAACATCAATTTGCTGTATCAAATCATATATTCTGCCAGCCTCTTTTTTCTTTTTTAAATATGCCTCATAGCTTTTTTCTGCATTACAAATCAGCTCCTGATACAAAACTACACGAATCTGCTGTTTTTCCATTGAAGCAACAGAGTCTTCCCTATATATCGGATTATCGCCCCAATCTGACAAAGACCTACCAACAACACAAATAACCTCTATTGGTTCATGACTTTTTTGCTGAATGTCAAGTATTTTCCTTAATGCTTTTTTATACTTATCTACTTGCTCCATCAACTGAAATGTGCTTAAGATTCTTTCAGCTCGTTTGAGTTCAATTATAAGATGCTTTCCAGATGTGGTACGATACTTTATATCTACTCGACCATTTCTCTCATCGTCAGAAAGTTTAACTTCAATCTTACCAAACTCTGTTAACACTTGCTGCTCCATATACTCCGAAGCATCAACTCGTTCCCAGCCAGGATCAAGCAACCATAAATGGTCGTAAATATGCTCCTGCAATATCTTTTCTCTAACATTCATATCAACTTTCTCTTTTAAAGAACGAATGACTCCTATTCTTGACACGACAATCTGCCTATAAAAAGTAGCCTCAATATCATCTATGTCCCTAAATATCCGAATAAACTTATCTAATTCACTTCCATCCAAATTTTCTAAAGCGTCTAGATTTTCTTTAACACGAAGACTTTCGAATGCCAATATCCCATGTTTTAACAAACCTTTACGCTCTACTTCAGAGGCAAGCGTCAGCTTATTTATTTTTCCAAATAAAGACACTGCTTTTTTCTTATTATCTGACCCGAGAGTTTTATACCAATCTTTAATCGCAGGTATCTCAAGAGCCATTTTTTCCCCTTCTTTATTTCTTAACTCAGTCCAATTACTCTGTATATACTTTAGCTCTTTTTCAAGGAAATTCTTCAAGTCAACATAGCGCGCATCATCCTCTATAATGTTTTGGCGACTACTTGTCGCTATATCATCTTCATTATCCGAATCAAGAAAATCGGCTTCCAACTCACCAAATACATATTTCGAGTAAATTCCTCCTTCAATAAAATCGCCAAGAATATCTTCTTGAGCGACCTTTCCTCTAACCATTACAACTATTTTATTCAAATTATCGCCTGTATCGGTATCTTTGAGATCACCAGCTTCCCTTACAGTCCCAATCCATCCCTTCACGCTATAATTACTTATCTCCAAAGCAGAAGCCCGAACTTCAACATTTTCGCTATTTCGGCACAAACCATTATATCGCCCGTCATCTTTACCATAAACCCAAAGAAACTGCACTTTGTGGTAATAATCTCGATCTAAAGGGTTTATCTGCTGTCCATTCAATAAAATCTGAAAATTATATTCCGCGCCAACGACACTAAATCTTCTTGCCAAACGACGTTTAAGATTTTTTTCTGGTTGTCGAAAATTTCTCTTAAAACCGGAAATTATTATACGAGTACCTTTATCCAGATCATCAGGAAAATCATCCAATTTTTTGGGATAATAAACCCCTTCACCACTTTCAATTTTCCTCTTAATCTCATCAAGCCGCATCTCAAAGCCATGCCGCTCATTATTTTTTACACTAAAAACTTTTATATGATTTGCTATCGAAAAAAGAGATAACTTTCCAATTCCTTTTCTCCCCATCACTGGTCTTTTAAAACGACCTGTTATGGCAACATCTTGTTCACGACGTCTATAACCGACCATTAAAAACTTTTTATTTGCATCATCAATACTCATCCCATGCCCATCATCACTAATAACGACATAATCATCATTGATTTGTATATCAACTTTTTCCGCATCAGCATCCCACGCATTGGCTACAACTTCTGAAAGAACTGAAGATATATTTGAATAAAGATTTATCCCTAAATGGTTGAGCACATTTAAACTCAACTGCATCATATATTCATTTTGCCCATTTTCAATCATACAGCACCTCCAAGTGTTTATTCATACTACACCCAATAACCTCGCCTAACTTCACCGGTACAGCATTTCCAATCAACCGCCCAATAGCCTTCTGAAATATTTTTTCACCAGGAGCGATGAATTTATAATTACTTGGAAAGCTTTGCAAAATCGCCCCCTCACGAAGTGAAATAGCCCTATTCTGTTCAGGATGCCCAAACCGCCCATTTCCAAAACCAAAGAACTGAGTTGTCATAGTCGGTGCAGGTTCAGACCATGACATTCGGCCATAAACACTTGGATAGGTTTTCCCTGAATGCTTTTTATGACAATCTGCAATCAACTCTTCAGGCCAATCACGCCATGATCCGCTCGGTTTTGACGCTTTGATCCGCCGCAAATTCAATTCCGTTAACGACGACGCTTTATGAAGCGAATCGTTCGGGTCACATGAACCCGCTTCGATAGGCGGCAAACTTCCTATTGCATCCCATACTGTACACTTCTCTTTCTCTGTTTTGGCAATCGGCTCCATGAGCTGGATTTCACCAAACTTGGATGCAAGCAAAACCAAACGATTCCGCTGCTGCGGAATACCATATTCCGAACAATCAACAACATTGTACCAAACATGATAATCGAGTCGTCTGAGATTATTCACAAATAGCTTGAACACCGCCTGATCTTGGAGACCCGGAACATTTTCCATCGTCACCAAATCCGGCAATATTTCTTTCACGAGGCGAGAAAAATGAGAAAGCAACCACCAGCGTCCATCTTTGTCATCGGCCTTCTGGTTGTACGTAGAAAAAGTTTGACATGGGGCGCAACCAGCCAGCAGCTTGATCGCTCCCTTGTCATAATAGGAGGCCAAATTTTCTGCGCTCACTTTTTCTACCGATTCGAGCAGAAATAACGCGTCGTTATTCGCTGTGTACGGGTATTCACAAGCGGGATCGACATCGACGCCCAACCGGACATCGATTCCGGCATCTGCAAGTCCACGGGTCAGTCCGCCAACCCCACAAAACAGATCTATTGCCTGTATTTTTCCGCTAACACTATTTTTTAACATCACTTATACAAATTCTGCGAAACGAGTTTCATGCTAACTCAACGATACTAAAGTAGAAATCCATTTCCAATGAAATTCACGAGCCGTTTCAAACACCAAGAAGCCTGGACAGACGACCTACTCCGAGCGCTCATCCCCACTCAACGCTCCAAATGCATCAAAGTTACTCCTCGTCGTTTTGATGCAAACAAAGACAGTCTCTGGACAAAACTATGAACAGGAATCGGATCGCGGGGAGCATCAACCGTTACGAACTGACTACAGATCGAATCGAAGGCCGCTTCAAAAGGCGAGAAAACGGGCGAAATTATGGCCTGACATGCAACTTCCTATAGTAAAGAAAATACAGCACATTTACAAGCGACACCAAGACCATGACGCACTCATTGAAAACTCCGGCCACGGAAGACGCGATCACTCATCCACGACCTCCGCATCCCACGTTACCCTGCATCCCGATGCCTTGATCATTGCGGCGACGCTGCAATATTTATCCATCGACAGTCCGGCGGCTTTTTCCAGCTCGGCTTTGTTGCAATCGGGACTGCACAGTTTGTAGTGAACGTGAATCGTGGTAAAGACCTTCGGGTGCTCTTCGGCGCGTTCGGCGTCGAGTTTGGCGTCGAGAGTGATCACCTCCTTTTTCATCTTGCCAAGAATCGAGATGATGTCCAGCATCGAACAGGCAGCCAGCGACTGAAGCAGAATATCGATTGGCGAGGCGTACAAAGCGGGACTGGCGGGGTCGAGCGTGGCATCGAAAAAGGTGTGCTGCCCTTTTTCGTTGAGGCCGACAAGCGGCAGATTCCTGTCGAAAGAGACGGTGGCGTGCATGGCTTTGGGGTTGCGGTTGAAATGGATGACTCAAATAGATCGGAATGGGTTCCAGAAAAGCGCGAGGCGATGCCTATCGCTCGATTGCCACTGCTCGTTCGGGATGAAACGCCGAACGGCTTGAGTGAGTAAAAAAATAGCTGAAAAAGCGTTCAATTCATTGCCATTCAATCGAAATGACATATTCCGGGAAGTGGCGGAGTTCGTATCATACCGGACGCCTTTGATTCTTTTCGAATGTTTCGGAAAGACAGAAATACATTCGAAAAGGCTGACGCTGGCCCTGAAACAGCGCGATCAGCGTCAGCGCAATACTCCAAGCGAGACATTGTTGCCGTAGCGACAACTCTCGTTCAAGGACAGCAAATAGCTCCGCATGGAACTCCCGACGCATCGTGACAACTCCATACGCAGCGCGATCTTACCGGGGATAGCGCACATACGGTTCCGGCGGCGTCTTGACCGGCGGCAGAAACTCGGGCGCTGGACGACCGGCGGGGCCGAGATGGCGGAGATAGCGGTAAATGTCGCTGAAATCCCGATCGCTCATGTCGCGCAGGGCGTACCACGGCATCGGCGGACGCGATTTGGCCTGTTTGATGACGCGCATCCAGGTCCGTTCGCTCATCGAGCTGGCCAGCAGCCGGAGATTGACCGGATAGGTCGTGCCCCACGGGCCGTTCCAGCCAAGATCATCCCCCATGAGCCATTGCGACTCCGGCGTGCGCCCATCGGAAAAGGCGTACCCCTTGGTGTGGCAATCGTTGCATCCGGCAATCATCGCCAT
>Ga0326726_10005309_pt1 | contig 11685 bp, 10 predicted proteins | sample MHFenrmetagenome_2_FD_207603 | JGI IMG/M metagenome (GOLD analysis project Ga0326726, IMG submission 207603) | Lab enriched peat soil microbial communities from Michigan Hollow, Ithaca, NY, United States - MHF15MN | ecosystem: Environmental > Terrestrial > Soil > Wetlands > Peat | place: USA...
TGTGAGTTCTTGCAAGTATCGCTCGCGCAATAGACCACGATGCGGTCGCCGGCGTTGAGCTTCAGAAGCGTGGCGTGGCCAACGGCGTTGGCGAAATCGAGTTGCTTGGCGCCCGGCAGATGACCTTCGTGGAAATACTTCGGCGGCAGCGCTTCCAGCACCCGCAGCGGCTGGCCTGAGGCCAAAAGCGCCTGCAAATCAGTTCTTTCGATGGTTTTCATAGCTTTCACCCTTGACGACGCGCCCAACGCGGCTTTTGTTGCATCTGCAACATAGTATGGAGTCGTTGTACTTGCAACAACTTTCTAAAGCCGCCGAAAAAGCTTGGATCGCGCTCCTGCGCACTGCCCCGCCGCTCTTCGATCGCGTGGAGACGGCGCTGAAGGCCAAGGGGCATCCGCCGCTCGCCTGGTACGACGTGCTCTGGGAGCTCGAGCGCGCAGGCGAACCGCTGCGCCAGCGCGATCTCGGCGAGCGCCTGCTGGTGGCGCGCTACAATCTCTCGCGGCTGATCGACCGGCTCGAAGGCGAAGGCCTGATCGAACGTGAAGACTGCGCCGACGATGCACGCGGCCAAATGCTGAAACTCACCCGCGCCGGCAAAGCGCTGCGCGTCAAGATGTGGCCTGACTATGCCGCGGCGATACGCAGCGCGGTGGAGGATCGCTTGAGTGCGAGCGACGCGGAGACGATCACAAGGCTCTTGGACAAGCTACGCTAAGCCATCCCCTGCGCCACGGCTTTCAGGCGCTCGATCACCGAGAGCTTGTCGTCTGGAAAATCCGCGTCGATCCACCAGGCTTCGACTTCGCGCATCACTTGGCCGACTTTCGGTCCCGCCGGCACGCCGGCGGCCATCACTTCATCACCGCTCAGCGGTAATTTCGGTGGCGTCCACATCTGTGCGTGCGCGACCAATGCGCGCCACGCTTGCGCCTTCTCGCCGCCCGCCGCGGCCCACGCCAGCATCACGCGATCGCGGAAGGCTTCGTTGCCGATGGTGTAGATGGCGCGCCGCATTTCGCGCAGCGACATGTACGAGGTGATCTTCACGTCGTCGCCGAGCGCGGCCACCAACCGGTCGCGCTCCTCGTTCGAAAGCTTGAGCCGCCGCGCCAGCGCTTTGCCCGCTTCTTGATGTGGCGCTGCAGCCGCCACACGCGTCATCGCGTCGACAGGCAGCATCAGGTCGGCTTGCAGCGTGCAGAGCGCATCGAGACGCGCTTCGTTGCTGAGCTCCGGCAAGGCGCGGGCCGCAACCTCGATCGCCTTCATCCCCTCCCACGCCGCGCGCGGATCGGGCGCCTCGAGGAGTTTCTTGGTTTCTTTCCACACACGCTCGACTGAGAGCTGATGCAGTCCGGCGACCAGATCCGCGCACGCCGCGAGCCCATGCGGATCGAGCGGGCCCTTTGCGTACCAGGCGTTGAAGCGGAAGAATCTGAGGATCCGCAGATAGTCTTCGCGCAAACGCATGCGCGCATCGCCGATAAAAATGACGCGACCCGCGCGCGCGTCGTCGAGCCCGCCGCCGGTGGGATCGTGAATCTGCCCTGACGAGTCGGCGTAGAGCGCATTCAGCCGGAAATCGCGGCGCTGTGCGTCTTCCGCCCAATCTTCAGTGAACGCCACAGTGGCGCGGCGGCCATCAGTGCTGACGTCCCGGCGGAGTGTCGTGACTTCAAACGGCTTATGATTGACCACCACCGTGACCGTGCCGTGCTCGATGCCGGTCGGGTGCGCGGCGAAGCCGGCCTTTTGCGCGACCTCCGTCACCCGATCCGGCGTCAGCTGCGTCGCGATGTCGATGTCATCGACCTCTCGGCCCATCAAAGTGTTGCGCACGCAGCCGCCGACGAACCGCGATCCGCCCGGACGCGCGGCCTCAAGCGCCGCCATCAGCGCTTGCGTTTCCTTGGCTTTGAGCCACGCGGCGTGAGAGATGGACGTGCTCAACGCAGTTTCCGACAAATCATGTAGGCAACCTCACCGAGGAAGATTGCAGCAACTAGAATCAAATAAACGGGTAACATTCCAAAGGCGCCGCGAACCAGATCTAACTCGATTGGTCTTCCTTCACTCAGATCGTCGAACACCACTTTGAGAATGCCGAAAGCAAAAACGACGAGAGTGAAGAGCGCGCCAGCGACAAACGGATATATCAGAAAGAAGCGAAACGTATACGCCGCCTGATCCGCGTTCTGTCTCGAAGTCTCTTGATCCAGCTCACTCATACAATCTCTCGTACAGCGCACGGATCATGCCTGCGGTTGCGCCCCAGATGAAGTGACCTTCGTAGGGCATCGCCCAATAGAGGCGCTGGCGGCCGTGGAATTCGGCTTGGCGTTTTTGGTGATTGGCGGGATCCATCAGGAAATCGAGCGGCGCTTCGAACACGCTCGCCACTTCGCGCGGGTCGAGCATGAGATCGAAGCCAGGCTCGACCAGCCCCACAATCGGCGTGACGCGATAGCCGGTGATGGTGTCGTAGCGATCCCAGGCGCCGACCGGCTCAATGAAGCGGCGCTCAAGCCCAATCTCCTCACTCGTCTCACGCAACGCAGTTTCGACAGCGTTGGCGTCACTCGCCTGCACACGCCCGCCGGGAAACGAAATCTGCCCAGGATGCGCCGGCGTCTCTTTGGCGCGCTCGGTGAACAGCATGGACCAGCCGCCGGCGCGCTTGATGATCGGCGACAGCACCGCGGCCGGGCGTTTTTCGGGATGATTGTCCCAGTCAGGATTGAGATCGTTGTCGCTGCGCGTGCGGGCAGCCAAGCGATCCACCGCATCGAGCTTGGTCCGCAACAGGTGTTCAAACTCTTCCGTCACGGCGCCGCACCTAGTTCAAACCACACGCCGCCACTCCACACACCGAGCCTGCCGTCGTGGCATTCGCTCCATTCGATCATCTCATAGAATGGCGCGCGGAGGATGCGCGCTTCGAGACGGCCGCGCACGAGCACGTAGGGTCGCGGTTCGTCGCCCGTGTAGTTCACGCGGATAGGATTGCCGGGTCCGGCGATGACCACATCGCCGACATTCGTCGTGAACACCAAGTTCTGCTCCGGTCCCTGCCCGTCGCGATCGACCCGCACAGCGAGGAACGGCGCATCCTCGACACGGACCCGGATCTTCTCGACTGGCGTTACCAGATACGTCTCGCCGTCCGCATCCTTGCGGAGGATCGAGGCGAAGAGGCGGACCAGGCTCTCGCGCGTCATGCGAGTTCCCTGATGCAGCCACGTTCCGTCGCGGAGAATTTCGAGGCCGGCGTCGCCACAATGGGTTGGATTCCAAAGTTCGACTGGAGGCGCGCGCTTTTCGGACGCCGCCCCGTCCGTCGCGCTGGCCTTGAGGGCGGCGACCAATTGCTCCAGGGACGAGCGCTCGGAGGACGTGACGTTTCTCCTGATCCCGAAGGTGAAATTGGTCGGACCCCAGACGGGAACGGCCTTAAATACGCCCCCATACAAGCGAGGTTCGCGCGCATGAGCAATGTGACGGAGCGGGACGCCGCCCAGGTGGTGGGCGAGGCCGAACAGGCCGGCGAGACGCTGGCGCGCGTTCGCGACGAAATCGGCAAGTCGGTTTTCGGCCAGGAACGAGTCATCGAGATGACGCTGGCGGCGGTGCTGGCCGGCGGACACGTGCTGCTGGTCGGCGCGCCTGGCTTGGCCAAGACGCGCTTGGTCGAGGCGATGGCGCGGGTGCTGGGGCTCGATTGGGCGCGCGTGCAATTCACGCCGGATCTGATGCCGGCGGACATTCTGGGCTCGGAAGTTCTCGACCAAGATGCGGGCGGACGGCGGCAATTCCGCTTCGTGAAGGGCCCGATCTTCACGCAGCTCCTCATGGCAGATGAGATCAACCGCGCCTCGCCCCGCACGCAGTCGGCATTGTTGCAAGCGATGCAGGAATATCATGTCACGGTCGCAGGTCAGGCCTACGACGTGCCGAAGCCCTTCCACGTGCTGGCGACGCAGAATCCGATCGAGCACGAAGGCGCCTATCCACTGCCCGAAGCACAGCTCGATCGCTTCTTGCTGCAAGTCGACGTGCCCTATCCGGATGCGGAGATCGAACGGCGCATCCTCATCGAGACAACCGGTTTAGCCGATGTGACGCCGCAAGCGGTGCTCGACGCGCAGGGGCTGATGCGCTTGCAGCAACTCGTGCGGCGCATGCCAGTCGGCGAGAAAGTGTTGGCGAGCATTCTCGAACTGGTGCGCTCGGCGCGGCCAGGGTCGACACACGATCAGCGCGTCAACCAGCATGTGGCGTGGGGACCGGGACCGCGCGCCGGACAAGCCTTGATGCTGGCCGTGCGTGCACGCGCCTTGTTGCGTGGACGTTTGGCGCCATCGATCGACGACGTGGTGGCGTTGGCGCGCCCGGCGTTGGTGCACCGCATGCAGCTTTCCTTCGGCGCCCGTGCGGAGGGTCTGGACATCGACACGCTAGTCGATGAGCTCGCGGAGCGCGCGGCTTGACTTGCGCCGCTTCGAACCGCCGGCTTCCAGCCGGCACTCTTTGTGCGCAACCAGTAAGGTGCTGCGAAATTGAAACAATTCTGCCGGCTGGAAGCCGGCGGTCCGAAGCGTGACTGACGCCGCACGCCTCGACGCGTTGGCGCTCGCCGGGGACTTACCCGGCGTGCTGCTTGATGCGCGCCGCCTGGCTGCTGCCGCGCCCGGCTTTCACGGCCGCCGCCGCGCGGGGCAAGGCGAAGCCTTCTGGCAGTACCGCGATCACCGGCCGGAGGATGGCGCGCGCCTCGTCGACTGGCGCCGCTCGGCCCGTGGTGACAGATATTACGTGCGCGAGCGCGAACGCGAGGCGGCGCAGACGGCATGGTTCTGGATTGACCCCTCGCCCGGCTTCGACTGGAGCTCTGATGCCAGGCGCACCACAAAGCTCCGCCGCGCGCGCACGATCGCGCTCGCGCTTGCAGTGTTGCTTACCCGCGGTGGCGAACGTGTTGGCGCCATCGGTGCAGCGCCCCGCGCCGGACCACGCGGACCCGATCGGCTGGCGCTCGACTTTCTGACGCCAATGCGTGACGCCGAAGCGCCAGCCAAAAGCTGCGTGATTTTCCTGTCCGATTTCTACGAACCGATCGACACTTGGCGCGCACGCGTGAGCGCCGCCGCCGCTGCGGGGGCGACCGGCGCGCTGGTGATGATCGCCGATCCCGCGGAAGAGGATTTTCCGTTCGAAGGCCGTACGCTGTTCAAGGAGCCAGGCACGGCGCGCGAGGCTTTGATCGGGCGAGCCGAGCACGCGCGCGTGGACTACGCCGAACGACTGGAAATACATCGCCGTGACGTCCACGAGCTCGGCGCCAAACTTGACTTTCCTTCTCTGTTGCATCGAACCGATCACTCCGCCGCGCCCACCCTGGCGCTGCTGATCACGCTCGTGTCCGAGCACTTCGCGTGACAATCGGGCCATTCCTGTTCGGCGCACCGTGGGCTTTGGCGGCGCTTGCAGCGCTGCCCCTCCTCTGGTGGCTCATGCGCGCCACACCGCCGCCGCCGCAACGCGCGCAATTCCCGCCGACACGTCTGCTCATGGGTCTGCACACGGACGAGCAGAGCCGGGAACGCGCGCCGCTCTGGTTGGTCATTTTCCGCGCACTCGCGGCCGCATTGCTGATTGTCGCGTTCGCGCGTCCGAGCTTGGCGCCGACGGCCGCCGCGCAAGCACAAGGCGGACGCACCTTGTTGGTGATTGATGACGGTTGGACGTCGGCGCCGAACTGGAGCGAAGTCCGCACCGCCGCCGCCGCGACGATTGCGCAGGCCGAACGCTCCGGCGCGCCGATCTTTTTGCTGACGACAGCGCCAACAGTGCCCGCGCGCGATCCCGGCGAAGCGCTCACCGCGGGCGACGCCAAGTCACGCATTGCGCGGCTTGAACCTCAGCCGTGGCGGCCCGATCGCGCTGACGCCGCGCGGCGCCTCGCGCAAACGCAAGCGCGCTTCGATCACATCGTATGGATCTCCGACGGCCTCGACGATCCCGGCGCCCCCGCACTGGAGCAAGTGCTGCGGCAGCGCGGACGGGTCACGGTGCGCATACCGGCGCACACCGCGCGCGCGATCATATCGGGCGCGGTGACGCCGCAGGGCGTCGAAGCACGCGTGCGGCGCGCGCCGAATGGCGAACCGTTCGCTGCGATCGCGGCTGAAACCGCTGACGGCCGCGCACTTGGCGCAGCCGAGGTCCGCTTCGGGCCGACTGATCTCACTGCCGGCGCGCGCATTCAGCTGCCGCCGGAGATCGCGGCGCGTGCGGCGCGCGTGCGCATTGTCGGCGAGCAGAGCGCAGGCGCGGTGCATCTGCTGCCCGCCGGTTCGGGCCGGCCGTTCGTGGGATTGATTGATCCGGGTGGCGCGGGCCAACCGCTCGTCTCCGATCTGTACTACGCCGATCGCGCCTTGCAGCCCTACGCCAGCTTGCAGCGCGGTGGCGTTGGCGAATTGATCGACGCGCACGCGCAAGCTTTGATCCTGCCAGACGCGAGCCGCGTGTCGCCACTCGATCGCTCGGCGCTGGCGCGCTGGATCGATGCAGGCGGCTTGCTCATCCGCTTCGCTGGGCCGCGGCTCGCCAACGACGCCGACGATCTTCTGCCTGTGCGCTTGCGTCCTGGCGCGCGCGCTCTCGGCAGCGCGCTCGCGTGGGAGACGCCACTGGCGGTGGCGCCATTCCCGGCCGACTCGCCCTTCTCCGGCATCACGCCGCCCGCAGACGTGCGCATTCGCCAGCAAGTGCTGGCCGAGCCCGCTTCGATCGAGCAGGCGCATGTGTGGGCTACTCTTTCCGATCACTCGCCGCTGGTCACAGCACGGCAACGCGGACACGGGCTCATCGTGCTCTTTCACGTGAGCGCTGGGCCGGACTGGTCGGACCTTCCGCTCTCGGGCTTGTTCGTTGAGATGCTGCGGCGAACGCTCGCCTTCACTGCGCGCGATGCCGGCGCGGGCGAACGTGCAATCAGCGGTGGGCCGTATGTGGCGCAACGCGCCCTCGATGGGTTCGGCGCACTCGCGCCGCCGCCGCCCGATTTGCTGGCTATCGCGCCGGAGCGCTTCGCCCTGGCGCAACCGTCGCCGGCCACACCACCCGGCCTTTACGAACGCGCAGGCGTGTCGGCAGCGATCGACGCCGCACGTAACGATGAAGCGCTTGCGCCGCTCGCATTGCCGCCCGGAATCGTGCGTGCCGGATTGGACGCACATATCGAGCGCCCGCTCGCCGGTTGGTTCTTCGGCGCGGCGGCTTTGATGTTGGCGTTTGATCTGTTCATTGCACTCTTCCTGCTCGGTCGTTTGCCCCGCTTTGCACGTGCAAGCGCTGCCGCGCTGCTGCTGGCGGGCGTGCTCTTCACACCCGACGCCCGTGCGCAATCGCGCGACGACCCCACTCTCGTGGTTCGGCTCGCCTATGTGCGCACCGGCGATGCGCGCGCTGATCGCACCAGCGCGTCAGGTCTCGAGGCGCTGACGCAAGTCCTGGTCGATCGCACCTCGGTCGAACCTGGTCCGCCGATCGGCGTTGATCTCGCGCGCGACAATCTTGCGGCCTATCCGTTTCTTTACTGGGCCGCCCCCTCGTCGCCCCAGCGCCTCTCGGACGCCGCGCTCGCCAATCTCGACCATTATCTCGCGATCGGCGGCTTGCTTCTCGTCGATACACGAGACGCTGGGCGCGCGACGGCCGCAGGTTCGCGTCCCGCTCAAATGATGCTGGCGGGCGTGGATGTGCCGCCTCTTGAGATCGTCAACAGCGATCACGTGGTGGCGCGTGCGTTCTACCTGATGCGCAGCTTCCCCGGCCGCTACGCCTCACCGCGTCTGTGGGCGGAGACAGCATCTGCGGCATCCGCGCGCGATGGTGTCGCGTCACTCTTTGTCGGCGACGGCGACTGGGCGAGCGCTTGGGCGGGTGAAAGCGGAACCGACGATCGTCAGCGCGAAATGGCGCTCCGCTTCGGCGTCAACATGGTGATGGTGGCGCTGACGGGAAATTATAAGTCCGATCAAGTGCACGTGCAGACGCTGCTCGAACGTCTGGGCGAACAATCGCGATGATTGGCGCCGCACGCCTCGGTTTTGATCCCGCGCTGCCGATCAGCGCTATCATTGCGTTGGGCGTGATCGCGCTGATTGCGATTGGCATCTATGTGTGGCGCGGAGGTGGCGCGCCTATCCTGCGTGCGCTGGGCATCGCCTTCGTGCTGCTGGGCCTGATGCAGCCGCAATGGGTGCGCGAACAGCGCCAGCCCGCCAATGATGTCGCGCTCGTGCTTGTCGATCAGAGCGAGAGTCTCAATCTTGCCGGCCGGCTCGATGCAGCACGCCGCGCTGGAGACGCAATCGCCGAACGGCTTGCGCGCGAGCAAGGGCTCGACGTGCGCACGCGCGAAACGCGGGGCGGGCCGGACGGCACCATGATCACATCGGTGATCGAAGACGCGCTCGCCGACGTCGCGCCCGATCGCATCGCCGGCGTCATCGTCGTCACTGACGGCCAAGCCGCCGATGCGCCACGCGAGCCGCAACGCCTGGCGCGGTTTGGTCCCGCACATATTCTAATCGTTGGCGATCCCGCACGCGGCGACCGCCGCCTTGTGCTCGATGCAGCGCCGACGTTCGGCATCGTGGGCGAGCCGACGACCATCACGGGACGTGTCATCGACAATGGCGACGTGCCCGTGCGCGTACGGGTTTCCATCGATGGCGTGCCTGTCGCCAATACGGTGGCCACAGCCAATCATGCCTTCAGCGTCGCCGTCAGCTTGCCCAAACGCGGGCGCAACATGGTCATCGTCGAGGCCGATCCCGGCGCCCATGAGATTACCCTCGCCAACAATCGCGCCGCCTTCGCCGCCAACGGCATTCGCGACCGGCTGCGGGTGTTGCTGATCACGGGTGAACCCCATCCAGGCGCGCGGGTGTGGCGCAATCTGCTGAAGTCCGATCCAGCCGTCGATCTGGTGCACTTCACGATCTTGCGCCCGCCGGAGAAGCAGGACTTCAACACGCCGCTGAACGAGTTGGCCCTTATCCCGTTTCCGACAGAGGAATTGTTCAATCGCCGCCTCGGCGAGTTCGATCTCATCATTTTCGATCGCTCGCGCTGGCGCGGGATTTTGCAGCCTTATTATTTCTCCAATATCGCCGAGCGCGTCGAGCAAGGCGGCGCGCTGCTGATCACTGCGGGTGAGTCTGAAGCTGGCGACAATGGCGTCTATCGCACCACGCTTTCCGGCATTCTTCCTTCGCAGCCGCTCGGCGATGTGATCACGCGCCCTTATCGCCCCGCGCCGACTGCACTCGGATTGCGCCATCCCGTCGTGCGCGGCTTGCCGGCGCCCGAGCGCTGGGGACGTTGGACGCGGCAAGTCGATGCGCGCGCGACGAGTGGGCAGACCGTGCTCTCCGGCGTCGATGGCCGCCCGTTGCTTGTGCTTGATCGCGCCGGGCGCGGCCGTGTTGCGCAATTGTGGTCGGACCAAGCGTGGCTCTGGGCGCGCGGTTACGATGGCGGCGGCCCACACGGGGAATTGCTGCGCCGGCTGGTGCATTGGCTGATGCAGGAGCCGGAGCTTGAGGAGGAGCGGCTGACGCTCGATCCGGATGCGCAAGGCTTGGCGATTGAGCGCGCGACGTTGAGCAACGCGGCCGATCCCGTTGAGATCATTTCGCCCTCCGGGCGACGCAGCACAGTGACGCTCGGCCAAACCGCGCCCGGCGTGTTTCGCGGCGAAGCGCCGGCGGTGGAGCAAGGCTTGTACGAAGCGCATGAAGGCGCGTTGCGCGCCTTCGCAGCGGTGGGCCCGCTCAACCCGCGCGAGGCCAATGCGATTGCGGCCAATCCGACAATTCTTCGCCCCTATGCGCAAGCGACGGGCGGCAGCGTTGTGCTCACCGGCGAAGATGGCTCTCGTCTCCCGGAAATCCGCCGCGTAAATCGCGGTGCGAGTGCTGCCGGCAATGGATGGATCGGCATCGAGCGCAACGGCGCTTACGTGGTGCGCGCCGCGGTGGCGACGCCGCTCGGGGCGGGCTGGGCGTGGGCGTTCTTTGGCGTAGCGTTGCTGATGCTCGGCTGGCGCCGCGAGAGCCGCTAAGGCGCGCCACGCTTCGGCAGCAGAAAATGCACGCAGAGGCCAGCAAGTGCCAGCACCGCGAAGCACAGCACGCTGCCTTCAGGACCGGTCGCACCACCGCTCAACCATTCAGCGCCGTGCGGATGCGTAATGAGGAGATTGCCGTTGGCAGGCGAGCCGCTATCGGCCGTGCCAAACAAATATGTCTCGCCCCAATCCCACGCCGCGTGAAATCCGAACCCCCACCAGAGCGAGCCGGTTTTCCAAACCGCGTAACAGAACACCAAGCCGACAAGCACAACCGAGATGAGGCCGATGAGGCCTTCGCCGAGATTGGTGAAATGCGCGGCCGAGAACAACACCGTCGTGACAATCGCCGCCCAACGGAAGCCGAAACTGCGCATGAGCCGCGCGAGTAGATAGCCGCGCATCGCCATCTCTTCGAGCAAGCCGATCATTACGCACGCGAGCGCCCATTCAGCGCCGGAAATGAGCGCGGCCGGTCCTTGCAGTGCAAGGCCATCGAAACTCAGTACGCCAATCGCGAGCTCAGCGCCGACAAGCAGTGCAATGAGGGCAAGGCCGATGCCCGCTCCTTGCACGGCGCGGAGGATCGGTTTGCGCCCCCCCAGGAAATAGTCGTCGAGCGGGCGGCGCTCAACGACGGCCATCGTGAGCGTCGCCACGATGATCGACGCCAGCACCAGCGTCAGTGACTTCACGGCGCCGGGTGCGGTGGTTGGGTCCGCGTTGAGATCTTCCATGTGCACGCCAAACGCCTGCAACAGCACGACGCTGACAATCTGCGCTGCGCCGCAGGCGAGCAGCAGAATGAGGATGCTCCACGGCAGCCGCAGACCTTGCGGCCCGACGAACAGCCAGGCGATGCGGTCGGTTATAGATTTGGATTGATTCACGGCGGACCGACTTCGCCTTGCACGTTGCTGAATCCGTTGCGAGCGAGTTCTAGCCACAGCAGACGCGCCGGATCGACAGCGCCCGGCAAACGCAGGCGCCCTGCCGGCACAACACTGAATCCGAGGGGCTTGAAGAATCGCTCTGAGCCGACCAGCATCACGCCATTGCCGCCGCTGGCGCGGCAAGCGGCGACGGCTTCGCGCACGAGAGTAAGACCGAGCCCCGCAAGTTGCGCCGCGGGGTCGACGGCGAGCGGCCCCAGGAAGTAGATCGGCTCACCGGCTTTGACACGCCAGATCCGGCAGACGCCGATGACCTCCTTGGCGTCATTGAGCGCAACGCGCGATAGGAGAGGCTCTGCCACGGCGATGCGTTCACGCACGCGCTCCGAGGTTTTTGCGAAGCGGCCAGGCCCGAACGCGCTATCGAGCACGCGCTCGATGGCTTCCTGGTGTTCGGGCTTTTCAGCAACGAGTGTGGCCAAGTTGGTCCCCAGATGCGTGCCAAGCCGGCGGCGCTTAGGGCCGTGGGCAGGCAACGTCAACACCGGCGCGGCGACGCATTGCGAAAGTAAAGCCGGGACGGCATGGTCGCGCCCTTGCCTGCGCTTCGCCTTCCCTCCCTCGCGATCTTCCGCCACGGACTGT
>Ga0326726_10005310_pt1 | contig 11682 bp, 7 predicted proteins | sample MHFenrmetagenome_2_FD_207603 | JGI IMG/M metagenome (GOLD analysis project Ga0326726, IMG submission 207603) | Lab enriched peat soil microbial communities from Michigan Hollow, Ithaca, NY, United States - MHF15MN | ecosystem: Environmental > Terrestrial > Soil > Wetlands > Peat | place: USA...
CTCCCAACCAACAACATCACAAACACCGAAAATCATGAATAGAAACTTATGTGAGGCAACGAATCAACGTTCGAATAGAAACTTACGTGAGGCAACTAGTCGGGCGCATCGGCGGCTCGACGTCCGAATCGCCGCGACTGTGGGGAGAGAAAGCCTGGACGGGCACAAGGACTTCTGAGGGGACGAAGAGAAGGGAACTCTTCGTCGTGCCACCTGCTTACGAAGCTCTCTTTTCGAACGTTAATAATTCGCGGCAGTCTGACTGGAGTGTCTTCAGGTTGCCGGCCACGGGAGCGGTCTTTCCCGCATCACTGCGCCGCGGGAGATACACTTTCCCCATCTGCACCATCCCCAGTTCCCGTGCCAGTTGCGTCACCTCGAACGGGAAGTCGATCATCCCCGATCGGCCGAGCGTGGGTTCTACGATGATGGACAGCCGTCTGCCCGGCTTCAGGATTCTTACGCTCTCCCGCATGATGGTCTTGAGCTTCATCATGGTGTCCACCTGCGCGCTTCCCGGAGAGAATTCCGGGTCGCTCCCTCTGGGGAAGAACTCGTGAGGGGGGTCGAGGAAGACGTAGTCCACCGTGCCCGTCTCTTCCGGAATACCGGTCTGCAGAATATTGGCACGCTTGATCCGGTCATGTGGAGGTTCGATGTCGTACATGCGGACCTTCCTGTCGGCGAAACAGGGAAGGGTGCTGATCACATCCCCCGTCGTTCCGCTTCCCGCCATTGGGTCGACCACGAGCCATCCGGGCTCGGTGTAATAGAAGAGTGCGTTCGCCATGATCTGTCCCGGCAAGCGTCCCTTCGTCCCGGGCTGTCCGAAACGGGGATCGGGGGCATCGAACGACCAGATGTTCCGCTCTTTCCGGTCGAAACCGAACTTCGTTTTCTCATCCTCGCGCCGTGACAGCTCATCCTCACGAATTCTTTTTTGGAGATCGGAAATGGTCCATTTGTTTGCGATCGCCATTTTTTCGTAGTGATCGCGCTTCTTGCTTTCATCCACTTTTGAAGCCAGCTCGAAGTAAAAGACTTCGGGAAGCGAGCGTTTCTCCACGTCGGGGTAGTAAGTGTAGTAGCGCTGGCACTGTTTCAACATGGAGTAGGGGAATTTGAAGCCCGGCATTTCCGCCATTCTCTTGAGTACCTGCTCGGCGAAAATCCCTTCTTCCAGGGCAGCAGGGATGACTTTTTCCGCGAGGAATTTTCCCAGGTCCCAATAGTTGTCTGCAGAAAACGCGTTGACTCGTTCGATGAGGGGATCGAGGAGGGACTTTCCTGATGCTGTCCCGCGCTTGTGGGTGGGTTTTGCCATGAGGGCCTCCGAGGGCTGGTTCGTCGAGAAAGGGAGGGATTAACGCAACGATAACAAGAATCGGGCAGGAAGGCAAACCGGAAAAGGCCGATAAATGCTGTTTTTTGTGCCACGCCGGCGGATTGTTTCTCTTCCAGGGGGAGGGCGTCGTGGGGACGGCTTGACCTTCGTCCCTACTCTGCTATTTTGGAGAGCATTGCGCGATCACAAGAGAAGGAACCCCCTCCATGAAGCCCGTTCGCCTGTTAGCATTTCTCCTCGGATTCGTGTTCATCCTGTCGAACCCGGTCCCGGCCCAGCAGGAGATCGTCGACACTGTTGCCGTAGCGAAGATCAAGGAGGAAGGACTCAAGAATTCGCAGGTGATGGATCTGCTCAGCTCTCTGTGCGATGTCTATGGTCCCCGCCTCGCCTGGTCTCCGGAGTACAAGCGAGGTGCGGACTGGGTGGTCCGGAGATTCAAGGAGTGGGGGATCACGAACGTGAAGTTCGATTACTGGGCGCCTCTCGGAAAGGGATGGACGCTAAAGAATTTTTCGGCGGTCGTCACCGCCCCGGTTCCCTACCCCGTGATTGCGTATCCCGCGGCGTGGTCGCCCGGCATGAAGGAGAAGGAAGCGGAGGTGGTGTTCCTCGACGTGAAGAAGCCGGAAGATTTGGAAAAGTACCGCGGGAAGTTGAAAGGGAGGTTCGTGTTGGTGAGTGAGCCGATCGGGGTGAAGGCCCACTTTGAGCCGCTGGCGGAGCGTCTGGCTGATTCTGTGCTTCTCCGGATGGCGAATGCCGATCTTCAGTCGCCTCGCGGCCGGCGGGGGCAGAGGTTCCCGAGGATGGACGCGCGGAACATTGATTCCGTCATTACCGCGGCGATACAGATGAATCCGGATCTCGACACAGCCGCCATGCGGGAGCGTTTCGTGGAGATGCAGATGGGGCCCAGGAAGCTGGAATTTGCGCAGAACGAGGGAGCCCTTGCCGCAATCACCGCGGGGCGCGGTGATGGAGGAACGATGATTGTGCAGGCGGCGACTGTGCCGCAGCCAGCCGATGTGCGTCCTGGTCAGCGGATCGGCCCGTACGACCCGAAGGCGCCCGACATCATTCCACAGGTGGTTTTTGCGGCAGAGCACTACAATCGGATGATCCGCATGCTGCGGAAAGGGGAGAAGGTACGACTGGAGCTGGACCTGGAGGTTGCCACAACGAAGGCAGACTCGGGATTCAATATCATTGCCGAAATACCCGGGACAGATCTGAAGGACGAAGTGGTGATGCTCGGTGCGCACTTCGACACCTGGCACGCCGGCACGGGTGCCACTGATAACAACACAGGAACAGCCGCATGTCTCGAGGCAATGCGTATCCTTCAGGTTCTGGCAGAGAAGCACAGCCTCAAACCCCGTCGCACGATCAGGGTTGGCCTGTGGGGTGCGGAAGAGCAGGGCCTGATCGGGTCGCGCGCGTACGTTGCGGAGACATTTGCCAGGCGGGAGGGTGAGCCGGGTGCTGCGATGTTCGGGGGAGGTGGTGGGGGAGAGATCAAGAAGACGCCCGTGTACGACAAGTTCTCCGTCTATTTCAACCACGACAACGGGACAGGAAGGATTCGCGGCATCTATCTTCAGGGGAATGAAGCGGCACGCCCGATCTTCCGCACCTGGTTTACGGCATTCGCCGATCTCTCATCCCAGACCATCACCATTCGGAACACGGGTGGCACTGATCACCAGTCATTTGATGGCGTCGGTCTTCCGGGATTCCAGTTCATTCAGGATCCGGTGGAATATGATAGTCGTACGCATCACTACAACATGGATGTGTACGAGCGGGTCCAGGAGCCCGACATGAAACAGGCGGCGACGATCATGGCGTTCTTTGTCTATCAGGCCGCCATGCGCGACGCTAAATTTCCCCGCAAGCCGATGCCGGCCCCGCGCTGATCCCTTCCTGGAGTTCCTCTGATTTGCCGGCCGCGACACTCGTTACGGTCGGCGCCGTTATCGGCGGGACTGAGAGTGCCTTCCCCCTTCGGGAGGCATCGGATGCCGCGTGTTTGCCTCGATTCCGCAATGTGCGGGGGCAGGATCCTCTTGCATTTCGAGTCGTTTTCCCACATTGTATAGGTTCAGATAATCTGGGACATGGGCATTCAGATGAACGCACGCAACTATCTTGTTCTCGGGGCCTCGCTCCTTGCGCTCCACTGCATGGTTCTGGGGCAAACCGCGAGCACGTCAACAGGGCGTCAGGTCGAGATGAAACCGTTACGCGACTCACTTGCACGTGTGGCGGAGGAAGTGGATCTCCTCCAGCATTTTCTCGAGGCTTCCACCGTTGACCCCTCTCTTCTTTATCACAGCAAGGTCCGCGCGTGGATACTGAACAACCCCGTCTTGAAGGATTCTCTTTTCAATGCGTTGATGCAGGTGGACTCCTCGTTGCAGGCCGAAGCGGGGAGCGATGCGGAGATTCTGGGCACACTCCAGGATGACATCATCCAGGTCCGTTTCGGGACGGCGGTGTTTAAAGGGGTGACCCTCCGGCGCGCTCTTGCGCAATCCTCGGACCCGTCGCTCTACCGACGGCTCGGGGAGAGCCACCGGTACTCGCGGGACGTCGAACTCCGGGATCCCACGTTCAGATTCGCCACGCCGCTTCAGCCTGAGTTAATGACGACACAGGCGTTGCTTAACCGTTTCAATCCTGTGCATCGCGCTGATGCGGCACACCCGGTGAATGGGAGTGTGGACCTCACTCTCGACCGGCTCCTTGTACGCATTGGCCCGTCCTGGGGTGGAGAAGTGCGCCTCGGAGCGGATGAGATCAACAATCCCTTCTGGGCAAACGGCACCGTTGCGATGCTCGCCGTTCGCGGTCAGTACCGCTTCGGTCTTATCCTCCCGCTCGGCATCGGGGGGAGTTCGTTCGAGCTCTTCCAGCCTCTCCTGTTCCGGGCACGGCGTCTGGCCGGCGCTCGGGGTTTCCTCGGGGAGTTTGACGCAGGGGGACTGGGGGGAACGATTTCCATCACCCGATTCTCGATCAATGATATCAGCACAGCTCCAGATCCGGGTTCGTTTTGGTTCGTCTCAGGACGTGCAGATCTGTACTATTCTTTCGCTGTTGCACTCGATCCGTCCCACCTCGCCAGGGCGAAAGTCGGAGCCGGCTTCCATCGAATCACCCCGGCTGCTCTCCTTCCTGCCCCCGGAGACCCGACACGCGAGTACGTGGGTCTGAGTGGACACAGGAACATCATCAGTCCGTACGTGAGGATCGAATATCTTTTTCACGAGACATCCGACGCCTTTCAGGCTTCGCTCCAGTACTACAACCTGACGCTTATGGTTACCGGGACCATCGAAATAGTTCCCGGCATCCTGGGGGTTGAAGCGAAGTACGTGTGGCCTCTTGGGGGGAACCTGCCGCCCTGGGAATATCCGGAGTTCTTCTTGATCTCGCCAACTCTCCACATCACATTCTAACGTCATGATCAATCCCATCTCCAGGCTGCTTCTGTTCTGTCTCCTTGCCCATGCGATCGGAAGACCGGCAACGGCACAGACACGCGAATCTGCGTCGGTCGTTATTGACACCCTCACCGCGTTGCGTGGCAGGATTATGGAGAAGGAGAGCGAACGCGAGGCGCTCGCGCGAATGCTTGCTGCGCTCAATGATGTGGATTCAGTGTACAAGGTCCATTGCCCCCGCTGGGTTGTACGGGAAGAGGATCTGCGACAGCGTGTTCTCAAGATGTTCCGTCTGCGCCAGGGGAACCCCAATCCGGAGAGCGAGGTTCTTGTGGTTGCCAACCCCCAGGAATCTCAGATTCTCGAATTGCGTGCCGGAAATGCGCTCATGGGACGCAGGGACGCAAGAATGATCATGAGCGATTCGTTGCAGTATCAGCTCCTGTTCGCCACGTACCCGAGAAGATACATCGAGGAGATCCCAGCACGGCCGCGCAACCCCGTGGTATTTGGCGGAAGGCCGCGATTCGCCGCGCTCTCCCTTTCTGCGTTTTCCGGGGCATTGCTCTTCAGCGATGGGAGCGGCGTGGAAGTGCAGCTCGGCCATGAAGAAATCGGATATCACTTCTGGTCCACAGGCTCCATCCAGGTTACTGCCATGTTCGAGGACTTCAAGGTGGGAATCCTCGCTCCTCTGTCCCTGGGGAACTCACGTCCAGGATTGATACAGCCGCTTACGATTCGTCCAAGGAAACTCACGGGAACGAAGGGGGTTATTCTGGAGTATGACCCGGAGATGTTTTCGGGGAGGCTAATGGCGAGGTTTTCCATCGGCGGCGCTACGGGGGTCACCAATCCGGAGCTACTGGCCGAGACAGGCCCGGTGTACTCGGTTCATACCATTGCCCAATTGACGTATGCGCAGCGGGTCTCGCTCGTGGGGTTTTCGGGACAGCTCACCCTGAGAGGGGGGATTGGTTTCCATCAGATGTCGACAGCGGAAGTGACGTCCGGTGGGGCCTTTGCCACGACGGCGAAGGACAACTTCGTGAGTCCGATCCTGGACGTGGGATATATTCATTACGGCGAGCGCCAGTATGGGATCGGTGCTCAGTACTACAGTGCCATTCTGTTCGCAAAGGCGTGGGTGGAAATCGTGCGCGATTTCATTTTTGTGGACGTCAAGTATTATACGCCGATCTTCCGGGCCGCGAAGCCCTGGGAACAGCCCTATTTCTTCATGGTCTCTCCACGGATACAGGTCGTATACTAGTGTCTCGACTCCTACGTTCCTTGCATGATTCTGCACGCGGTAACCGCTCACATCGCGGCAGAACGCAGGATATTTGGCGGCGAGATTTTAGAGATACTTCTGAGACTCGACACTAGATCGGTAAAGAAAGGCACTCAATGAGATTTCTGCGCGCGGTCTTTTTCGCTCCCGTATTGATCCTGATTTCTCCGGTTCTCCTCATCCTTGGCCTGATCATTCTGGTTGCGGAGACCACCAGCGGCCCCTTACGAACGCTCTTTGCGGCGGAGATCAGCCGGTACGGCTTCGGGGCGGGGTTCGGCAGGTTCATGCAGCGGATTTTCGTCCCGACCTACAGACACCACGTGCAGAGTTTTGTGCTGGGGGCGGCGGGAATTCTCGTCGTGACGGTCGGCCTGCGGGGGCTTGGAGTCCTGCCGGTGCTGATTGTGTACATCGCACTCGCGCTGGAGTTCACCCTCCTTGTGCTCTGGGCAATCACCGTGTATTTCACCGAGGAAGAGGAGATCAACGAAAACGGCGCAAAGAAGGCGCAACAGGAGCTGCTCACCGCCGGTCAGACCGAGGCGCTTGCCCTTTCCATCCGGCAGTTGGGGAAACAGATAGAATTGCTGGAGTCACGGCTGCGTACCACTGAGGCGCGATTCGAGCAGCTGGCAGGCGTGGATGTTTCTCTTCGCCAGATTGCCGAGCGAATGGATGCAATGTCTTCCGATCAGCTGAATCTCGCGGTCCGGCGGGAATTCGAACAGCTGATCGCTGAGATTGGCCGAAGGGCACAGGAGACCGGCACCCGGCGGGCATGAAATGAAGTCCTCGAGCATATCCTTCTATTTTGTGTTGTACCTCGTTGCGGTTATCACCGTGTTCGTGATCACCGGTGAGCGTGACCAGTTGCTGCGCCAGCGGGATGAAGATATTGCGCACCTGATCGAAATCTACATCAAGCCGCTTCGCCTGACCGCCTACGCGGATACGGCGCGCTTCTTTCTCGAGGAGAACCAGGTGTCCACCCCGGTCCCTGCGAGAATCCGTGTTAAGGCAGATGGCCCGATGGACCGGGAAGATATCCAGTTCAGAGTCCTGGAAGTCAGAGACGGGGCCGGGAACATCCTCGATCACAGGTCGTTCCGCACTCTCAACGAGAACGGCGACGGGGTCGTGGTCTGTCCGGCGCTCACGCCGGGGACGTATCGCGTTTCGGTGGCGGGGTACAAGCGCCGACTCTTAAGTGTTGGAAAGACCATGAGGGTATCCATCAGGGATACCACCTATGAGATCGCTTACTCCCCGCGGCTCGAGAGTGTGGATCGCGACACTGCGATTCTGCTCGCCAGGGTTGAGAAGAGCGGAATTGTTCCTCCCCAGTTGACGCTCAGCGTTCCGGAGACTCATGACGCGTGGGTGATCGGGCCGCCGTACGTTAAGAAGATCTTTCTCGGGGGGGTACAGGATGTTGGAAAGGTCGCGTTTGGCGTGTCGGGGGGTGGGAGAATTGAGCCCGGGACGGCGGGTGCCTCGTTCGTGTTGCTCACGTGGGAACAACCCGCCCTGGGACGACACAGCTTTGTTGTGAATGCCGACGCGCGCAGAGGCCTGGGGGAGAGAGACAGGGCCAGCGCATCGTTCAGTGTCGAGGTGTTTCCCGCCTCCTTTGCCGTGGTGCCCCCGCAACGTGGGTTCTGGGGTATTCCCTTCATCTTCAACGGACAGATTGCCGGCCTCGGCACGCTTGATCTTGCCGTGGAATACGGGCACGACGGCCAGATTCTGGAAAAAAGGCCGGTGATTCCTCCCGACACAGTGATTCCGCAGCGTGGCTGGAACACCCTCGTGTTCCGGGTTCTCTACCGGGGCAACCCCATTAAAGAGCACCGTGTGGCACTGGAGTCTCCTCCGCCGCCTCAGATCCGATGGGTGCAACAGAACCTTGATCGGACCAGGAATGCTTTTGTGATCACGGCGGAGTCTGGCGATCCCCTGGGGGGATCGGTCTCGCTTTCTCTTCAATCCGAACCCTCCGGCATTGCGGCGCTTGATCGGATCCGGGGGACACGCTTTACCATCACGGTCGATCTCAAGAAGCACCCGGCAGCGGTATTTCTTAAACTCACCGCGACCGATCGGTTTGGCGGCCAGTCGATTTCCGCGAAGCAATTCAATATCCCGCAGTAGTATCCCCTTGCGCGCTCCGCCGCGATCCGGCGGCTTCTCAGGTGATGGTATGAACGCAGAAGCCCCACAGCGATCGTGGGGCTTCTGCAGGCCGTTCTCTTGCGTTCAGGGCGCTATCGAGGCTCGAACGATTCTACTGTCGGGCATCCGAGAATCCTTTCGTTCAGAAATGCTTCGGTCCGGAATTGGGCAATGCGCTCCGCCGAGGAGGCATTGTGTGCTGCCTGCTCGAGTGTGGTCTGTCCTGTGGAGATGACACCGTATCCCGCGACGACGAAGCATCCCTTGTGCCAGCGCAACATATTGAGGATCGGATTTGTTGCCGTAAAGTTGGTCAACTGAGTCATGTCTACCAGCCCCAGCTTCGGATTGAGGTAGATCGCTTCGGCATCGATGGGGAGGAGAGCGGGGTGGTTCTTGAGTTCGTAGGGAATGTCGATCTGCTCGCCCAGGAGAACACCGGCCCCATACTCTTGCGCCAGGATCGTCATTCCCTCTGCCGTGGCCCTGGGGCTTGTGGTGATCATACAGGCGTTCTGGTTTGTATGCTGGTAGATCAGCTTGTGCATCCGGATATCGATGGTGTCGTTGCCGGCGAAATCCAGAGTCACGCGGTAGAGGGAGAACGGAAAGTTCTCGGGGATCGCGGAGGATGGTGCATAGATCATTTCCCGGGCGGAAATCTTCTGGCTCATCGATCCCGTGCCGTACGCGCCTATGGCATTGTCGTCATTAAAGATCAGCCGGCTCTGGAAATCCTCAAGGATGGTCCGGTCGGTACTCTCGCACACCGTTGGCCTCTCCTCGGAGCGAAGCGAGGGGCGGGCGGGGAAGAAGTCTTCCACGCCGCGGCGCAGGATTTCCTTTTGTAGGCCCACCACATCCACGCCGTGCCGCCGGAGATGCATGGCGAGGCTTGCAGAGTGGTCGAGAATGCTGAGCGAGGCGAGTGCTGCTTCGGGCGAGGTTCCCCGGACGAACGGACCATGCCGTGCAACGACTGTTGCCAGGTTTTTCGTGAGATAGTGTGGGATCCGCTCTTCCATCTCCGCCGAGCCCACCGACTGGAAATAGCTCCCGAACATCACCCCGCCCACGGCGAATGCGCCATACAGATCGACAGGATGAAAAAGGTACTCGTCGTGGCCTTTCGCATCCATCCCGAGATACTGCAGGAAGAGGGGCTTCTCTTTCGTATCGAACGAGAGGAATGCGGCATTAAGATAGTGGGTGTGGATCGCTGCAGAGACACCGGGGAGGGATAGAATGCTCCGGTGGATCGCGGACTCCGTGGATCCCCGCGCGTCTCCCCAGGTCACTTCGGAAAAGCGGACCGGCACAATGTCGCGCTCGATACGTAACCCGCATTGCGATCCCGTCGCGGTGACATAAAAGAGATCGGGGTCGTGTATGTCCCGGATGGAGAGGTTGCCGCTATGCGTGTTGTTCCCGTTGACCCTTCCGATCGCCGTCCCCACGCGGCGCAGGCGCTGAAAGATCGCATCGGTCACCGACGGGATGTTGTCGGTGGTCCTCGCGTTGTCGTCCATCCGGCGCCCCCTGGCACGAGATCGGCAATTTCGGGTTCTCTGAGCGTTTCCGGCGTTGGTCTGCCATGCTCATCCCATCCAACGGATGTGTAGTATTCTCTGTGCATGCGGCCGAACGTCTCCCGGTCGCAAATCACGTCTCCGTCCCGCGTATGGATCACTTCCTCATAGAATCGGGGGGGGAGCCAGTCGTCGGATTCGGAAAAGCCGCAGAGGAGATTAGACACACGTTCGAGCGTTCCCGAATTATGTTTTTTGCCTGTGACGGCATTGATGAGGGCGGCATATTCGTCGAGCCCCAGGGAGAAGGAGCTGTACGCACAGGCGCCGATGATATCGAGCGCAGTGTTTTTCAGCGTCGCGTTCTTAGAGATAAGGGGTGTTCCCTCGACGCGGTGCGCCGGCCATTCGGCGTATCCGGCGCAATACGCATAGGGTGCCGTGTATCCTCCTTCGAGGTGGCATCCTCCGCGATTACTCATCTCGTACGAGAGCGCTTGCGTGTACGACGTCCGGGGATCATACGCCGGGAGATCAAGCTTCTTCACGCTCATCGAAAGTTCGGGGTGCCCATAGCGTTCGCAGAACCGACAGGATCCGTGGGCGAGGTATTTTCCGATTCCGGTGTTACGGCCGATCAGGTGCGTGAGAGGGACGAGAAGATCCGGTTTGCCAAAGCCGGGCTCGCCGTAGAGCTCAACGAACGCTTCGAGATCGTGGAAGAGCTGCTCCTCTTGTCTGGTGAGCGATCCCCGTCGGAGGGTGAGCGTTTCGTACAGATCGAAGAACGACGCGAGCGTTCCCCCGAGGGAGATCGTGTCGAGGCCGTAGCGATTGGCGAGGTAGCAGGCTTCGGTGATGGGCACAAGATCATAGATGGAGAGGTTGGCTCCAGGAGTGCGACCGTCTCGAACTCGGGTCCTTCTCCTTTGTCCAGGACGTTCCCTTCGCCGTCAACCAGGGTGGTTTCACGTTTGTAGATGATCGGGCAGTTGAAGCAAGCGCTTTTCCTCACTGTGATAGTTTTTTCGCCCGGTTTTGACCGCCTGGCATGGTACCGCAGGGCCTCGCCATTGATATGCTCGACGTCTTCAAGCCGGTGGTTGGTATCCCGCATATTGTTGTGGATCAACTGCTGGTAATTGTTGACCATCCCCAGAATGCCGAGGGAGCCCATCGATGCGAGAACGCCGAACATATCTTCGCTCCTGGTAAACTTGCCCAGGTCGAGCTTCAACTTGACGTGGTACATCGCCCCGTTCTTGTTCTTGACGTTGAATCCTTCTTTATCGGCCACGGTAATCTTGATCTTCTCGTCGGGGATCACCGCTATCGCAAGGAGATTCTTCGAACCCCAGACTGCCCCGCCCCCGCCCCGACCCAGCGCCTTCCCCGTGTCGCTCATGACGCAGGCAAACGACGCGAGGTTTCTTCCCGCGGGGCCGATGGACAGGACCTGGGCGCGGTTCATCGACTTCTGTTTCAGCAACGCGCGGATCTCGAGGGCATCGAGATGGGCGGTCCCCGTAGCGTCCATGAAATCCACTCCTGCACCTGTTACGATCAGGCAGGTCGGACGCGGCGCCCGGCCGGTAATCATCACAACGTCGTTGCCAGTTCTCTTGAGATCCACGCCCCAGCGGCCGCCTGCATTCGTGCTGCCATACCCTCCGGTGAGGGGCGATTTGTAATTCATATGCACTCTTCCCGACGTGGGCATCCTTGTCCCCGTCGTTGGCGAGGTCGCGATCACCAGGACGTTTTCGGGCGAGAGAGGGTCGATCTCCGCGAAGGCATTCCGGTATTTTCCCTCCTGCTGCAACGCCAGGAAATGCCTGCAGAGAAGGGCGACCCCGAGCCCGCGCCCGCCAATAAACCGTCCGGCAAGTG
>Ga0326726_10005311_pt1 | contig 11682 bp, 11 predicted proteins | sample MHFenrmetagenome_2_FD_207603 | JGI IMG/M metagenome (GOLD analysis project Ga0326726, IMG submission 207603) | Lab enriched peat soil microbial communities from Michigan Hollow, Ithaca, NY, United States - MHF15MN | ecosystem: Environmental > Terrestrial > Soil > Wetlands > Peat | place: USA...
TCGACCAGCATCGCCTCGCCGCCGAGTGGCTTAGCCCCTTCCGCCACCACCACGATGCTGAAGCGGCGGCCTGCGGCATCACGGGCCCGGATCTTGGCGCAGACCTTCTCGATGTCAAACGGGATCTCCGGCAGCAGGATCACGTCAGCGCTGGCGGCAAGGCCGCTGTGGAGCGCGATCCACCCCGCGCCCCGCCCCATCAGTTCCACGACCATCACCCGCTCATGGCTCTCCGCCGTGGAATGCAGCTTGTCGATAGCCTCGGTCGCCGTGCTCACCGCGGTATCAAACCCGAACGTCTCCAGCGTCCCGGTGACGTCGTTATCGATGGTCTTGGGCACGCCCACCACCGGGAGTCCCTTGCGCCACAGGTCGTACGCGATCTTGAGGCTCCCGTCCCCGCCGATCGAGATGAGTGCGTCGAAGCCGCTCGCCGCGAACGCGGCGATCAGCTCATCGGACCGGTCGACTTCGCGCTCCACGCCCGAGGCATCCTTCACCGCCCAGCGGAACGGATTGCCCCGGTTGGTGGTGCCCAGGATGGTGCCGCCGAGGTGGGTGATGCCGCGGACCTTGTCGGGGGTGAGCGTGATGATCCCGTCGTCGCCCAGAAGGCCGTTGTACCCGCGGCGGATGCCGTAGGCATGCCACCCCCGGGTGTGAGCCGACAGCACGATCGCCCGGATGACGGCGTTGAGGCCCGGGGCGTCCCCGCCGCCGGTGGAGATGGCGATGCGCATTTTGGGCAATGGGCTAGGGCTGTGGGCTATGGGTTATGAGCCGTGGGCGATGAGCTCTGGGTCATGCGCAAGGTTGCGGAGCGGCAGCTGTGGTCCGCGGCTCGGTGCATCTCATGGCTCATGGTTCAGCGCTTCCGAATCAGCGCCAGAACCTCGCCCGGCTTCGCGTGCCGGCCAAGGGCCAGTTTCGAGAAGACCAGGGTCCCGTCCACCGTCACCTCGAAGGCGCCGCCAGACGATTTCCTGAGCTCGAACCGCGCGTCAGGAAAGACCTGCTTGAGCTCGGCGACCAGACCGGTCGCCCGTGGCTCATAGCTTCAGACGACGCAGTATTCGATGCTGATGTGCATGATCCAGTACTATTCGATGAGGAGAGTGCGCTGGCCGCCTTGCTCGTCGCGACTGGCTGACGACTGATGCCTCGCCGTGGAACCTAACGTCCCTCCTCCGGACGCTCTAGGCTCGCCGCTCCCTTGCGGCCCCTCGGGAGGGTGGCCAGAATGAAAGAGATGCTCCTCATACCGGCTGCCCCCGCCTTGGTCCGGCCAGCCCGCCTGCTGTTGTTCGCCGGCCTCCTGCTTTCCGCGTCGCCTCTCGCAGCGCAACGGCTCTACCGACTCGAGGTGAGCTTGGCGAGCGGGTGGCACATCTACGATAGCAAGACCGACCTCAGGTCGGCCTTCGGGTTCGCCGGTCGGGCCGGCTACTGGTTCACCGGGCCCCTCTCGCTTGAGGTGGAAGCCAGCCACGCCCGGCCGCGGACCGATACCCCTCTCAAGAAGCGGGTCGGGACCACCACGCTTGCCGGATGGCTCCTCCTCAACCAGCGCCTCGGTTCGAGCCTGCTGTTCATCAAGGCAGGGTATGGCAAGCTCAGCTATGGCAGCTGCCCCTCGGTGTCGGTACCGGGCTCTGGACCCTGTGGCTCCGCCGGTGTAATCCAGGGCGGTCTGGGGGCCCGGCTCGCCCTCACTCCCACGCTCCTTCTGCGATACGACGCGACCGTCAACCGCAGTCTCACCACACTCAAGTTCTCCAACGTCACCCTCCAGGCGGGCCTGAGCCTGATGCTGGGGAGCAAGCCGCTGGTGGATACCGACCGCGACCGCGTCTTCGACCGTTACGATCGCTGCCCCGATACTCCGCCCGGGATTCTGGTGAATTCCCGGGGCTGCCCCTCCGATCACGATCACGATGGCGTCCCCGACGGCCTCGACCGCTGCCCCGGCACCCCCGCGCGGGCCCAGGTCGATGACGTCGGTTGCGCCCACGATTCCGATAGCGACGGCGTGCTGGACGGGCTTGACCAGTGCCCCGACACCCCGCGACGCGCAGTAGTCGACGAAAAGGGCTGCTCGAGCGACGCCGATCGGGACGGGGTTCCCGATGAGCTCGATCGCTGCCCGGGTACCCCGGCCGGAGCGACGGTGGATGAGCTCGGCTGTCCGGGCGACACTGACGGCGACGGGGTTCTCGATGGAATCGACCAGTGCCCATCCACTCCGTCAGGGGCCGCAGTTGATGGGGCCGGCTGCCCCGCGGCGAAGCCCCTGGTGCAACCGGGTGCGAGCGAACGGGTGTGGGTGCTACCGGGCTCGGTCTGGCCGTTCCGCAGCGCGGTCCTCGGTGCCGCCGCGTACCCGGTGCTAGACTCGATCGTCGCCGTGCTCCAGGCCCAGCCCGAGGCCGTCGTGGAAGTGAGCGGCTATGCCCTCGACCGCCTGGTTCCGGCGGACAACACCCGCCTTTCACAGCTCCGCGCCGAGGCCATCCGGAGCTACCTGGTCTCCAAAGGCGTCAGTGTGAGCCGCATCACCGCTATTGGACGCGGGTCCGCAACTCTCATCGACCAGGGCAACACCGAGGAAGCCCGCACCGCCAACCGCAGGGCTGAGATCCGCATCACAACGAATCCCGACTGAGTCGTAGCGCATGGTCTTTGCGTTGATAACCGGGGCGGGTGCCATACCCGCCCATGTTGTCTATCCCACAGGCCAGATTCGCCGGGTTTTGCGCCATGCGCCACGCAATCTTTGCCGCTTTCGGCCTGATCGCCGCGCCACTTGCCGCCCAGTCCTCGGGCCATGCCGGCTGGGGGGATGAGCTCGCGGCGGTTCCCGCGCCTGAGCGTCTGCTCGCCATCGGTCCCAGACAGTCGGAGCCGCTGGACTGGCCGGCTCCGCCTCTCGGTCAGCCCCCCGCGGCGGTACGGGCGGTATACGTCAACGCCTGGGCGTTCGGCGGATCCCGGTTCCGGGACCTGGTTCGGCTGGCTGACACCACCGAAGTCAACAGCTTCGTCATCGACGTCAAGGACGATACCGGGTATCTCACCTACAAGTCCGAGGTGCCTACCGCGATCCAGATCGGCGCCAATACCAAGCTCCGCGCCAGGGATGCAGCCGACCGACTTCGAGTGCTGCACGCCCATGGCATTCACCCGATCGCACGCATCGTGGTTGCCAAGGACCCGCTGCTCGCCGCCCAGAAGCCGCAGTGGTCGGTGCAGGACAGGGACGGCGGGCTCTGGCGTGACCGGCTCAACTTCGCCTGGGTAGATGCCTACAACGACTCGGTCTGGGTCTACGCCTCCCAGCTGGCGGCCGAGGCCGTCCGACTCGGCTTCAGCGAGGTGCAGTTCGACTACGTGCGTTTCCCCGATGAGCCCCGCGCCCGCATGGCCCGGGCGATCTTCCCGGCCCGGCGTGGCAGCGAATCGGTCCGCGCTGCGGTGACCCGCAATCTCCAGCTGCTGCGCGACCGGGTGAAGCCGCTCGGCGTTCCCTACACCATCGACGTGTTCGGCATGACCACCAACGTCGAGGTGGACCTGGGCATCGGGCAGGTGTGGGAAGACCTGGTGAGTAGCGCCGACGTGGTCCTGCCGATGGTCTACCCCAGCCACTACTACCACGCCATCTACGGCGTCAGCCACCCGAACAGCGAGCCGTACCGGGTGGTGAAGAACGCCCTGGCCGACGGCATCCGCCGCCTGGCGCGGCTGAGTGGACCACGGGCCGAGATCCGGCCCTACCTGCAGGCATTCACTCTGGGCCGCCCGCGGTACACGCCGGATCAGATACGCGAGCAGATCCGTGCCGCGGCCGATGTGGGAATCAACGGCTGGGTGCTGTGGAATCCTCGGTCGGCCTACGATCCCCGCATCTTTCAGAAGGCCGGCGCCCCCGTGGCCCGCTTGGCCAGCAGCCACCCGGCGACTCCCGAGGCCGGGTTGCGGTGGGCGCGCTGAGCCCGGCGGTCCTGCCCGCGTTCTGATCGCTCGCGCGGCCGGGTGACACTCGCCCGGCCGCACCCGCTGACCCGATCCCCCGCCGGCGCTACTCTTCGGCATGCTCCGATGGACCCTCGCATGCTGTGCCACGCTGCCGCTCGGCACTTTGGCCGCCTGCGCCCAGACGCTGACCCCCCGGCCGGTCCGGGCCATCCTGACCGGCCGGTCCCAGGATCTCGATCTGCGCGAGAGCTCCGGCGTCGCGCTCAGCCGAGCACACCCCGGGGTGCTCTTCACGATCAACGGCTCGGGAAACCCACCCGAGATCTTCGCGACTGACCGGCGGTTGGTTCTCACCGGCGAGGCTACACCGGGCACCAGCGCGGGGCCGATCCACATTGTGACCTTCGGTGGCTGACACCGTTCCCCCGACCATTCGCCGGCTGGGGCGCAGAGTCCTCCTCGCCCTCGGCGCGGCGATGCTGCTCTGGATGGGACTCGGCGAGCCACGCGGCGCCCGGCCGGCTCACCATGCCCAGTGGATCGAAGCTGACGGGGTGCGGACCCGCGCCGTGATCGCGGGCCGGGGAGATACCACCCTCATCTTCCTGCACGGGTACGGGGAATCACTCCTTTCCTGGCGGGTACTGCTGGACCGGTTCACCCGGCGCTATCGGGTGCTTGCCGTCGACCTTCCCGGATTCGGCCTGGCCCGAAGCCCGGGGTTCGGCTACGACTTTCCGAGCTACGAGCGCTGGCTCGACTCCCTCCTGGTGCGGTACACCAGCGGGCCGGTCGTGGTGGTGGGACACTCCATGGGAGGAGAGCTGGCCGCGGGGCTCGCATTGGCTCATCCCGACCGCGTGGTCGCCGCCGTGCTTCTCGCCCCCGCGGGCGCAGGCATCAATCCGGTGTTCTCCGACACGAGCAGCGTCGTCTCACCCGCGGCGCGATGGGTAGCCTCGGCCTCTTCCTACGTGATGCCGGTGCATGACACCACCTGGCTCCAGGAGGCGCCCACCGATGTTGCGTTCGAGCCGGGCGCGGATTCCGCAAGCCAGGAGGCGGGGCACCTGGTCCTGCAGCGCTTCGACTTTGCCGCACTCGAGCATCGCTTTGGGGGGCTCAAGCAGCCGGTATTGCTGATCTGGGGCCGCCAGGACCCCACCATCCCGCTCAGCATCGGCGACCGGATCGCCGCAGTCCTGCCGTGCCGCCGGTTCGTGCAGCTGTTCACTCTGCACCGCCCGCATCAGACGCTTCCTGATACGGTGGCAGCGGAGATGAGCGCTTTTCTCCGCAACGCCGACTGCAGCAGGGTGAACGCTGATCGGTGAACAGCCAGAGACGCGAAACCCTGGGCTCTGGAGACCGCCAGCGCCGGAAGTAGATTGCAGTCTTCGGAGTCGCTCCCCCGTTCACCGTTCACCATTCACTATCCACCCAATGCAAAAGCCCTCTACGCGCGCCCGACTGATCCTGGCCGCGCTGCTGCTCCCTCTTGCGACAGTCTCCGCCCAGGTTCCCGCCGCGGCCACCCGCCTGGCCCGCACGGTGAACCCGGAGGGGTACCGAGCCCACCTCGAGTTTCTGGCCGATGACGACCTCGAGGGCCGGGCACCGGCCACCCGTGGTGGCGACCTTGCGGCCAAGTACATCGCCGCCCAGTTCCGCCGTCTGGGGCTCGAGCCGGCCGGCGACAGCGGGAGCTACTTCCACCGGGTTCCGATCATCGCGCTCACGCCTTCGCCTGTCCTCAAAGTGACCGGGCCCACGCCCGCCACGCTGCGTTATCGGGACGACTACGTGCTCTGGTCGATGCGCAATGAGGAGCAGGTCAACCTGGCGGGGCCCGCGGTGTTCGTGGGCTACGGCATCGTAGCGCCGGAGTGGGGCTGGAACGACTACGCCGGCCTCGACGTGAAGGGCAAGATCGTCTTCTGCCTGGTCAATGATCCAGGGCTCCGCGATCCCGACATCTTCCGTGGAAAGATCCTGACCTATTACGGGCGGTGGACGTACAAGATCGAGGAAGCTGAGCGTCAGGGAGCGGCGGGCTTGATCCTCATCCATACTACTGAGAGCGCGACCTACCCCTGGAGCACCGTCGCCGGTTCATGGACGGGAGAGCAGGTCCGGCTGGAAGAGCCGGCGAGTTCACTGGTCGTCGCCGGATGGATGCGGGACGATGTGGCTGCCCCCCTCTTTGCCCAGGGGAACCTCGATCTCGCCGACCTCACGGACAAGGCCGCGCGAAAGGGCTTCCACGGCGTGGCCCTCCCCTTCGAGCTGGACATAGGCGTTTCCAGCGCCATCCGGCGTTCCTCCACCGCGAACGTCGTGGGTCGACTGCCAGGACGTGGCCGGCTCGCTTCCGACGCAGTGCTGATCGGCGGCCACTACGATCACCTTGGGGTGCGCGCTCCGGTCAACGGGGATTCGATCTACAACGGCGCCGAGGACAATGCCTCCGGCTCAGCCGCCGTGCTGGCGGCCGCTGAGGCGTTCGTCCAGAGCGGGGTTCAGCCGCAGCGTTCCATCCTGTTTATGGCTTTCGGGGCAGAGGAGAGCGGTCTGCTGGGTTCCCAGGCCTACGCCACGCGGCCTACCATCCCGCTCAAGAACCTGGCCGGCGTGCTCAACATGGACGTGATGAATCTGTACGGCCGGACCCGGGACGTCTCCGCGCTGGGGGTGGATCAATCCTCGCTCGGGGGAGTGTTCACCACCGCGGCCGCGGCCGAAGGCCTGCGGGTAACGGTCGATTCCGGATCGCTCATCCGTGGATCGTTCTTCCGCTCGGACCATTTCCCCTTCGCCCGGGCGGGCGTGCCCGCCCTGTCACTGGAGAGCGGCCATGACTTCGAGGGCAGGCCCGCCGGCTGGGGTGAGGAGCAGCAGCAGGAGTACACCGAGAAGCGCTACCACCAGCCGCAGGACGAGATCCTGCCCTGGTTCACTATGGCTGGCGCGGTGCAGCAGATGAAGGTCATCCTGCGGACCGCACTGGCCATCGCCAACGCCCCGTCACAGCCCAAATGGAGCGCTGGCTCCGAGTTCAAGGCGGCCGGAGAAGCGCGCCTCAAGTAATCGGGCCCGAACGTGATCACCGGCGGGCCGGACGACGTCTTCGCTCTCACTGAGTCCGGGAGGGCCGACGAGCCAGGCGGTATGCCGATGGGGAGAATCTATCACGGGGAGTTTGCGGGCAGATCCGGCGCGGAACTCACTGTCGCACTTGGGCAAGCGTCTCAATAGTGTTTCGCAACAACAACTTAAGTCCGGGCGTGGCGTAACCTGTCTGCCCGGACTATTTTCACCCCCCAATTTCCCGGCGTGACCCATCCTATACCGGGGGGCGATCCTGGATCTCCCGAATAATCACCGAATTCCCGTCGGCTGGCTCCTGGCCCACGGAGGCGAGGCGGTCCGTTATCGGACCTTCGCCGAGCTGGCGCCCCCCGGTACCATTGCCCCGGAGACCGTCGAGCATGCCCGCGCGGCACTCGAGGGGTCCAAGGCCGTGCAGGCGATCACCAAGAAGCAGAAGGACACCGGCACCTGGGGCGGCAACCTCCTCGGCATCGCGGTTTCCGCGGCCCAGGGGATCAAGGATGTCGGCACCATCCCGCAGTACCGACGGCTGGTTCAGCTCGGACTGCCGTCGACCACCCGGCCGTTCAAGCTGGCGGACCGGCTCCTGTTCCGGCTGCTCTCGCGGGATGAGGACCCTGCGCTCCTCTTCGAGTACCAGAAGGGCGCCAAGGGCGACGAAGCCTACACCCTGTGGGCCCGCAACCTGATCCGGCAGGCCGCCACCGCGGCGCTGGCCGAATCGGGCAACATGGAAGACCCGCGGGTGCGCGGCTCGGCCCACAAGATCGCCTCGGAAATCTCGGAGTTCCTGAGGAGCCCGATTGCCGAGAAGCCGTTTGTACGGTCCGGCAGCGCGACGGTGCTCCATCCCGAGGCCAATCCCCCCGACTGGCACTCCATCGCCATGGTTGCGGCGATGCCGAACCTGCAGCGAGAGCGCGCCGGGTTCACTGAGCGCCTGCGGCACTACCTCGCCCAGCCAGCGCCCAAGAAGGCGTTCGCGCTGGCGGTCGGCAAGAAGAAGGTGAAGCCGCTGCACCTCCTGCTGGGCGATCCGATCGAGGCGGACAGCAAAGGGGTGCCGAAGGATCTGCCATTGGCGCTCCACTTCCTCGAGCTGCTGGCTCGAATCGGCGGCCTCGGCTCGTCGCCCAATGCGACCAGGGTCCTGAGCCGGCTGCTCAAGGACACCGACGAGAACGGGGTCTGGAATCCGAAGGGACTTCGGGCGGCACCGAAAGCGGTGAGCAAGGTGAGCTATCACACCTTCCCGCTCGATCTGGAGTCGAAGGCCCCCGAGTGGCGTCACGTCGATGTTACGTTCAGGTTGGCGCTGATCACCAAGCTGATGGGGTGGAGCCTGGAGTACGTCTAGAGGTGAGAAGTGAGGGGTGAGGGCTAAGAAGAGAAGTGAGAGTGAGAAGTAAGAAGTGAGGAGTGAGAGGTGAGAGGGGTGCTCGGGTGGAGGTGCCCTGGCACCCCTTCTCACTTTTCAGTTCTCACTTCTCACTTTTCACTCCTGCTTCTCACTTCCTCCTTGCCCCCGCCCGCACAGTAGTCCATACTACTACGCATGCCTGGACCTGACCTCACACCGTTCGGCTTTACCCCTACCGAGAGTCGCGTCTACGAAGTCCTGCTCTCCAGTGGGCCGGGGACGGGATACGCCGTTGCCCGCAGCGCCGGCCTGGCGCGGGCCAATGCCTACAGCGCGCTCGAGGGCCTGGTCAGCAAGGGTGCCGCGCGGGTAGAGGATGGCCAGCCCAAGCGCTTCCGGGCTGAGCCCCCGGGCGGAGTACTCGCCCGGATCGCGAACACCCAGGGGGAGGCGCTCGAGCGGCTGAGCAAGGCGCTCAACGGGTTTGGGGCCCCCGCGACACCCAGCGTGGTGGAACTCACCAGTCCCAAGGGGCTGCTGCAGCTCTTGACCCACGAGATCGGCCGCGCCCGCGAGGCGGTCCATCTCATCGCCCCGGCGGAAGCATTCCCGATCCTGGGGCCGGCGCTGCGGCGGGCGGTCACGGCCGGGCTCGACGTCCGGCTGGCCGCCCAGGTGCCGGTGCAGCTGCCCTTCATCCGAGTCGAGGCGATCCCCAGCGGGTTCGAATGGCCGGGATTGCCGCTGGTCGCCATCCTCGACGGAGCCAGTGCCGTGATCGGCGCAAGGGATGGGGTGGAGGTGCTGGGTCACTGGAGCAGCGCGCCGCCGTTCGTGGCGGCGGCGCGGGTCACCTTCGAACGCCTGCGGACGGTGCCATGAGCGACGCACTGAACGACGCACTGGCGGAGTTGCGGCGGGAGTACCTGTTCGACGCCCCGGGACGACTGGCGGAGCTGCGGAAGGACATGTCGGCGCTCCGGGCGGGGGAGGCCGATGCTGCCTCGTCCCTGCTCCGCCGGTTCCACCGGCTGGCGGGCTCTGGCGGGTCCTACGGCTTCCCGGATATCAGTGCGCTGGCCCGAGAAGGGGAGCAGCTCCTGAGCCCGGAGGCTCCTGAGGCCGAAGGCAGGCCGGTGGCCCAGCTGGAATCCCTGGTGGACCGGCTGGCGGCCACCTTTGACGCCGCCGCCCGTGAGCTTGGTCTCCCCGCCCGCGGCCCGGCGGTCACCGAGTTCGGCTGGCGTGCGCTCGTGGTCGGCTTGGGGAATCAGCTGCGCAAGGACGTCGCCGATGCCCTGACGAATTCGGGCTTCGTGGTCCGCACCGACAACGGTGAGGGCGAGCCCCGGGAGCTCAAGCTGAGCGAGCGCCCCGACCTGGTGGTCGTACTGGAAGAGCCCGCCGGTCCCGATCCGTACGCCACCGCCACCGCCTGGTCCGGTGCCGGCCCCGTGCGACCCCGGTCGATTGTTCTGGTGGCCCGGTCCGAAGCCACCGACCGGGTCCGGGCGCTGGCCGCGGGCATCGACACAATCCTTCCCGCCGATCGGGTGGCAGTGGATCTGCCTAACTACGCCAAGACCCTCGCGCGGATCGGGAGCCCGCCGCCGCGGGTGCTGCTGGTCGAGAACGACCCGGCCCAGGCGGAGACGCTCATCCAGTGGCTGGAGCAGGCCAACGCCCGGGTGACCCACTGCCCCGACGGCAACTCCGCACGCGAGGCGATGGTCCGGGAAACCCCCGACATCCTGCTCATGGACACCCGCCTGCCCGGGCTCGACGGCCTGTCGCTGGCGCGGCTGGTCCGGCAGGATTCACGCTTTGGTCTCACGCCGATCGTCTTCCTCACTCATCACGACAGCGTAGCCGACCAGATCGAGGCGCTCTCGGCGGGCGCCGATCACTACCTCACCGAGCCGGTAGACCGCGAGCTCCTGACCCACCTGGTGGTGACCCGCGCCGAGCGTGGCCGACGGCTCAGGGAGATGGTGCACCGCGACGGACTGACCGGCCTGCTCAACCACGCGACCCTGATGGCGGAGCTGGAGCACGCGGTGGAGTATGCCCGGCGGCACGGCGAGTCGTTCGCGTTTATGATGATCGACGTCGATCACTTCAAGCGGGTGAACGACCGCTACGGGCATCTCGCCGGCGATCAGGTCCTGTTGCACGTCGCCCGGGTGTTCCAGACCACCGCGCGGGCCAGCGACCTGATCGGCCGCTACGGCGGGGAGGAGTTCGGCATGATCCTCCGCCGCACCGATCGCGCCGGTGCCGGCATTCTGGCGAACAAGCTCAGAACCGCTCTGGCCGAGCAGCCCGCGGTGGTGGGGGCCGGGGAGCAGATCCCGGTCCGGGTCTGCATCGGAATCGCCGGGTATCCCGACGACGCGGCGACCGCCAGCGATCTCGCCCTGCTGGCGGACGGTGCGCTCTACCGTGCCAAGGCCGGCGGACGGGACCGGGTGGAGTTCACTCGGGAGATGCGGGCCCGGACCGCGTAGCCGCGCCCTCGGCGAGCAGGCGTTCGGCCGCATCGCCGGTCCCCCTGGCATGACCCATCGCTCTCCTCCAGCACCCGAACGCCTGCTCGCTGCTGCGCTCGCGGAGTTCGCCAGCCACGGGAAGGGCGGGGCCCGCACGGAGCGCATCGCCCGGCGCGCTGCGGTCAACAAGCAGCTCATCCACTACTACTACCGGAACAAGGCTGGCCTGTATCAGGCCACGCTGGCGCACGCTGCCAAGGCGGTAGTGGAACAGCTGACCCAGCTCCCGCTGGTGGGACTCACCGCCGTGGAGCGGCTCCGGCGTCTGGTGCGCGGTCAGTTCGATTTCCTGCTCCACCACCCCGACCACACGGCGGTCCTGGTCAGTGCGGAGACGGACGCGGAGTGGGCCGACCTCGCCATCCGGCCCGTCGCCGAGCTGCTCCGGGAGGGCCAGGCCACCGGGTTCTTCCGCGACGACGTGGATCCCGCTGCCCACGCGCGGCTTGCCCTGCTGCTCACAATCGGCTATTTCGCGGTGCGCCCGATGACAGAACGCTGGGGAGAACCGGCGCTGTGGCGGGACCGGACCGCGGAGTTGATCGTGCGGGGGTGCAGCTGGTAGCCGTGCACCTGTCAGGCGGCCCTGGTCTCGCCGGCGGCATCCAGGAGGGTCCGCACCGACACCCCGCATTCCGCCGACCTCCGGGCCGCGGTCCCATGGCGGCGTGGCGTCAGGAGGATCTC
>Ga0326726_10005312_pt1 | contig 11681 bp, 12 predicted proteins | sample MHFenrmetagenome_2_FD_207603 | JGI IMG/M metagenome (GOLD analysis project Ga0326726, IMG submission 207603) | Lab enriched peat soil microbial communities from Michigan Hollow, Ithaca, NY, United States - MHF15MN | ecosystem: Environmental > Terrestrial > Soil > Wetlands > Peat | place: USA...
CGTTATTCCCACCACACAGAACAACGCCAACATCCACCTTGACCTGACGGCCCTCACCCGGTGGGCGCTCCGTGAAGGAAAAAACGACAGGGAGATCGAAAAACTCTGCGAAATGCTGGTGCGTTCGTACGATCCGTGTATATCATGCTCGGTACACTGAACCGTCCGATCTGACCGGTCCGACGGATCAATCAGACCTTCACGACCCCTTTACACCCAGGGTAGCCGCTACAGCCCCAAAACTGTTTGCCATCGTTTATTCCAGCCTTGGCCGTCCGCAACACCATGAGCTTGCCACATTGCGGACACGAGGGAATGGCATCATCGGCAGGTTCAAGTGAACCGGAATGCTCCACCTGCTGCCGTTTCCGCTCTACCAGACGGGCTACTGCAAGTTGCTCACTGTACCCTCCCCCTTTCACGAAGGCTGCCTCCAGCGCGGCAATCTGCCGGTCGAGCAGGTAATTCGCCTGATGGATAAGGCAAATAATCGAATTGGAGCGAATAGCCGCATTGTCATGCTCCAGCCAGGGGGCATACAGCACCCAACGTTCCTGATCAGTCTGATCGGTCAGATCAGACTGATCAGAGCGGCTTTGCCTGAACCGCTGCGGCACATCGCGAACGGCACACGCTTCTTGGCTCGAAAGGGCCCATTGCGGCAGATGCCGGTGGCGCAGATAGTCCTCAAAATCAAGAAGAAGCTCCTCAAGGCTGGCCCGTGCAACATTGATCAGCCGCAGTTCTGTCTGTGAGGAGGTCGCCGCAGCACGGCTTCCTTCAGCAATGTTCTGCCGTCCTGAACGGGCCGCCTGGATCATCTGATCCACTGTACGCGATCGGGAATCAATGAACTTCTCGCAAAACCAGTAAGTGGCATCATATATCAGGGTGGCAGTCTGAAAACTGGCGTTCTTACGATACCCGCCACTCGGCCGCAGCTTTTTCATAGGGTTGATGCTGAGAAAATGAAAATGTCTTTATTGAATTTGAGTTTGCAACACCGAAAAGAATTAAAAACAACGACTGTGCTCATGGACGCCATATCAAAAAGGGAAAATAGGCCGACGGCAAAATCTGCATTTTTATATGGAAATAATACGTCATATTTTCAAGTAATCAAACCGACTGCGTCATTCCTACCACACAGAACAACGCCAACATCCACCTTGACTTGAAGGCGATTGTCGAATGGGCGCTTGAGAAGGGAAAAATGGCTGGGCGATCGAAAAGCTCTGCGAAATGGCAGTGCGCTCATATTACCCCGTGTATATCATGCTCGATGCACTGAAAGGGTCCGGTTGATCCTGATCCGTCCGATCTGACCGATCCGACGGATCAATCAGGAATTAAAAACCGTTATAAACAGAAAGAGGCGGAAAAGTCAAATCGCTTTTCCGCCTCTTTCAAGCAATAACCCCCTGATGCTCGGAGAATCAGACAATCTCCACCAGCTCGATCTCAAAGGTGAGGTCCTGACCGGCAAGCGGATGATTGGCATCCAGCGTTACAACCGTATCGGTAAGATCAACCACCATAACAACTGCCTGCTGGCCGTCGGTAAGACCGACCTGAAGCTGCTGACCGATTTCCAGTTCCATATCGGCAGGAAAGCGTTCGCGGTCAACGTCAGTTACCAGCTCTTCACTGTGCGCGCCGTAAGCTTGATCGGCAGGAATAACGGAAACCCTGATCTCTCCGGGAGCCATATCCATTACAGCAGTGTCGAATCCGGGTATGACCTGTCCTCCTCCGATGGTAAACTGAAGCGGTTCACGATCAGCCGATGTGTCGAACATCGTACCGTCATCAAGCGTTCCGGTATAATGCACTTTTACGGTATCTCCCTGTTTGGCTTGAGCCATGTGTTCCTCCTTTTTAAACTGATCGAATCGATTAAACTTATGCAACCCGGACCATTACCGGCACACTCTCTCTTCAGTCCAGGCAAGAGATTGATTCGGCAACGATCAGAATAGTCTGCGAAGCTATGGAAAAAAACAGAAAAACCTCATTTTTTTATATGGGTACCTTAAGCCTCACCCGTTGGATTAATACGCTCTATCTCCATTCTTAGTTTCGGCAATACTTCAGGAAAGTTGCTCCGGAGATATTCAATAAGTTTTTCGCGCACCAGACAGCGAAGCTCCCAAAGATCAGACGAATTCGCAGCACTGACCAGCGCCCGCATTTCTATAGCCTTGTCTGTGATATTGGTCACATGCAGTTTTACGACTCTCCGGTCCCAGAGCGGAGTTGCCGCGACAATACGCTCAAGCTCGCTGCGGATGGTTTCGGCGGGAATGAGATAATCCATCGTGAATAAAACGGTACCGAGAAGCTCGGACGAGGTGCGGGTCCAGTTCTGGAAAGGACGGTCAATGAACCATGTAATGGGTACTATCAGACGACGCTGGTCCCAGAGTTGAACCACAACGTAGGTCAAGGTGATTTCATCGATGCGTCCCCACTCCTTTTCAACAACAACTACATCGTCGATGCTGATAGGCTGGGTTATGGCGATCTGGATCCCCGCCACCAGGGTTGCCAGACTTTTCTGAGCGGCAAAACCAAGAATAACACCGGCAATTCCGGCTGAAGCAAGAATACTCAGTCCGACCTGGCGAACTGTATCAAAAGTCATCAGCACCCCGGACACGGCCAGAAGTACAATCAGTACATTCAGAATCTTGCGCGCAAGACTGACATGAGTGGAAATTTTTCTTGCCGTCTCATTTTCTCTGACTTTGCCTGAATAGTGCTGCAGCACAAAGTGCTCAAACACTCTGAGCAGGCGCATCATGAACCATGAGAGCGCAATTACGGCGATAATGAGCAGTGTATGGCGAAGGATTTCATGCAACTCCGCAGAGAGCGACATCGAGTGCAAAAGTGCTGAAAGCCCGATGAGGCTGACCAGCAGCCTGAATGGCCAAGCCATCAGCTCATAGGGAACACTGATACCCTGAATCGATGATCGGATTTTTGCAATAATTTTCCGGAACAGCGTGTTCGCTCCCAGAAACAAAACCAAAACAAGCAGGAGCATCACTGCCGGAATCAGGTAGGGGCCCTGAAGCGAGCTCCATAATTCCGATACTCTGTCCATAGGCATGCAACGTTTGGCTGACACCGGGCCGGGAGGCCCGGATTTGCTTGTATTCTATTTCTTCAGCCTGTCAAATTCACTCCGTGACCTGCTCACGCAATCCTCTATAGCCATACCGCCGAAATAGTTACCGGTAAGCAGCAGGTTCTTGTTGCCTGCCAGCATGGTATCCATCCGTTCCAGCCACTGGTGATGGCCGAGACGCAGCGAAGGAACGGTATTCACCTTCGAGACCGTGTGCTCGATTTTGGAGAAACTGACGCCAAGCACCTCGGTGATCCGGGTTCTTTTTGTCTTGTCATCCAGCCCCGGCTTGAAATGGAATGTAAACCCGCGAAAATTGTCATCAGGAACCGTGTCGCGCGACACAACCGAATAGAATACATCGTTGGGTGAAATCAGAGCGGCAACCGGCTTCAGTGAAATATTTTCCTTTTTGACAATGACTCCTACAGAATCAACCTCAGCTGCCCTGAGCTGACCGAGGTGATTGGCAATATTCGGATTGATATCGCGCAGAAGCTTTGAAGAAACTGAAGATGGTGTTGCAAGTACAAGAGTTTTGGCGGAATATGCTCCGCTGTCAGGAGTTCTTATGATATAGAGACCATCAACATACTCGATCGACGTCACATCACGGCTCGAAAAAATGTTCAGACCGTTTGTTGCAGCAATCGCCTTGGTTACGCTTTGCAGACCATGTTTGAAAGTATAGTTTTTCAGTACGTCCTTTCTTTTTTCCCTGCTTTTGAACATCATATCGGCAGGAAAATCATCGGTAGGCTGGGAAGGAACCGCGTTGAAAAAGTGACTGAGCACATTCGTGTAGTTCTTTTCACCCACAATCTTTGAATAATAGGACTTCACGCTCTCGCCGGTCTTCTTCAGCTTGAAAAGGTTCGGAACAGAAACGAGCAGTTCCGCAATATTGAGCTGGGAGACAATCGATTTGACTTTACCGTCGACAAAGAGGGTGAAAGGAACCTTTTCACGGGGAATGATCGCACTGGTCAGACCGCTATCCTCAACAATATCAAGCAGATTCTGGTAGGAGCTGTAACAGGTGTGTGCACCAAGTTCCAGCCAGAATTTCTTCCCGTTTGCACTATACTGGTGGGAAGAGAAAGAACCTCCGGTAGTGTCGTTTTTTTCGAGCAGCGTGGTTTTCATGCCTGCTTTTACACAGTAATAAGCAAGACTGAGACCACTGATTCCGCCGCCCACAACAACGACATCGTTTTGCATCATAAATGCCAAGGTATTTCAGAATATAGTAGTTAACAAAACAGGACAGGTCGGGTAAATTAGAAATAACTCCGTGTCTGCCGGGGACAATACAACAACTTCGGCATCAATTTAGCGAAATCAGCTAAGAACACCGCTGAAAAAGTTGTGCCGTCAAAATGTTCTGAAACAAGATAGCGGTTACAGAACTGTTCTCGATGCGCTTTGATTCAAGTTATGCCGGTTTTTCATCATCACGATAGTTTTGCGAATAGCGCACATAGTTCTCCGGCGACTCCTCGATATTGCGCCTTTCGTCGTCGGTTATCGGCCTCATGACCTTTGCAGGAACACCAGCAACCAGCATGCCTGCAGGCACCGTAAAGCCCTGCCTTACCAGCGAACCGGCCGCGACAATCGAATATGGCTCAACAACGCAGTCATCAAGCAGCACAGCACCCATGCCGATCAGTACATAGTCCTTGACCGTACAGGCATGCAACACCGCACCATGACCGATCGTCACACAGTTGCCGATATTCAGCGGACCGGTATCGTGCGTAACATGAAGGGTTGCATTATCCTGAACACTTGTTTTCTCTCCGATACGAATCGGACAGACATCACCCCGTACGACCGCATTGAACCAGACACTTGAATGAGCTCCGATCTCTACGTCACCGATAACAAATGAGCCGTCTGTCATAAATACCGTTTCATGCAGCTTTGGCCATACCCCTTTGTAAGGCATCACTTTTCCCATACATCGTGTAAATCTAAACGGTTGAAAATCAGTTAATTGCTTGTTTATATAGTTGTTATAGCCATCGCGGCAACAACTTGCCCGATAACAGCTTCTGAATCATGAAATTTGACAGGCTGGTCTATGGCCGGGCTCATGAATCAGCGCCATTTAACATAAAATATTTTTTTATGATGTGCGGATTTTTTAACTTCAGTGAATATCACCGATAAACTTCAAAATACGCGGCAATGAGCAACATATCAGGAGCATTTACCAACGGGGCCGAAGCTTATGGCCGTTTCCTGGAAGTATTCATTGACGGGCACTGGTGGGTGGTCGGAGATGCACTTGAAAATGTAGGCAAAGCCACAAAAAGACTTGGAGCCAATGCTTATCCGCAGCTTTATGGCGGTTCTGCATCCTCTGGCTTGAGGGGTTCATCTCCGGAAAAAGCCGGTTATGCCAAACCCTGCAAGGAAATTGCAAAACGGTTTGATTAAACCCGGACCTGCCGGATTTCCTGAATCTGCACTTCCTGAAACATACAGTACTTACAAAAACGGAGCTTCGGCTCCGTTTTTATTTACTCCCCATTTCAATTGAAGTTGAGCCTTCCGACTCTTTTCCATGCGATATTTCCTGTAAATTGTACATTATCAGGTAGCATTCTGACATCACTATTTCAGTACGGGCATGAAATCAACGCTGAGCTGCAGCAAATTAAAGAAGATCTACAACAAACGGGAAGTCGTCAAAAGCTCATCCATAGAGGTTAAGCAGGGTCAGATTGTCGGGCTGCTTGGACCGAACGGAGCGGGTAAAACAACTACATTCTACATGATTGTCGGTCTGGTTCGACCTGACGGCGGCGATGTTTTTCTCGATAAGCTGAATATTACCCGCCTGCCGATGTTCAAGCGGGCACGCCTCGGTATCGGCTATCTTCCCCAGGAAGCCTCCGTGTTCCGAAACCTGACGGTAGAGGAAAACATTCTGAGTGTACTGGAGTTCACCCCGCTTTCGAAAGCCGCCAAGGCTGAAAAAACCGATCAGATGCTTGAGGATCTCAATATAGCCTCTATCCGAAAAAGCATGGGGTACTCACTCTCAGGCGGTGAACGCCGGCGGACTGAAATCGCAAGGGCTCTTGCGCTGGATCCGAAATTCATCCTGCTCGATGAACCGTTCGCGGGAGTTGATCCCATTGCCGTTGAGGATATCCAGCAGATTGTTGAAGGGCTTGTCAAGCGCGATATCGGTGTGCTCATCACCGATCATAACGTACATGAAACCCTCTCCATCACCAGTCATGCCTATCTGCTCTTCGACGGGAGCATCTTCATGCAGGGAACCCCTGAAGAGATAGCCGACAACCCTGAAGTCAGAAAAATGTACCTGGGCGAAAAATTCAGCCTTAACCGCTACTGATACGCTCCTCTTCGACTGAACAACAAAAACCGTCACCCGATTTTGACCTGTTCAACAGACCAAACAGTTACCTCATAATGCTGTAAGCGGCAAAAATACCGTTGAAAACTGATGGCTGTACACATTCATGACCACTTGACCGGGCACGACCAGCCAAAACAGTGTTGTGAGTCACACTCCTCATTTTGAAACTTAAATGGGCTCTCCCGGTGTTCATATTCTTACGATGCAATTCGAGTGACCACTTTCCCTGATTTGATCGGAACAGCAATGCAACATGAATCGCCGGAGGCGATTACACGATGAATATTCTATTGATCTATCCGGAATTTCCCGATACCTTCTGGAGCTTCAAACATGCGCTGAAGTTTGTCAACAAGAGAGCTTCGCTTCCCCCTCTCGGACTCATAACGGTCGCATCCATGCTGCCACAGAACTGGGGAAAAAGACTTATCGATCTTAACGTATCAGCGCTCACTACCGATGATATTGCCTGGGCCGAAATGGCTTTTATTAGCGCTATGGCAGTTCAGCAGGTATCAGCCCGCAAAGTGATTGCTCTCTGCAACAAGGCTGGACTGACAGTGGTTGCCGGAGGTCCGCTCTTTACCTCTGAGCATGAAGATTTTCCGACCGTTGATCACTTTGTTCTCAATGAAGCTGAGATTACCCTTCAGCCGTTTCTTGAGGATCTGGAACACGGAGCACTGAAAAAATTCTACACCACGGAGCTCTTTCCGGATATCAGCCAGACCCCGGCACCTCAGTGGGAGCTGCTCGAATTAAAAAAATATGCGTCAATGGCCCTGCAGTTTTCGCGCGGCTGCCCCTACCAGTGCGACTTCTGCAATGTAACGGCTCTTTTAGGCCACAAAATCCGTACAAAAACAAGCGACCAGATCATTGCGGAACTTAATGGGCTGAAAAAACTTGGATGGAAAGACAGTATTTTTTTTGTAGACGACAACTTCATTGCCCACAAAACATACCTGAAAAAAGATCTGCTGCCCAGGTTGATCGAATGGCAGCAAGACAACCGAACTACTACCCGGTTTTATACCGAATGTTCGATCAATCTGGCCGACGACCAGGAACTCATGCACCTGATGGTACAAGCCGGGTTTATCCAGGTATTTATAGGTATTGAAACACCTGATGATGCCGCACTGCACGCTTGCGGCAAGCAGCACAATACCTCAAGAGATATGCTCGCAAACATCAGAAAGATTCAGCAGGCAGGTATAGAGGTACAGGGCGGTTTTATTGTGGGTTTTGACAGCGATACCCCGTCGATTTTCCAGAAACAGATTGAATTCATCCAGACAAGCGGTATTGTCACCGCCATGGTCGGTATCCTTCAGGCACTCCCCGGCACAAAACTCTATGAACGTATGCAGAAAGAGGGACGGCTGCTGCACAATTCAAGCGGCGACAACGCCGACAGCAATACCAATATCGTTCCGATAATGGACCCTGAACTGCTGCGGAAAGGATACAAGGAGATGATGGATCATCTCTATGCGCCGAAGTTCTATTATCAACGCATAAGAACGCTCCTCAGTGAATACCAGACACCGAAATTCAAAAGTCGGTTCCGTTTCAGCCAGTTTATGGCCTTTGCCCGCTCAACCGTCTTCCTCGGAGTGATAGGAAAAGAGCGCTTTCAATACTGGAAGATGCTTGTATGGACATTTTTCAACCGTCAGCAGGCTCTGCCGCTCGCCGTAACGCTGGCTATCTACGGTCACCATTTTCGCAAGGTCTGCCAGCTGCATCTCAAGGAAGCCCGGCAAAGTGCAGGATAATCTGCCCGTAACTCCTTACAGATATGGCTGCACTCGATATATTAAATTATTCTTCTTGTTTACTGAGAAAATAAAGCGTACTCTTCCATGCTAGGCCAACGGTTGGCCTGAAAACTTTCAAGTGATTTGTGCTTTTGGTTATTTGACAGTCTTTCTCTCTTTGATCAATGCACGAACTATTATGAAATATGAATATTTACATTGGCAATCTTGATTACAGCGTAACCGAAGCTGATCTTCGTGAAACTTTTGGCGAATTCGGCGAAGTTGCGAGCGCAAGCGTAATCAACGATAAATTCACCGGCCGTTCCAAAGGTTTTGGTTTCGTTGAAATGCCTAACGCCGCTGAAGCAGCGTCAGCAATCGCTGACTTGAACGACAGTGATCTGAACGGCAGAACCATCAAGGTCAACGAGGCAAAGCCCCGCGAAGAGCGTCCAGTATCACGTTCAAGGTATTAAGCCTTTACCTCCTCCAAGGATACAAAAAAGCTGCTGTTGCAAAACGGCAGCTTTTTTTTTGTCTCCTCATTTTTCCCCGGCTATCTCCTTCGGGCAATGCTCTCTCAAAAATCCCGTACCGATCCATAAGGCAAATACGTGAATTCTAAACGAAAGTCTGGAACCATCACTTTCGGCCACCGGTTTGCCTGCCACTGTTTGTTGCGTATCTTGATACAGAATCCCTTATCCCTGCCAATTTCAATGACAATATGACAGCCGAACACCTGCTTTTCGCGTCCGATGGCGGATTTATCCGCATTCCGATATGGGGTCATATTCCGCTCAGCGGACCCATGAAAAAGATTCTGTCGCATCCTTCGTTTTTGCGGCTTAAAGGAATCAGGCAGCTCTCATTTTCGCAGCAGGTCTACCCCGGAGCCACGCATACGCGCTTTGAGCACTCCATAGGGGTCTATCATCTCATGAAGCTCATCCTGCAGAGGATGCTGACGAGCAAGCTGGCATTGAGCCTTCAGGACGGTGAATTCACATTTGATGACCACAACTGCCGGGTGCTGCTGACGGCAAGTCTGCTGCACGACATCGGTCACTTTCCACATGCCCATGTTATCGAGGAGCAGATTCCGAAATGCGACGGTGAACCGGTATTTTCGCATCACGAGGATCTCTGCAGCCACTTCATTTACGAGAAACATCCCGGTGTTCCGACAATAGCCGATATCCTCCGGGACGAATGGAAGGTGAACCCCGATGAAGTGATACAGCTGATCAGGGGCGGCTCAGGAATCCGGTTCGGCAAACTGATCAGCGGCACGCTCGACCCCGACAAGATGGACTATCTGATGCGCGATGCGCATCACTGCAACATTCCTTACGGGAGCATCGATATCGAACGGCTGATCGAATCGTTTGTGCCCGATCCGCAGAAGGAACGGTTCGCCATTACCGAAAAAGGAATTGCGCCGCTTGAAAGCCTGCTGTTCGCAAAATACATGATGATGCGCAACGTCTACTGGCACCATACCAGCCGGGCTCTCTCGGCCATGCTGCGCAGGCTGCTGCAGGATATTGCAAGTGAAGGATTGCTGTCTGCCGCTCTTCTTCGCGAGCTCTTTTACGGCAATGCAGATGACCGGGTGCTGCATGAGCTGAAACAGCGCCTGCCGGATAAAGCGCAACCTCTCGGTATCCTGCTCGACGATATTCTCATGCGGAGGGTCTATAAGCGGGCTATCACCATTCAGCCCTATCTGCAGGACTCGTCAGAGGCGGACGAACGGTGGTTCATCTACAACAGCGACAGCGAAATGCGCCGCACGAAGGAGCATGAGATCTGCCGGTTCCTGAACATGCGCTACCATCTAGGACTGCACGGCCATGAGGTGCTTATCGATCCGCCATCAAAAAAGGATATTTTTGACTACGCCGACCTTAGGGAGCTGAGGGTCTACCCTACCCGATCCGAACATATCCACTATTCGATGCAGCTCGATGAAGAGTATATCAGGTTTGACAATTTAAGGGAATCAGTGTTCCAATCGGATTTTATTCTCTCTTTTGAGCGTTATACCAAGAAGTTCAGGCTGCTCTGCCGCCCGGACCTGACAGAACACATTGTGGGGTCTCGCGAGGAGATCATGTGCATGCTGGCGAACGATCTTGATCTGTTTCGATAAACTTTGTCGGCATCACCGGATTTTATCCGCGCAGGCTGTCGCAATAATGCTCTCTGTGCCATATCTGCCTCTCTGCGGGATATCATCGTTATGGAGATGATGATATCCCGAGCCTGATTTTTTCGGATGATATCAGGTAAACTGTTTCCAGTTGATAACCGTATGTAAGATAACGGCAATGACGAACAGGCTGCTCAGCCACACATTGATCGACGGAGAGATGCCGACGACGACATTAAAAAAAAGCAGCAGTCCGGTGATTGCCGAAAGGATAAATGCTCCGATTGCAAAGGAGCTTGCCCAGAATCTCGTATTTGTGTTCATCGTTTCCAGATTGTGTATTGTTATCTAATCTATTCTGTTGAACCATATGTCCATCTACTGTAATTAAAGTACACCATAGATTCTTAAAGGATTATAAATGAACCCTTAAACGTTGCTTAAAAATACGGGTTACTTCCAATGGTTTGTTCCAGACCGACCACCGATTAAAGTCACCATCATAGGGCTGAACGGGAAGCAGCAAATAAATCAAAAAGAGGAAAACAGCGTTTCGTACTTTATCTTTATGACTAATGGAAAATCAAACCTCGTAACACTATGGAACAGCAGGACAAGTTTTATAAAGGGCTTTTCTTCGGCGCCGTGCTTGGCGCAGCTGCCGGAACCATTATGGGGCTGCTCTTCGCTCCGCACAAGGGAACGGAAACTCAGCAGATTATTTCGGGCAAAGTGAAACACGCGCTCGACAAGGCTTCCGAGTTGTATGAAAGCAGTGAGCATGACGCGGCATACAGCAACGAGGCTAAAAAACGCTCACAGGAGATTATCGACACCGCTCGTGACGAGGCGAAGATTATTCTCAATGAAGCCAACAGCATCATTCGCGAAATCAAGGGATATCCGAAAACACAGGAAAACTGATTGATGCTGACATACCTGAGTGCAAACATTGCTGATAGCAAGAGAAGCAGCCGTGCTGTGCTTCTCTTGCACGCATTTCCCCTTTCCGCCGCCATGTGGCAGCCCCAGATTCAGGCCCTCGGCGATGCCGGATATACGGTCGTTGCGCCAAATTCCTATGGTATCGAGGGGTCGGAAGAAAAAGAGAACTGGAATTTCGCCGAATACGCTCATGAACTGGCCGCGCTTCTTGATTCCCTTGGTATTGAAAGGGTAACGGTAGCCGGCCTTTCGATGGGAGGATACCAGGCTTTTGAATTCTGCCGG
>Ga0326726_10005313_pt1 | contig 11679 bp, 12 predicted proteins | sample MHFenrmetagenome_2_FD_207603 | JGI IMG/M metagenome (GOLD analysis project Ga0326726, IMG submission 207603) | Lab enriched peat soil microbial communities from Michigan Hollow, Ithaca, NY, United States - MHF15MN | ecosystem: Environmental > Terrestrial > Soil > Wetlands > Peat | place: USA...
CAAAGAAACCGGCTGTGGCATCTCCGCAGAGACTGCAAGGCAGTGCTGGGGTGCGGGAGTCAGCGCCATTGATACTGGTGGCTGGGGCGGAACCTCGTGGGCGGCAGTTGAGAGTGTCCGTGCAGATGAAAGCAGAAATGGACATGACAAATGGCTGGAAACGCTTGGGAAAGATTTTACCGGATGGGGAATTCCGACGGTTGTAAGTCTTGCCGAAGTGCTTGCATGTGGTGGCCCGGTAATCGCATCCGGGGGTATCAGGTCAGGTCTTGACATTGCAAAATGCCTTGCGCTTGGCGCTGATCTTTGTGGGACAGCCCTGCCTCTCTTAAAACCCGCAATGGAAAGCGACGAGGCACTGGGTCGCACGATTGAAGTATTCCACCAGGAACTGACCGCTGCAATGTTCCTCACCGGTTCAGCAAATCCTGCCGATCTCAAAAAGACACGAATGTTTATTCTGGGCAGAACCCGGCAGATGATAGAAAAGGACAATCCGGCTCGCATCAGGCGAATATAAAAAACCGGCACATATTTCAGAGAAACAAACCAACACGAACAACAAGGAGATAAAACATGGATATTGAGATTATAGCAGTGGGCGGATATGACGAGGTCGGGCGAAATATGACCGCTGTCCGCTGCGGAAAGGAAATTGTCATATTTGATATGGGGCTCCGCCTGGACCAGGTAATGATCCACGAAGACGCGGAGATCGAGAATATGCATTCCCTTGATCTGATCAAGATCAAGGCGATACCAGATGATACGATGATGAATTCGGTCGAGGGGACCGTAAAAGCGATTGTCTGTTCCCACGGGCACCTTGACCACATCGGCGCGATCCCGAAACTGGCGCACCGGTACAATGCACCGATCATCGCAACCCCTTATGCGACGGAATTGATCCGGCAACAGATATCCGGTGAACAGAAGTTTGGGGTGAACAACAAGCTCTTCGCGCTTAAGGCAGGTCAGCGCTACACACTTTCCCAGAACCTCGTTTTAGAGTTTGTTCACACGCAGCATTCCATCATTGACACCGTCACACCAGTACTTCACACCCCTCAGGGTGCGATCGTCTACGCCTGTGATTTTAAACTTGACCGGACGCCGGTGATAGGGCAACCCCCGGATTTTGCCCGGTTCCGTCAGATCGGGAAAGAAGGTGTCCTTGTGCTGATTGTGGAAAGCACCTATATCGATCGCCCGGGACGGTGTCCCAGTGAGCGGATCGCAAAGGATCTCGTGCGGGACACCATCACCAGTTTCGAGGATGACAAGAACGCGATCCTCGTTTCCACGTTCTCGTCGCATATTGCCCGCGTCAAGACAATAGCGGAATGTGCACACGAGATAGGGAGAAAACCGGTGCTGCTTGGACGCTCCATGGAGAAATACTCGGTAACTGCTGAACAGATGAAACTCGTCTCGTTCCCTGAGACTACCAGTGTGTTCGGGAACCGCCGGACTGTCGATCGGACGATGCGCCGGATGATGAAGGCGGGGAAAGATAAGTTTGTACCCATCATCACCGGACACCAGGGAGAACCCGGGTCTATCCTCACCCGTCTTGCGCTCGGTGATACACCCTACCAGTTGACCAAGGGGGACAAGATTCTCTTCTCGGCAAATGTGATTCCGAACCCGATGAATTTCGGGCAGCGTTACAAGATCGAGCAGCACCTGAAAATGGCAGGGGCCCGGATCTTTGAGGATCTTCATGTCAGTGGTCATGCTTATCGCGAGGACCACTACGAGTTTATTCAGCTGTTGAATCCCCAGCACATCCTCCCTGCTCACGGTCACCTGAAGATGACAGCAGGCTACACAGACTTTGCATCAGAACTTGGTTACACTGCCCATTCCACCGTTCACATGCTGAAGAACGGGCAGAGGCTCAGGATAACCTAGAACGAGGGAATAGAATGTCAGAACTTTTACCGTATCTGGAAGCGGTCGCACGGGAAATCGACCTCATGATCGACCGGTACTTTATCGACAAGGTTGGTGAGCTGAACAAAGCGAGTGCTCACCTCCTCGCTGCCGGGGGCAAACGGCTTCGCCCGGCTGTTGTCATGCTCGCCGCCGATGCGGTAAAACGGGGAAGTTCCGATGACATTATTCAGGCGGCGCTCGCGCTGGAGCTCACACACACCTTTACTCTTATCCATGATGATATCATGGACGATGATTCCCTCCGGCGCGGCGTGCAGACGGTCCACACGAAATGGGATATGCCAACCGGCATCCTTGCCGGTGATGTCCTGTACGCCCGGGCTTTTGAGTTCATCTGCCTGGCAAAAGCAAATGAGAATGCAAAAGTTCGTGCAGTGTCCATGCTAGCCCGTGCATGCGCCGATATCTGCGAAGGACAGCATATGGACATGTCTTTTGCGCACCGGAATGATGTAGACGAGTTTGAATATCTCGAAATGGTGAAGAAAAAGACCGGGGTACTCTATGCTGCAGCTGCGGGAATCGGTGCAATTCTTGCAGGGAGCACTGCACAACAGGCAAAAGCTCTCTACCTGTACGGGCTCAATACCGGGATAGCATTCCAGATACAGGACGATCTCATTGATCTTTTGACCCCGGCTGAAAAGAGCGGTAAGGACCGGGCTTCGGATCTGCGGGAGGGAAAACAGACGCTGATAATGATCAAGGCCCGGGAGAAGGGGATCGACTTATTGCCCTACAAGCGAGAGCTCTCTGACGCAGAGATTGATGCGGTGATCAAAGAGCTGAATGACAAGGGTGTCCTTGCCGACGTGAAACAGATAGCACATGACCTGGTTTCGGCCAGCAACAAACATCTTTCCCTGCTTCCTCCCTCAAAAGAGCGTGAGCTCCTGATGGAAATTGGCGAATTTTTTGTGACCCGGAGCTATTAGGATGGCAGGGGATGACCCAAAAGAACTCCTTTTCCTCTGCGCTCTCCAGAATGCGGTGAAGCACGGGGGCGTGCCTCAGGCCGGCGCAGTAGTCGGTATGGTGATGGGCGCCCACCCCGGACTTCGCCCGCGGGCAAAGGAAGTTGCCTCCCTGGCAAAAGAAGCCATTGCCGATGTTGCTGCCCTCTCCCCGGAAGACCGCGTCAAAAAACTCCAGGTGCTTGCGCCTGATATGTACGATGCCCTCTTTGTAAAACATGAGCACCGGAAGGTGCTCCCCGATCTGGAAGGTGCAGAACATGGCGTGGTAATGCGGTTTGCGCCAAATCCTTCCGGACCTCTTCATATCGGTCATGCCCGTGCAGCGGTGCTCAACGATGCATATGTGAAACAGTACGGTGGACGGTATATCCTTCGCATTGAGGATACCGATCCGAAACGTGTGGATCCTGATGCGTATGCGATGGTAACCGAAGATATTATCTGGCTCGGGCTTGGCATCACCGAGACTGTCACGCAGAGCGATCGCCTGGCGCTCTATTACGATCTTTGCAAACAACTGATCGGGCTTGGCGGGGCTTATGTCTGCACCTGCAATAATGAGCGGTTCAGGGAGCTCAAGCAGGCAAAGACCGCATGCCCGTGCAGGGATCAGCCGGTGAAGAAAAACCTCGAGCTCTGGGAAAAGATGCTCGACCACACCTTTAAGGAAGGAGAGGTGACTGTCCGGATAAAGACTGACCTCATCAATCCTGATCCGGCCATGCGGGATTTCCCGGCCTTCCGGATTCTCGATTCTCCTCCCCATCCGAAGGTCAAGGCACATGTCTATCCTCTCATGAACTTCTCCGTTGTTGCCGATGATCACCTGCTGGGGGTTACCCACGTGATACGGGGCAAAGATCACATTGCAAACACCCGGCGGCAGCGCTATATCTATGACCATTTTGGCTGGAAGGTACCGGTCTACCGCCACTATGGCAGAATGGGGATCGAAGGGGTTGTCCTTTCAACATCCCAGATGCGCCTGGGTATCAACGAAGGAACCTTTACCGGATGGGATGATATCCGGCTCGGTACGCTGCGGGGTCTCGCACGTCGGGGGATCAGTCCTGATGCGGTGAAGAATGCCGTCCTTGCAATAGGGATCGGTGAAACCGATATCTCATTCTCGTGGGACAACCTCTATGCAGAAAACAGGAAGATCGTCGATCCCGTCGCGAACCGGTATTTCTTTGTACCCTGCCCGGTTACAGCACAGGTCACCGGCGCAAAACCCCATACCGCACATGCGATGCTCCACCCGGGCGATGCTGCAAGGGGCACCCGCTCCCTGGAATTTGAAGGAACTGTGCTCCTGCCTGGAAGCGAGATTACACGGGATGTAACGATGATTCGGCTCAAGGACCTCTTCAATGTGGAGATCACCTGGAACGGAAACATCCCAACATTCTCGTATGCCGGGGATTCACTGGCTGAAGCCCGGGCGGCCAAAGCTCATATCATCCAGTGGCTGCCGGCCCAGGAACAGGTTTCCTGCACACTTCTGACGCAGGAGGGGGAGATCACAGGTGCCTGCGAACCTCTGGTAAAGAAAGAACTGGGAAATGTTGTTCAGTTTGAGCGTGTCGGATTTGTGAAGATTGATGCGGTTGACGCTGCCGGGATCAAGGCTTATTTTACCCATAAATAGTGTTTTATGCATTGCTAATATCGGTGACAAATCGATCCGATCGCAGCTGAACTCTTAAAAAAATCTTTTATTGATAACCTTCGCCTCATAACCTCTCCGAGGCATGGCGGGCAGGGAGATTTTTTAAGATTTTTGTCATTGATACGCCACGGGGGCGTCCCTTCGGGGCGGTGGAACTCATCATGCCCTTGAATGAATGGAACAGTTTCATCTTCGTACCTGAATGTTACATTTATCTTGAACACATGTCTCAAGGTGAACGGATTTTTAATTATTTAACCTACCAACCGGCTGACACCGGTCCCGGTTGAGGACATTCCCATTCATCCAAGTTTCCATACTGCCTGATTCTGATAGTCGAGATTGCTTACCACATATGTGGTGTTGGGAGTGAGCGTTGCCGGTACTTCATAGATAAGATAGCCGTCTGCCATGTTACTTGCGCCGGGTTGAATGTATCCTACGGTACCGCCCCGCCCGATCTGGTAATCGTACTGCGTGCCCGGAACTTGGTCGATAATCACATCGGAGCCATTGACTGGTGAATAATTGTAGAGTGTTCCGTTCCTGTTCACTACAAACTGTTTTGCTGAGGGAGCATACACGGCATTTTTCCCGGTATTCATGACACGGATATACACGAACAGAAAGGTGTTACCTTCCTGAGGCTTTTCCCTCGTGTAACCACGCTGGATCTCAAGCGGTGGGGATGCAGATCCCTGCTCCTGGGGGCTGTTCCAGGATGGTGACGTCCAGTTGTAGCTTGGTCTTATATCATATCCGTAGACTGTTGCCTTGCCTATCATATCCGCACTCCCGAATGTGGCGTACTCATCAAGGGTAAGCGCATTCGGAAATGGGTCTGTGGCCGGGGTTGGCGATAGTATCACCACGGCCGTTGTTGGCGTTGTTGGAACAGAGGCCGGTATCTGGACTGGCGGAGTGGTACTGGTACACCCGGAGAAGAGGAGGACAAGGAACAATAATCCAAAAAATGTGATTGTATAACTGATTTTCATACAACCCCCACTTCAGGTGAGTCGTGCATCAATCTCAGGGGGGAGCAGCCTTTTAAGGAGCAAATCCGGCACCTCTTTTGACGTCTGCACCGCCATGTCGAAGTACGCACGGTTGTCCCGTTCACCTTTATACGTCAGGGTTATTTTATAGTTAACATCCATGGGCGTAATGCCAAATATGGTGATCTTCCCACGCCGTTCCGGTATAACTCTTTGCTCGCCCACCACCAGTTTCTGCCTGTTGCCATCGATATCCGTGATGACCTCGTTCTGGTCCGAGAGCACGTTGATATGGGAATTACCGAAAGTAACTGTCTGGCCTTCCGGGAAAGAAACCGCATAGTTCGTTGTAAACGGTAATGCAATTCCTGGTGTAACGTCGGTAATTGTTGCGCTGACCGAGAACCAGGCAATGGCAGCTGCGATGATAACAAGAACAATAAGGGCGAGGACGATGAGTATACCCGAACCACCCTTTTGCTTTTCCCGTGCACGTTCCTCTTCCTTGCCCTGTTTCCGTCCCTTTTCTGTTGCCTGTTCACGTTCCTTTTGCCGGCCCCGTTCTTCTGTCCGTGCTTTTTCTGCGGCCTGTTCCCGGGCTTTTTCCTCATCCCGCTGCCGGTTCTGTTCCTCTGTCCGTGCTTTTTCTGCGGCCTGTTCCCGGGCTTTTTCCTCATCCCGTGTAGTTATATCATCCATATGAATCACCCCAGTTCTTTAGACATATTTTCATCAGTCTCGTAAATGCAGTTCTTTTTTCCCGGATGACATTGTTTTGATCGGATAGCGGAGTATCCGACAATATCCCCTGGTGAAGCAACTACACAAGAGTAAGCGATACATGGCGAGAATGCATAAAAAACTTATGTGATATTATAAAATTTGAAAATAAAATGCACCTCAATGAATTACGGATGTCTCAGGCACCTTCTTAAGCCGGATTAATGTGTATTTAGTGCAATATGCCGATAACCTGCGAACGACGGTCAGGGATATTGGCACACTATCTTTCCCGATCTCAGCGTCACAATACAGGAAATCCCGGGGTGTTTCATATTTTGCAACAACAGGTGATATTTATATCCTTACTCGCTCTATCATCGCATACTCTGATAGAGAAGGAGTTGAAAACGAAATGACAGACAATCTCAAAGTAAAGGCCAGCAAAGCCGCCGATGACGCCAACGTGGCAGCACATGCGGCGTATGATGATGCAACGGTAGTCGTACATAATGCCCTGAAGGGTGCAGGGGTGGATGCACAGAATGTGTCAGATGATGCAAAAATGGGTGTCCACAAAGCTGTTTCTGATGCAAAAATTGCGGTTCATAAAGCAGGATCAGATCTGAAGAAGAAGTAGTAGGAGGAAAAGAGTATGGATTTAATCTGGCTCGCGGTTGTATTCCTGATTCTGGCATTAGTGTTCTATATATTAGGTGCCAGAGGGGTAGCCGGGTTTTCTATGGAAATAGCAAAGATCCTTGTGATTATCTTCGTAATTATTGCAGTTATTACCTTCCTGTTTGGGGCATTATGAATACTTTTTTAGCGTTCCAATGTGCCTGTTAAAGCGTATCAAAAATTTTGATAAAAATTTAACGTTATTACCCGGAAAGAGATAGCCATCTCGAAGGCAGCAAGGAAAAAATTTATGATAATGATTTGATATTTATGGATCGTATCAGGATAAGCGAAAACAAGCAGGTGGTTCTCCTTATCTGTGCGATTTATATTCTCTGCATCCTGGTTTTCTGGCCGCTCATGACTGTATTGATCTGGTCAGCTGCCATTGCTGTTGCCCTCATGTCTTTTCATAAACGGCTTTCCTGCATGGTAAAACCCTCAGTATCCGTCACGTTCATTACTCTCTGGGTTCTCCTTGTAATCCTGCTTGTACTCTCTATCGCGTCGAACATACTGTATGGCAGCATCGATCATATCGGGACCATGGTTACATCCCTGGCAAGCGGATTTAAAAATACCGGTTTTTCTGCTTTTCTGCCGACATTCACGGAAAAACAGATATCCAATATGCCTGACACCCTCATCCAGTTACTGCTGCAATCCCTTCTGTCGTTGAGCGGTAATATCATGCAGTCCATTATTTCAATCATCATATTTTTTCTCTCGTTGTCAATGCTGTTGTATTACGGGGAACAGATATGGAACACACTGACGCGTACCCTTTCGCCAAAGCTTTATCGCACTGTTGAACGGATGTCAGAAATTTCTGCCAATACCATCTATGCCCTTATCATTGTCCAGATCTCCGCAGCATTGATTGCATTTCTCCTCGCAATCCCGTTCTTCTACCTTCTGGGGGTGAATGATCCACTCCTGTTCGCAACATTGATCGGTCTAGGCATGCTGATCCCGCTCATCGGTGCCCAGATCGTGATCCTCTTCTTCACCCTCTATTTTATAAGCCTCGGGGATACCTGGAGTGCAGTTATCACCCTGCTTGTGGGATATCCGTTGCTGAGTGGATGGATTGATTTCTATTACCGGCCGATGATGATGGGAAAACGGGTTGCGATTCCCCCGGTTATGATGATGATCGGCATTTTTGCCGGTGTCCCGTTCATGGGTATTGTAGGTTTCATTATTGGCCCGGTGCTTGTCGCACTTGCCGTGACCGGGTATAAAATACTCGCAGAAGAGGCGGAAAGTTCAGAGGAACGGTCTCCCCAAGGTTGATTTTTTTACGATGTGGCAACCGGTTAACCTCTGAAATAACGTAAACAGAAGTGATTCTGAAGGGTTCTTCATGCATGGTCACGTGCATTATTATTCCCGTACTCGAATACAGGAAATCCTGTAATATTTCAGATTTTGCAACAACCGGTAAGTAGTAAATACTTTCACATTTATAAGTGGCATGCTCTGATACGGTATAAAAAATATTATATCATGATATTTTAAGAAACCGTATCAGGAAAAGGAGCTGGAAAAATGTATGAAAAAATAACAGTCGCACCACGGGAAGGTGCATAACCATGGCGTATGAGAGTGCAGACCGGATGGTAAATACCGGAGTTGCCGGTGCTGATCAGATGAAGATCCAGACAGCCGAAGCTCTGGAGGATGCTGCCCGCAAGTTGCGGAGTGCTGACCTGTCATCGAAGGGTGAGGATGTAAAATACATTCTGCATGATGTTGAGGACAGGGTAAACCAGTTAAAGGCAGAAATGGGCGCCAAATACCAGAAGATTGAAGCAGATTACCATAAGACTGTGGAACCCGTAGAGCATGTCATTATCGATCACCCCATTCCCTCGGTCCTGATCGCAGCTGGTATAGGAGCTCTCATTGGCATGCTTCTCTTCAAAGTCCGCGACTAACGAGGGATCCCATGGATGAGGCTGCCAGTACCGAAGAACCCTCGGTAGAATCGGAATTTGCCCGGACGTTCAAATTAATCGATCTGTACGTTCAGCAGAAGACGGATTTATTTTTGCAGCGCTATGTATTCGAGCCTTTTGACCTGCTCATCTCACGGATCATGATCCTTTCGATCATTGTTACCTTACTGGCAGCAGGAACACTTTTTCTCTGGATGGGCATAATTCTCCTTATTGCAACGGTATTACCTCTCTGGGCTGCCCTGCTTATAACGGGAATTGCAATCTTTATCACGGGAGGAATCATGGCGTATGTCCTCCTGACAAAAAAAATAGTTCTGAAGACACCTCTTGCCTCCGAGATGATAAAAAATGAAAAACCGTAGACAAATTACTGAAGAAGACCTCCTTGTGACAGAAGCATTAATCGCCGAATCCTACGGCCGGCTGAAAAAGTCTGTTGTCCATGCACCGTCCCGTGCTCTCGGATCCGTCGGCGGAACGATCAGGAGGCACCCGTTTGCGGCAGCAGCTGCTGCGATTATTGGAGGAATAGCCGCTTATGTAATTATTACACGGATGACATCACCCGGTGCTGGTACCGGACAAAAAAAGGAACGAAGCCACCCGGATCTCATGCATGAAATGCAGGGGATGATTATACCTCTTGTGGCTCCATTTATCATTGGCTATATCCAGAAATACATTGGCAGTATATTTTCCGCAGAGAGCAGGTGAGGTTCAGGTATTTCTTTCTGGTTAAAAATACGGTTTACGCCGAAAAATCCTGCAAAAAATCAGGAACTCCATTAGTTAGTCAGCCGTGTGACAGCGGTAATCCAGATCTTTTTTGCCTCTTCCTTGTCCATTCCCGCCATGATATCGATAAGAAGGCCGTTCATGAGTGCATCGCAGGCTATCGCAAGAACACGGGGGTTAAGCTGGTCGGATACCAGCCCGGTCACCTGTTGCCGGGCTATAAAACGCTCCACCACACGGATATCCTCAATGCGATCCTCATGGAGAAGGTTTCGGATCCGTTCATTATGCATCGCGAGCATCATCATCTCTGAATATATCCCATTGAACTGGGGTGTATACCGTGAAAGGGTATCGAAAAGGATCTCACTACCGCTCCGTACATCCCTTTTATTGAAGGATCGTTCCAGGATTGCAGCCAGTTCTTCCCGCCCGTGTTCGGCAACCGCGGCATAAAGGTCTTCCTTCCCGGGAAAATACTGATAAAGCGCCGTTTTGGTGACACCGAGTACATCGGCAATCGCACTCATGGTTGTAGCGTGATATCCTTTCTGGAGAAAGATATTGTACGCTGCCTTCACAATCTTTTTTCTGACTTCTCCCCGGTATTCCTGAATAATGCGTGGCATGGACCTTACAACCGATTGCGAGAATGGGTAAAATTCCTCGTTAAGAGAGTAATACTCTTGGTAATATTAAGTTACCTATAGTAAGTTTAATAACTTTGGGTAATATACGTTGTACTACTAATTCCGGTTCTGAGCCGGTTCGGAGTGTCATAAATGACTGTATCAGTCTCATCAGTTTCAAACCGAGGGAGAATACCGAAACGCCCGGCAGTGTTCCGGAATTCTCTTCGTTCATGCGTACTTATTGCAGTTCTCATGCTGGCAGCATGTGCAATACCTGTGTCAGCGGCAGACGTGCCAACCGTAACGATCACCGAATATAAAGTATCTCCTTCTGTCCTGATGCCGGACAGTCTCGGGACCATCACTATTACCGTAAAAAATACGGCAACAAGCGCGACGCTCAGGGAAAATACCGGGATAATCACATCAGATTCAGCCACGTCCAAAATAACGGATATCAATGTCAACATCGAAAATGTCAAACTCGAGGGTAATGGCATCATTGTCCAGAGCAAGGATTTTCAGCATGTAGGTGAGATAGGGCCGGGACAGTCCATACCCCTGACATTTTCTATCCAGGCACCTTCAGCAAGTGGTATGTATTTTCCTGAAGTCTGGATTGACACGACGGGAGGTACAAGCACCCGGTACCCCATTCCGGTGAATGTCAACACGGCAGTGGGAATTGAGAGGCAGGCAATCCTTATCATGGGCAGTTCGATGAGCGGGAGTGTAAACCCGGGCGACGAAATACCCGTGACACTCACCATCAGCAACGCCGGACAAACGCTTGCCGATGATGTAACCCTCAGGATCGAAAACGTGAGCGGAACGGTTGCTCCGAAGAATGCTGATGCCTATCATCTCGGGTCTGTCCCGGCAGGTGGACTGAAGACCGTCGATCTCACGTTATTATCTGACAAAAAAACCGTTGCCGGGCTTGTCAGGATTCCGGTAACTATCAGGTATAATGCAATAGACGGTTCACAGCGGACCCAGCAGACCGGAATTGATCTGATGATGAAAGGGGTAGCAGAACTGGGATTTGTTTCTGTGGATACCAACCCGCCGCGGCTCTCAGAAAATACACCGTTTGATCTCACGATCCGGATTGAGAATACCGGGACGGGTGAAGCAAAACAGGTCTCTGCAAAGGTCGACCTTCCCGCCGAAGGGACAAAAGAAGCCTTCATAGGTAAAATCAAGCCAGGAAATGATGCTCCTGCGGTATTTTTACTGGAAGGTTTGAAATCCGGCAATTATCCCTACAATCTTACCATTTCCTACACTGATGATATGGGGGTGCATACCCAGATCCGGCAGATGAACCTCCGGGTTTCT
>Ga0326726_10005314_pt1 | contig 11678 bp, 9 predicted proteins | sample MHFenrmetagenome_2_FD_207603 | JGI IMG/M metagenome (GOLD analysis project Ga0326726, IMG submission 207603) | Lab enriched peat soil microbial communities from Michigan Hollow, Ithaca, NY, United States - MHF15MN | ecosystem: Environmental > Terrestrial > Soil > Wetlands > Peat | place: USA...
AGAATAGGCAAACAGAACCTGAAATCGGAACACTCCGACTCTTTCTGGCAGAGTTCGTCAAATGCGATGTACGTCCCTTTTCCGGAATCCATGATCAAATCCAAATTACTGTTCTGGTTAAAACAAGTGTTGTGCGGCGCCACTAATTACCCGGTAGGATGCGGGCTGGCCAGCTTGCCGGCATGCTCAAGATATATAATTATGAAGTATCTCAAACAATCCGCAAGCCCTGTCATGCAAAAATATTACGTTTTTTTGATTGCGCGACTCCCCTGCCGGAAACGACTGTACCGCATCGCACCAGCTCAAGGTGCAATGAAAAAAGTTACATTCTGAATTAGTCAATGCCCCTCGCTCGCTCATGGGGAAGACCGGGCAATACAGGAGCAGGGAGTGGTTGACATAGAAACACCCCCACGCTCGTGGGGAAGACAAGACGTTGAGAGCGGCAACAGACAGTTGTCTAGAAACACCCCCACGCTCGTGGGGAAGACTTCGGGCTATACTCTTTCCCGGCATGGCTCACGGAAACACCCCCTCGCTCGTGGGGAAGACCTCCGTTTTGTTTTCGTTACCCTTACCTTCTGAGAAACACCCCCACGCTCGTGGGGAAGACCTGCTATTCGGAGCGGTTATGCCTGGGGCATCAGAAACACCCCCACGCTCGTGGGGAAGACCTTCTTCCTTAGCCGCATCATCAATCATCTTGAGAAACACCCCCACGCTCGTGGGGAGACGACAGCCCTTCTTTGTCCTCCTTCAGCTTCGCGGAAACACCCCCACGCTCGTGGGGAAGACACGGCGATGCTCGAGCAGCCGTCACTCAATATGGAAACACCCCCACGCTCGTGGGGAAGACCTGGTTGAATCAGCCTCATCTATGGGCCGAGAGGAAACACCCCCACGCTCGTGGGGAAGACCGGAAATGGTATCCCAGCTCGGTGACGCCGAAGAAACACCCCCACGCTCGTGGGGAAGACCCTGTCATGCTTGTCCCGCTTACTGCGGCATCAGAAACACCCCCACGCTCGTGGGGAAGACTTCTGGTCGAAGCTCATGAGGGTAATTGAGGGAGAAACACCCCGACGCTCGTGGGGAAGACGCCGCCCGACTCGGTGCCCTGAGCAAAGAAGAGGAAACACCCCCACGCTCGTGGGGAAGACGATCCGCTGGTAATCAACCGGATCACTGCCGAGGAAACACCCCCACGCTCGTGGGGAAGACACCGGCAAGAGTCCCCTTTCAACAACGGCATAAGAAACACCCCCACGCTCGTGGGGAAGACCTTTTTCACCTGCTCCTGCACCTTCTTTTCTGGGAAACACCCCCACGCTCGTGGGGAAGACTTATTCTTCATCATCAGCACAGCTTTTTGTTTGGAAACACCCCCACGCTCGTGGGGAAGACCGACGCCGGTCGGGGAGCATACTCCATCACCCAGAAACACCCCCACGCTCGTGGGAAGACCTTCTTTTGTCGCCTTTGCCCAGGCTTCAGCCAGAAACACCCCCACGCTCGTGGGGAAGACCAGACGCGGCGACGGCGCGCGGAACGCTTGGTGGAAACACCCCCACGCTCGTGGGGAAGACGCGCTTTTGAAACGGGCGATTGCCCTGCACAGAGAAACACCCCCACGCTCGTGGGGAAGACAACGGGCGCAGCGCGATCAGTCGAGGTCAACAAGAAACACCCCCACGCTCGTGGGGAAGACTCGCTCCCGCTGCTGAACGGGCTTGTGCTTGTGGAAACACCCCCACGCTCGTGGGGAAGACTCCAGAAGGCTGGACAAGGCCGGAAAGCAAAGAGAAACACCCCCACGCTCGTGGGGAAGACTTGTCCGTGAATCAGGCTGCCGAGAAATACGGAGAAACACCCCCACGCTCGTGGGGAAGACTGCCTGAAATAAGGTTCTGGTAGATCCTTCCGGGAAACACCCCCACGCTCGTGGGGAAGACAGCGTAGCCGTGACCGGCAGCGACTGGATACAGGAAACACCCCCACGCTCGTGGGGAAGACTTGACCGTGCCGCCGTCGTGAAACTGCCAGTGGGAAACACCCCCACGCTCGTGGGGAAGACGCAAACGGAGTTCCGCGCCGAACCTGTACCCCGGAAACACCCCCACGCTCGTGGGGAGACCGTCGAAAGCATCCAGGTACTTTTTAGCTGGCGGAAACACCCCCACGCTCGTGGGGAAGACCGGAGCGGACAAAAGATTACGTTCCCGGAGTGAGAAACACCCCCACGCTCGTGGGGAAGACCCCCCTGAAGGTAGGTGCGCGTTTCTCCATTCAGAAACACCCCCACGCTCGTGGGGAAGACTCGCCGGGTATCGGTCGACCTCATCCGCAAGCAGAAACACCCCCACGCTCGTGGGGAAGACCGCGACGTGCAAGCAGCCACAGGAGTGCCGACGGAAACACCCCCACGCTCGTGGGGAAGACAGCCACTGGAAGGTAGTCAACAATGTCGGGCCGGAAACACCCCCACGCTCGTGGGGAAGACAGCGGTTCGTGGGCTCGACTACCTTTAGGCGTGGAAACACCCCCACGCTCGTGGGGAAGACAGCATCCCGATACGGCGCAATGCTTTTGAGAGGGAAACACCCCCACGCTCGTGGGGAAGACCATGATGCTTCAGGAAATGGGACTCCTGGAATAGAAACACCCCCACGCTCGTGGGGAAGACCAGTTCCAGAGCAGCAGGCAGACTTCTTCGATGGAAACACCCCCACGCTCGTGGGGAAGACTCTTCTCCTGACCCACTGACAATAACGGCTTTAGAAACACCCCCACGCTCGTGGGGAAGACTGCTGGATATCTCTTCCGTGTCGTCCTGGTGAAGAAACACCCCCACGCTCGTGGGGAAGACACTGGAAAACAGTGGATTTCGAGGCATTAGCCTTGAAATTATTTATCAATATTAGATTGTTTTTCGATGACAAGAGGCATACCTGAAATCTCAATGAATGATTTTCTTGTGTCACCCATACCATAGATTTCATAACCAGCGGCAGCATTGCTACTACAGAGAATCATCAACCCGCTTTGTGCAGGACAATGATTATGAAGGTAATCCACGACTTTTTTAGCAAGGGCATCCTTTACACCTGAAATAAAAACATTGGCCCTCGGTTCAATGAACCAAAGTTTCATCCTGCCCCTTACTGCAGGCGGCAAATCGTTTGCAATTAGTACGAGCATTGTTTTTTCCCTAGAATTTGTTCTATATCTAACCCGATCGTGCCAAGAAGATCTATTTCAATCACCCGTTTCCTGAACTCAGATGCCAATTTGTAACGATCGTAGTTTCCGGCCATGACAGCAGTCAGAGAAAAGGCAAGATCGATGCATAGATACTCCTTGTAAAGGTCAGCAAGATCATAAACAAAAGGTAGCGGGCTCCCCGAATGAATGAATCCGATATGTGGAGAATAGCCCATGCTATGGACAGCAGATGATATGATACTGTAAAGTGCCGCGTTAGCTGAAGTCAAAATTCTGTTCGTAGTATCACTTAACTCGAACTTCCCAGGAATGAAATTTCTCCCTTTCCATCCGACTTTATAGTGATTCGCTTTTTTCTCATAAAGCTGCCGTACCCGCAATCCTTCCATACCCATTATCTGTTTGAGCGACTTACCTTTAAGTTCCACATCAGGAAATCGTTTTGCAAACATGCGACGCGCCACTTCCAGCGATTCTTCAAGGTCGGTAGCCAGGAGCATCTGCTGCCGAAAGTTCCTTGTGTCATTGGTAGGGGTCTGCCCACTTGCGAAAAACATCAGACTGTCCTCCCCTACCCAACAAATGCTGCAGTTTGCAACCGACATAACTTTTACTGCTTCATGGGTTATCGTCGTTCCGGGTCCAAGCAGAATGCAGTTCAGCATTGCAACAGGTAGACGAATGACATTGCAATCGCAGTCGATCCACTTTATACTGCTATCATCAATCTCCATTCTGCCCCGCTCAAGGTAAATAAATGGATATTTGTCCTTGACTTGAGGAAGCGTATCGCGGGTTATTCTGACTAGTAGCCGTGAAGTGCTCCGTTCCCGGCTCGCTTCATCGCTCATTTTCTTCCGTCAATATGACGGTCACGATTCGTTCACGATAACGCTTCTCTTCGCCGAACTGCACTGGCACATCGTTCAGAACTATAGTCTCCCCTTCCCTTTTGCCATCAATCACTCTAAATGCTTCTGAAAGGTGCTTGTCTTCAGCAATAGTTCTTGCGTTCTGAAAAGCGTCATGTTCGACCTCATAAAGTCCCCTGAAAACAATGTCGACCGGTGCACAGCACTTTCGACCCAGATAGATATCCCAGCGTGGATTCTGCAACGCCTCGACAAACATCTCTGCTTTGTGGAATGGAATTTCCATAACAACAGCAAAGACGGCATCCTGAAGGTAATAGCGATAGGTGATTTTTGTTCCTCCGCCAACAGCCCGCTCTCCGTTACTTTTTCTGGGAATCATAAGTTCCTGCCACGGATCCGATACATCATACCCGCTTCCAACCATATGAAAGTCCCTGAGCCGTGGGTTTGTATCAACGGCTCGACGACGCCCATCTGGAAGTGACAATGTTTTCCTGTATGCGAAAACAGTCTGCTTGAGAAACGACATTTCAGCAAGCAGTTCCCGCTGTTCGCCTCCAGCCCCCAATGCACTGCAAAGCATACCCAATACGCCTGATTTTGTCGGAAAATCAAGAGTATCCCTCCTGCCAAAGCGCGAATCCGCCCCCCATGACTGTAGGGGGGCTTCAAGCCATAACAGAATAAAAGCGCTGCTCATAGTGCCCCCGCAGCATAACTTTTAAGGGCATGGACAAGGTTATCGATCGAAAAGCCTTCATCTTCACCAAATGTATACTCATCTTTCTTCATGAACAGTGATCCTGCAAGGGCCTCTTTTTTTGAGAGATAGCTTTTCAATGCATCGATACTTTCCTGAAGGTAACCTCCGTTCTTGGCCCGAACCGCCGTCTCGAAAGGCACTTGCAAGCGCTGCCCCTTTCGGATATAGATTTTAGCGAACTCCCAAGGGGAAGCTCCGGACTGCGTTGACTGACGTGCGCTGGGCACTGCGACAAAAAGGGCTTTGGTAAACGATTCAACTGCCTCGGGAATATCTTCACCTGAAAGATTTTCCCATAACTGTCCCAGGTCAAGGCTGATGTAACGATAATAGGTTGCCGAATTGAACTCAAGGTTTCCCATGTGTGCTGAACCTGGCTCTTCCGCTTGATCATCGAGTGCTGTGAAAAATTCAACTTCATTACTGACTTTGTGTGTTGACAAAGCGTGGGAAAACGAGGCGGCTGCTTCAATGTTCAATTCAGCAGCCTGAGCAACCATGCGACCAAAAAAAGCAATATCGAATGCATCGGTGATCCCGAAACAGTTTCCCAATAATCCTGCGACTTCCTTGGCTTGTTTTTTGATATCTTTTTGGGTAATTACGGCTTCCGGTACAAAACCTTTTGCCGCAAAAGCATCGGCAATCATAGCAGTTTCTCTGGGACTCAAAAAAAGTAACGTGTCAGTTTTTTCTTGACTGGTAACAACGTCTTCGTTTAAAGACGGATCTTGCTCCTCTTTGCTCTGTTTCAATTTTTTCTTTTCGTTTTTCTTGATAAACACCTGCTCGAACTTATCCCCACAGGTTTTCGCTTGTTCGTCTGAGGCCCCTTTTTTCTTGCATGCTTCCGTGATTAAAGAACCAATCAACTTGGTTCGGGTGCCGTGAGGGACACCTAGCTCATGCATGGCGAGACGCACCTGACGTTTCCAGCATTGAGAGCTTACTCGGGCACGGGTGGTTCCTCCGACCACAGCCGTTTTAGGTGCGCCGACATCGTCTCTGTTCAGGCAGGTGACAGGAAATGATTGAATGATATGGTATTCGATCCGGGTGTTCCTGAGAGGGTTCTGAGTGCTCATGATGATTGATGGTTAGCTGTTGTTTGAAAATATTAACGGGGCTATTTGTAACAGCCCAAATCCGAAAGCACGACCGCGGCCGATACCGTTTTTGAAGCTTTTAATGAACAGCGGCCTGTCTTCAACACGCAAATTTCCTGATATCACTGCTCCACCAAGCGTTAGTTGATGATCATTTTTTAAGAACTGTTTGACAGGTAACAACTGGATATCAAGCGACTCTTGGTTGACGCTGAATCCCCAAGAAGCGTGAGCCTTCGCAGTAAACCATTTACTGATGTCATCGGACCGACGAATCGGGACGAGTTTATGTCTCTCATTTTCACGCCGTGTTGGATTGATAATGACTTCGAAACGGTAACGGTCATGATCCAGAAAAGTAGCCGGCACGATTTTCGACTTGAGTGTTCCATACTCGGGTCTTTTTGGCTCACGATCAGAAAGCATAAGGATCAAACGGCCTTCGGCATCGCCACCCTTATCGGCAAACAAAAAGCCGCTTGGAACACTGGCTCGTTTTTCTTCTTCCGAACGGATATCGTCGAAAAGACCGTAAATAACGCGATGCAACGAATAGTCATCAGTAATTCGCAATGCTTTGTTATCCACACGACTCAGTTTCAAGATGCTTGCGATCATGCGTCCACCTCCTCTGTCGAAGCCTGATGCTGCCGGAAGAAATCCGCTGCCCATTGGGATTTTACCGACTGACTGTCGAAATCAAACCACAGCAACTGATTAAGCAGCCTGCCATAATCAAGCTTACAGTGTCCTTTCGACTCGATCAGGCTGAAAAGTGGCCGAAGAATCCTGCAAGCCTCGACGCTTGAATCACAGGCAAGTAATCTCCTCAGTTTTGCTTTTGCCTGTTCGCTTTGATTGCCATCCTCATAACACAAGGCAATACCGGAACCGATTCCAGACTGACCGTTATGTTCAACTTTTGATTTTGCGATTGCCGCTGCAATTGCGGCATAGGGCACTCGTTGTCGCGAAGTTTCAAGATCGATATTGAACGCAGCCAGATACTCCCAGCTCTGATATTCGGTTGACGGATTATCTGCGCGACGAAGTGCTGCCGCAGCTCCATTGTCCTTGCATCGATCGATGATGAACTGGACAAAAGCCTCAGGCTTGCCCTTTGTGCTCGAAGGATTGACACTCATAACAGGTTATGCTTTGGGGTTCAGATAATTGAAAAGGTTTGGTTTGCATTTTGCCCATGCCTCAAGTTGACGGGAGGTGTCTTTGGGACAATAGGCTTCAAAAGATTTCATGGCATTTTGCGCAATTAACGATCTTATTGCAGGGAGTTTATCCATTTCTTCACACGCGATGATAAGAGCCTGAAAATTACGTTCACATAATTGCCAATAAAGCATAGAAGCTTGAGAAGCGATTCTTGTCGCTTGTCTATCTTTAGACATTGATTTCTGCATAGGTTGAAATGATTCATAAAATGCCTTAGTGGCAGAAAATATTTTTTCGGACAATTTCTCCATTGCAATCATTTCAATTTTCAAATGTTGGTACCATTTCTTTTTTAGCAAACGGGTCTGAAAACTGAAATTTGATTCAACAAAATCATTATTCTGTTTTACAAATTGATTTCCGGCATTCCAGCTCACGCATAATCCTCCCGACCAAATACCAATTATATCATATTTATTACGAGCCCTTGGCAGTCCATATGAAATAAATTGGCTATCGTACTTGATCTCACTATCTATAAATGAAAGCATTGAAACAATTTCTCTCCATGGCCGTTTATTGGGATCAGCCCAAACAACTTTCTTTTTAGAACTAGAATAATTCACTGCGATTCCTGGCTCTCGCCATTCGCTTCCAGTTTCATCATACCGAATACCTTCCAGATAATAAATACGACCACCCTTAAGAAGAACAAATCGAGCAAGTGACAACAATGTTGACATATATGAATTCATTAAGGCCTGAGCAATCTCACAATTCTCTCCAGTCGGCATCTTTTCCCAAGGAGCAATTCCAAGCCCAGTCACCCAGTAGTCATTTGCATGAATTTGTTCATGGCTTAACAAATTCAGCATTATTGTATCAACAAGAATTGGCCCTGTAAGATGAGAATGTAGATATCCGTACCTACCGATACTTGGTGCCCATAATGCTTGTTTTTGTCTTATAGTGGAATCAGGAATTAAAAAATCAATTCTTTTTTCACAATGTTTACCGCCAAAAGCGAAATTCATAAGCATGAGTACAAAAAGAGCACTATCAGCATCATCTACGTCACGCATGACTTCATAATGGCTAATAATGGTATTATTCTCTGCAGGCATGTCCGGATAATAACCGAGACCTATAGGTTTAGGCTTTGCATTATCTTCAGCTTTGCGTTGAGTACTTTTCGAAGTTGCCTCCTTGAGTTCACCCTGCCGACGTTTTTCTATAAGTCCTTCGATAGCTGGCATCTGCAGAAATGGCCTTTCGCCATAAAGCCAGAACCGATCCTTCCACCGATCCAGATAATCAAGGCACCGTTCGCTGAACTCGTCGGCACAAAGCGCGTCAAGAGCCGCACTGTCTAACGGAGTATATGCTGCTTGTGCAATTGCAAGCAATAGTTTAGTTACTGCAAGTTTCTGTATGGGATTACCTCCCAGGGCAATGACCTCCCTGTCGCTGAATGCCTGCCTGAGACTTATTCGCCCCATGCCAGCAGCTGGTATCCATGGCTCTTCAACAAGATTGAACTTATTCTCAACGAAAGAATTGATGCTCATATCTGAGGTTATTAATGTTTGACTGACCGATATCCGACTCGTTTATCGTAAGTCAGTCGATACTTGTCTGAAGCTTCACGTCCATCCAGAGCTTTCAATCCTCCATCGTCAGCAACATGCGCCACGCGAAGGAAACTCTCTGCGTTTTCCTCACCGAGATAACAGTAGTTTTCAAGCCATCCAAGACTATTGCGACTTACTGTTGACGGCGCTCGTTGCTCGGGAACTTGAACTATCTGACCTGCAAGAACTGCTGCGAGTTCTCGCTGTTTGTGTTTCAATTTGGCTGGCCAGGCTCTCGGTAAAAAGAGCTCCTGACCATCGATAAGACTCACGAAAAATCCATTCCGCTCACGATCCGCCCTACTTGAACGTAACAGCAGCACCTCGATACGATCTTGTTCGCCATAACGGGTTTTTGGATGGTCATCCGATGAGGTTCTAACTCCTGTTGCAACGCTCTGTAACGCCAAGGTTTGCAGAGTACCTATACACCGTTCGAGCTCCTTTTTATACCTCTGCATTTCATTGGCTTCGTTCTGGTCCTGGTAGGTGGACTCTATCAACCGCCTTATATCATCAGGGAGGATCAACTCGTCAATTCCAACCCAAGCCGCCATGGTACGCAGCAGCACATAGGGACTATATACATATGCCGTGTTGCCGAATGCATCTTCTGGGTGTTTCAGGGCTGCATCATATTCCGGAGTCAACACCCAGACTTCACATGAAGCGCCCGTTGGTCGAGCAGTCGAATCATGCCGCCAAAGCCTGCCTATGCGTTGCAGCAGCATATCTGTAGGGCAAATCTGGGTAACGAGAAAATCCGCATCAATATCAAGCGATTGCTCCAATACCTGTGTACCTACGAGAATCCTACCGGTAAGAGCGCGGAGAGTAGGATCATCCTTGCCAAATCGTGAAACCCAGTGTTCTTCAAGTGTCTGTCTGTCGAAATGAATAAAACGGGAATGGAGCAAACCGCATTCAATGCGCAATTCTTCAGCACGTGCAGCAAGAATACTGTATGTTGTCTGTGCCTCGTCTACCGTATTCTCAATCCAGAGCACCTGCTGACCATCTTCAGCTCGGTAAAGCGCCTCTTCCAATGCCTTATCCCGTTCAAGCACAGGCTTGATATTCACATTTTTAATGCATGAATTTCCAACTGCAAGTTCAAAGATTTGATTGCTGTTCTGCGGGAATGCCGATATGAGGGGATATGCCAAATTTTCAGGTCTATTTCCTCCAAGAAAACTGCCTCTGCGATCCTTGGTCAGAGTTGCGCTTAAAATTATAACCGTACAGTGCATTTCTCTCAGCAACTCGACCAGCTTATCGAGAATCGTACCCGTATAGGCGTCATAAGTATGTATTTCATCGAGGATCACCACTTTTCCGGAAAGGCCAAACGCACGGACAAAACCATGCTTGACATTCATGGCAGCCATAAGAGCCTGGTCAATGGTACCTACGGCGAAGGGGGCAAGAATTCCTCTTTTACCTGCATTAAACCAGCTTTTTCCCGGACTGCCTTCTGCACCGATTTCATGATCCATGAGCCATGCCTTGCTGTGCAGAAGCAATGAATTTCGATTAAGGCTGTCAGGTGCAAGAATCTTATCCAAAAAGATGTTGACCCGTTCATGGATTTTGTTGGATGTGAGCTGTGTAGGAAGAGCAAAATAGATTCCTGTTGCCAATCCTGATGCAACAAGAGAATAAGCAGCGTAAAGTGCTGCTTCGGTTTTCCCGATACCCATCGGAGCTTCCAGTATATAGGTACCTGTCTGTGAAACCTGATCTATCAGGCCTTTCTGTATAGGGCGAGGTTCAAAGCCGAAAATGTTCCTGAAGGTAAGTCCTTTAATAAAGCGAGGCTGGTTGTAGCCTGCCTCATCGACAGCCTTTCCGATAATCGGACGCCATGCTATAGCCGGATCGTCGAAACAACTTCCAGACCCAATCCAATCAGCAACAGTGGTGAGTCCAGCTATCACCAATGCCTGAACTTCGGAAAGTTTTGTTGGAAAGTCCTGCTTCAGCTCTTGCCTAATTTGCTCAAGCAACAAATTTCTCTGCCTTTGCCACGCTTCTCCGCCAAAAACTTCATCTTCTGCACTATAACCGGACACTGGAGGAAGATATCCGTGGTGCTTGCCAAGAATTTCAGGGATATATTTTCCCACCGAAAAAGCCTTTGCCGCCACCATGCTTACTCCTGCATGCCCGCCCCAAAGGATTTCAATTTCAGGCGTAGCACCTGACAGATGACTCAATGAGTTTTTGATGTATCCGTCTGTCCCTCTATAGATTTTCTCCTGGAATGAAGGACTAACCTTACCCATATCATGAGCACCAGCGATAAGAGAGGAACCTTCAGGAAATAATGCTGCCCTCACAAACAAAGGCATTCGGTCAATCAACTCCTTAGCAACGCTTCCGACAATACAGCAGTGATCCAGAACTGTACGCCCGGCGATACGTCTTATATCTTCTGAATTTTCTGAAAAACGTGTCTTAGCCAAACATGAATCGAGAGAGAAATTCCCATGAACTTCTTCATTTTCATCTCTATTCATTTTACGAATTGGTCGCTGTAACATGATTTCATTCAATAAATAGTTCCATACACATCACCCATCTCCCGCACCTCCTGCGATACCATATCCCGCAGTTCTCGTGGTTCAAGCACTTCGGCTTGGGCACCATAACGCATGACCCATCGCTTTATGGCATCGAGAGCGCCAACAGTGAGTTTCAGGGTAACAGAACCATCATCATGCTCAACAAGCAGCTGAGTCGAATGCCAGCGATGCTCCCGTATCCATTGCGATTGATAGGGTGTGAAATGTATGGCGATGTCATAGGCTGTATGACCTGTGGTCTGGTCGAAGGCTTTTTCGAGATACTCTGAAATGCTGAATGAAACGGGAATAGTGAAATGATCGGATGTAATCAACTGATTGTG
>Ga0326726_10005315_pt1 | contig 11678 bp, 7 predicted proteins | sample MHFenrmetagenome_2_FD_207603 | JGI IMG/M metagenome (GOLD analysis project Ga0326726, IMG submission 207603) | Lab enriched peat soil microbial communities from Michigan Hollow, Ithaca, NY, United States - MHF15MN | ecosystem: Environmental > Terrestrial > Soil > Wetlands > Peat | place: USA...
CGGGGTCGTACCCTGCGGGTACGAGCGGTAGCGCGCCGGATCGAACTTCAGCGGCCCGCACGGCGTCGATCCAGGGGCGGCGTCGATCGCGCTCGGAACGACCTCCCTGAGATCGAAGAGCTGGTTGCAACCACCCAGCACCACGAGCGTCACGACCAGGGCCGACCGCACCACCAATCCAGTATACCCATCATCCCTTGAGGAACGCGACTGTCACGCCATCGCCGCCCTCGTTCGGCTCGCCGGCGCGGAAGTTCGAGATGCCGCGGTGGCCGGCGAGGTGGCTGCGGATCGCGGTGCGGAGGGCACCGGTGCCGTGGCCGTGGACGACGAACGCGGTCTCGCGACTGGCGAGCAGGCTCTCGTCGAGGAAGCGGTCCACGGCGGCGACAGCCTCCTCGGCGCGCTGGCCGCGGACGTCGATCGTCGAGTCGATCGTGCGCGCGGTCGCGCGGCCGCCGGCGGGCACGCCGTCGACGAGCACGACGCTCGGTCCCTCGGGCTTGTCGGACTCGGGCGCCTTGTCACGCTCGCGCTCGGCGGCGCGGGCCGCGCGATGCGAGTCCATGAGAACTTCCGCGATCGGCACGGTCGCGCGCATCTGCCCGAGCCGGACCTCGACCTTGCCGTCGGTGGGAGACGACACGACCTCGCAGCGCCCGAGCCGCGGCACGATCACCGGCGCGCCGACGACGAGCGACTCCACGGTGGCGGGCGTGCCCGGCGGCAGCTTGCGCGGCGGCTCGTGCTTCGCGACCGCGCTACCGGGCGCGACGAGCCGGCGCGTGACCGCGCGGACATCCTCGGCGGTCGCCGCCTGCGCCTTCGCGCGGACCTCCTTGCGCACGTCCTCGATCTCGCGCCGCGCGGCGCGCAACGCCGCCAGCGCCTCGCCGTGTGCCGCCTTCGCCTGCTTCTCGAACCGCGCGTTCGCGCGATCGCGTTCCATGCGCATCGCCGCGCGCTCGGCCTCGGCGGCCTCGAGCTCGGCGAGCAGTGCCGCGCGCTCCTCCTCGAGCCGGCGCCGCTGATCGGCGACGTTCGCGAGCAGATCCTCGACCTTGACGCCCTGGGCGCCGATCAGCTCGCGCGCGCGCTCGACGACGCCGGTCGCCAGGCCCATGCGCTTCGCGACCGCGAGCGCGCCGGAGCTGCCGGGCACGCCGAGGTGGAGCTTGAACGTGGGCTCGAGGCGCTCGAGATCGAAGCCGACCGACGCGTTCGCGAAGTGGTGGTTCGTGGAGCCGAGCGTCTTCAGGCGATCGTAGTGCGTGGTGACGAGGCCGGTGACGCCCTTCGCGGCGAGCGCCTCGAGCACGGCCTGTGCGAGCGCCGCGCCTTGATCGGGATCGGTGCCGACCGCGATCTCGTCGATCAGCATCAGCATGCCCAGCGCCGCGGTGCGCAGGAGCTCGCGCAGGTTCACGACGTGGCCGGAGAACGTCGACAGATCCTTCTCGAGGTTCTGCGCGTCGCCGATGTCGGTCACGACGTCGCGAAACCACCCGATCGCGCTGCCGCTCTCGGCGGTGAGGTGCAGCCCGGCGCGCGCCATCAGCGCGGCGAGGCCGACGGTCTTGAGCGCCACGGTCTTGCCGCCGGCGTTCGGGCCCGAGATCAGCAGCGTCTGCCCGGCCGCGACGGTGACGTCGTTCGCGACACAGCGCCGCTCGCCGAGCAGCATCAGCGGGTGGCGGGCGTGGAGCAGCGCGATCCGCGGCGACTCGTCGAGGATCGGCTCGGCGGAGATCGTGTCGTCGGCCATGATCGCCGCGGCGGCGATCACGTCGAGCAGCTCGGCGGCGGCGAGCGAGGCCGTGAAGCCATCGGCCTCCTCGGCGATCCAGCCCGAGAACTTGACGTAGATCCGATGCTCCTCGGCGGTCACCTCGGACTCGGCGAGCTTCAGGCGGTTGTTGAGATCGACGATCTCCTCGGGCTCGATGAACAGCGTCTGGCCGCTCTGCGACGTGCCGTGGACGATGCCGCGCACGAAGCCCTTGCCGTCGGTGCGCACCGGCAGGACGTAGCGATCCTCGCGCTGCGTGTAGTAGCCGTCTTGCAGGTAGGTCGAGAACCGCTCGTCGGTGAGCATCCCGTCCATGCGCTTCTCGAGCTGCGCCTTGATCGACGCCGCCGCGCGTCGCAGCGGCCCGAGCTCGTCGCTCGCGTGATCGACGAGCCGGCCGTCGGTGTCGAACGCCTCGAGGATCGGATGGAACACGTGACCGAGGTCGGCGATCCGCCCGGCGTGCGCGGCGAGCCGGCCCGCCACGTCGGCGTGCTCGCGCAGGTGGGCGCGCAGGCGCGCGAGGGCCTTGCCGGTCGAGGCCACGGCGACGAGCTCCGCCGCTTCGAGCGCCGCCGACTTGCGCACGCGATCGATCGCCGGCGCGATGTCCACGATGCCGCCGAGCGGCAGCCTCAGATCGCGCGACGCCAGCGCCCGCGCTTCCGTGATCTCCGCGACCCGCGCGCGCGCGTCCTCGATGACGTCGAACCAGATGCCGGCGCGCACGAGGGCCTCGCCGCGCCGCGTGGCGCAGCGCTTCGCCCAGTGGTCGACGAGCGTCGGCCAGCCCAGGTCATCGAGGGTGCGTTGCCCGATCACGGGCCACTGTCTAGCATCGTTTGACGCGCCGGTCCTCCGGCTAGCCCGGGATGAGATCGGCGAGCGTCGGGACGACCCGATTGCGGCCGCCGCGCTTGGCAGCGTACAGGTTCTCGTCGGCGCGCTTGATGAGCGCGGCCGAGTCGATGCCCGCCTCGCGGTGCAGCGTGGTCACCCCGAGGCTGATCGTGAACGGGATCTGGATGTCCTCGAACGCCGTCGGTCGCTCCTCGACGAGCTGGCGCAGGTGGTCGGCGAACACGATGCCGCCCGGTAGCGCGGTCGACGGCAACACGCAGGCAAACTCCTCGCCGCCGTAGCGCGCGAACAGGTCCTCGCGGCGGATGCGCGGCCGGATGCGGCCCGCGAGGTCCTTGAGGACCGCGTCGCCGGCGAGGTGGCCGTGGCTGTCGTTGACCTTCTTGAAGTGATCGACGTCGAACATCACGAGCGTGAGCGGGTGACCGTGACGGCTCGCCACCGCGATCTCGCGCTCGAGGAACTCCATGAAGAAGCGCTTGTTGTGGATCCCCGTCATGCCATCCTGGATGGCCATGTTGTGGATCGCCTCGTGGTACGCGCTCTCGATGTTCGACCCGGCGAGGAACTTGTAGATCGCGTCGCCGAAGCGAACCTGATCGGCGTCGGTCAGCTGCTGGGCGCGGATGCGCGTCTCGTTCACGAACGTGCCGTTGGTCGAGTTCAGATCCTCGACCCACCAGTTGCCGTCGTCGTCGGTGAACAGCCGCGCGTGCTGGCGCGACACCGAGCTGCGGCTCACCACGAACCCGGCCTCGCTGTCGCGACCGACGATGTACTGGGTGTTGATGAGCGGGATGCGGCGGCCGATGTCGGGGCCCGGCGGGTGGAGATTGACGAGACAGGCGTCACCCGCCGGCGGCTTCTTCTCCGGCGTCATCGGACGGCTCAGGATGAGCGTCCCACCATCTCGGTAGTCGTCGGTCACTCGGCGAACCGCGTAGGTTCTACCCTTTATATCGCGGTAGCCGAGGCCTGTTCAAACTTCCGACAGGCCAATGATCGTGAGAAGCGGTGCGGACTTACCGTTCCCGCCCTGCAACGACCTCGTAGCTGCGCCCGCCCGCCTTCGCCACGATGCCGATCGCGCCCAGGAACCCGCGCTCGATCACGGTCCTGGCCAGGTCCCGGCGGTCCGCGGCCACGAGCTCGATCAGGTGCGCCTCGGCATCGCGCGCCGCGGTCGAGATCGTGGCGATCACGAGGTGGCCGGCCGCGACCGCATCGACGATCGCGCCGGCGGTGGCCGCGCCATCGACCGCGCCGATGACGATCGTGTCGGCGCCCTCGAGCATCGCGCCCGCGATCCCGGCCTCGATCGAATGGACATCGTCGCCGACCCGGCGCTGACTGATCGCGGGGCTGGCGTGGACGATCTCGATCGCGACCTCGAACGACGCGATCCGTCGCGACCGCTCGCCGAGCGCGTGCACGATCGCCGCGAGCGCCGTGGTCTTGCCCGCGCCCGACGCGCCGGCCACGAGCACGAGCCCCTTGCGGTCGAGCCACGCGGTGACATCGCGCGGCATGCCCAGGCGATCGAGCGGCAGTGGCTCGGCGACGAGCAGCCGCAGCGCCGCGCCCGGGCCGCGGTGATCGCGCACGAGCGTGGCGCGTACGCGGCCCGCGCCGTCGCCGTACGTGAACGTGGCGACGCCGTGCTCGAGCCAGGCGTTGCGCGCGTCGGCGGGCGCGACCGTTCCTAGCTCGCGCGACATCGTCTCGGCGTCGATCGCCGGGCGCTCGCCCATCGACCGCAGCTCGCCGGCCACGCGCATCGTCGGCGAAGCGCCGGCCGACAGGTAGACGTCGGTCGCGCGTGAGGCCCGCGCCGCCTGCGTGAGCTGATCGAGCAGCACGCTGCCGCTCGCCGCGGTCGCCGCGATCGGCTCGGCGGCGTCGTCGTACTGGCCGCGCTCGATCGCGAGCTCGCCGGCATCGCCGGGCGACGGCGCGGTGGCCACGCGCGCCGGGCGGATCGCGGCGGCGGCAACCGGCGCGGCGGCCTCGACGACGGCAGGCTCGATCGCGACCTGCCAGGCGTTCGGCTTCGGCGTCACCGCGAGCGAGTAGGCGACGCCGTTGGACTCGATGTCGAAGCGCGCCGGGCGACTCGCGTCGATCGCGGCGAGCGCCGGCCCTGGCGCGACCTCGCGCACCATCACGACGAGCGCGTCGTGCGGCGTGACCTGGGTGGCGTGCCGATCGCCGGTCGGGAACCGCAGCATCACGGACTGACCGGAGGTCAGCACGGCACCGGCCGCGCCGAATCGCTCGATGGACCTCAGGTAGACGTCGATCTTGGCCATGGGATCACTCGCGGATGTCGGTGACGTGAAGGATCTGGGTCTTGTTGACGAGCACGTGCTCGTCGGAGGTCCACAGCCGCACGAACGCGCCCGCCCGGTTGAGATGATCGACCACGCGCGTGCGATCCGCGGGCGACGAGTCGAGCAGCATCCCGACGAGCTTCGCCCCGGTCACGAGCGCGATCTCGACCCGGTGCTGGCGATCGTAGAGCGTGATGACCTCCGACGGGCTGTCGTCGAAGGTGAGCGCCTCGTCGTCGTGGCGGTTGACCGCCAGCCACGCGATGGCGTGCTTCGCGAGCAACCGGACGCCGCTGTCGTCGCGCACGGGCAGGAACGCGGCCGCGTCGTCGAGTAGCGCCGCGACATCGTCGAGCAGCTGGCTGCGGCCGCTGCGCGACACGTCGGCCATGAACACGTCGGCGTCCATCGGCTCGCGGCCGACGAGCGCCAGCCGCACCGGTACCGCGACGGTCGGCAGCTTGAGCTCGGTCGAGCGTTCCACTGCCGCCATGCTAGCCTCTCCGGCATGTCTCGCGCCACCAAGGTGCTTGCCGTGACTACCCTGATGGCGGTCGCGTCGACGGTGTGGCTCTACCTCGACAACCGCTCGCTGCGATCGGAGCTCGCCACGGTGGTTGACAAGCCGAAGCCGGTGGTCGCCGAGGCCCCGAAGGTCGGCACGAGCGATCCGTGGAGCGAGGCGTCGCGGCTCACGAAGGCTCCGACCCGCGCCACCTCGGGCGCCCCGGCGCCCGCACTACCCGAGGAGAAAGAGGAGTCGCGGCTCGATCGTCGCGTGCGGCGCCAGCAGGAATTCGCGGCGATGTTCGGTCGCGGCCCCGGCGAGACCGAGGACGAGTATCGCGCGCGAATGGTGCCGCTCATCAAGACCGGGCTCGCGATCCCGCGCTCGCGCGTCGAGGAGATGCGCAAGCAAGCCGAGGAGAAGGCGCACGTCACGCCCGAGCAGTCGAAGAAGCTCGATCACGCGTTCGACAAGGTCTACGACAACGTCCTCGACTACACGAACAAGGCCATCGCCGACGGCGTGCTGTCGCCGTACGACCGCAACGTCTCTGGCTGGCTCCAGTACGCCGGCGGCCTCGGCACCATGCTCGACGAGGCGAACGGCCAGATCGGCCAGATCCTCGGTCCCGATCAGCTGAAGTCACTCTCCGATTCGGGCTTCGAGTGGGGCGAGTACCTCGGGCTCGAGGCGCCGTGGGAGCAGCTGCACCCACCGCCGCCGCCGAAGCACTGACGGGGAACGGTGTCTCTCCCTCACGGACAGGGCAGCTGGACGCCGCGCGGCTGCAGCCAGTCGACCACGCCGTCGCCGAGCTCGCCCCAGATGTCGCCGCCCCAGCACTGCAGGCCGGTCATGGTGAGCGCGCAACTGTGGTGGTTGCTGACGGCGACGCTGGTCGCGCCGGCCGAGATGATCTGGGTGGGCACGGTGACGTTGCTCGAGATCTGGCCGTTACCGATCTGGCCCTCGTAGTTCGCGCCCCAGCACCACACGCTGCCGTCTTGCTTCAGCGCGCACGCGTGCGAGTTGGCGACGGCGACGTGCGAGACGCTGTCGGTCACCATCTGCGGCGCGTTCTTGCTCGCGGTCGAGTTGATGCCGAGCTGGCCATCGCCGTTGTAGCCCCAGCACCACAGCGTGTGGTCGGTCTTGACGGCGCATGTGGTGCTGCCCTTCGCCGCGATCTCGGCGACGCCGCTGCCCATGCCGGAGACACCGATCGGCACGTACGACGCGGTGTTGTTCGCGGTGCCGAGCTGACCGGAACCGTTCGAGCCCCAGCACAGCGCGGCCCCCGCGCTCGTCAACGCGCAGCTGTGATCGTCGCCGGCGGCGACCGCGACCGCATCGGGCAGCATCGACACGGCGGTCGGCGAGCTCCGGGTGATATCGGTGACGCCGGTGCCGAGCTGGCCGCTGTAGCCGAGGCCCCAGCACATCGCGCCGGCGGCACCGAGCGCGACGCACGTGTGGGCGTCACCTGCCGCGATGTCGAGCGCGGGTGGGACGTTGACCGCGAGCGCGCTCGATGAGCTGGCGGTCGAGCCGACGCCGAGCCGCCCGTAGCCGCCGTAGCCCCAGCACCAGACGAAGCCGGTGGCGCTCATCGCGCACGCGTGATCCGAGCCCTGCGCGAGCTTCTTGATGTTCGCCACGCCGTCGAGCGTCGCGGCCGTGCCGCGATCGATCGTCGTGCCGTCGCCGAGCTGGCCGTTGTCGTCGAGCCCCCAGCAGCTCGCCGTCCCGTCGGCGAGGATCGCGCACGTCGACGCGCCGCCGGCGCTGACTGCCGCGATGGTCGCGAGCTCCGGCACCACCGGCACCGGCTTCGGCTGCGTGGTGCGCTTGCCGTCGCCGAGCTGGCCGCGACCGTTGTAGCCGACGCACTCGATCGCGCCGGTCGTGAGCCGCACGCAGGTGTGGTCGTCACCGCCGGCGACGCGGTCGACATCGATGAGTGGCGTGCGCTCGGGGCTGAAGCGATCGCTCGCGCCCGAGTTGAATAGCTCGCCGTCGTCGTTCACGCCCCAGCACCACACGTGTTTCTGATCGTCGAGTGCGCACGTATGGCCGCGCCCGGCCCACAGCGCGAGCGCCTTCGTAGGCAGGAGGTTGCGCACCGGCTCGAGCGCGTTGTTGACCGTGCCGTCGCCGAGCTCGCCGTACTGGTTGTCGCCCCAGCAGTAGACCGCGCCGTCCTTCGTGAACGCGCACACGTGGCGGTCACCCGCGGCGACACCCGCCGCGTTCGTCACGAGGTGCACCGGCATCGGCGTCGCGCGCTTCGTCATCGTGCCGTCGCCGAGCTCGCCGTTGTCGTTGCCGCCCCAGCACTGCACGCTGCCATCCGAGAGCACCGCGCAGTTGGTGTCGTCGTTCGAGGCCAGCGCCACCACGCCCGAGAGTCCTGGGATGGCCACCGGTGTGTTGTGATCCTGGTTCGAGGCGTCGCCGAGCTGACCCGCCGCGCCGGCACCCCAGCACTGCACGCCGCCATTCGCGATCGCGCACGTGTGCATGTCGCCGGCCGTCAACGCGGTCGCGTTCGTGAGGTTCTTGACGGTCGTCGGCGCCTTGCTGTCGGCCCCGGTGCCATCGCCGAGCTGGCCGTGCGAGTTATCGCCCCAGCACGCGACCTCGCCGCCGGCCTGGAGCGCGCACGTGTGGGCATCGCCCGCGATGACCGCGGTCGCGCCCGCGAGCCCCATCACCTGCACGGGCACCAGGCTGTCGGTCGCATCGTTGTTACCGAGCTGACCGCTGTCGTTCGCACCCCAGCACCACACCTGACCGTCGGTGCGCACGGCGCACGTATGCGACTGCCCGGCCGTGACGTCGAGCGCGCAGGTCGTGCCCTGCGCCTCGTCGGGCAAGCAGAAGCCACCCACGCACGTGTAGTTGCTCGGACACTCGCCGGCGGGGCCGCACTGATACAGCGTCCCCGTGTAGTCGACGTCGAGCGAGCACGCGCCCGCGACCAGCGCGATCAGGCCGCACGCTACTCGCACGGGATGTTGACTCCTCGGATCGTCAGCCAGTCGACGACGCCGTCGCCGAGCTGGCCCCAGATGTCCTGGCCCCAGCACTGGAGCCCGCCGTTGACGAGCGCGCACGTGTGCGTGTTGCTCGCCGCGACCTGCGAGACCGTGCCGGTGATCATCACCTTCACGGGTGCGTTGCGTTGCGAGTACGAGTTGTCGCCGATCTCGCCGCCGCCGTTCTCGCCCCAGCACCACACCTCGCCGTTCGTCTTGAGCACGCACGCGTGGCCGTAGCCGTTCGAGATGTGCGCCACGCCGTTGGTCACCATCTGCGGCGTCGAGTGACTCGACGTCGTGTTGATGCCGAGCTCGCCGTCGCCGTTGTAGCCCCAGCACAAGACGCTCTGATCGCCCTGGAGCGCGCACGTGTACAGGCCCTGCGCCTCGATCTCGGTCGCGTTCGCCACCGTCATCGTCACGACAGGAACGTGCGAGTCGGTCGTCAGGCCGTTGCCGAGCTCGCCGTAGGCATTGCCGCCCCAGCACGTCACGGTCTGATCGGCCTTGATCGCGCAGCTCTGCTCGTAGCCGCACGCGACCGCGGTCGCCGCGGTGACGCCCATCACCGGCGTCGCGACGTGCCGCTCGGTACTCGTGCTGTCACCGAGCTCGCCATCGCCGTTGTAGCCCCAGCACATCACCGGCCCGCTCGTCAGCACCGCACATGCGTGTAGCCGGCCGGCGCTGATCTGGCGCACCGGTCCGGGCAGCCCCTGCACGCGGGTGGGCACCGCCGAGTGATGCGTGTTGCCGTTGGCAAGCGCGCCGTAGTCGTTCTGGCCCCAGCACCACACGGTACCGTCTCCGAGCAGCGCGCACGTGAACGCGTATCCACCGTCGAGCTGGGTGACGTTGGAGAGCCCCGGCACCGGCGCCGGCGTGCCGCGATCGACGTACGTGCCGTCGCCGAGCTGACCGTCGCCGTTCGCGCCCCAGCAGCTGACGGTGCCGTCCATCATGATCGCGCACGAGTGCCCACCGCTGCTGTTCATCACCGACTTCACGTTCGCGAGCATCGGCACCACCTGCGGTTGCGGTTGGCTCGTGCGCTTGCCGTCGCCGAGCTGGCCGCGCCCGTTGTAGCCGGCACACTGGATCGCGCCGGTCTCGAGCCGCACGCACGTGAACGCGCCACCGCCGGCGACCGCGGCGACCGGCGGCACGCTCGCGTGCACCGGGCCCGGCCGGTAGTCATCGCCACCGTCGAAGAACCGCCCGTCACCGCCGTTGCCCCAGCACCACAGCTCGCCATCGAACGTCAGCCCGCACGTGTGCGCGCGGCCACCGATCATGCTGACGAGCGTCACCGGCACCTCGCTGAACACCGGCACCGTCGAGTCCGTGAAGCTTCCGGTGCCGAGCTCGCCCTCGGTGTTGTTGCCCCAGCACACCACGCCGTACGTGGTCGCCGCACAGCCGCTCGCCCACGTCATCGCGACGTGCAGGGCGCCGTCGAGCCCGGGGATCGGCTTCGCCATCCCGCGCTGCGTCGTGGTGCCATCGCCGAGCTCGCCGGACGAGTTCTCGCCCCAGCACCACACCGTGCCGTCGGTGCGCACCGCGCATGCGGACTCGTCGGCGAGCGCGAATTCGACGACGCCGCTCAGTCCGACGACCTGCGTCGGCATCGGCCGGTCGGTCTTGGTGGTGTCGCCGATCTCGCCCTGGTTGTTGTAGCCCCAGCACGACACCGAGTCGCCGACCTGCGCGCAGTTGCTCGCGAAGCCCGCGTAGAGACTGGTCACACCCGACAGGCTCAGCACGTGGACCGGCGTCTTGCTGTCGGTCGTGGTGTTGTCGCCGAGCTGGCCGTCGCCGTTCTTGCCCCAGCACCACACGCCGCCGTCCTTGTCGAGCGCGCACGTGTGCTGCGCGCCGCCGACCACGGACTTGATGTTCGTGAGGAAGGCCCCGCCCTGCGCGCCACCGACGACCTGGATCGGCGCGAGCTGATCGGTGGTGTCGCCGTTGCCGATCTGGCCGTAGTCGTTGCGGCCCCAGCAGAACACCGCACCGTCGGTGCGCACCGCGCACGAGTGCTCGAGCCCCGCGCCGACCGCGGCGGTGCACGTGGTGCCCGTCGGTTGATCGGGCACGCACTGATCCTGGATGCACGCGAACCCCGTCGGGCACGCGCCACCGGAACAGGGCTCGAGCGTGGTCTTCACCTCGAGCGAGCAACCCGCGACCAGCGCCGCGACGAGGATCGCGCGCACTAGAAGCGACCTCCAACGACAACGAGCCCGCCACCGGGCGTTGGCGCGGCGGTCACGCGCGTCTCGGCCTCGCGGGGCTCGGTGAGGTAGAGGATCGCGGCACCGATCGCGAACGCACCCGCGGCGCCCATGCCGATGTTGAAGAACAGCACTTCGCGCCGCGTCGTCGACTCGAGATCCGAGGCCTCGGGAAACTGGTGCGTCTGGCTGTGCGCGTTGAGATCCTGGAGCGTCGACGAATCGGAGCGCGCCGCGAATCCGAAGTAGCTCCCGACGCCGAGGAACGCGACGGAGGCGCCGCCCCAGGCCCACCATTTGAGGTACCAGGGCCGCGGCTCGCCGGGCGGTGCCTCGTCGTGCTTCGGTTTCGTGACGACGACCTTGCCGGTCTGGCGCTGCGCCTCGGCGCCCGTGATCACGATCGGCACGTCCGTGCTGCCGAGCTCGACAACGCGATTGCCATGGGCATCGAGTGCCTGAACGCGCAGATCGATGCGCTTGCCGCGTGGCAGCTCGAGCGTGATGCGATCCTTGCCGGCGCCCTCGACCGTGACCTCGGCCGCACCATCGGCGACGACGAACGCCCGCGCGCGCGAGAGCATCTTGGCCGGATCGCTGACGATCACGACCGTCACGGTCGGCGGATCGGTCGTGGTCTCGGTCTTCACCTTGAGCGGCGCGCGCTTCTTGAGGCTCGCCGCGGCGGCCTCGTACGGGCGCGTGATCTTTGGCGACGTGCCGGCCGGCAGCGAGCCCTTGGGATCGAGCGCGAGCCACTTCGAGAACGCCGCGGTCGCCGCGTCGGCGTCATCGAGCGCGCCCTCGACGATGCCCGACAGCTTGTAGATCTCGGCGAGGTCGGTCGGGCCCGCGGTCCCGGCGTTGAGCGCCGCGACCAGCGCGCTACGCGCCGCTAGATAGTCGGACGCC
>Ga0326726_10005316_pt1 | contig 11676 bp, 9 predicted proteins | sample MHFenrmetagenome_2_FD_207603 | JGI IMG/M metagenome (GOLD analysis project Ga0326726, IMG submission 207603) | Lab enriched peat soil microbial communities from Michigan Hollow, Ithaca, NY, United States - MHF15MN | ecosystem: Environmental > Terrestrial > Soil > Wetlands > Peat | place: USA...
GTGCAAAGACCTCCGCCTCGGCGCTCGCGCACGCGATCAGCGGGGTGGATCCTGTTCTCGCGGGGGCCCTCTCGAGACGGACGGGCGGCGACGTCGCAGCCCTATGGCCCATCCTCGCCGAAATCGCAAAGAGGCTCACCGCGCATAGCTGGGCCTGGCACATCTACGAATTCCCGGAAGAGGGAGAGGCGGGGAGAGCCGCGCTCTATCCAATAGAGCTCCCGATCGATGCGCACGCGGAGACGATGAAAGATTACATCGAGGCCGTCGGCGCGCGGGCCGACTCGGCGGTCATCCCATCGTACCTCGCGCACCTGCGCCGGAAGGCCGCCGTGCAGCTCGGGAAGGAGTTGAAACGCCTCGAGCGACTCAAAGACAATCTCGCGGAAGACCTCGCGGACGCCGCTCGCTCCGGGGAGTACCGCCACTACGGCGACCTGCTCGTCACCTACCGCCATCTTCTGAAGAACGGAATGAAGGAGATCGTCGTCCGCGACTTCTCGGGAGAGCGCGAGGTGACGATCCCGCTCGACCCCGCCATATCGATCGAACGCAACATCCGCCGTTATTTCACGAAGGCGAAGAAGGGGGAGAAGGGGGGCCTCGTCATCAGGACTCGCAAGCGCGAGGCCGACCGCCAGATGGCGCGCGACGAGAAGGACCTCGAGCGCATCGCGGCGATCGAGGGCACGGCGGAGCTCATCGCGCTCATTCCGCAGGAGAAAAGCGCCCGGGCGGCCGAACGCGACGCCGGCCCCGCGCGGCGCTTCCGCCGATTCGTCATCGATGAAACCCATACCGTGTACGTGGGACGAAGCGACGCCGAGAACGACATTCTCACGCACGAGTTCGCCTCGGCCGCCGATCTCTGGTTTCACGCGCAGGACACGCCCGGCTCGCACGTCATTCTCAAGGGCTATCACCGCTCGACCCCTCGCGCCGTCATCGAGCGGGCCGCGGAGATCGCGGCGTACTACAGCAAGGCCCGAAACTCCTCCACCGTCCCCGTGATCTACACGGAGAAGCGCTACGTCCGCAGGCCGCGGAAGTCGAAGGCGGGCACGGCGCTCTGCACACGCGGGAAGACGATCTTCGTCCGGCCCGCTCTTCCCGAAGAACCATAGAGGCGCAGGCCCCGGCGGCGCCGCGCGAAGGGCTCTTGGACAGACCGCGCGCGGAAGCGTGCAATCGAGAATTTGACCTGCAATTAGCTTGGAGTCGCCGTGGCGAGAGCGGCTTGGTGGATCGATGGATGTTATGTGCGGTCAGCTACTTTTCAGCGTAGCCCGTTTCCGTATTGAGTATGAAGGTGTCGCCGTTGGGCGAGCCGTCGATATTGAGCTCCTGCAGAGCGAAGCCGCCCCACTCGACGAAAACCGACTCATACGGCTTTACCTCGGATATCTGCTTAATGTTGAGCCTGATGTGAACGCGGTCAATCTTCTCGAATCTCACTTCGAGATAGTTGTCGCTCACGAACGTGTAGATGCAGGTGTCGTACTTGACCGTTGCGCGTCCGGGGCTGATAGTTTTGTCGAGCGGCTTCGCATACTCACCCTGCGCCCAGACGGTCGAAGCGCCGAGGATGAGCACAATTGCCGCAAGCGCGAAGATCGCTCTGCTGCCCTTCATGCGTAACCTCCTCTCCTCCCTCGCGGGAGCAAAGATCAACAAACCCTCAGGGTTTCTGCTCGTCGCTCTCTTGGGCAGCTATTCCAATACCCCATCGGTTTAAGCGATTGAATATTAGCACTTTTGGAAGTTTTATTCCAGAGATATTTCGCTCGGCCGCCAAAAAGGGGAAAATACTATTCCGCTTTGCGCCGCAAGAAGTTACGGACTTCACGGATGAATTCGGCGGCAAAATCTCCCTTGAGTCGCCTCTCGACCTTCCCCTTTTTGAATAGAATGGCGCCTTGCCTCGATCCGGCGAGACCGATATCGGCTTCCTTCGCCTCACCGGGGCCGTTCACCTCGCAGCCCATGACTGCGATCGTGCCCCCAACGTGAAACCCCATGATCTCACGCTCGAGACGAGCGGCGATACGGGCGACGTCGATCCAGCTCCTCCCGCAGGTCGGGCACGAGACGATCCGCGGAATGTCCCGTCGCAGCCCGAGCGCCGAGAGAACCGCGGCGGCGACGGTGATCTCGCGCACCGGATCCCCCGAGAGCGAAACGCGCACCGTGTCGCCGATTCCCTCGGAGAGAAGGAGCGTGAGCGCGACGGCCGATTTCGCGCCGCCGCTCAGCGCGGGGCCCGCCTCCGTCACGCCGACGTGGAGCGGGTAATCGTTGCGCGCGGCCCACGCGCGGTTCGCCTCGACGGTCACCATCGCGTCGGGCGCCTTGAGGCTGAATACGAGATCACGAAAGCCCATGCCCTCGAGAAGCTCGAGGCTTCGCCCGGCGCTCTCGCAGAGCGCCCGGGCCGGATCTCTCCGAGCGAGCATGCGCAGGTCGCGCTCGATGCTCCCGGAGTTTACGCCGACGCGGATCGGGATTCGGGCTTCCGCCGCGGCCTCGACGACGCGCCGGACCTTTTCGGAGCCCCCGATATTTCCGGGATTGATGCGGAGCCCCGCCGCTCCCGCTCTCGCGGAGTCGACCGCGAGGCGATAGTCGAAATGGACGTCCGCGATGACGGGGATCGGGCTCCGTGCGCATATCGCGGGCAGCGCCGCAACGTCTTCGCGATCCTTCACCGCGACGCGGACGAGCTCGCATCCGGCTCGGGCGAGGGCGCGGATCTCGCGCATGACGCGCGGCACGTCCGCGGTGCAGACCGTCGTCATCGACTGGATCGTGATCGCCGAATTGCCGCCGACGCTTACGCCCCGGTACGTCACCCGTCGCGTCCTTCTTCGTTTTGCAATCTTGTTCATGGGTTCATCCGAGCTTCGCTCCCGCCTTTCTCGCGTCCCCTTCTCTCCGCGTGTAGCCCTCGCGGTCGAGGTGCTCGAGAATGGGAACCGCGAACTTGCGCGAAAAATTGAACATCTCCTTGAAATCGCCGACCGTGACGATGCCGCCGGCGAGGAGACGCACCTTCACCTTTTCGATGAGCTCGCGGTAGCGCGCCGCACTCATGAATGCGTCCGGCGAGATGCGCACGATCGAACCGCGGTCCGCAAGTATGTGGAGATACGAGACGAGGCGCTTCTCGTCGCGGACGACCGGGAGGAGATCCGCCTTTGCGGCGAATCCGTACCCCGCCTCGGCCACGCGCGCCTCGAGCGCGGCGAGGGCTTTTGCGTCCTCCGCGGAAAGCTCCCGTTCGCCGCTCCCCGCACGGACACGGCCCCCCTTGAAGAAGAGCTTCCCCTCCTTCGCCCCCTTGTCAATGAGACGATCGAAGAGCGGTCCTTCGCCGAGCCCCGAACGTTCCTTGAGCTCCCCCCGATCGGCGCCCCAGAGGAGCTTGTTCTCCGCCGACACGGTCTCGAGAAGCGTGACGAGCGCGCGCTCCGCCTCTCGCACGACGTCGGCCGTGAAGAGACGCTCCTCGATCTCGACGAGACGCCCTTTCTTCGCGAGAGACGAGCGCGCCGAATCTGTCTCGCGCCTCGAAAGACCATAGCGCACGAGGCCCGCGAGCGGGAATCCCCGAACGCCGCCCCCCCCGGCGCACGCGACGACCACGTCCTCCGCGCTCCCCGCGTCAAGCGCCCTGAGACGGCTCAACGCCGAGCGCGCCGTGTGCGCCGTAAGCTTCACGGGGTTCGGATCGAGCACCCGCCCTCCACCCACCACGTGCTGCGGCGAGTAGGTGCGCAGTATGAAGCGGTCCCCGCGCCGCGCGACGGCGGGGCTCTCGAGCCTGAGCTGGACGTAGCCGCCCGAGCTCGGAGAGATCGCCTCTCCCTCGAGAATCACCGCACGGGCGAGGATCTCGGAGGCGGCGTGATGAAAGCGAAGCCGCTGTCTACTCTTGATCGCGCCCCCCGCGAGCCTGCTCACCTCCACGAACGCGTTGATCATGTTCGACGCCTCGAGCACGCCCGGGGTGAGGAGCTGCATCCCGGAGTCCACCTCGCTCACGCGGACGCCGTGCAGGGCGAGCGCCGTGCGCATCCCGGCCCCGGCCGCCTCGAGCGAGTGCTCGAAGCTCTGCACCTCGCGCACGCGCACGCTCCGCCCGCCGGGCTCGAGAATGAGCTCGTCGCCTTTGCGCACCTCGCCGCTCCACGCTGTTCCGGTGACGATCGTGCCGATCCCGCTCTTCGTCCACACCCGGTCGATGGGCATGCGAAAGAAATCGGAGGACTCGTGTTCGCTGAGGGCGAGGGCCTGCGCCTTGAGGGTCCCCTTGAGCTCGGCGAGCCCCTCTCCCGTCACCGCGGACGTCCTGATGACCGGGGCATTCTCAAAGACGCTTCCCTTGACGAGGTCCCGTATCTCCGCCTCGACGAGACCGATGAGCTCCCTATCCGCGAGGTCGACCTTCGTGATCGCGATCACGGCGCCCTTCACCCCGAGGAGGCGGAGCACCTCGAAGTGCTCTTCCGTCTGCGGCATGACCCCTTCGTCCGCGGCGACGACGAGGAGCGCGAGATCGACGCCGACCGCCCCGGACACCATCGTCTTGACGAAGCGCTCGTGGCCCGGAACGTCCACGATTCCCGCGACGACGCCGTCGCCGAGATCGAGGGGCGCAAAGCCGAGCACGATCGAGATGCCGCGCTCCTTCTCCTCCTTGAGGCGGTCCGTGTCGCGCCCCGTGAGCGCCTTGACGATCTCCGTTTTTCCGTGATCGACGTGCCCCGATGTGCCTATGATGAGGTTGCGCACGTGGCCTCTTCCCCCGCGCGGCGGCGGCTCTCCCCTCCGCCGCGCCGGCCGGTCATTCCCTGACCCTCCGTATCGCCGCGCCTATCGAGCTCAGCTTTTCCTCGATCCGCTCGTATCCTCGATCGATGTGGTAGACGCGGAGGATCGTGGTCTCCCCCTCCGCGGCGAGCCCCGCGAGGATGAGGGCCGAGCTCGCGCGGATGTCGGTCGCCATCACGGGCGCCCCCTCGAGCCTGTCGACCCCGGTGATGACCGCGACGTTTCCGTCGCGCGCGATCTTCGCGCCGAAGCGGCAGAGCTCCGGCACGTGGGTGAATCGGTCGGGATAGACGCGGTCGACGATGGTGCTCGTACCGCGCGCGATCGAGAGCGCCGCCATGATCTGGGCCTGCATATCGGTCGGAAACGAGGGATAGAATCCGGTCTCGACGTTCGCGGGCTCGAGCCGCTCCGGGCCCGAGACGATCAGAGAGCCGTCCGCGACGGTGATCCGGGCGCCGCATTCCTCGAGCTTCCCGACCACCGCGCCAAGATGCGCCGGTTCGCAGTTCGCGATCTCGATGCGGCCTCCCGTTATCGCGGCCGCCGCCGCGAAGGTGCCCGCCTCGATCCGGTCGGGGATCACGTGGTGCGTGTACGGGGCGATGGAGGCGACCCCGTCGATCGTTATGCGCGAGGTCCCTTCCCCCTCGATCCTGGCGCCGCCCGACCTGAGGGCCCGCGCGAGCTCGGTGATCTCGGGTTCGCGCGCGGCGTTCTCGATCACGGTCCTTCCCTCCGCGAGCACCGCCGCCATGATGATGTTGACGGTCGCCCCGACCGACGGAATCGTGAGCGTGACCTCGGCGCCCTTGAGCTTCCCGGCCTCGGCGTTGATGTAGCCGTGCTCGATCGTGATCTCGGCGCCCAGCGCGCTCAGGCCCTTCAGGTGCAGATCGACGGGGCGCGGCCCCCACGCGCATCCGCCCGGCATCGATACCCGCGCCTTCCCGAAGCGCGCGACGAGCGGCCCAAAGGCGTATATCGAGGCGCGCATCGTGCGCACGAGATCGTACGGGGCCTCGAATGACGTGATGCGCGAGGCGTCGATCTCGAGCCTCCCGCCTTCGAGGGACGAGCTCGCCCCGAAGCCGGCCAGGAGCTGCATCATCGTGCGCGTGTCCCTGAGATCGGGGACGTTCTCGAGCGTGCACGTTCCCCCGGTGAGCATCGAGGCCGCCATGAGGGGCAGCACGGCGTTTTTCGCGCCGCTCACGGCGACCCGCCCATCGAGCCTGCACGGTCCCTTGATACGGAAGCTATCCATCTTCTCCGCCCCCCGCGTCCGGCGCAAAGGCCGCCACCATTCGTTCGAATCCGTTGTAGTCCTTTCGCACCCCTGCGCGCTCGAGCCCCGCCCCCTCGCAGATCCGCCGCACCGCCTCCCCCTGACCGTGACCGATCTCGAACGCGGCGAGCCCGAGCGGACGGACGAGGCGCGCCGCTTCGCGGGCCAGCACCGGGTAGAAATCGATTCCCTCGGGCCCGCCGTCGAGCGCGCGACGCTCCTCGTAGCGCGAGACCTCGGCCTCGAGCTCCGCGATCGCGGCGGTCGGAACGTAGGGGGGATTTGCGACGAAGATGTCGAACGACCGCTCCCCGTCGATCGCGTGGAGGCCGTCCGCGACGAAGAGTTCCATGCGCTCGGCAACGCCGAGCGACTCGAAATTCTCCCGCGCGAGCGTGACCGCGTCCGCGGACACGTCGATCGCGAGTCCCCGCCAGAGCGGGTGCCGACGACAGAGGCTCCCCGAGATGACGCCGGAGCCGACACCAAACTCGACGAACGCGGCTTCGCTCACGTCTCCCGCGAGCTCTTCGATCCATTCCACGAGGAGCTCGGTCTCAGGCCGCGGAATGAAGACCCCCTTGCGGACCTTGAACGGGAGCGACAGAAACTCGATCTCGCCGAGAATATATTGGAGCGGGTAATGTGTCGCGCGCACCTTGAGATCCTCGCGGTACGGCTCGAGGACGCCCTCGGCGAGCTCCTGGTCGAAGCGAAGGTAGAGATCGAGGCGGGAGCATCCGAGACGCTTCGCGAGCATATGCTCGGCGCTCAGCCGCGCCGATTCGACGCCGTGCCGCGAGAGGTAACCCTCAGCGAGCCGCAGCGTCTCGAGAACCTTCATGCTTTTCACGGGCATCTCTCGCGCCGCTCGCGCCATATCAGGCGCCTCCCGCGCGGCTTCCGGCCTCCATCTCCCGCTTGAGGAGCTCCTCGCGATTGGCGAGCGCGAGCTTCTCGACGATCTCGCCCAGATCCCCGTCGAGGACGCCTTTCAGATTGTACACGGTCAATCCGATCCGGTGATCGGTGACCCTCCCCTGGGGGAAGTTGTACGTGCGGATCTTGTCGCTCCGGTCCCCGGAGCCGATCATGCCGCGCCGCGCCTCGGCGATCTTCTCCGCCTGCTCGCTTCGCGCCTTCTCGAGGAGACGGGCCATGAGCACCTTGAGCGCCTTCGCGCGGTTCTTGTGCTGGGATTTCTCGTCCTGGCACTGGACGACCATGCCGGTCGGGATGTGGGTGATCCGCACCGCCGAATCGGTCGTATTGACCGATTGCCCCCCGGGACCCCGCGAACGGAACACGTCGACTCGCAGATCCTTGGGATCGATCTGAATGTCGACCTCCTCCGCCTCGGGGAGCACGGCCACGGAGACGGCCGATGTGTGAATGCGGCCCCCCGCTTCCGTCACGGGCACCCGCTGCACGCGGTGCACGCCGCTCTCGAACTTGAGCTTTCCGAATGCGTTCTCCCCCGTCACGAGGAAGATGATTTCCTTGTAGCCGCCGATCTCCGTCGGGCTGCTCGAGAGACTCTCGATCTTCCAGTTCTGCCGCTCCGCGTAGAGCCGGTACATACGGGCGAGATCAGCGGCGAAGAGCGCCGCTTCGTCCCCTCCCGTTCCGGCCCGAATCTCGAAGACCGTGTTGCGGGAGTCGTCCGGGTCGCGGGGCAGGAGGTACACTTTTATGCTCTCCTCCTCCGCGTGCATCTGTCTCTCGAGCTCGCCCATCTCGGAGCGCGCGATCTCGACGAGCTCGCGATCGCTCCCCTCGTCGACGGCCGCGCGGTCCTCCGTGTAGCGCTTCTCGAGGTCGAGGTACCGGCGTATCGCGAGCACCGCCTTCTCGAGCTCGCTCCGCTCGCGCGCGAGCTTGCGGTACAGATCGCGGTTTCTGATGTTTTCGCTCTTCGAGAGCTCCTCGCCGAGCTGATCGAAACGCTTCAGAACATTTTCATACCGGGTCCTCGACTCCATCGATCCTCCGTTCGCCCACCCCGCGGAAACGGCGGCGCGACGGGACGCGCGCGTATCCGGAGGCACGACGGTACTGTAATGAATGTGTCCCTAGGATTCCACTGTTTTGTCGGCGATGCAGGCGTTGAGCGCGGCGATGGCGACCTCGAGCTGGTCGAGCGACGGCTCCTTCGTCGTGAGCTTCTGGAGGAAGAGACCGGGGACCACGAGGAACGCCATGAACGGCCGAATGCGGGGATCCGCGGACAGCTTCAGGAGCTCATACGAAACACCGCCGATGACGGGAATGAAAGCGAAGCGGATCAACTTGCCTTCGATGCCGTGCGGCCGACCGAGGATCATGAAAACGATGATGCTCACGACGACGACGAGGAGGAGAAAGCTCGTCGAGCACCGCGCGTGGAGCGTCGAATAGGCTCGGACGTTCTCGGGGGTCGCCGTCCCCTCCTCCTCGAACGCGGCGATCGTCTTGTGCTCGGCGCCGTGGTACTCGAATATCCTCCGCATCTCCTTCCAGCGCGTGATGAGCACGATGTACAGGATGAGAAAGACGAGACGGATGAGGCCGTCGACGAGGTTGAAGAGGACTCCCTGGCTGAGCCCGGTAGCTTCCGTGATGAGGAGCGGGAGGTAGAAGAAGAGCCCAAAGCCGAGCGCGAAGGCCGCGATGATCGTGATGGCGATGTGGAAGGACGATATCCCGGCGCCGCCCTTCTTCTTCGTACGGGAATCCGCGGTCGAAACGGCCTCCGTCTCTCCCGTTCCGGCGCCGGCGGCCCCTCCCGTCGATTCCGCGGGCGCCGTCGCCTTGTCGGCGGAAAAGGAGAGAGCCCTGATCGCGATAACGAACGTCTCGACGAACGCGATGGCTCCACGGATGATCGGGATGTTGAGGATGCGGAAGCGCCTCGTAAGGCTCGTGAAGGGTTCTTTCTCGACGACGATCTCGCCCCCCGGGGTCCGCACGGCGGTCGCGATGCACACCGGGGAACGCATCATCACGCCCTCGATGACGGCCTGCCCCCCCACCTGAAGGCGTCTTCTCGCTTCCTTTTCGGACATGAACCCCTCAATGAGCGACGGCTGAGGGTCGTAAGGCGAGTGTTACTTCCCCGTGTCCTTTTCGTTCTTCTTCTTGCGATAGTCGCCGTATTTCCGCTGGAAACGCTCGACGCGACCTGCGGTGTCGATGAGCTTCTGCTTGCCCGTGAAGAACGGATGGCAGCGCGAACAGATTTCCACGTGAATGTCTTGCGCCGTGGACGAGGTTTCGATCACGCTCCCGCAGATGCAGGTGATCTTGGTTTTCTTGTATTCCGGGTGAATTCCCTTTTTCATAACCGACTCCCTGTTTGTCCTTGTCTTTCTCGCGCGCGGAAGACCGCCGCATCGTTACAGTATATCACAGAAAGCCTGCTAAATGTAATAGCGGACGGTCGAAACTGCAAACGGAATTTTGCGGATATCTTCGGGAGGCTCCGCGCGCGCGCGGGGCCCCGGGAGCGCCTACGCGTTCATCGACTGGAGGAACTTCGCGTTTGATTTTGTCTTCGACATTTTCTCGAGAAGAAACTCCATCGCCTCGACGACGTTCTTGTCACTCAAGAACTTACGCAGGATGTAGACCTTGCTGAGAACCTTCTCCGGCAGGAGGAGCTCCTCTTTTCTCGTTCCCGAGCGGAATATGTCGATCGCCGGGAAGACGCGCTTGTCGGCGAGGCGCCGGTCGAGAACGATTTCGAGATTGCCCGTCCCCTTGAACTCCTCGAAGATGACCTCGTCCATGCGGCTTCCCGTTTCGATGAGGGCAGTCGCGATGATCGTGAGGCTCCCCTCCTCCTCCGTGTTGCGCGCAGCGCCGAAGAAGCGCTTCGGCCTCTGGAGGGCGTTCGAATCGACGCCTCCCGAGAGGATCTTGCCCGAATGCGGCACGACGGCGTTGTGCGCCCGCGCGAGACGGGTGAGGCTGTCGAGGAGAATGACGACGTCCTTGCCGTGCTCGACGAGGCGTTTTGCCTTCTCGATGACCATGTCGGCCACCTGCACGTGGCGGTCGGCGGGTTCGTCGAAGGTGGAGCTGATCACCTCGCCCTTCACGGTTCGCTCCATGTCGGTGACCTCCTCGGGCCGCTCGTCGATGAGGAGCACGATGAGGTAGATCTCGGGGTGATTCGCCGTGATCGAGTTCGCGATCTTCTGCAGGATGATGGTCTTCCCGGCCCGGGGGGGCGAGACGATGAGACCGCGCTGCCCCTTGCCGATCGGGGTGAGGAGGTTCATGAGGCGCGTCGACAGATCGTCCGGGTTGTTCTCGATGTTGATGATCTCGTTCGGGTAGAGCGGGGTGAGGTTGTCGAAGAGCGTCTTCTTCTTGGTCTCCTCGGGATGCTCGCCGTCGACCATCTCCACCTTGAGGAGGGCGAAGTAGCGCTCGGATTCCTTCGGCGCGCGAACCTGCCCGGAAACGGTGTCGCCCGTGCGCAGATCGAATTTCTTGATCTGCGACGGTGAAACGTAGATGTCATCGGGGCCCGGCAGGTAGTTGTACGTCGACGAGCGGAGGAACCCATACCCCTCGGGCAGGACCTGGAGAACCCCCTCGGCGAATATGAGCCCGTTCTGTTGAGCCTGCGCCTCGAGGATCTTGAATATTATCTCCTGCTTCCGGAGACTCGAGAGCCCCTCGATATTGAGCGTCGAGGCGACGTCGATGAGCTCCTCGATTTTCTTGGATTTTAATTCGGCAACATCCATCACGGCCAGACCACTCCTTTGTCATTGATTAAACCGGCCAGACCCTCGAACGCGGATAGCATCGAACTGGCTTGGAGAAAAATGAACAGTGAGTTTGGGCTGATTACTATGTTCAGACCCTTCCAAGATAGCTGAAATCGTCTCCCTTTGTCAAGGATTATGGGATTGCGTATCCCGATTCTCTCATATCGCAAAAACCGTTCCAAAACCAGGTCGAACGCGCGGAGGGAAGGGGCCGGGCCCGGTGGCCCGGCCCTTTCGAAACAAACTCTACTGCGAGAGCTCCTGGAACTTCTTGGCTGCCTCCTCGGCTTTGAGCTTCATACCCTTCTTGCTGTACGAGAGGCTGATAATTCTCCATCCGTTCGGATCGTCCGCGAACTTTTCGGTGTATTTCTGTCCCTGCAGAACCGCGTCATCGTACATCTCGCAGCTATAGTACGCGAGGAGAAGCGCATAGTTGCCCTGCTTGTTCTCCTGGTCGAGCTCGAGCGCCGCGAGGTACGCCTCGATTGCCTTGGGGCAGTTCTTCGCGTTGAAATAGACCGCGCCCAGGTTGTAGTACGATTCGAAATCCTCCGCGTTCGTCTTCTTCCGCGCGTCCATCCCCATCTGGAGGAACGTGGCGCCCGTGGCCCAATCCTTCTTGGCGAGGTACGTGTTCCCGGCTCGTTCGACATCCTCGAAGGTCGCCGGGTCGACGAGGAGGAGCTTCTCGAAGATCTTGAGCGCTTCGTCGTTCATCCCGCGCTTGACCATGATCGCTCCGCTGAGCGTCAGCACGCTCGTGTACGATTCGTCCTTGTCGGTCGTCTTCGCGAG
>Ga0326726_10005317_pt1 | contig 11676 bp, 11 predicted proteins | sample MHFenrmetagenome_2_FD_207603 | JGI IMG/M metagenome (GOLD analysis project Ga0326726, IMG submission 207603) | Lab enriched peat soil microbial communities from Michigan Hollow, Ithaca, NY, United States - MHF15MN | ecosystem: Environmental > Terrestrial > Soil > Wetlands > Peat | place: USA...
GCGCTGCGTGCAGGCGCAGGAGTGGGGCGGCGTCGTCTTCACCGCCGGGCGGGGGCCCGGCGACCCGCGCGGGGTGGTCGAGGGTACGTTCTCGCTCGAGGCGATCCACGCGGCCAATCGCGAGCGGGGCGCCGACCTGCTGTTCACGTTTCCCTGGACGTCGGAGACGAACGCGTTCAGCGTGCCCGGCGCCGACCGCGCGAGTGTGAGCGGCGGCGCCCGCCTCTACGTGAGCGACCACGGCAGCATGAGCCCGTGGAATGTGCGCAACACCCTGTTCGCGTGCGGCCCGGGCTTCAAGCGGCGCACCGCAGTGCGCGTGGCCGCGGGGATCGCGGACCTGGCGCCGACCATCCTGGCCCTGCTGGGCCTGCCGGGCGGCGAGGATCTCGACGGCCGGGTGCTCGCCGAGGCGCTCGGGGGCGGGCCGGATCCCGAGGAAGTGATCGAGGAAACGCGCGTGCACACCGTGGAGACCGGCGCGTACCGCGCCGCGATCCAGGTGTCCCAGGTGGCCGGGCGCCGCTACGTGGACAAGAGCTGGCGCGTCGACTGAGGGTATGATGCGCCCGTCATGAGCGAGACCCCGGCCGCCCCGCTTCCCATCGAGCCGATCACCCGGCCGTTCGACGCGGTGGTGCGGCTGCCCGGCTCGAAGAGCTACTCGAACCGCGCGCTGCTGGTGGCGGCGCTGGCCCGCGGCACCTCCGAGATCACCCAGGCGCTGCACTCCGACGACACCCGCTACATGCACCGGGCCCTCGAGGCGCTCGGGGTGCGCGTGCGGGCCGACGAGGCGGCGCGCGCCTTCGTGGTCGAGGGCGTGGACGGCCGCTTCCCGGTCGCCGAGGCCACCCTCCAGATCGGCAACGCGGGCACCGCGGCGCGCTTCCTCACCGCCGCCGTCGCGCTCGGGCACGGCACCTTCGTGGTCGACGGCTCGCCCGCCATGCGCAAGCGCCCGATCGAGCCGCTGCTCGAGGGGCTGCGCGCGCTCGGGGTGGACGCGGTCAGCCGCGACGGCACCGGCTGCCCGCCGGTGGTGGTGCGCGCCCGCGGCATCGAGGGCGGACGGGCGCGCATGCGCGGGGACATCTCGAGCCAGTACTTCAGCGCGCTCCTGTTGGCATCGCCCTACGCGCGGTACGACGTGGAGATCGAGGTCGACGGCCCGCTGGTCTCCGCGCCCTACATCACGATGACGCTCTCCACCATGGAGGCGTTCGGGGTGCGCGCGGAGCGCGAGGGCGACCGATGGTTCCGGGTCCCCGCCGGCCAGCGCTACCAGGCCCGCGCCTACGCGGTGGAGCCGGACGCCTCCGGCGCCTCCTATTTCTTCGCGGCGGCCGCGGTCACCGGCAGCCGCGTGGTGGTGCCGCGCCTGGGCCGCGCCTCGGCCCAGGGCGACCTCGGGCTGCTCGACGTGCTGGCGCGCATGGGCTGCGAGGTGACGGTGGAGGCGGAGTCGGTCACGGTGCGCGGCCCCGCACGGCTGCGCGCGGTGGACGCGGACTTCACGCGGATGGGCGACGTGGCCACCACCCTGATGGCGATCGCGCCCTACGCGGACGGGCCGGTGACGGTGCGGGGCATCGCCCAGACCCACTTCGAGGAGAGCGACCGGCCGGTGGCCGCGGCCACCGAGCTGCGACGCATGGGGCTCGAGGTGGAGAGCACCTACGACTCGGTCACCGTCCATCCCGGCACGCCGCGGCCCACCGACGTGCAGACCTACGACGACCACCGCATCGCGATGAGCTTCGCGCTGACCGGCCTGCGCGCGCCCGGCATCCGCATCGTCAACCCGGGCTGCGTGTCCAAGACGTTCCCCGAGTACTTCGACGTCCTGCGCGGGCTCTACGCCTAGCCCAGGGAGGAGACCGCCATGCCCCGCATCGCTCCGATCACCGGCAAGTCCGACGTCCCCGCCGAGCACCACGCCGTCGTCGACGCGGTGACCGCGGTCTTCGGCAACGTGCGCGGGCCCTTCAGCATGCTGCTGCACAGCCCGAAGCTGGCCGAGCGGCTCCTGCCGCTCGTCACCTTCTTCCGCGACGGGAGCGTGGTCGAGGGGCGGCTGCGCTCGGTGGCCATCCTGGCCGCGGTGCGCGAGCGCGAGGCGGCCTACGTGTGGTCGGCCCAGGTCGCGGCGGCCAAGCGCAACGGGGTCCGGGCGGAGGTCATCGATCTCCTCCGGGCCAAGGGGGATCCGGCCGGGCTCCCCGCGGAGGAGCGCGAGATCGTGACCTACGTGCGGCAGCTCATGCGGACGAACCGCGTGGACCGGGGCGCCTTCGACGCGCTGGCGACGCGCTGGGGCGCCCAGTGGCTCGTGGAGATGACCGCGGCCGCCAACTACTTCGCGATGCTGTCGGGCGTGGTCAACGCCTTCGAGGTGGAGGCGCCCGCGGACGGCGACAAGCTGCCGGCGTCGTCCTGAGGCGGCGATGGACCGCGTCCGCCTGGCCATCGTCGGCTGCGGCAACATCTCCCAGCTCAACGCGCCCGGCTACCTGCAGCACCCGCGCTGCGAGGTGGTGGCGCTCTGCGACACGGTGCCCGAGCGGGCGAAGCGCCGGGCGCAGGAGTGGGGCATCGCGCCGCGGATCTACTCGGACCTGGCCCAGGTGCTGGACGACGACGGGGTGGACGCGGTGGAGCTGCTCACCCCGACGTGGCTCCACGCCGACCAGATCGTGGCCGCGCTCGGCGCGGGCAAGCACGTGTCGTGTCAGAAGCCGCTCGCGGTCACGGTGGCCGAGGCCGACCGCGTCGCGGCCGCGGTGGCGCGGAGCGGGGCCACCTTCCGCGTCACCGAGAACTTCCTCTACTACCCGCCGATCCTCAGGGCCAAGGCACTGCTCGACGCGGGCGAGATCGGCGAGCCGTCGCTGGTGCGCATCCACACCACCCGGGCCCAGCGCATCGCGGGCCTGGCGATCGAGCTCGACCCGGCCGCGACGGTGTGGCGCCGCGATCCCGGCCGCAACCCGGGCGGGGTGCTCTACGACGACGGGGTCCACAAGTACGCGACCGCCGCGCTCTGGATCGGCGAGATCGGCGACGTCTCGGCCATCGTCACGCGGGGGCCGGACTTTCTCATGGAGACGCCGAGCGTGATCACGTGGCGCTTCAAGGGGCGCGACTGCCTCGGCATCGTCGACTACACCTACGCGCCGGAGATGACGATGCAGGCCCGCTACGCGCGCGTCGACGAGTTCTTCGAGATCCACGGCACCCGCGGGGTCATCTGCGTGACCCGCTGCAGCGGGGAGATGCTCGACCTGCCCCCGGTGCTGGTGATCCGGGGCCGCGAGACGGTGGCCCACGACGTGCCGTGCGACTGGCGGCTCGGCTTCGACGGCGCGGCCGCGGACTTCGTCGACGGGCTGCTCGCGGGGCGCCAGCCCGCGCAGGACGTCCACGCCGCGAAGCGCATGCTGCAGGTGCCGCTCGCCATCTACGAGTCCGGGCGCACCGGACGGATGGTGGCTCCCGACTCGATGGCCTGAGTCACGCGGCCGGCAGCGCCTCGTAGATCGCGCGCTCGAAGCGGCCGTAGAGCGCGAGCACGCGCGGGTCGGCGAAGGGCAGGATCTGGGTCATGATGAGCCCGGTGACGCGCCGGACCGGGTCGAGCCAGTAGTAGGTGTTGAAGATCCCGCCCCAGCTCACGGTGCCCGCGCTGCGGCCGTTCGGCCCGGGGTCCAGGTTGAGCATGTAGCCGAGGCCCCACCGGATTCGGGCGCCCGGGAAGAGATCCACGTCGCAGGACATCGCGGGCAGCGCGGTCCGGAGCACGCCGGCCGGGATCGCGCCGGTGTGGTTCTGCGCCATCAGCGCCACCGTCTCCGGCCGCAGGAGCGGCGCCCCGTTCCAGGTGCCGCCGTGCAGCAGCATCTGGAGGAACTGGAGGTAGTCGCGCCCGGTCGAGTAGAGCGGCCCGCCGCCCGACCAGAACTCGGCGGCGGTCGCGGGCGGCTCGAGCGGCTGGGGCAGGAGCGAGCCGTCGGCCTGGCGGTGATGGAGCCGGGCCCGGCGCGCCCGCTGCGCGTCGGTCGTGACGTAGCCGCTGTCGACCATGCCGAGCGGGGCGAAGATCCGGTCGCGGAAGTACGCGTCGAGCGGCCGGCCGCTCGCGGCCTCCACGAGGCGTCCCACCCAGTCGGTGTTGATGCCGTACTCCCACCGCTCGCCCGGGTCGAACAGGAGCGGCATGCGGATGGACGCCACCCGGCCGGTGCCCCGCGCGGGCAGGCCCGCGGTCTGCAGATAACGCCCGAGAGTCGCGTCCCACATGTCGTAGCCGAAGCCCGCGGTGTGGGTCAGCAGATGGCGCAGCGTGATCGGCCGCTTCGCGGGGCGGAGCCGGGGCGCGCCGGCCGCGTCGAAGCCCTCCAGGACCTGGGGCGCGCCGAGCGTCGGGTCGATGTCGGGCACCGGCGCCTCGAGGGCGAGCTTGCCCTGCTCGACCAGCTGCATCGCCGCCACCGAGGTGATGGCCTTGGTCATCGAGGCGATGCGGAAGACGCTGTCGAGCGTCATCGGCTCGGGCTGGTCGAGGGCGCGCCGGCCGAAGGCGCCCTCGTAGAGCAGGCCGCGCTCGGTGGCGGCCATCGCCACCACGCCCGGCACCTCCCGGGATTCCGTGGCCTGCCGGAGGACCGCGTCGACCTGCGGGCGCGCGGTCACGCTAGAGGACGGAGCGAACGAGGCCGCCGTCGACGAGAATCGTGGTCCCGGTGATGTAGCTCGACTTGCCGGAGGCGAGGAACGCCACGAGGTGGGCCAGCTCTCGCGGCTCGCCCAGCCGGCCCACCGCGGTCTCGGCGGCGCGCTGGGCCAGCGCCTCCTCGAGCGTGATGCCGAGCTGCTTGGCGCGCGCGGTCACGTTCGAGAGCATGCGCTCGCTCATGATGGAGCCGGGGCACACGTTGTTGACCAGGATGCCGTCGCGCCCGACCTCGTCGGCCAGGGTCTTGGCGAACGCCACCACGCCCATGCGGGTGACGCCGGAGAGCACCAGGTTGGGGATGGGCTGGTAGACGGTGCTGGCCAGGATGTTGATGATGCGCCCGGCGCGCTGGCGCTTGAGATGCGGCAGGGCCTCGCGGCACATCCGCCCGAAGAAGAAGAGCGAGCGCTGCACCGCGGTCTCCCACTGCTCCTCGGTGGCGCTCTGGGCCTGGGCCAGGGGCGGGCCGCCCGAGTTGTTCACCAGGACGTCGAGGCGCCCGAACCGCGCCACGGTGGCCGCCACCAGGTCCCGGATGGTCTCGGGCCGGTCGAGGTCGCCGGCGAAGACCAGCACCTCACGTCCGGTCGCGGCCCGGATCTCGGTCGCGGCCTTCTCCAGATCGTCCTTCGACCGGCTGCACACCGCCACCTGCGCGCCTTCCTGCGCGAGCACCTCCGCGCAGGCCCGGCCGAGGCCCTTGCTGGCGCCGCCCACGATCGCGACCTTGTCCCGGAGCTCGAGGTCCATGGGGCAGTGTTATACCACAGGGGCTGTGATACGCTGCGGCCGCCCGCCGGGCGAGACCGGCTACCCCATACGACCCCCTATACGAAGAGGTGTGACGCGATGCGACCGAACAAGATCAAGCAGATGTGGCGCGAGGGCAAGTGCGTGACGATGGGCTGGCTCTCGGTGTCCAACGGCTTCACCGCGGAGGTCATGGCCCGGCAGGGCTTCGACGCCCTGGTCATCGACATGCAGCACGGCCTCACCGACATGGCCAACCTCTGGCCGATGCTGCAGGCGGTCTCCCAGACCGACACGGTGCCGGTGGTGCGCGTGGCTTGGAACGATCCGGCCACCATCATGAAGGCGCTGGATCTCGGCGCGTACGGCATCCTCGTGCCCCTGATCAACACCGCGGAGGACGCGGCGAAGGCGGTGGCGGCGTGCCGCTACCCTCCGGTCGGCATGCGCTCCTCGGGCCCGGTGCGCGCGGTGCACTACGGCGGCGCCGACTACGTGGCCAAGGCCAACGACGAGATCGTGGTCATGGCGATGATCGAGACCAAGGAAGGTCTCGCCAACCTCGACGCGATCTGCGCGACCCCGGGCCTCGACTGCGTGTACATCGGCCCTTCCGATCTATCGTTCGCGCTCGGGTTGGCCCCGCGCGGTGACAACCCGGACCCGGTGCACATCGCCACCTGCGACCGCATCCGCGACGCGGCCCACAAGCACGGGATCAAGGCGGCGATGCACTGCGCGAGCGCGGCGTTCGCGGCCGGCTCGGTGAAGCGCGGCTTCGACCTGGTGATGCTCTGCTCCGACCTGGCGTCCATGGTCGCGGGCGTCCGCAAGCAGCTCGACGACCTGAAGGCCGCCACCGCCTGAGGCGGCTCCGATGGCCGCGCCTCTTCGCCCGACCACGCTCGAGGTCGATCTCGACGCGGCGGCGGACAACCTGCGCGCGGTCCGCCGGCTCGTCGGCCCGTCGCGGAGCATCTTCGCGGTGGTCAAGGCCGACGGGTACGGCTTCGGGGCCGCGGAGATGGGCGCGGTGTTCGCCCGGAGCGGGGCGGACTGGCTGGCGGTGGCCGATCTCTCCGAGGGAGTGCGGCTGCGCCAGCGCGGGATCACCACGCCCATCCTGGTCTATCCGAACTCTCTCCCGGGCGCGGCGGCCGACACGATCGCCCACCGCCTCGTTCCCACTCTCGTCGATCTCGAGTCCGCCCGGGCCTACTCGCAGGCGGCGTCCGACCCCTGTGAAGTGTTCGTGAAGGTGGACGTCGGGCTCGAGCGGCTCGGCGTGCCCGCCGAGCAGGCGGTCAAGACCATCCTCGCGATGCTCGAGCTGCCGCATCTCACCCTGGGCGGGCTCTGCGCCCACCCGCACGCCGAGGTGGGCGGCGATCCGGCGTACGCCGACTGGCAGACCGGCCGCTTCACCGGCGTGGTCGACGAGCTGGAGGCGCGCGGCGTGCGGGTGCCGGTGCGGCTCCTGGCCGCGAGCCCCTTCGTGCTGCGCTTCCCGCACACCTATCTCAACGCGGTCGATCCGGGCCGGATGCTCTACGGCATCACGTTCCCGGGGGAGACGCCCCCGGCGACGCTGCGGCCGGTGCTGCGCGCGCTCGCCACCCGCGTCATCGCGGTGAAGGAGCTGACCCCGCGCGCGCGCTTTGCCGAGCAGGAGCCCTTTCCGGTGGCCGGGCCGATGCGGCTCGGGGTGGTGCCGATGGGGAGCGCCGACGGCCTGCGGTGGCTCCACGCCGGGCGCGTGCTCGTGCGGGGCCGCGCGGTGCCCCTGATCGGCGCGCCCTCGCTCGAGCACACCCGCATCGACCTCACCACGGTGCCGGACGCGGCGGTGGGCGACGAGGTCGTGATCATCGGCCGCCAGGGCGATCTCGAGATCAGCCCGGCCGAGGTGGCCGCCCATCACGGCCTGGGCCTCCACCACGTCGCCACGACGGTGGGCCCCCGAGTCACCCGCGTCTACCGAGGGGGTCAGGTCTTACATTCCGACATTTTGCCGGAGTCGACGTGACCCCCGGCTCGTGAGACGCCGAGTACCGACGAGGAGCACGGCATGCCCAAGGTCCTGACCGACGCCCAGGTCCAGACGTACGAGCGCGACGGCTGCCTCTCCCCGGTCCGCGCGATGAGCGCCGAGCGCGCGCGGCATTACCGCGAGCGGTTCGAGGCGCTCGAGGCGCGCGTGCCCGACATCAAGAAGATGAAGACCAAGTCGCATCTCCTCTGCCCGTGGGTGCTGGAGATCGCGGAGGATCCGCACATCCTCGACATCTTCGAGGACCTGGTCGGCCCGAACCTCCGCTGCTGGAGCATGGCCTGGCGGGTGAAGAAGGCCGACGGGGAGACCTTCGCCGGCTGGCACCAGGACTCAGCATACGGCGCGGCGCGGCCGGTGGTGCTCGGCGGGCTGGCGCTATCCGAGTGCGGGGTCACGCAGGGGTGCCTGCGCGGCGTCCCGGGCTCGCACAAGTGGGGCATTCTCAAGCACGGCGAGAGCGACGACCCCCGGAGCATCCTCGCCAAGGGCCAGTTCATCACCGACGACTTCGACGAGGCCAAAGCGGTGGACTTCCCGCTCGAGCCCGGTGAGATGGTGATGTTCGACAACTCGCTCGTCCATAGCTCCGGGACGAACCTCGGCCCCGATCGCCGCTTCCTGCTGCTGGTCGAGATGGTGCCGAGCTGGGCCGAGCCGGCGCGCGTGCGTCAGGCCGCCATGCTCCTGCGCGGGGTGGATACCTCGGGCCACTTCGACGACGAGCCGCGCCCCGACGCCGAGTGGTCGGCGACCGCGGTCGCGAACTGGACGCGCGTCGTCGACGCCCGCGCCCGGCTCATCTTCGAGGACAGCAAGGTCGCCCCGAGCGTGGCCTACGGCGGAACGCGCGCGGCGACCTAGGCGGGGGTCAGGTCTTACATTCCGACATTTTCACCCGCTGCGGGTCAGGCCGCGCGCGGAAAGACCTGACCCCATCAGCGCGGCGGGGCTGGGTGGGTGGCGATCCAGTGCCGCGCGATGTCGACGCGGCGGGTGAACCACACGTCGCGGTGGCCCGCGATGTAGTCGAGCGCCCGCTCGAGGCCGGCGGCGCGCGACGGGTGCCCGATGAGCCGCAGGTGGAGACCCAGCGACATCATCTTGGGCTGGGTCTGCCCCTCGCGGTAGAGCACGTCGAAGCCGTCCTTCACGAACGTGAAGTAGTCGCTGGCGGTGAAGAAGCCGCCGCTGCCGAACTTGGAGTCGTTGGCGGTGAGGCTGTAGGGCACCACCAGGTGCGGCTTGTTGCCCACCCGCACCCAGTACGGCAGCTCGTCGTTGTAGGCGTCGGAGTCGTAGAGGAATCCGCCCTCCTCCACCACCAGGCGCCGGGTGTTCACGCTCGGGCCGTAGCGGCAGTACCAGCCGAGCGGCCGCTCGCCCACCGTCTTCTTCATCGACTCGATCGCCTTGCGGATGTGCTCGCGCTCCTCCGCCTCGCCGAGCTCGTAGTGCTTGACCCAGCGCCAGCCGTGGGAGCACACGTCCCAGCCCGACTCCCGGATGGCCGCGGCGACCGCGGGGTTGCGCTCCAGCGCGAGCGCGCAGCCGAAGACGGTCAGCGGGAGATTGCGCTCCTTGAAGAGGCGATGGACGCGCCAGAAGCCCACGCGGCTGCCGTACTCGAACATGCCCTCGGCGGCGAGGTCGCGGCCCTTCACGCCGTAGTTGGACGCGCCGGATTCGGTGAGCGTCCCCTCCGAGAAGCCGTCGTCGTGCGCGTTGTACTCGGAGCCCTCCTCGTAGTTCATCACGAAGTTGACCGCGATCCGCGCCTCGCCGGGCCAGTGCGGGTGCGGAGGATTGCCGCCGTAGCCGACGAGGTCGCGCGGGACGCCGATGGCCATGACTCAGGGCTCCTGGGGAAGGACCACGGTGAGTGGCGTGGTGACCGGGACGAACTCCTCGTCGCCCGCGGTGCCGTCGCGCCACATGAGGACCGCGAAGGTCGCGGGCCCGTCCAGCACGGTCAGCGGGTGATGCCAGGTGCCCATGGCGTAGGTGACGCCCTGGCCGGCCCGCGCCACGAACGCGCGCAGGCGCGCGAGGTCGGGCCCGCCGCCCGGCGCGTCGAGCGTGGCCAGCACCAGGTAGCGCGAGACCTGCAGCGGAATGAAGGTCTGCGAGGAGTGCTCGTGCCGCTCGAGCACGGTCACCGCGAGTGGGAGCCCGCCCTTCGGCGCTACCGTGGCGACCGAGAGCGAGACCGGGGCGTGCGGGCGGCCGCTCGCCAGTGTGTCGCTCACGTAGGCCCGGCCCGGGACCGGCGTGCCTTCCAGCACGGTGCCGAACGGCTCGAAGGCCTGGGCGGTGAGCGGCTCGGCGACGATGCGCATGGGTCGCGCGCATCCTACCACACGAATAGGGGAGCCGAGAGGGCGGGCGTCTCCGAGCGCCGCCGAGCGTGATTTTACGAGGGAGAATGGCGTCGCGCGCTCGATCGAGCGTCGCCCAACGTCCCCGAGCGTCGTCGACCATCTGCACCCCCGGTGCGCCCCGCGCTTGGACGCGCGACGCTCCAGTACGCTCCGCGACGCAAGCCCCAAGAAGGGCCCTCCCAGGCGCTCAGACGCGATCGGAGCCCGAGCGAAGAGCGCCCCCGTCTGGGGGCGCGATCGCGGCGGCTGGGGGCAAATCAGGCGCGCTGGCGGGGCGCCACCGGGTCGGGCTATCCTACCCGGGTTCCACGCGGCAACCATGTCGGCAGCGAACCTCTGAGATTCGGAGGTGCGGATGCGTACCAAGATCGGAGGAGTTCTCGTCGGCTTGGGCTACGTGAGCGGCCTCATCTTCGGCCTGTGGGCCTTGGTTTTAGATTGCGGAATCTTGACGGCATTAGGGGGGTGGCTGCTCGCGATCGTCGGATTGATTCTGTTCCCAGTCGCGTTGACCATCGCACCGTTCTACGCGGGCTTCGCATGGGGTGACTGGCATCCCCTCAAGGTCACGATAGCTGGAGCGCTGATGACGCCCATCTTTGGGGGAATAGGCATGTCGCTATTGAAGACCGAGAAGAAGCAGAAGACGTAGGCAGCCACAAGTGCGCTGGTTCGTCACACCAACGCTGGCCCTGCCGCTGAAACTGCTGTTACTCATCCCATCTGACGAATGCTTCTCGAAGCGGCGGTAGGCATGAACCCACCCATCTGGCTTGACGAACATGGCCAGCCTCCTGCACGGCATCATCATCCTTGCGTGGATGTTTGGCGCATCCATTCACGTTTTTTCTGGTCAACGGCTGAGCAAAACTCCTGAGTCCTGTTTCGGAATAGCTTCGCCAATTCTTCCGAGAACCCGAACACTGCCCAGGGAGCACGCTCCGTGGCAAAGGCCAGCACCGCATGCACTTCCTTCTCTCGGCCGTCAATTTTGGCAGTGCCGCCATAGCATCTGAGGATCGCGGCGTATGTCTTGCCGGTCGGGATGAGGTTGATACTGTGCTTCGTTACGTGTTTGTAGGCCCAAAGCAGATCGGACATCCGTAGCAGATCGAAGGTAAACACTGTGGACTGGATAAGGTACTTGCCCGTCACCATCCAGCCACCTCCCTTGTAGCGGGGCGAACTCGCCTCACGTTTGGCGTCGAGGGCAATGCCGAGAGGATCACCCCATGAGGACACCCTCTTCACGACTGGGTGAGACCCTGGGTCCTGGATGTACTTGCAGGCAGGGAGCCCGTACTTAACGAAGGCGAGACCCAAGAGTAGGGCACCTACGAGGGCAAGATAGCACGGGACTCGAAAAGCCGTGTCGCTGAGGACGTAGGGGTAAAAGCGACCTCTAATCGCGTCCATACTTGGCGCATTGAAGAGCTGTCCCTGAAGCTCCAGGGACATGGGGATCAACTCCCCTTCGGCCGTAGTCGGCGTCCCTCCAGAACTCTTCACAACGAGCAGGCGCGTGCCGACCACGAGGGCATAGTGTTTTGCCGAGACCGAGCGGCTCGTCTCCACGCCACTCCGCTTGTGTATCGTGAGTTGTTCGATTCCGGTGTCGATCGCCTTGGCTCCGCTCACCTTCACGAAGTAACGCGGTGCGGTGGTGGGGTCTCCGAGCGAGTCGAGGTCACTCTGGCCGACATCGAACGGTCCCAGGACGAAATTGCTGACATAGCGATGCTGGGCCAAGGCAAACAGAA
>Ga0326726_10005318_pt1 | contig 11675 bp, 9 predicted proteins | sample MHFenrmetagenome_2_FD_207603 | JGI IMG/M metagenome (GOLD analysis project Ga0326726, IMG submission 207603) | Lab enriched peat soil microbial communities from Michigan Hollow, Ithaca, NY, United States - MHF15MN | ecosystem: Environmental > Terrestrial > Soil > Wetlands > Peat | place: USA...
GGGAGAGGGATGTACTAAGGCGATTTGCCAAGGCTCTTGTCGAAGAAGCACCGGCCATTGCCCGGCCACATCTGGAAAGTGCTGAGGAGACATCACCCGACGGCCTGATGGATTTCAAAATTTTACCAAGCCTCAGTGGTGAAGCCGACATTCATGTGCCGCCGGACTATTTCACCTGCGACGATTGCCTCAATGAGTTGAACGATCCGGCTGACCGTCGCCATCGTTATCCCTTCATCAACTGCACCCAGTGCGGGCCGCGCTATACCCTGATCGAATCGTTGCCCTACGATCGGCCGAACACGTCGATGAACGATTTCGAGCTTTGCCCGGCCTGCAGGAAAGAGTATGAAGACCCGCTCAACCGGCGTTTTCATGCCGAGCCGGTGGCCTGCCCGGTGTGCGGTCCTCAACTTGTTTTTGTGGAGCAGGGCAAGCCTCAAGTGGAGGGAAATGAGGCCGCCCTGGCAAAGACGGTGGAGATGCTGCGTGCGGGACACATTGTTGCGGTAAAGGGAATCGGCGGGTATCACCTGCTCTGTGATGCAAGCAATGACGACGCAGTCCATCGCCTGCGTGAACGCAAGCCACGCCCTGCCAAGCCGCTGGCAGTGATGTTTCCCGCCGATGGCGTTGTGCTGACAAAGGCGGTGCAGCTCGATTCAGAAGCAGAAACATTTCTGCGCAGCCCCGAACGACCCATTCTTCTCCTGCCCAAACTTTCGTCCTCATCCCTGAGTGAACTGATTGCACCAGGCCTGAACGAAATCGGCTGCCTGCTGCCCTACAGTCCTCTTCATGCCTTGCTGCTGGAAGAATTTGGCGGGCCTCTGGTGGCCACCTCCGGCAACCTGAGCGGCGAGCCGGTAATCACGCAGAACGAGGAAGCGCAGACGCGCTTGAGCCGGGTGGCTGATGGATTCCTGCATCACAACCGGCCGATACTTCGTCCGGCCGATGATTCAGTGTATCGGGTGATTGCCGGCAAGCCTCGTCCCTTACGGTTGGGTCGGGGTGTAGCGCCGCTGGAACTTGAACTGCCGATGAGTCTTTCGCAGCCGGTTCTGGCTCTGGGTGCGCACACCAAGAACGCAATTGCGCTGGCATGGAACAACCGTGTAGTCATCTCGCCGCACATCGGCGATCTGGGCAGCGTAAAAAGTCTGGAGACGCTGGTTAAAGTGGCAGAAGACATGCAGCATCTCTATCAGGTGCAGGCAATGCACATCTTGCTGGACCGGCATCCCGCGTATGGCTATCGGGAGTTTGCAAGACAGACCGGCTTGCCGCTGTTTGAAGTCTGGCATCATCAGGCTCACGCTTCAGCACTGGCCTGGGAGTTTCCATCGACAGAATCCTGGATCGTGTTTGCCTGGGATGGCGTGGGCCTCGGTGAGGATGGCCATCTTTGGGGCGGTGAAACATTTGTGGGTCATGCTGGCAACTGGCAGCGCAAAGCCAGCTTCCGGCCCTTCAGGTTGCCCGGTGGGGAGAAGGCCGGGCGCGAACCGTGGCGCTCTGCGGCTGCGCTGTTGTGGGAATCGAATCTCGCTGCAACCTTTGCACCCGAGGTATTGCATCAAGCCTGGCAGAAGGGAATCAACAGCCCACCCACGCATGCAGTTGGACGACTGTTTGATGCCGCGGCCGCGCTGACCGGGATAAGCACGCATGCAAGTTTTGAAGGTGAGGGCCCGATGAAACTGGAAGCGGCTGCCGCAAGAGCTGGTCGAACCGAGACCATGCCACTGCCATTGCAAATGACAGCCGATGTCTGGCAAACGGACTGGGCGCCGCTTTTACCCATGTTGATGGACAACACTCTTTCAGCAGAAGAGCGTGCAGCCCGGTTTCACGCCAGCCTCGCCAGAGCCTTGCTGGATCAGGCAGTGAAGCTGAGGGAAGAGGCAGGCATCAGAGATGTGGGATTGACCGGTGGCGTGTTTCAGAACCGGCTGCTGACTGAACAGGCCAAGGCGTTGCTGGAAGAGGCGGATTTTCAGGTGCACATTCCGCAGCAAATTCCGGTCAACGATGCCGGAATCTGTTTGGGGCAGGTGATGGAATATTTGGCCAGCCATTAATACTGGATTGCTTCGTCGGCGTTGCCTCCTCGCAATGACGGCTGGTGTCATCGCGAGGCAGAAGGCCGTGGCGATCCAGTAATAAATATTTGAGGTAAACAACAATGAACGAACAACGCATCCTTCTGGCCCACGGCAACGGTGGGCGCTTCATGCGCGAGTTGATCGCGGACCTGTTTGCGAAGCATCTCGCCAATCCGGTGCTAGATACCGATGCCGATGCGGTGCCGCTGCCCGGATTGAGCGGCGAAATCATGGTCACCACAGACGGCTTCACCGTGCAGCCGCTGGAGTTTCCCGGCGGCAATCTCGGCTCGCTGGCAGTACATGGTGTAGTCAACGATCTGGCCGTGGCCGGCGCGGAACCGCGTTACTTCACGCTCTCGGCAATCATCGAAGAGGGCCTGGAAGTGGCTTTATTGGATTGTTTGATTGCCAGCTTTGCGAAAGCCGCATCGGAAAACGGCGTGCAGGTAGCGGCAGGTGATACCAAGGTGGTACGGCATAGAGAAGGCGGCGGGCTGTATCTTTCAGTGGCCGGCATCGGAGTTCGCTCGGCAAAGCAGACGCTCAACATGAAGCAGATTGCGCCGGGCGATGCGATTCTGGTGTCCGGTCCGGTCGGCGATCATGGCATTTCGGTCATGCTGGCGCGCGAACAGTTCGGCTTGTCCGGCGAGGTTAAATCCGATTCCGCATCGGTGCTGCCCCTGGCGCGTGCGATCTGGAATCTGCCTGGACTAAAATTCATGCGCGACCCGACGCGTGGCGGCCTGGCGACCGTTGCGCATGAAATCGCCCATGGCACGGGCTGCACGGTCACGCTTGAAGAACAACATATCCCGGTACGCGATGCAGTGAACTCGGTGTGCGAAATGCTTGGCTACGATCCCTATTACCTGGCCTGCGAGGGCCGCATTGTTGCGGTGGCTGCGCCCGATGCAGTTGACTTGATACTGGCGGCCTGGCGAGCCTTACCCGGCGGAGAAGCGGCAGCCAGGATCGGGTATATGGCTATGGGAAATCCAAGAGTTATTCTGGAAACTGAGCTGGGTGGGCGACGCATGCTGGAAGAACTGGAAGATGATCCGCTACCGCGGATTTGTTGAATACAGGCTATGCGGCCTGTTTACTGCGCAGGGAGATTTGCCGTGATGATCGTGAATGCGAAGCTGAACTGACCCCTTCGATCCCATTACCTTATTACCTCGCATCATGGGGCAGAGTTTCCTTGCGTATTTCGGCGATGGTCTTCCCGAACGAGGGATTGAACTCGCGCGCTTGTTCCATCGTTACGGCGTCAATCGTGAACTTGCTTGAATGTCTGCGTCCGAAGACATCCCGCAGCGCGACCTTGATTTGTACCCCAGCGCGCCCCGGGGCAGGATAGTAACCACCCCAACTATCGCTTTGCTCAAAGTAGACCACTCCGTTCACTGACTGGCCGGGCTGGAGGAACGTAGAGGCGGATTCACCCGACAGAACGCTACGCTGCGTGAGGAACGGATATATTTTGACGTTCTCACCAATCTTCGCCTGAAAGTCGTGAATTGCGGCGATTTGGTCGTTTAACCAGAGCCACCCAATCCTGAATCGAAGCCACTGGAGTGAGAACGGCCGAATATGGCAGTGGTACCCGACGGCGACACTCTCAATGCTCGACGGGGCGGAGCCGACGTTTGCGACAGTCAGATAAAGGGCTATTCCGGTCCTGTGAACCGGAAGGCCGTTGTGAGTGGCACCAGTTGGATACGTGCAGCAGAACGTGGGGCCCGGGATCAAGCGAATCTTGAATTCAGGACGGCGGCGCAATGCGGAGAAGATGCCACTCAGCCAGCCAAAGATCAGCGTCGCAACAAAGATCGCGACGCCAACTACCCCTTGGTTCTCATTCAACCATTTGGCAATAGCGTGGTAGGTAGTCAGTGCGGCTTCGAGCATCTAACGCTAAGTGTCCACCCTAAATGAAATCAAAGGTTCAGGTTCGGATTGTTATTCATAAAGGGGCTCCGCATGGGTTTCACGCCGCCTTGAACCTGACCTTGGTCACGTCGCGCAAATCCACAACCTGCCTGACATGCCACAGGTCATGACTGTCCTGCATCGCTAACCAACTTTCAGGAGAGCGGCCTAGTGCTTTCGACAGGCGAAGCGCCATTTCAGGGCTGATACCGCTGGTGCCCTTGAGTATGCGATTTAGTGTTGACGGAGCCACACCCAGCTTGGACGAAAGTTCGCGGGCGCTCAGTTCATTGGGCTCCAGATAAACTTCCTGAATGAATTCTCCAGGATGCGGGGGGTTGTGCATGGCCATCAGTGATAATCCTCATAATCCAAAACGTACGCATTGCCACTCTGGAACTCAAACGTAATACGCCAGTTCCCGTTTACCCATATCGACCAGCGGCCACGATCTTCACCTTTTAACGGATGAAGGCGGAACCCGGCGATATCCATATCATCAATGGTCTGAGCCGTTTCCAGCGCGGCCAGTTGCATTCGCAGCCGCCTGGCATGTGACGGCTGGATACCTGACTGGTTGCCGGATTCGTAAAACTTCTTTAGACCCTTGTGTCGAAACGAGACGATCATGAACGCATGATAGCGTGTTGCGCAGTGCGCAACAAGAGGCATGAATTTAGCGAGTTATGCTGCATTGAACTGGATTGCCACGTCGCTGCGCTCCTCGCAATGACGGCTTATTCAGGATATTACTGGATAGTACGAAGTCATTGCCAACGACAGTGCTACGACACCCGTGGCCAGCATGAGGATGAGTTTGGGGTTGGGCTGCTTGCGCAGAATGAAGATGGTGGCGATGACTGCGGCTGCGACATAAACGGCAATCAGTAAGCCACCTGACCGAGCCACCAGGCTCAGCCCGTAGGTGACGAAGAAAATCACCAGCAGCAGGCGCGAGGCGAAATAGGTTTTGTCCGCGCCGAAGCGCACGGCGAATGAATGCTTGCCGGCCTGTCGGTCGGACTCGATTTGCGGTGGCTGGTGGGAGAACAGCAGGGCGACGGAAAGGGCGGCAAAGGCGGCCATGGCCAGGATGCAGCGCAGGTCGATCGGCGTATCGGTGAGCAGCCACAGGCAGCCCACCACGCCCGGCCCGTAGCAAAGACCGGTCACCCATTCACCCATGCGGGTGTAGGACAAGGGACGCTTGCCGGAGTTGTACAGATAACCCAGGCCGACCATGGGCAGGGCGATAGCGAGTATCCAGAGCCGTTGAGTTTGAATCAACACCCCCAGGCCCAAAAAGCCGCCGCACAAAAAACTTATCCAGCCATGGGCACTGGCGAGGGTGAGATTCTCATGATGCGCGCGCACCCAGGAATCCCATTTTTCTGCATCGGCTCCCAGCCGCCAGTCACTTACATCGTTGAGCACATTGATGGAGTGCTGCAACAGCACGACAGCGAGCGTGGCAAACCACAATGCATGGCTGGCGCTGCCGGTCGCGCCGGACAGCTGCCATACACCCACGCCCGGCAGAATTGAGACCAGGTAGATGGCGGGGTTGAGCGCCCGCCACCAGCCTGTGCGCGCTTCAAGCGCGCCAGCTACGAGGGCCTGTTCACCCTGATTTCGCATGATGCGTTGCTCACGAGAGGGCGATGGATGCATGGCGTGCGACGAGTCCAATGGTTATTCTCATTGGCGAGGAGCACAACGTCGCAGACGCGCCCTCTCATGGCAACCCGAAGGGACGGGGCGAATTTCCGCCGTCTGCGGTGTTGCGTCCCGCTTGCTGTGCTGGCACAGCGGCGCAGTCCGCGCCTTGCAGAGCGGCGGAAATCGCCGCCGTCGCACATGTGAAATCAGGATGAACAGGCCCTGATCTCATGCAGCGGCGTGGTAGTCCTGCGGGAACTGCGCCAGCGCCGACTTGAACCATGCCGCATGCTGCGCTTCGGAATCCACCACGCGCTGATACACCTCGGCCTCGTCCTCATTGCCTTCGGCCAGCGCACGGTCGCGGAACTTCGGGTAGATGGAAAGGGCTTCGCGCTCTTCCACCCGGATTGCAACATGCAGGGCTTTTTCCACCACGCCATCCGGATTCATGGCGATGAGCGAATCGCAGTTGGCCTGGATGGTCTGGAGCGCGTCGATGGCACGTTGGGTATCCTCGCCACGTGGCGGTTCACCCATTTCATCGTACAGCTTGCGCATCCAGACGGCATGCAGCTTTTCCTCGCCGGCGACGCGGCGGAAAAGCCTGGCCAGTTCCGGGTAGCCCGCCTTCTCGGCCCAGCGGGCGAATTCCGGGTACATGATCTGGTTTTCGTATTCCTCGACATCCACAAAGGACTCGGCGGTCTTGCCGCAGTCGTCCATTTGCTGGGCGGCGGCGAAGCATTCAAAGATCATGTCCTCGGTGATTTCGGTGTTCTGCATAACTGCTCCTTTTTTGGGTGGGTTAAAACATGGCAAAGCCATTTAATTCACCGCCTGTTTACGCATGGCCGGAGCGGCGGCGATTCCGGCCATGTATATCAATTTTTCTGACTGGCATAGTAATGCGCCAGCGCGCTTATCTCTTCTGCGGACAGCGACTTCACTGCCGTGCGCATGAACTGGTTCGGCAACTTCACCGCCGGATCCTGATAACGCCTGATTTCCAGTTCAATGAACTCGACAGGCTGTCCCGCAAGACGCGGCATGTCGCTCGCCGATTTCTTTCCGTCATTGGCGTGGCAGGAGTTGCAGTGGGCATCATGCAGGGTTTTGCCTCGCTGCACCAAATCAAGCTTAGTCTCGGATGCGGCAGAAATCCACTTCTTCTGTGCGTAATGATGCGCCAGGGAGGCGATCTGGTCCGCATCGTATTTTTTCATGGTTTTGCCCATCACCTTGCCATCCCGGGTTCCCTCGCGGAACTGCTGCATCACCGTCCTGAGATAGGCCTCGGGTTGTCCATCGATGAGCGGCGTATCGGTGGCGTCGCTTGCGCTGTGACAGGTATCGCAACCGGTGACGATTTCAGATACATCCACCATGGGACCGGCCGGCGCGCCTGCTTCGGTAGAGGGCTTGGCGTCCAGCCCGGATGCGTAATACTGGGCGAGGGCATGAACATCCCCGGCTGAAAGATCACGGGAAACCGTGCGCATCATTTCATTGGGCAGCTTGGCCCTGGGGTTCATGTAGCTACGCAACTGGGCTTCAATGAAGGAGGGGTTCTGGCCGGCAAGCCGCGGGGTCATCCCCTCCGCCTTAAGCCCGCCTGGTCCGTGACAGCCTGCACATTTTTCATTGTGTACGTCCCGGCCGGTTTTCACCAAAGCGGGATTTGTTTTTACTTTCGCGGCAGGCCATCGGGTTGTGGCATAGAGTTTTGCCAGTGCCGTGACCTTTTCGTTACTGAAGCCGCGCAACAGATCGGCCATGACGACCGAGCTGCGTGTCCCGTCACGGTATTGCAGCATCACGACACGCAGATATTCTTCCGGCTGGCCATCGATCAGTGGCATGCCGGCCAGGCCTGAACGATGGCACGATTCGCAGCCTGCGGCCACCGTCATCAATTCGGTTATCCAGCTACGTGGCGCGGATGGGTTTGACGCATAGAAATGGGCCAGGGCATGCACGTCCTGGGGCGTTAGCCCTTTGACTAACATTCGCATCACTTCATTGGGCTGGCTTGATTTCGGATCGAGGTATGACGTCAGCATTGATTCGATGTATCGAATCGGCTGGCCAGAGAGGCGGGGCGTCAGTCCCTCACCGGTACGGCCATCCGAGCCATGGCATGCAGCACAACGCCGCGTATGAATGTCGGCGCCTGCATCGACCAGTGAGGAATCAACCTGTCCCACATTGGCCGATGCCCAGCTTTGTGTCGAGTAATACTGTGCCAGTGCATCGATGCGGGCATCGTCATAGTTGTCGAACAGACCTTTCATGGCATTGGAGAACCGGCTGCCAGTGCGGTATTCCATCATGACGCTACGCAGATAATCGCGCGGCTGTCCGACAATCAACGGCATGCCGGTACCGGCCTGGTGGCAGCCATTGCAACCTGTCACGATGTTGCTCAGTGATTCTGGCAACGCCTGCGCCTGGGCTGCTGTATCCAACCTGGGTCTTGGCGCGTGCGGATCGTGGCATTGCGTGCAGTTGGAATCACGCGTTACTCCCTTGGCCTGATGCGCCATGAATGATTCGCTGAACAGGCCGACCTTGCGTGGACGTGCAGCCACGTCGTCATGGCAGCGCAGGCAGAGCGAGCTGTCGCGAATGATTTTTACCGAGGCGATATGATTATTCTCGTTCAAGGGGCCATGGCAGGATTCACAGGAGAGGTGTTCATGGACGCTCCCCGCCAGTGCGTTCATGATGGCCACATGATCCTTGCGCGTCTTGCCATGACAGCCCCCGCAGGATGCATTCCCGCCATACGTGATCGGCTGTTTTTTCAGGTCTTCGACAGCACCTGAACGGTACCAGTGATCGCGATCCCAGCCCTTGGGCACGAAGAATCCCATGATGAACAGCAGCCCGCCGATGGCGACAATCAAGACTGCGACAAGGCGAAGGAGATGACTGCGTGGTGACGGAACCATCCCGGGCTTTCAATGATGAGCGTGATGGCTGGCAGGGTGTCCGGGATCATCGTTGAACACCGGAAGCCAGCGCGAAATGACGTAGTAGGTGACAAAGGGTGCGCACAGAATGATGGCAGCCATGATCAGCCCTTCCCGCGCAAACCACTGAAAATGGAAATCGACATAGCCGCGGTCGGACTTGGAAATCATCTGGCCGCCGATGACCACGTTGAAGCGCATGAACAGGACCTGGAGGACGACACACAAGGCGGCGAGATTGACCATGCGCAGCAACCGTCGTCCACTGACCTGCGATAGGGCGACATAACCGAGAGCGATCAGCGGAATGCCGGAGAACAACAGCATCTGGCCGATGACATAACTGGGGAACAGGGGGCCGGTCAGGAGGGGTGCGACAACGGCCCAGTGATGCCCGTGTTCGTAGAACATGTACACGACCTCCATGGTCTCGAAAGTGACATCGATGATGAACAGCCCCCAGAGGTAGTCTCCCAGCAGCTTGAGCATGGGGTAATTGATGGGCCGCTTTGTCCGCCAGCGAATGAAGGTGTACATGAGAATGAGCATGGCAATGCCGGACACAATGGCGGACATCAGAAAGATGATGGGTTGCAACGGCGTTGCCCACCAGGCATTGGCCTTGACGCTGCCGAAGATGAATCCAACGTAGCCGTGCAGGGTAAATGCCCAGGGAATGCCGATCCCTGCCAGGAATGAAATGAGTGCGTGATCGAGCTTCAATGCGCCCGGTGAGGTTTCTGTGACCCATAGCGTGAGAGCTTTCCAGATAAATTGCTGGAAGCCTTTGGTTGTTTTGGCTTGATGGATGAAAAAGCCCCGGTAAACCAGCCACAACTCGACCATCACCAGGATCATGTAGCTCGAGTACACATAGCCGAAAATGCTCATGGCTGAGGTGGTGTGCGGGGTGATGAAGATGTTCATTGCGCGCAACGGCTGGCCCAGATGAAACAGCAGGGGGACCGCGGCGAACAGACCGAAGCAGAATGACGCAACCAGAGCGAAGCGGGCAATGGGCTCGAATTCCTTGACCTTGAACACATGGTAGAGCGCGGAGACTACGAAGGCGCCGGCCACCAGCCCCGTGATGTAGGGGTACAACACGATCATCAGCGACCAGTCGATGTGCGTGTTGTTCTGGAAATAGAAATTGTTGAGGGCGCCGGCGGGCAAGTTGGCCGGCTCCATCAGATCACCTCGCGCGGGAGGCCCAGATACATCACCCGGCTACGGGTATGCATTTCGGGCTTGAGCGTCCACCAGGTATCGGTGGCGTAAATCCTGCCTACGTGGCTATTCGGGTCGCTGCGATCGCCAAAGGTGCGTGCAGCCGTCGGACAAACCGTCACACACGCCGGATCGAGGCCGCGCGAAACGCGGTGGTAGCACCAGGTGCACTTGTCGGCGATCCGGTTCTCTTCATTGAGGAATCGCACCCCGTAGGGACAGGCCTGGATGCAGTAACCGCAGCCGATGCAGTGATCGGGGTCAACCAGAACAAATCCGCCGGGCGCAGAAAAGGTTGCCCCTACCGGGCAGACCTGGACACAGGGAGCCTCTTCGCAGTGATTGCATAGCTTGGGAATGAAGGCCGACCATTTGGCATTCTTCATAACGTCTTCAGGCGGCGGAGAAAGCTGTTTGCCGGGCTTGTCGATGGCCTCGATGTGAACGCCTTCGTCGGTTGCCACATAGCGCTCCACCCAGGTGCGTACCGAACCCACTGGAACCTTGTTTTCCGCTGCGCACGCTTCGACACAATAGCCGCAGCCGATGCACTTGCTGACGTCCACCACGAAAGCATATTCCGGCCCATTCTTGGCACTTGTCGCATCCTTGCGGGTTGCAGCCATCAAACGGATTGGCCCAACAGCCGCCAATGCGACCGCACCAGCCACCAGATCGAGCAGGAAGGTTCGTCTGCCTTTGCACGCGGACATGGTCAGGCTCCCTTATTTCATTGCGAACATCTTCATGAGATCGTGGCGCGACACAACGCCGGCAATGCCGTCATGTCCATCTGTCACCATCAGTCGATGGATATGGTGCTTATCCATCAGGTGAATGGCCTTGGATAAACTGTCATCCGGGTTGATCGTAACGGGCCGGGTTGTCATGATGTCGTCGACAATTGTCCCCATGTGTTTCTTCGGCCGATGTTTGCGAACCACGTTTTCGTAGAAGCCGCCAACCTGCCCCGGCGCAATGTCCATGGCGGCGACGAAATCGGACTCGGTCAGAACACCGACAAGCTTGTTTTCACTCGATAAAACCGGCAGGCCGCTGATTTTCCTTTCAGCCAGCGTTTTTGCTGCCTCGGCCAGTGATGCTCCCTGCTTGATGGTGATCACATCCGTGATCATGACGTCACGGACGTGCATATCCTTGGAGTGACGTGCTTGCGGTGTCGTGTCGATCTGCTTGCCCATGAAACTCATGTGGGCGGCCAGGAAGGGCATGCTGCCAAGGCGGCCGGGCAGCAGCATGTTCCAGTACACCCATTTGAATGCCAGCTTGCCTACATGATTCATGTAGCTTTCCTTGAGCAGCGACATGGGGCCCATGTGCGGCATGGGGAATGAGCCTTCCAGTGGTTCCATGTCGTAGTTGAAGTCGATCAGCAAGGCCTTGTTGAAGCCCGATTCGATGAAACAGTTGGCGTGGCCGTCAAAGGTGGCTTCGGCGGGCTTTCCTTCCATTTCGCGCAACAGGTTTTCCAGAACCGTATCCGACTCAAAATGGGCGACCGAACCGGCCTTAGAGGTTGCGACGTTGGTGTTATCACCCATGCAATAGATGAAATCAGCCCGCTTGCTCTTGAGGGTGCGCGGGTCAGTGAGCGCATAGCCGTTGCCGTCGCTCAGTTCGGAATCATCGAGCACCTCCGGACCCACGTTGCCGGGAATGGTTACCAGCAAATCATATTCAAGGTCTCGCCCATCAAAAGCAGAGAGTTTCTTTCTGTCGGCATCCACGGCCGAGGCGGTGAAAT
>Ga0326726_10005319_pt1 | contig 11675 bp, 9 predicted proteins | sample MHFenrmetagenome_2_FD_207603 | JGI IMG/M metagenome (GOLD analysis project Ga0326726, IMG submission 207603) | Lab enriched peat soil microbial communities from Michigan Hollow, Ithaca, NY, United States - MHF15MN | ecosystem: Environmental > Terrestrial > Soil > Wetlands > Peat | place: USA...
GTGAACGAGCCGATGGTCAGGGTCGTCCGGATCTTCTTGCGGCGGAGATTGGCCCAAACCAGCCGGAAAGACTTCATGCCTTGCCTCCGGCCGCCTCCATGAGCACGCCCTTGTCGAGATGGAGCACAACCCGGGCCCGTCCGGCGGCCTGAGGATCGTGACTGACCATCAGGACCGTCTTACCGTGCTCCTTCACCAGACGGTCGATGATGTCCATGATCTCGTCGGCGCTCTTGCGGTCCAGGTCCCCCGTCGGCTCGTCGCACAGGAGGAAGGTCGGGTCGGCGACGATGGCCCGGGCGATGGCGACGCGCTGCTCCTGCCCGCCCGACAGCTGCCGGGGATAATGGGACATCCGGTCGCCCAGGCCCACGACGGCGAGCGCGGTCTCGACATGCCGGCGGCGCTCGGCCTTGGACAGCTTGGTCAGGAGCAGAGGCAGCTCCACGTTCTGGAAGGCCGTCAGCACCGGGATGAGGTTGTACAGCTGAAAGATGAAGCCGACGTGGCGGGCCCGCCAGGAGGTCAGGCTCGAGGCCGACAGGTGGGTGATCTCGTCGCCGGCGACCGTGATCGTGCCGGAGGTGGGGAGGTCGAGCCCCCCGAGAAGATTGAGAAGAGTGGTCTTTCCCGACCCGCTCGGGCCCATGAAGGCGACGAAATCGCCCGCGTCCACGTCCAGGTTCAAGCCCTGGAGAACGTGGATCTCCTCGCTGCCGCGGATATATTTCTTGTCCAGGCTGCGCACGCGCACGAGCGCCGTGCCGTCTCCTTTTCCGTCGATCCTGACCATTCTATCCTCCTCCGGATCACTTGACCTTGACCCGCTGGCCGTCTCGGAGATCGGCCGGCCCGGCGACGACGACCCGGTCTCCGGGGTCGAGGCCGGCCGTGACCTCGACGTCGGCCCCGATCTCCAACCCCAGGCCGACGGCCCGCCTCTCCAGAACACCATCCCGGTCCAGGAACACGATCGGCTTGCCATCCACGGTGCGGATCGCTTCGCGGGGGACGATGGCCTTGGCCGCCGCCCGCCCCGCCGCCCGCTCTCCGGCCAGGAACGAGACTTTGACGCCCATGTCCGGAAGGATGCGGGGATCGAGCTTGTCGAAGGCGATGCGGACCTTCACCGTGGCCTTCTGGCGGTCGGCCGTCGGGATGACCGTCCGGACGCCGGCCGGGATGCGCCAATCCGGGTAGGCGTCGAGAACGGCTTCGACCCTCTGCCCGGGAACGACCCGGGCGATGTAGGATTCGTTGACGTCCACCTCGATCTCGATCGAGTCCATGTCGACGATCGTGGCGATGCCGGTCCGCGTGAATCCCCCTCCGGCCGAGATCGGCGAGACCATCTCGCCGCGCTGGGCGTCCTTGGAGACGACGACCCCGCCGAACGGCGCCCGGACCGTGCAATTGTCGACGTCCTGCTGGGCCATCGCGATTTGGGACTCGGCGGCCTTGACCTGCTCCTGGGCGGCCGCCACCTGCGCCCTCAGACTCTCGGCGGTGGTGCGGGCCTGATCGAGGGCTTGGGCGCTGGCGAAGCCGTCCGCGGCGAGGCCCGCGTTGCGGCCGAGCTCGCGCTCGGCGTTGGCCAGATTGATCTTGAGGCTGGCGATCAGGGCGGCGGTCGCGTCCCGCTGGGTCCGGGCGGCCTGGAGGCGCCGGACGGCGTCCGCGTCGTCGAGCCGGGCCAGGAGCTGGCCTTCCTTGACGACCATCCCCTCGTCGACGTAGACATCCACGACCCGGGCCGTGATCTTGGCCGCGATCGTGGCCCGGCGGCGCGGCGTGATGTAACCGCTCGCGTTCAGGAGGGCCGTGGCCGCCGGATCTCCCGCCGGCCGGGCCGCGGCGACGGTGACGACGGGCGCCCGGCTCCTCAGCACGAGATAGGCCCCGACGAGCGCTATGACGACCACGGCGGACCCGGCGATGAGCCGCCTGGCCTTCCGCCCGGCGCCGGCCGGCCGGACGCGCTCATCGATCCTTAAGCCCGACAGGTCGGGGCCCAATGAAGACGGCTGTTCGTTCATTCCCGATGACCCTCCGCGATCTTCCCCGGCGCTCAGGTGGTTTTGCCGACCTCGATGACAAGCTTCTGGCCGACGACGAGGATGTCGGAAGAAAGGCCGTTGGCGGCCTTGATCTTTTCGACGGTCGTCCGATAGACCTTGGCGATCTGGAAGAGATTATCCCCGTTCTTGACGATGTGGGTGATGGTCTCGCCGGGCTGGGCGGCGGGAGCCTGCGTGACCGCCGGCGTTTCAGCGCCGCCTCCGGAAGGCACGCGGAGGACCTGCCCGGGGTAGATCATGGTCCGGCTCCGCAGGCCGTTCAGACGGACCAGGGCATCGACCGACGTCCGGTAGCGGCGGGCGATGGCCCCCAAGGTGTCGCCGCCGCGCACGGTGTAACGGTCCGTGACCACGTCCGGGGGGATGTACTGGGGCAGGGAGGCGATGCAGGCCAGGCATTTTTCGCCGTAGCCGTCCGGCACGCGGAGGTTGTAAGGATAGTTCGGGGTCGAGTCGTGGCGGAGCTCCGAATTGAGGCCGACGAGGAGGACCGGGTCGATCCCGAGGTTCTGCGACAGGGTGGCCAGCTTGACGGCGGCATTGACCTGGATCGACTCGAACTGGAGCGGCGGATCGGGGGTCGGCAGGTCGAAGCCGTACTTGGCGGGGTCGCCCACGATCAGGAGCGTCGCGATGAACCGCGGCACATGTCTCGCCGTCTCGAAGGGTAGGTTGGCGAAGATGTCCCAAAAGCTGTCGAAATAATCGACCTTCTGGGCCCGGATGACCCTCTGGACCTGGGCTTCGCCGCAGTTGTAGGCGGCGATCGCGGTCGTCCAGTCGCCGAACATATCGTGGAGCTCGACCATGTACTGGATGGCCGCCCGCGTCGCCTTGACCGGGTCCATGCGCTCGTCGACGTACTTATCCTGCTTGAGGCCGTAACGGTATCCCGTCGAGCGGATGAACTGCCACATCCCCAGGGCCCGGGCCCGGGACAGAGCCCTCGGCCGGAAGGCGCTCTCGATGAGGGGGATCCAGCCCAGCTGCTCGGGGAGGTGCTCCTTGCGCAGCTCCTCAAGGATCATGTCCCGGTACTGGCCCGAGCGCTTGTAAGACTCTTCGAACGCCTTCCGCTCAACGGTCTGGAACGACTTGATCTCCCTCATGACCCATTGGTTCTCGACGAGGGGGATGGAGCCGTTGACCGAGGAGGCCAGGGTGGTCCGTGACGCCGAGATCTTCAGGATGCGCTGGGCGATGAGGAGGCGGAGGTCCTGCTTCTCCTGGAGAAGAGGGGAGTCGGCCGGCACGGACATCCTCACCAGGCAGCCGTAGGCTTCGTCGAGCTTGGCCAGGGCGCCGTCCATATCCTCGCGTTCGATGGCGGCCTGGGCTTCCTCATAGGAAGCGAAAGCGTCCTCAAGGAGGGCCGAGGCGTCCTTCTCCGTGGCCTCCGCCTTGACGGCTTGGGCCTGGGACTCCTGCTCCGCCTCCCGGGACGGCTTCGCCGTCTCCGCGGCCGCGGCGGCGGCCTTATCGACCGCCGGGTCCACCGCGGCCGCCGCTGGGGCGGACGGCGGGACCGGCTTGGGAGCGACAGGGGCCGGTTTGGGTGAGGAGGAACAGGCAGCGAGAAGGACGAGAATCAGCAGACTCGCGGCCCAGGTGGGGATGTTGCTTCGGTGAGATCTCATTTCAAAAGGATTTTATACCATATCCTCCGGTGACGGTCAACCCGGATGAGAAGGAAAAGGCTTCAGACGTCCTTCCGGTGCCAGTTCCAGGCGGTCTCGACGATCGTTTCGAGCGCGGACAGCCGGGGCTTCCAGCCGAGGACATGCTCCGCCTTCTCTTTGGACGCCAGGAGGACGGCCACGTCACCCTGGCGCCTCGGACCGATGTCGTAATGGATCGGACGGCCCGTCACCTTTTCGGCCATCCGTATGACCTCGAGGACGGAATGGCCCGCCTCGGTGCCGAGGTTGATGACGTCGCCCGGGGCGCCGGCGAGGAGGGATTTCAGGGCCAGGACGTGGGCGTCGGCCAGGTCCGTGACGTGGATGTAATCCCGGACGGCCGTCCCGTCGGGCGTGGGGAAATCTCCGCCGAAGACCCGGAGGGGGGGTCTTTTCCCGAGAAGGCCGAGGAGGATGTTGGGCACAAGGTGGGTCTCGGGATCGTGGCATTCCCCCGTGCCGCCATCGACGGCGGCCCCGGCCGCATTGAAGTAGCGGAGCGATATCGCGCGCAGGCCGTGGGCCCGCTCATAGTCTCTCAGGATGTCCTCGACCATAAGCTTGGCCCGGCCGTAGGGATTGGCCGGCCGGGTCGGATGGCCTTCGGGGATGGGGGTCTGGAGGGGTTCGCCATAGACGGCCGCGGTCGAGGAGAAGATGAGGGCTTTGGTCCCGGCTTCGAGCATGGCGTCGAACAGGTTCAGGCTCGTGGTCAGGTTGTGGGTGTAGTATTTCCGCGGATCGGCAAAGGACTCCCCGACCTGGATCAGGGAGGCGAAGTGGAGAACGGCCCCGATCCCACGCTCCCGGAAGAGGCGCCGCAGGGCCTCCCGGTCGAGAAGGTCGGCCTTGACGGAGGGGACCGTTCCGATGAGCTCACGACGGCCGCTCGAAAAGTTGTCGACCACCAGGACGTCGAAGCCCCCCTTGACGAGCTCCTTGACGGTATGGGAGCCGATGTATCCGGCGCCGCCGGCGACAAGGATGGTCATGGGCTCTTCCTTTCGACGAGCCGGCGGGCCTTTTCGAGCCCTTTGGCCTTGGTCTCAAAGGCGTTGTCGAGCTGGGCTTTATAAAGCTTTTTGAGGAGCCGGCCCATCTCCGGACCGGGCGGGACCCCCAGCTCGATGAGGTCGCGCCCCTGGATCAGGGGCTTGATCGTCTCCCGGTTGACGCGCAGCTCTTCGAACTTCTTGACGAGCCAATGGGCTTGCCGGTCGAGGCCGCGGACAAGGCGGGTCCCCCGGCCGGCCCTGTCGGCGGCGTCGAGGAGGACAAGGAGCTCGATCTCGCCGCCGACATCGGCGGCCAGGCGGTTGAAGGCCTTCCGGGTGACCGCCTCGCGGTTCGCCCAAAGCTCGCCGGCCCGGTGGTGCGTCCGGATGAGCAGGGGGACCATGCGGCCGAGGTTGACGCCGTTCCAGGTCTGGACCTTGAAGCGGGCGAGGAGGCGCCGCGAGGCCCGTTCGCTCTGGATGTCGTGGCCGCACGAGGTCACGGCCATCCGCCCCCTCTTGAACTCCCATCGCGTCGTCCCGGCCTTGCCCAGATCGTGGCAGAGCGCGGCAAGGAGGAGGGCCAGCTTGCGCGGCGCGGCCAGCCCGGCCCGGCCGGCCAAGGCGGCCGCCTGGTCCAGGGCGAGCTTGGTATGGGCCCAGACCGTGTGGTGGCCGAAGGCGTCCTTCTCGGGGTGGAAGACCGAGTCCTGGATGACCAGGGCCAGCGCCTGGAGCTCGGGGAACCATTGCTCGAGGACGCCGAGGCGGAACATCTCCTCGAGCCCGACCGAAGGACGCGGCGAGTCGAGCAGGATCTTGAACAGCTCTTCCGCGATCCGTTCGACGCTGAGGGCCGACAGATCGACGGCCCTGGCCGCCGGGTAGATGCCCGGATCGACCTTGAAGCCGAGGACGGATGCGAACCGGGCCACCCGGATGACCCGAAGGGGATCGTCGGGGAAGGCGGCCGGATTCGTCAGGCGGATCCTTTTCGCCAGGGTGTCCTTGCGGCCCTCGAACGGATCGATGAGAGATCCGTCCGCGAGCCGGAGGGCCATGCTATTGGTCCGGAAATCCCGCCTCTCGAGGTCCTTTTCGACGGGCAGGTCGGGATCGGAAGCGACGACGATGTCCTTGTGGCCGCGCGCGCCCTCGCCCCGGGCCCTGTCGGTCCGGGGCAGGGCCACGTCGTAGGTCCGGCCTCCGGTCGCGAACTTGATGATGCCGAAGCTCCTGCCGACGAGACTGACGCGGCCCCGCTTTCCGAGCTTGCGGACGATGTCCTCGACCCCGTGGCGAGCGACGAGAAGGTCGACCTCGGCGGAAGGGCGCCGGAGGATGAGGTCCCGGACAGAGCCGCCGACGGCGTAGACGTCCCCGTCGAAAAGACGGACGAAGAGCGCCCGGTCGGGGAAGTCGAAGGCGAGCTTGGTCATTCGGCGGCCGGGAACTTCTCCAGGACATCCTTGACGGCGTCCTTGTGGACCATGAACATGAGGCACTTCAAGCGGACATAATCATCCTGATAGAAGAAGTAGCCCTTGACCTTGCCCCACCAGGCGTTCTCCCACGAGTCCTTGATCAGGTACCAGTTGCCCTTGCCTGATTCCAGGTAGCCGACGCAGTGGACGGCGTGGTCGTCCGACGTCGAGCCGTTCGTGAACCGGTACTCCCGGCTGGATTGATCGATGTAGCTCGAAGGCAGGTCGAAGGTGGGAAGCATGGCCACGTCGTTCTCGCCGCTGTAGCCCGGCTCGGTGAAATCGACGGCCAGGGTCGCGGTGAAGCCCTTGCGCAGGGAATGGAGGAGGGCCAGCGAGAACTCGTAGAGGGGCAGGTTGTGGAACTGGCGGCTGTGCCACCAATTGTCCGGGACCCGGAACTCTCCGGTGGTATAGAAGGGGAAGGCCATGAAGCTGACGAAGGCGACATAGTCGTCCGGATCGAGCCCGAGCGAGGCGAGATATTCGACGGGCGACAGCGAACGCCCGTCCACGGTGATCCGGTCCGGCGGGCGGCCCAGGCGCCGGTCCAGGATGGCCCGGATGCCGGCGATAGCCGGGGCCTCGTCCCAGGAGTCCTTGGCAGCGAGAGCCGCAAGGTAATCCCGGAACTCGCCGAACAGGGCCCCATGGTCATGGGCCGTCTGACCGGCGGGGAGTCCCGGGTAATCGGCCTCGCGGACGAGGCCGTACTGCTTGATCCGGGCCATGGCCGAATTGGGCTCGGAGCCTTGGCCGAGGAACGAATGGCCCTTCTCCCGGATGAACCGCCTGGCCTTCTCGACATATTCCCAGTAGACGGTGTGCATCTCCGAGAGCTTGACCTCGGCTTTTCCCTGCCGCCTCAGCTCGGATTCGAGGAGCGACGTCGCGGCGAACGACCAGCAGGTGCCGGTCTTGCCCTGCATGACGGGCGGCAAATGGAAGAACTTGGTGAACTCGAGGATATCGGTCGGATGGCTGAATGAGGAGAGGTCCGCCGCCAGGAAGGTCGCGTCACGGCTTTCGGGAGTTTCACGGGTATAGACCGCCTGGTCGTGCTTGGGCATGCCGGGGGCCGAGCCGGCAGGGCCGGGTTCCTTGCCCCCGCAGGATACGGCGAGCCCGCCGATGACGGCCAGAACAAGGCCAAGCGCTGCCGAGCGTTTTCTCTGCATCGAGGTCCCTCCTCTCCAGGGATCATACCGGGATATGGACCCTCATTATAGAGCCCGCGGCTTCGAACTGCAATGGCCGGAGATCCCCGTTTTCACGGTCCTTGTCAGTCGGCGTCGTTTTGGGTATTCTGGTGGGAAGAAAAGACATGGACGGACGAAGAGGCTCGAACGGATTCGCGCTCGGCGCCGCCTGTCTAGCCTTCTTCGCGACCGGCCTCGCCGCCTCGTCCACGACCGCGGGGGGGCGGGACGAGATCACGCTGGCCCTCAAAGAGAAGGTCATCCGGAACCTGAGCTCATCGGGCCTCGTCCTGGCCTTCCACGTCGTCGTCGCCAATCCTTCCCCCGCGCCCTTCGAGCTCGTCCGCTATCGCTACCGGGTCAGGATCGAGCAGAAGGAATACATCAATACGGAAACGGTCCTGGACGCTCCCTTGTCCATCCCGGCGGAGGGGCAGACGCTCATCGCCCTGCCCGTCAAGATCACCTACGACCTCCTCCGGACGGCCATCGGGCCGATCGAAGGACAGGCCCTTTGCGACATCGTCGGCGAAATGGTCTTCCAGGGGCAGCGGAAAAGGGAGCAGAAGGTCCCGTTCGCTTTCAGCGGGGAATTCCCCATCTTCCAGGATCCCGAGGTCGACCTGCTTCCCCTCAAGGTCCTCGACCTGACCGTGGGCGGGGCCGATGTCGTTCTCCATCCCCGCTTCAAGAACTTCAACGTCTATGACCTCATCATCGACACCATCGACTTCGAGCTCTATTTCAACGGTCATCTTGTCTTCGCCGGAGGCATTCCGGGGGATAAGAGCCTGCCGCGGACCGGGGAGAAGACGTTCTCCCTGCCCTTCCTTCTCGATTTCTTCGAGACCGGGGACGCCATCCGGGAAGATTTCGGCAAGGACGAATTCCCCTGCCGTTTCACCGGCCGGATCGAGATCGCCTCTGTCTGGGGCCGGCTCATCATCCGCTTCGACAGGACCCAGGCGCTGCGCCTCGACAAAAAGTAAATTTCGGGGCGATATCCATCGCAGCCGTCCGAAAGACTGGCGATGTCGGGAGGACCTTAACAAAAAAAAGGGCCGGCGAGGGCCGGCCCGGTCAGGTCTATCGGGAGTCTTGGACGTCAGAACCAGTAGGTCAGCCCGACGGTCAGGGCCAGGCCGCCGAGATCAAAAGGCTCGAATCCCACGAACCAGTCGTTGAACTTGGCCGTGGCCGCGTGATAGCGCGCTTCGGCCTCGATCGTCGCCCGGTACCCGATGGGCACCTGGATGCCGCCGAAGGCGTGCCAGCCGAACGAGGATCCGCTCTCCCGGCCGTTGACCGAGGTCACGGGATAGATGTCGACGTCACCCAGGTCGGGGTCCGTATACACCCAGGGATCGGAGAAGTCGACCATGTCGCCATACATCCGGACGCCCCAGACGACGAGGCTCGCCCCGCCCCCGAAGTAGGGGACGAGCTTGGCTCTCCGGCCGAGCGGCAGGAACTTGAGGGAGACCTGGAGCGGAGTGACGGTCACCCGGAATGAATGAAAGATGTCCGAGCCCTCGAAGAATTCGAAGGGGAAGGCGAAATCGCCCTCGGTCAGGGAATTGAGGACCCAATCGTTGTAGAAGCCGAGGTGGGTCTTGCTGTAGGAATCGACGGCGAAGGAGAGACTGAAGTTCTTGCTGACGAAGTAATCGTAGCCGATGCCGTAGATCCCGCCGCGGTAATCCTTCGGGGCGAAGCTCATCTGGTCGAGCTCGATCGTCCAAAGACTGTCGGGATGGGCGGCAAGATAGCTGTTCGAAAGGGCGCGCGGCACGTAATAGCCGAGCCGAAGCGAGATCGAGTCGGAGAAGGCGAGGGTCGGGACAAGAAGCAGCAACCCCACGGCGAGGACGGTGAGTTTTTTCATTTCATTCCTCCTATACACACCGGCATTATAGCAAAAAATATGCCAGGCCCGCCCGGCAGGTCAAACCCGGGGCGCCCCGGGGAATTGTGCCCAAAACAGGTCAGGTGTCCTCTGGAGCCGTCCCGGGCCGCTGTTTGACATTTGGACATGGGGCGGTTACCATCCGGGCAGGGAGGCCTTCTTGATCGAAACCCGCGTCGTCCGGATCGCGCCGGGAACTGGGAAGGCCATGCCTCCCGGGGAGATCGCCCGGGCGCTCATCGCGGGGGCCGTGGCGGCCTACCCGACGGAAACGTTCTACGCCCTCGGCGCGGCCGCGTTCTCCCGGAAAGCGGTGGACAGGGTTTTCATGCTGAAGAAGCGAGATCCCTCGAAGCCCCTCTCCTTCATCGTCTCCGACATGGACATGGTCAAGGCCGTATCGGCCGCCTCGCCTCCCGGCTTCCTCGCCCTGGCGGAGGAATTCTGGCCGGGCCCGCTGACGCTTGTCCTTCCGGCCGCATCGGGCTTGCCGGAGTCTCTCCTCGGGCCGGGGCGGACGATCGCCCTCCGGGTCCCGCCTCTCGCCTGGCTTCGGGCCCTGGTCAGGGAGCTCGGAGAGCCCCTGACCGCGACAAGCGCCAACTTGGCCGGGGAAAAGGAGCTTGCGGATCCGTCCGAGGTGAAGGCCCTTTTCGGAGGCCGGGTCGAGATCATCGTCGACGGGGGCCCGACTCCGGGAGGTCTGCCTTCAACGATCGTCGACCTGACCGGGGAGAAGCCGCGGGTCATCCGAGAAGGCAAGATCCCCGCGGTCCGGATCGAGGCGTTCCTTCACTCATGAGGCCGCGCGCGGCGGCTCCCTTCGCCGGATTCCCGTCGTTGGCTACTTGACGATCGCGCCGGCCGGGATATCGCGGTCGAAGAAGGGGATGAGGGCCTTGTTGTCGGCGGTGATGGCGGCGAGGAGCATGGCCTGGGACTCGATGCCCCGGATGACCGCGGGCTTGAGGTTGACGATGACGATGAGCTTCTTGCCGACGAGGTCCTCGGGAGCGTAGGTCTCGGCGACCCCGGCGATCATCTGCCGCTGCTCCGTGCCGATATCGATCTTGAGCTTGAGGATCTTGGTCGCGCCGGGGACGCGCTCCGCCTCGAGGATCTGGGCGACCCGGAGGTCCATCTTCTTGAATTCGTCGTAGGTGATGATGTCCATGACGTTCGCTCCCTTCGTTATCGGTTCGGGCCCCGCGGCCGGGGCGGCGGCCGGCGCGCCGGCCTCGTCGCCCAGGAAATCTTTCAGCGCCACCCTCGGGAAGAGCGCCTGCGGCATCCCGACATTCCGGCCGGGATCGAAGCCGCTGAAATCGAGCGTCTCCCAGCGGACATCCGCCGGCTTTTGGGGCTCTCCGAGGAAGCCCCAGACCTTCTCGACCGACCGGGGCATGACGGGATAGACGAGGTAGCTCGCGCCGCGGATGGCCGCCGCGGCCTGGAGGAGCACGCGGGCCAGCCGGGGGCGCCGACTCGCGTCTTTGGCCATGATCCAGGGCTCGTTATCCGCCAGGTACTTGTTGACCATGCCGATGTAGGCCCAGATCTCTTCGAGGGCCCTGTGGAGGGCGCAGGCGTCGTAGAGATCGAAGACGCGGCGCTTGAGCTCGTCGAAATCCGTCCGGACCTTGGCGTCCTCGGCGGTCTCCTCGGCCGGGTCGACGATCGCGCCGCCGAAGTAGTTGCCGATCATCGTCAGTGTCCGCTGGACGAGGTTGCCGAAGTCGTTGGCCAGGTCGGAGTTGACCCGGTGGAGGAAGCCCTCGTGGGAGAAGTTGCCGTCCTGGCCGATGGGGATCTCCCGGAGGAGAAAATAGCGCAGGGGGTCCGGACCGAAGACCTTCAGCAGGACGTGCGGATCGAGGACATTGCCCTTGGACTTGGACATCTTCGTGTCGTCCTTGAGCCACCAGCCGTGCCCGAAGATCGTCCGCGGCAGCGGCAGGCCCGCGGCCATCAGGAAGGCGGGCCAATAGACCGCGTGGAACCGGAGGATGTCCTTGCCGACGAGCTGGACATCGGCCGGCCAGAACTTCTCGTAGCGGGCCATGTCCCAATCGTAGCCGATGGCCGTGACGTAGTTGTGGAGGGCGTCGAACCAGACGTAGATCGTGTGCTTCGGGTCGTCCGGGACGGGGATGCCCCACTTGACGGAGGTCCGGGTGATGCTCAGGTCCTTGAGCCCGCCCCGGACGAAGCTTGCGACCTCGTTCAGGCGGCTTTGCGGCCGAACGAACTCGGGATGCTTATCATAGAGCTCGAGGAGCTTGTCCTGGTAGGAGGAGAGCCGGAAGAAGTAGGTCTCCTCGGAGACGAGCGAGG
>Ga0326726_10005320_pt1 | contig 11674 bp, 9 predicted proteins | sample MHFenrmetagenome_2_FD_207603 | JGI IMG/M metagenome (GOLD analysis project Ga0326726, IMG submission 207603) | Lab enriched peat soil microbial communities from Michigan Hollow, Ithaca, NY, United States - MHF15MN | ecosystem: Environmental > Terrestrial > Soil > Wetlands > Peat | place: USA...
GGACGGCGCCCTGCTCAATGCCCCCGGCACCATGGCCGTCAACTTCCCCGTGGCCGACGGCGGTAGCTTTGTCCTCTTCGCCTCCGACTATCTCAACTCCGAGTTCCTGCCCGGCCGCACCCTCACGCTCGTCGCCACGTTCTCTGACGGCTCCTCGGCCACCGCTACGACCACCGTGGCCGGACCATAGTCGACGGTACGGTCCAGCCGACTGCATCGTAGTCCCCAATAGCCGCCCGAAGCAGAGGGCCGGGTGAAGACCTTTGACCCGGACACTCAATTCCATCCGGAGACGGCGACGAGATATTCCGCCGCGCCGGACTCTCGGCTGGGATCTGGGAGGGCGGCACACCCCCGGCGACGGGCTCGCCGTCGCGCATCAAGAACCGCGCTTCCAGTCGATACCGAACCAGGTCCGGAGCCCGCGCAGGCCCTGCGGGGTGAGCACGAGCGTGCGCTCCCCTCCGACGGGATGCATCCATCGGAGGTCCAGGCAGCGACGCGCCACCGCGGCGCCGAGGGCGCCTGCGAGGTGCGCGCGGCGCTCACTCCAGTCGAGACATTGACGAGCGAATGCCCGTCGCTCCCGGCGGGTCTTCTCCACGTCCACGCCCAGTCGCGCGAGGAAGCGCGCGCCGGAGGCGGTCAGGAGAAAGTCGCGACCCGAGGGCCGCAGAAGCCGACGGCGCACCAGTGCATCCGTCACCCTCACGCCGAGCCGGCCCGCGAGATGGTCATAGCAGGTCCGGGCCAGACGCAGGCCATCGAGCGGCCCCGCGGCCACCGTCACGCGAGGTCGCGCGGGCGCGACCGCCATCAATGCCTCGACGGCGTGCCCGACGCTCGGCGCGGCGAGACGGAAGTAACGATGGCGGCTTTGCCGCTCCATGGCGAGCAGTCGCGCTCCCACGAGCTTCCCGAGGTGGCTGCTCGCCGTCTGCGGCGTGACGCCCGCGCCGTAGGCAAGCTCCTTCGCCGTGCGCGCCCGTCCATCCATCAAGGCAGTGAGCATCCGCGCGCGCGCGGGATCGCCGACGAGCGCCGCCACTGCCGCGATGTTGACGTCTGCATCCATAGTTCGATGGTAGTCGACTCTTTGATGCTTTACAAGGCCCGGCCGGCCTGCGCATCCTTGCCAGGCATGGAGCTCAGAGTGTGCGCGTCCGGATCGAGGAGTCGGGAGGTCGTCTACCACGGGTGGAAGGTGGTCGGCTGTGCCTTTCTGATCGCGGTATTCGGGTGGGGGTTCGGATTCTATGGAATCGGTGTCTTCCTCGCCGAGCTGGTGGAGCGCCATGGCTGGGCCACGAGCTCCGTCTCGTCGGCGGTCACCATCCTCTACCTCGTGGGGGCCGCGCTGATCGCAGTCATCGGAAGCGCGTTCGAGCGCTTCGGTCCACGCCGAGTAGTGCTGGCCGGCATGTCGGCGATGGGTGCAGCCGCCATCGGGCTGACGTGGATCACGCGGCCGTGGCAGCTCTACGTCGTGTTTCCGTTGATGGCCGTGGGGTGGGCGGCCATGAGCGGGGCCGCGCTCAATGTCATCGTCGCCCCCTGGTTCGAGCGCCGACGAGGCCTGGCCATCAGTATCGCGTTCAACGGGGCGGCCGTCGGCGGGGTCCTGCTGGTCCCGGCCCTGGTATTTCTCATTGGGAGGATCGGATTCAGGGCCGCGGTGTTTTTCCTGGTGACCGTGATGGTGGGGGCACTCACACCGCTCGTGCTCTGGCTGCTCATGCGCGGTCCGGAAGTGCTGGGTCTGGGCCCCGATGGCGATACCCCCACACCGCGGACACCCGGAACAACGGCAGGAGGAGGTGCCCGGCAGACCCGGGCCTTCATGCGCACCTGGCATTTCTGGTCGGTAGCGCTGCCCTTTGCCCTCGGGCTGACGGCGCAGATCAGCATCATCATTCACCAGATGTCCTTTCTCAAGCCGGCATTGGGAGCGGAGGGCGCCGCCTGGGCGGTGAGCCTGACCTCGGTGTGCGCGGTGCTCGGACGCCTGGCGGTGGGTCTGTTCGTGGACCGCGTGAATCGGCGCGCGGTGATCGCCGGGAACTTCCTGCTGCAGGCGACGTCGGTCGTGCTGATGCTCTCCGGACCGGGGCCGGCGCTGCTCTACGTCGCGTGCGCGATGTTCGGGTTGGGGGTGGGCAATACGACCAGCCTGCCCAGCGTCATCGTGCAGGCGGAATTTCCCAAGGCGGCGTTCGGTCGAGTCGTGAGCACGATCATCGCGATCAACCAGTTCACGTATTCATTCGGGCCGGGGCTCCTGGGCTGGCTGCGCGACGGATTCGGCAGCTACCGTGTGGCCTTCGCAGGTTGCCTGATGCTCCAGCTTGCGGCCGTGGCGATTCTCCTGCTACCCGCCACTCGGGGACAGGAGCGGCGGTAGCTTGATCGGAAACGGGACGTTCGGGTAGCGGTCCACGAGCTGTCGCCACACGCGACGGGCAATCTCCTCCGCGCGCGTGACCACGTCGGCCTCGTCGATCGTCAGCACCCGGCGATCCCGCATCAGCCAGCGGCCGTCCACCATCACGGATTCGACATCTCCCGCCTGACCGTTGTGGATCCAGGCCGACACGATGCGCAGCGCGGGCACGAGGTGCGGCCGCCGGGCGTCGAGGACGACGAGATCGGCCTTCTTGCCGACTTCCAGAGTGCCGACGTCGGCGCCCCACCCCAGCGCGGCGGCGCCATTGCGGGTGCCCCACTCCAGCACGTCTTCCGGCCACGGTCGCTCGCCGTCCTGCCGGGAGATGCGTTCCACGAAGAGGCCCGTGCGCATCGCCTCGAGCATGTCGTGCGCCATGTTGTCGGTGCCCATCGCGATATTGCACCCGGCCGCGGCCAGCGCCTGAATGGGCGGCGCGGCCGCGCGACGGGCGGCCATCGCCGCGTTGTGGGACACGGAGACGCGACTCCTGCCCAGGTGTGAGATCTCTCCCGGCGTCATGAAGCGGCAATGGGCGGCCACCAGTCGCGGTGAGAGAAAGCCGTGCTGGAAAAGGTACTCGGCCGGCCGGACCCCGCGGACCCGCATCACCGACTCCACCTCCCAGTGACTCTGGTCGAGGTGGATCGTGGTGCGCACGTCGCGTCGCTCGGCCAGCTCGCGCGCCCCGCGCAGCAGTTCCGGTGAGCACGCCTCCGGGGCATGCGCGGCCACCACACAGGTGATCCGTCCCTTCTCGGCGCCATGCCAGGCCGAGATGACGTCGTCGACACCTCGGAGCGTCTTGTCGGCAAGGGCCGGCGAGTACACGAACCGCTCCTCGGGGATGCCCGCGGGCTCGAGATCGCTGGAGGTCTGGCCGAATACGACGCGCAGGCCCGTGGCCGCCACCGGCTTGGCGTAGTCCGGCACACGAGTGCCGATCTCCAGCATCGTCGTGTTCCCGCCGCGCAGGCACTCCAACGCGCCGAGCGTCGCGAACACCGCGTTCTCCTCGGCGCTCAGCATCGCCTGCGCCGTGGTGGGAAAGCGCAGAGTCGACGGGAAGCCGAAGTCCTCCTGGATGCCGCGGGCCACCGTGAGCCACAGATGCGTGTGGCAGTTGACGAGCCCGGGGAACACCGCCTTGCCGCGCCCGTCCATGCGCTCGGCGCCGGGCCAGCCGCGATCGATCTCCTCCGTCCGGCCAATGGCCACGATGCGGTCGGCATCCACGACGATCGAGGCGTCGTGGTGCACGGTGCGGGCGGTGTCCGACGTGACGACGGTGGTGTTGCGGATCACGAGCGCCATGCGACTCTCCCTTTGCCCGGCTTCGAACCTGCCGTGGCCGAGGCTCCCTCACCATGCCCGAGCCGTCGCGTTCGGGCAAGAGGCTGGTGTGTGCCTCGCCTCTCCCCCACCCGCGCCCCCGGTGATACACTCACGGCGTTTGCCACCACCGGCAGGAACTGCGATCCCGCAGCGCGGCGCCTGGATCGACGGGAGATTCCGATTGAGAACAGTCATCCACGGCGGGGACGTCATCGCCTATCACGACGGCGGACACCGGCTCCTGCGTGGCGGCAGCCTGGTCTACGAGGACGATCGCATCGCATTCGTCGGCCGTGGCTACACGGGGCCCGCGGAGCAGCGGATCGACGCCACCGGCAAGCTCGTCATTCCGGGCCTCGTCAACCTGCACTGCCACGCCACCACCGAGGCCAGCGGCCGGCTCATCGCCGATGCGGGTCGCCGCGATTTCTTCCACACCGGCTTCCTCAACTATCAGACCGCGCCGCCCGGCGTGACGCCGCTGAACGCTCGCGAGAGCCTTGACATCGGCAACCGCTTCGCCCTCGTCGAGCTGCTGCGAAACGGATGCACGACCATCGTCGAGCTCGGCGCCGTCAACGAGGCCACCGTGGCCTTCGCCGGCCGCATCGGCATCCGAGCCTACCTGACGCCGGGCTACCGGTCGGCCTCGTACCGCATCGGGCCCGAGGGCCAGCTCAGCTATGAGTGGGACGAAGAGGCGGGCGCGCGCGGCCTCGAGCGGGCGAAAACCTTCGTGCGTGCCCATCAGGGATCACACGGCGGGCGGATTCGCGGGATGCTGTACCCGCTCCAGGTCGACACCTGTAGCCCCGAGCTGTTCCGCGCCACCCGGAAGGCTGCCGACGAGCTGGGCGTGGGCATCTCGACGCATGTCGGGCAGAACCTGGTCGAGTTCCACGAGATGCTCCGGCGCCACGGGAAGACACCGGTGGAGCTGCTCGACGACACGGGACTGCTCGGGCCGGGCACCATCCTCGGCCACTGCCTGATGACCACGTCGCACCGGCTCGCCGCGCTGCCCGCCGGCCGCGATCTCGAGATCCTGGCGCGGAGTGGCGCCACCGTCGCCCACTGCCCGCTCGTCTTCGCCCGGCGCGGCAACGCGCTCGAATCCTTCCACCGCTACCGCGCGGCCGGCGTGAACGTGGGGCTGGGCACCGACACCTATCCGCGCGATCTCATCAGTGAGATGCGATGGGCGTCGCTCCTGTGCAAGGTGATGGAGCACGACTTCACCGTGGCCACGGCCGCGGACGTCTTCAACGCGGCGACGCTCGCGGGCGCCCGCGCGCTCGGCCGCGACGACATCGGGCGCCTGGCACCCGGCGCCAAGGCCGACATCGTGATCCTCGACATGCAGTCGCTCCGCATCGGCCCCTACCGCGATCCCATCAAGGCTCTCGTCAACTGCGGCACCGGCGACGACGTCCTTAGCGTGATCGTCGACGGCCGCACCGTCGTCGCCGACGGTCGCGTGGTCGGCGTGGACGAGGAGGCGCTGCGGCGAGAGGCGCAGCAGGAGGCCGAGCGCTTGTGGGCCACTGTTCCCGAGTGGCACTGGCAATGCCTGACGACGGAGCAGCTCTCGCCCATGTCGTTTCCACCCTTGAACACGGACCTTCAATGAGAGGAGCAGCCATGGCCCGACTCAGCCGGCGGACATTCCTGACACGAGCGGGCCTGACCGGTGCGGGCGCCGCCCTCGGCGCCGTGGGCGTCCTGCGGGGCGCGCCATACGCTCACGCTCAGAAGCGCGGCGGCGCCATCCGCATCGTTCCCATCGCGGACCTGAAGGTCCTCGATCCCATCTGGACTACCGCCTACGTCACGCGTGACCACGCCTATCTCGTCTACGACACGCTCTTCGCCAGCGACGCGAGCCTCCAGATCAAGCCGCAGATGGTGGACAAGTACAGCGTCAGCCGCGACCACATGAAGTGGTCGTTCACGCTCCGCGACGGTCTCAAGTTCCACGATGGCCAGCCCGTCACCGCCGAGGACTGCGTGGTGTCGCTCCAGCGCTGGGGCCAGAAGGACTCGCTCGGCAAGCTGCTCATGGCCGCCACGGGCAAGCTGGCCGCGGCGGACCGCAAGACGTTCACGCTCGACCTGAAGGAGCCCTTCGGGGCGGTACTGGATGCGCTCGGCAAGCCGTCGAGCAATGTGCCGTTCATCATGCCCGCCCGCCTCGCCGCCACCGACGCCAACGAGCAGATCAAGGAGGTCATCGGATCAGGGCCGTACAAGTTCGTCAAGGCCGAGTGGCAGCCCGGCGACCAGGTCGTGTACGAGCGCTTCGCCGACTACGTCCCCCGCAACGAGGCGCCGAGTGGCGCCGCCGGGGGGAAGCGCGCCAACGTCGACCGCGTGATCGCGCGCTATATCCCCGACGCCGCCACCGCGTCGGCGGCGCTGGAGAAGGGCGAGGTGGACTGGTGGGACAACCCGCCCGTCGATTTCTCCACGCGACTCGAGAAGAATCCGAACATCACCGTGTTCGTGAAGAATCCCGGGGGGATCCAGGGCTGGGTGCGGCCCAACCATCTGTTCCCGCCCTTCAACAACAAGAAGGCGCGTCAGGCGCTCCTGCACATGGTCGATCAGGAGATGTACCTGCAGGCGGTGGTCGGCAATCCGAAGTACTACCGCACGTGTCCCAGCTACTACATGTGCGGCCTGCCCACGGAGACCGCGGCCGGCGCGCCGGGCAAGCCCAATCTCGAGCGCGCCAGGCAGCTCATAAAGGAGAGCGGCTACGACGGCAAGCCTATCGTGCTGCTCGACGCCGCCGACAACCCGAGCCTGCACGCCTCGGCGCTCATCACGCGAGAGCTCCTGTCCAAGATCGGCGTGAACGTCGACCTCCAGGCACAGGACTGGGCGAGCGTCATCGCCCGGCGCGGCAAGAAGGATCCTCCGAGCGCCGGCGGCTGGAACCTCATGATGGCGACCTGGATCTCCCCCGATGTGATGACGCCCGCAGTGAACGCGGGGCTGTCGGGCGGATGCGACAAGGCGTGGTTCGGCTGGTACTGCAGCGAGCAGATGGAGTCGCTGCGCCGCGAGTGGATCCGCGCCACCGATCCCGCGAAGCGCAAGCAGATCGCGGACCAGGTGCAGACGCTCGCCTACGACGAGGTGCCGTACGTCCCGTGGGGTCAGTACACCCAGCCCACCGCGTATCGGAAGAACGTGAAGGGCGTGCTGACCTTCCCGGCCAGCCTCTACTGGAACGTCTCGGTCGAGGGGTAGCTCGCTGCTTCCTCTTCTCGTCCGGCGGCTGGGGGCCACCATCCCCGTCATGGCGGTGGTGGCGCTGGTCGTCTTCGGCCTCTTACGTCTCACGCCGGGCGACCCCGCGGCGGTCATCGCGGGCGACTACGCGAGCCCCCAGGACGTCGCCAAGATCCGCGCGGGCCTCGGGCTCGACCAGCCCCTGCATGTTCAGCTCGGGCTCTGGTTCGGCAACCTGCTCCGCGGCGACCTCGGGACGTCGATCTTCTCCGGCCTTCCCGTCACCACGCTCATCAGGCAGCGCGTCGAGCCCACCGTCGCGCTGGCCACGCTCACGATGATCGTGGCGATCGCCATCGCCGTTCCGCTCGGGGTGCTTGCCGCATGGAAGCAGGGCTCGTGGATCGATCGTACCGTCATGGTCTTCGCGGTGTCCGGCTTCTCCATGCCGGTCTTCTGGCTGGGCTTCCTGCTCGTCTGGGTCTTCGCGATGCAGTGGGGTTGGCTGCCCGTGCAGGGCTATTCGCCGCTGGCGCGCGGCCTGTGGCCGTTCCTGCGGCAGCTCATCCTGCCCGCGTTCACCCTGGGCTTCGTCTACATGGCGCTGATCACGCGCATGACCCGCGCCAGCATGCTGACCGTGCTCCGCGAGGACTATATCCGCACCGCCTATGCCAAGGGCCTGCCCCCCGTCGCCGTGCTGCTCCGGCATGCCCTCAAGAACGCGGGCCTGCCCGTGCTCACCATTATCGGTGTCGGCGTGGCGATCCTGATCGGCGGCGTGGTGGTGACGGAGACGGTATTCGCGCTGCCGGGGATAGGTCGGCTCACCGTGGACGCCATCCTGCGCCGCGACTACCCGGTGATCCAGGCCGTGATCCTGATCGTCTCGGGCGTCTACGTGCTCATCAACCTCGCCATCGACCTGCTCTACCTCACGCTCGATCCGCGGATCCGGTACTGATGTCTACCGCGGCCGATCTCGTGCTGGAGGTGCCGGTCCGGCGTCGTCCCACCCATGCCGTGCGCGTGTTCGTGACGCGCAATCCCACGCTTGCCGCCGGCTGCGTCGCGCTGCTGCTCCTGACACTCAGCGCCGTCGCCGCCCCGCTCTGGACCGCAACCGATCCCCAGCAGATGCATCCGAGCGTCCGCCTGCAGCCTCCGGACGCCGAGCACCTGTTCGGCACGGATCATTTCGGCCGCGACGTCTTCGCCCGCACGCTCTATGGGGGCCGCATCTCGCTGCGGGTCGGCCTCATCGTGGCGCTGCTCGCGCTCACTGCCGGCACCGCCATCGGGCTGGTGAGCGGCTACTATCGAGCGCTCGACACCGTGGTCATGCGTATCGTCGACGGCCTCATGGCGATCCCGTCCATCCTGCTCGCGCTGGCCTTGATGGCCCTCGTGCGCGCCAGCGTGGAGACGGTCATCGTCGCGCTGATGGTGCCGGAGATCCCGCGCGTGGTCCGGGTGGTGCGCGCCCAAGTGCTGAGCCTGCGCGAGCAGACGATGGTCGAGGGAGCCCGCGCCATCGGTGCCGGCACCCCGCGCATCCTGCTCTTCTACATCCTGCCTGCGCTGGTGGCGCCGCTCATCGTCCAGGGTACGCATATCTGCGCCCTGGCCATCCTGGTGGAGTCCTACCTGTCCTTCCTCGGCGCCGGCACTCCGCCCCATATCCCGAGCTGGGGCAATATCATGGCCGAGGGCCGCGCCTACGTGCAGATCGGCGTGTGGATCATCCTGTTCCCCGGCCTCTTCCTGATGCTGACGGTGCTGTCGATCAACCTGATCGGCGATGGGCTCCGCGATCTGCTGAAGGTGTAAGGACCAACGGCGCCCGTGACACCTCAGCGGGAGTTCAGCCACTCCGCTCCGCGGCGGATCCGTGATGCCACCGTTGAAGTGTTCTCCGCGCTGGGGTATCGTGACCTGTCTCGATCGGCAGTCCAGTGGCGTGCCGACAATCTCTCAGAGGAGCGACAATGGCGAACTCGGCGGGATACCACGAATCGGAAAGCAAGCTGAGGCTGGAGACTCTGGATAATCATCGGGCCCTCACCTCCATGCAGGAAGAGCTGGAGGCAACCGATTGGTACGATCAGCGTGTCGACGCGGCGACCGACCAGGGTCTGAAAGATATCCTGGCCCACAACCGCGACGAAGAGAAAGAGCACTTCGCCATGCTCCTCGAGTGGTACCGGCGGCGTGACCCCAAGATGGACGCGAATCTCAAGGAGTACCTCTTCACGAGCGGCTCGCTCGTGGCCCAGGAGCAGGCCGGCGCCGGCGGTGGTGACGCGGGCGCCGACGCGGCGGCCGGAGGCGGCGGCTCGCTCGGCATCGGCAGCCTGAAGGGGGGGCAGGGACTGTGAACAACCTGAGGCGGGAGCTCGCGCCCATCTCGACCGCGGCGTGGAAGGAGATCGACGCCGAGGCCACCCGCGTCCTCAAGCTGAAGCTCGCCGGCCGGAAGCTCGTGGACTTCGACGGGCCGCTCGGCCCCACCGCCGCTGCCGTGAATACCGGGCGCCGAGAGTCGCTCAACCGAGCGCCGGTCGCCGACATCGAGGCCTCCCGGAGGCAGGTGCTGCCGCTCGTCGAACTACGCTCATATTTCGAGCTGTCGCGCGAAGAGATGGACGCGGTCGAGCGTGGAGCGGAGGATCCGGAGCTTCAGCCCCTGATCGACGCGGCTACCCGCATCGCTTATGCCGAGGACACCGCGATCTTCCACGGCTACGCGGCCGGCGGCATCAAGGGCATCGACGAGGCCTCAGCGCATCCCATCCTCCCGATTCCCGACGACTACCAGGCGTATCCGCACAGCATCGCGGAGGCGACGCGGCTCTTGCGCCTGGCCGGCGTGGACGGGCCCTACGCCATCGCCATGGGTCCCCGCTACTACACCGGACTCACCCAGGCGGTGGGCGACGGCGGCTATCCTGTGCTCAACGTCGTCCGGAAGCTGGTGGATGGCCCGCTCGTGTGGGCGCCCGCCGTCAACGGCGCAGTGGTGCTGAGCCTCCGTGGGGGCGACTTCGAGCTGACAGTCGGCCGCGACATGTCGATCGGCTACCAGAGCCACACGGACAAGGTGGTGCGGCTTTACTTGGTCGAGACGATGGCCTTTCGCGTGCTCACGCCCGAGGCCGCGGTGGCACTGGCCCACAAGGACGGCAAGGCCGCTCGGAAGGGCTGACCGCGTTACCGGACCGAGCCATGGTTGCCGCGATGATCGACCGCGAGATCGATGGGCCCATTGCCTGGACGCGCGCGACGCTGGCCTCCGGAGACGGTCGAGCGCGCCTGGGTCCGGAGTGCCTGGAGGAGCTCCTGGCCGTCGCCGCCCTGCTTCACGCCAATCCTCTTCCCGTGCCGGCACTCGACCCCGCCGATTTCGATCTCACACATTGCCGTCGCGCCATGGCAGACATCAGAGGCGCGCTCGATCTTGGCCCCGGCTTCGCCATCGTGGACCGGCTGCCGCTCGAGCGGATCGGGCCCGCCGAGGTGATGCCCCTCTTCTGGCTTCTCGGCTCGCTCATCGCCCGGCCGGTGGCTCAGAAGTGGGACGGCACCATGGTCTACGACGTGCGGGATACGGGCCGGCCGCCCGGCAACGGCGTGCGACCGGACCTCACCAACGTCGAGCAGAGCTTCCACACCGACAATAGCTACAACCTCTGCCCTCCCGAGTACGTGGGGCTCCTCTGCATGCATCCGGCCATGGAGGGCGGAGTGAGCCGCATCGTCAGCCTGGTGTCGGCGCATAACGAGATGCGCCGGCGGCGGCGCGATCTCCTCGCTCGCCTGTACCAGCCCTTCTACTTCGACCGGCAGCGCGAGCACGCCCCGGACGACGCGATGGTCACGCGTCACCCCGTCTTCGAGGTCGAAGCGGAGCGGCTCCACGGCCGGCTCTCACGCTTTCAGGTCCGGAACGGACAGGCTTTGGCCGGCGTGGCGCTCGACGCCCCGGGCGAGGCCGCGCTGGACGAGCTGGACCGCATCATGGAGCAGCCGGACTTGAGGATGGATTTCCATTTCGAGGTTGGCCAGATGCAGTTCGTCAACAATCGGCAGATCGCCCACAAGCGGACCGCGTTCCGCGACTGGCCGGAACCCGACCGCAAGCGTCACCTCATCCGGCTCTGGCTGCGCGACCGCGGCCGCCCCTTCTACAACGGCTAGCTCGCCGCCGATATGGCGATGCGCGCGCTCCTGATCTCGCTGTGCCTTGCTCTCGCCGCCGCGGGCTGCAGCGGTCTCCCGGTGCCCTGCCCGCCGCGGGGCGGCGCCGCGGGCAGCGGGGGAAGCGTCCAGGCCGAAGCGCAGGTGACGTGGAAGAGCGGAGGCTGTCCCGGATCCGCGCAGTGAGCGGCGACCGCCATCAGCTCGTCTGTGTCGATCCCTCGAGCAGCAGCCCGAGCACGCGGTCGGCGGCGCCGCGCGACAGCTGACCCGCATCGTGCCAGATGAAGCGCGCGCCGTAGCTGCCGACCGCACCGTGGGCCGCGTCGCGATCCGTGTGCTCATTGAACAGCAGCACGATGCGGCGCACCCGGCTGGCGCGAGTGAGCACCCGGAGCTCGTGCAGGGACCCGAGGTTGTCCGCGCGCAGGCCGCGCAGGTCCATCAGCACCACATCGGAGT
>Ga0326726_10005321_pt1 | contig 11673 bp, 9 predicted proteins | sample MHFenrmetagenome_2_FD_207603 | JGI IMG/M metagenome (GOLD analysis project Ga0326726, IMG submission 207603) | Lab enriched peat soil microbial communities from Michigan Hollow, Ithaca, NY, United States - MHF15MN | ecosystem: Environmental > Terrestrial > Soil > Wetlands > Peat | place: USA...
CTCGTGTGCACACTGCGCCTGGAGAACTGCGTTGAGTTTCTCGGCGAGCGTCGCGACGTTCCGAGTTGGCTCGCTGCGAGCGACTGCGTCGTCATTCCTTCGCGTTCCGAAGCGTTTGGCATGGTGGCCGTCGAGGCGATGGTGCTGGGCAAGCCTGTCGTCGCGGCCGCCACCGGAGGATTGCGTGACATCGTAGATCCTGGCATCACGGGCTTCCTTGTCGCGCCAACCTCAGCCGAGGAACTCATCGAAGCCGTCGTGCGCGTGCTCACGGATCGCGAACTTGCGCAGCGCATGGGACTAGCGGCCCGTCAGCGCCTGCCCGCGCACTTCTCGGCTCGCCGCATGACGCAACGCTTTGGATTGTTGTACGACGAGTCACTGAAGTCGCGGGCGTTTGCGGGCAGGACGCTGCGCCATCGTCTCTGGCATGGCGCATTCGTGCGCAAGCAATGGACGATCGGAGTGTCGACAGCTGCGCAGGACATGCGACAGGACGCGATCGAGCGCATCAACCTCCTCGCGCCACTGCCGAACGGCGACTTTCTCGCCGACCCATTTCTGGTTCCCGGCAGCCGCGGACGAGTGCTGCTCTGCGAGTGGATGAAAGCGCGGCACTCACGGGGCATCATCGCCCGCGTCGAACTCGACGAACACGGATCGATCACCGAACTAAAGCCGGTCATCGAGCGCCGTTTTCATTTGAGCTATCCGTTCACTTTCCGGCACGAAGAGCGACTGTACTGCTGCCCCGAAGCTGCCGAGTCGGGCGAACTCACGCTTTACAGGCTGAGCGCGGACGCGCGCAGCGTCGAATCTTCCTGCGTGCTATTGGCGAATTTTCCCGCACTCGACCCAACGATCTTCGAGCACGAAGGACGCTGGTGGCTTCTTTGCACCTCGGCGGCGAACGGCCAGTCGCTGAGTCACTTGCATGCTTTTCACGCGCCGGCGCCGCTCGGACCCTGGACTCAACATGCCGCCAATCCAATCGTCGTCGACGTTCGTCGTGCACGTGCGGCGGGAACCGTGTTTCTGCAGGACGGGCACCTCTACCGCCCCGGCCAGGACTGCGCCGAGGCATATGGCGGCGGTATCAACGTTTCCAGAATCGTGCGGCTGACGCCTGATGAGTACTGCGAGGAGCCTGCTTGGAGGCTTGACCCACCGGTCTCGCAGCATGGCCGGCACGGCATTCATACATTGAGCGTCGACGGTGACGTGGTCGCGATCGATGCCTGCACAGACGTCTCCGATCCGCTCGCCTGGGTGAGCCGTCTGCGCCGACACATTTAGCGCTGGTCGATGCTCACGTCAGCAGATTGGCGAATTTCGGCCGCGCAGCCGTCGCTGCCAAGGTGGCAGTGGGCTCGTTCTCCGTAAGCCACCGACCGGCGACGATCGCAGCAAGCAAGGACAACATGGCGACCGTCACCTTGACCACCGACGCGTAGTTGTCGGACGCGATCAGTATCATGGTCGTGACCACGCAGGCGACATCGAGTGCGCGTACCGCCGACGACATCGCGAGAGCTTTCCGCAGCGTCCAGATCCAGAACCACAGCGTAACCACGAAGCCGCTAATGCCCATGTAATACAAGGGCAGCAGATAACTGTTGGAGGCCGCGCCCCGCCCGTATATGCCGATCTCCTCAGACTTGTCGCTCGCCTTTTTTTGCAGCTTCTGCAGGTCGAGCCCTGCACCGACGACCAGCACGGACGGGTCCTCGTTGATCAATGCGATCGTGCGCATGGGTCCGATGATGATCCGACCGACGACATTGATGTCCTGCTGCACGCCACCCTCCCACTTCGACAAGCGGTGGCCCCAATGTGTCGCTACGCCGCTCGCAACAGCGATGAATCCGAGTAGGGCCGCAGCGATGACGACACGCATACGGGCGCGCGCCGTGCCAAGCACCAGAACGGCGAGGCTGCCAACAGCCGCTGCAACGAGCACCTGCCGCGACACCGTGCCTGCGATCACAATGACGGAGAGCGCTACCGCAACCCAGGTCAGCCACTTCTTCTGCTGACCAAACAACAGCAGACAGATCGCACACACAATTGCCGTCGTGCCGCCGAAGGTGTTGGGATCGCCGTGCGGACCATTTACGCGGGCTGCGCTCAAAGTGGCGCCCACATCCTGGATCATCGCGACCTGTCCCAGCATGTCGCGAAAGAAGAATGAATTGAACGCGGCTGCCCTGCCCTCATTGCCGAACTCGAGTGCTGCGATCACGGCAGTGACTGCGAGCGACGCGACAAGGCCATAGCTGAGGAAGCGCCGGTAGATCTCCGCGCCGGGTGCAATATACAGCGCAAGCCCGATCGGAAACGCCAGCCACGCGACGCTGGCATGCCACAGGATCCAAAGCATCTCCGGACTGAAGCCGTAGCGAATGATCGGCACCAGCGTGCCGAAGAACACTGCGATACCGATGAACCAGCGATGCCAGTGCGGGAATCCTGTCGGCCAGTCTTTCAAATCGCCAGCAGCATACAGGCGTGCCATGAGCGCAAGACTTACGGCGTCATACCAGTAGAACGGCGCCCCGCCGAACATTGTGCGACCGGATGGAAGAACCAGCAGTGCGGCCGGCCACAAGGCGTAAAGATACTTGGGTGAGCGCCAAGCCAGCCCAATGAGTAGTGCGAGTAAGGCAAGGAATGCTGGCAGAGGCAGATTCATGGTAGATCCGTCTCAGTGCGAGATCAGCCGCTCGATCTGGTCCCGCGCGCGCTCAAAGGCTTGCGCCCAACTGTGAATCGCTGTGAACTCCCGCGCGCGGTGCTGAAAGTTCTCTCGCCCCTGCAATGCACTCTCGATAGCAACCGCAACGTGATTCGGCGTCGCGACAACAATCACCGGCGGATTGAGAAATTCAAACTCATCATGGGGCGTCGAGACGATGGGAAGCCCCGCTGCCGCGAATTCATAGAGCTTGAGTGGATTTTGACCGCGATACTTACCCTGCCGGCGCTGATCGTAGAGCATCAATGCGAGATCCGACCGTGCGAGGAAAGCGGGTACCCGGTCCGGCGATCGAGGGCCGAGTACGCGCACGTTGTTCGATCGCCCCGCGAGCTGTTCGGCCCAATCCGCTCTCGGGCCAATCAGGACAAGCGTGCCGCCACGCTCTCGCAAGGCCGCGGCCGCCGCACCGAACAGATCCGGATCGCATTTGTCGAGGACTCCGACCCAAATCCCGATGGGTCTGGGCAGAGTCGCAAGTTCAGCAGGCACGGGCCAGTCTTTCTGATACTCCTCGGCAAACACGCCTTGTCCGAGGACGGTAATCTTTGCGGGCTCAACGTCGTGATCGTCAATGAGATAGCGCCGCAATGCATGTCCAATCACGAATACGTGATCCGCGCCACGATAGTCGGCACGCTCAATCGGTTTGACGGCATCACCCGAAAACGCCGGATAGTAGTCCACGACCTGAAAGACAAAGCGGGCCCGGGGAAACACTTTTCGCAACGTAATGCTTCCCGGAGTTGCCGACCAAATCACGTCCGGCGCACCCATACCGCCGCGCTGCAGGAGCCTGGGGATAGTCGGTGCGCAGGTGAGATAGCTCAGGTGCGCAGCCCCGGCGGTGTTGAATGGCCAGCGTCGCGCGTAGGGTACGATGCTGAAAGGGGTAAAAACCCAGCCGTCGCGCTCTCGCCTTGGGCCCTCGGCCCAGGACCGCCATTGACCGCGATGCGTGAGCACGTGACCCGAGTGCACGATGCCCTGCATATAGGCGATATCGAATCCGCGCTGCATGAAGAGCGAGGCATAGATATTCGTGCTGCAGCGAATGTCCGACTGCCATGCAGTGTGACGATGGAACAATATGCTCGGCTTGCCGTTATTCATTCGGTTACGCCGCCACGCGGAACACCGCACCCATTCGGGAGCAATCATCTTCCGCGCAACGCAGGTACTTCGCCCGATAGCGCCGATACATGTAGTTGAGCAATCGCTGATGACGAATGACAAAGTAGCGGTTGAACAACAGCCGCTGCCACAGGGTCACCGCTCGGCAGCGGCGGTCGAAATAGAAAAGGCGTTCGAGCTTGAAGTGCTCGCCAAGGGCAAGTTCCAGGCTCGTCGCATCAAAATGCTGGTAATGCTTCTCGATCAGCGCCTGATTCTTGTGCGGCACCGTGACGATAAGAGCCGACTGTGAATGCATCAGCCGCTTCATCCCCTCGACGAAGGACGGAACCTGCGCCGGTGGAACATGTTCGAGCACTTCGATGAGCGTCACTGCATCGAATGTGCCAATCGCCAGGGCGCCAGTAATATCAGCCGCCACGTAGTGGACTTCCGGATTGAGTGCCTGCGCGAGTCGAATGGCGCGGTCCGAATAGTCGATACCGAGCAGCTGCGCCGACGAGAGTCTCCTGGCTGCCTCCTTTAGAAATCGACCGTCGCCGCAACCGATATCGACAAGCGTCTTCGGTTCCAGGCGTGCCAATTCGTCGAGCACGAGCTCGATCCCCGAGAGGTATCTGTAGCCCCAGGCCCAATAGGGCCACCAGCGGAAGTCGCCATGTTCTGCGCGCGGCAGGTAGTGGTATGGAAACGCATACTCCTCCTCCTGAACCGACTGCTCGTCATCCATCGGCTTCGCCTCTGCGCACCGGCTTGGCGTCCCAGGAGCGTCTGAGATCGTCCTCGAGTGTCGCTCGCGCAACGCGATTTTGTCGGTCCCAGGCGTACGCCCACCAATTAAAGGTGCCGCTGAAAGTGTAGAGCGCAAGAATCAAGCCGCGTACTCCCGCTCGATAGCCGTGGTACACGACATATGATTTGAAGGCGCGGTACGCAGGATCGAACAGCAGGTGATACCAGCGAACTCTTGTTCCCCGCTCCAGGATTCCTTCGCCGCTCAGCTTCATGTAGCGCAGATTCTTGCCCACGCGCTCGACGTAGTCCTCGTCATTCAGGTGCCACATGAACCCGCGGAGCTGCCCCGTGCGTTCGTTGCCACCGTCAATGACGCAGCGCTCGTGAATTACGTTCTCAAATCTGTGCCTACCGCGTCGCGCGAGCTGCGGATTGTTCCAGCGCTGCCAGCCACCAGCGCGCATCGGACGATGAAGAAAAAAGTTCAGGCGTCGATAGCGGTAGCCATTCAACTCCGCATTGTCGAGCCCCGCGCACATTTCCTCGGCGAGCTCGGGCGTCACGCGCTCATCGATGTCCATGTGCAGGAGCCAGTCGCAGGTCGCCGCCTTGATTCCGGCGTTGCGCTGGCCGGAAAAACCGTCCGCGCTCATGCGGCGCTCGATGAGCTTTACTTTGCCGCCCGCAGCACGAATAATTTCCAGAGTGCGATCGGTCGATCCATCGTCGACAATCACAATCTCGTCGACCCAGGTCTGCAGATGTCGAAGGAATCCGGGCAGATCGCGCTCCTCGTTCTTTGCGATCGCTACCGCGGCGACTGTCGGTCGTTTTCCTGGTCCAGAGTTCATGCGGCCTGGCTCCGAAGAAGATCCGCCATTTTCTCGATCTGGCGGGCAGCGTCGTGATCCGTCTCGACGCGCCGCCGGGCGGCCGCGCCCATGGTCTTGAGCAGCTCCGGTTCTCTTTGATACCGCCGCAACGCAGCGACGAATCCATCGACATCCGCCGCATGCTTGAGAACAAACCCTTCCACTCCGTCGGTCACCGCTTCGCTCACAGCCGGTAGCGGCGAGAGAACGACGGACCGGGCGCAAGCCATCGCTTCGAGTACCACATTGGGTAGACCGTCGTGGAAGGACGTGTCCGCCAGCAGCGCGAATATGTGAGCAGCGCCCAGGTGCGTGCGTAGTTCCTCCTGGGAAACCCAGCCCGGCAGCGACAGTAGATCCTTCATGCCAAGTTCGGCGCTGAGAGCCTTCAGTTCCTCCTCCAGCGCGCCGCGGCCGAGAATCGTGAGCCTTAGCTCGATCCCCTGCCGGCTCGCCATTGAACAGGCGCGGATGAGTCGATCGAATCCCTTGGTTCGCGTCAAGCGGCCCGCGGAAACAATCGACAGCGGGGCCCGTGCGGCTGGCATCGGCAGCGGCGCGAAGCCCTCGAGATCGACACCGTGATGCACGAGATGAGCGCGTTGGCGCGCCTCGAGCGCGAGCTGAGGGAGCAAGTAGTGCATGGCTCCCCGATTGCAAAACGCAGCGAACGCAAGAGCGGGAAAGATGATCTGAAAATGGCCGCCGTCGTGCGCAACTTCATGTGCGTGAATACTCACGCTATACGTGTTGCCGGTCATGGCACGCACGAGATGCGCAATCTGCGATGCGTAGGGCCAGTGCGCGTGCAGGTGGTCAATACCCGTCTGCCGCATGCGCCGCGCCACCGCGGCCGCGCGCAGAAGGCGCAGGAGAGGGTTGGCCTTCAGCGTGGACTGTTGGGTAAGTTTGCTGTTCTCACGCCAGGCGCGCAGGACTGCGAGCGGCGATGTCATCGCTGCCCAAACGGCCTCCGCTGCGCCGATGTACTCGACATCCGGGAGCAATCGACGCGACACGTCTTCGAGCCGGTCAACATCGGCGGCCGGTGGCCGTGAGAAGGAATAGACACTGAGCGCGAAGCCCAGCTGGCGCAGCCGATGGATCTCGTTGGCAATGAAGGTTTCCGACAACGTCGGAAAGTCCGACACCAGGTATGCGACCGTCACTGAAGTTGCCCTGATACCGGCCCGGCCGATGCGGCCACCGGCAGCCGCTGCATCAATGCAACAGTCACGGAGTATCGGCGTCCGATCCACAGCCAGCGATGCAGCAGATTCTTGTAGTACCTGGGCTTGTAGAAAGGAACCCACACTCGCACCGCGCTCTTTGCAACCCGTCGCGCGAATTCACCGCGCGGCAATCGGACAAGCTCCTCGAAGTACGTGCCGCTCAACACCAGTTCGGCCGCAACGCGCCGACAGCGACGAAATTCGGCGATCAGCGCATCGGGGTCCGGTCGGTAGCCATTGTCGATCGGATCGAGATGATACGGATAGCTGCGCGGTACGCTCACCAGCAGGAAACCGCCGGGCGGCGTCAATTCCTCAAGCGCCGCGACGAATTCGGCAACATTCTCGACGTGCTCGAGCACGTTGGAACACAGCACTGCCTTCGGACGAAGCTCACGAACCTGCTGCCGAAAGGAATCCCGCAGCACATCGCCCACCAGATCGACGCCCTCTGCCGCCTTCATATCCGCATGCAGCACACGCACACCGCGGGCCGCGAGCGGTGCGAAGATCGAACTCTCGATATGCGGCTGGTGCTCGGTGCGAAAGCGCAGCGTCGATGAGCCGATGTTGACGAGAGGTGAAATCTCCAGCGGCGGCAGACCGCCGAGCAGATTTCCGATGAGTTGTGCTTCCTCGATTCTCATGGCACACCAGCGTTAGCGAAAGCACTGCATCTTCACGAGCGCGCCCTCGACGCTCGTTGCGGCGGCACGAGCGACCGAGGATCCCGGCAACAGGGCAGCGACCACATCCCGTATCTCGCGGCCCAGACGGTCGCCCGAAAACACTGCAAGAAGCCCGCCGTAAATCAGCACGCAGCAGCCCGCGCTCAACGCGAATCCGGCCGCCCCGTCAACGCTCCTATTGATCGCAAGAGCCGCACCGCCAGCCCCACCCGCGCAGGCGAGTGGCACGCACACGCCCCGCAAGACTGCCATGTGCACGAAACGACGCAATCGATAGAGCGTGAGCGCCATATTGAGGACGATACCGATGCCCACCCCCATCGCGTAGCTCGTAAGTCCAAGCGACCCGACGAAACAATAGAACGCTGCAACCTGCACGCTGGTCTGCAGGATCACGCCGAGGAGCGGGGTCGTTGCGTCTCCGAGCGCCTTGAGTGCCTGCGTCAGGGGTTGCGCGACAGCTAGCGCGAGGTAAGCGGGGCCCAGCACATAGAGCAGCATGAGCGACGGAGACCACTTGCTGGTTGCAACGAGCTCAATGAATGGTCGCGCCTCCGCCACGATCAGCGCCGTCAACAGGCAAGTGAGCAGACTGCTCACGTACAGGCTGCGTTCGAGCGCCGCGGCCAATCGAGTGCGATCATCGTGCATCCGGCTGAAGACGGGAAACTGCACGCGGCTCATGATGATGAGCGGCTGGTAAACGAGCGCGTCGAGGATGCTGCGCGAGAAGTTCGCGTATCCGACCGCTGCAGTGCCGAGCCTGGATCCCACAAGCAGCGGCGCAATCGCGTTGTTCGCCAGGCCCAACAGGTTAGCGAGCTGCAGCGGGAATCCAAAGCGAACGATGCGCTTTAGCGCGCCCCATTCAATGCCGAAGCGCGGACTCCACCACGACACGGAGTACAGCACGATCACGCCAACGAGTCCGCGGACGATGAAGGCTGCCGCGAGGGCCCAGAGGCCAAGATCGAACAATGCAAGGACGACGGCTACGATCTGGTAGACGAGGTATTCAGCAACGTCGGAGGCCGCGATGAGATCGTGACGCAATCGCCGCTCCAGCAGGATCGAAGGAATCGTCTTGAGAGATGCGAGAAGCAGGCTCACCGCCATCACGCGGATCAGACTTTCGCCGGACGAACCGAGCCGGTAATGGGTGGCGATGGACGGCGCCGCGAGGAGGATCGCGACGATCGAGCAGGCGACAAGAATCTGCTGCACGGTAAACATCGTGCTTAGCTCGACATCCGTCACCGGTTCCTTGCGTCTGAGGAGCGCCGCCGCAAGGCCCAGGCTGCTGATCTGCTCGAACGCCATCACGACGAACTGAGCGATCGCGAAGACACCAAATATCGCGGGCGTCAGCACGCGCGCGAGGACCAGCATGCCGGCAACGCCGATCGCTCGTACCAGCAGCTGCCTGGCGAGGAGACTCGCGACTCCCCGCACCGCACGCGCCTTGACGTCGCCTGAGTTGAGCGGCTCCTCGATCACCGCATACCGCCGTATGGGTTCGCAAGCGGCTCACCGATGAAAAGGCCCTGCCCCGGCATCGCCACGCTTTTCCAGTAGGATTCAATGAGAGTCTCACCGGCAAGATAGTGCTTAAGAAGGATCCCGGGATTTGGAAACTTTCCGGTGAACGCGCACGGTTCAAGGACTGTGCCGTAGCTGCCCGTGGCTCCCGCCTCGAGCCAACGCAGGCTGCTCATCTGACTCTTGCCGAAGAGCTGACCACCGAATGATGTCAGGTGATCGGCGATTGCGCCCGAGAGGAAACGATTCGTCGTGAGTTTCGGCACATTGGCTACGCCCGTTTCGTAGAGCAGCACATCGCGGCGATCTTCGAGGTAGTCGCCTTTCACAATCTCAACCTGCAAGCGCCCGCCCGCCGCACGACGTGCCAGGCTGTAGCCGCTGGCGCGCGCGTTGCGCGCCGAGTCGGCCGTGTCGAGCAGATACGCGGTGCCACGGGGCGCCGATCGATCCGCGCGCAGACCACGCTCGATGAGGGCTTTGGCCTGAGGCAGGTCACGGGCGGCGATACTCATCGCCGGCCGCATCCCAAATTCCTGCCATGGCCGGCGGCTTGCCGAGTCGTAATACGGACTTGGCAGGGTCGGTTGGCAGCCATCCGCGCAGGCGCGCAAATCGAAGCCGAAGGCGAAGGCACTGGTGATCGACATGCAATCGACGCGATACGGCCGCGTCCAGGTCAAAGCCAGGGCCTGCACCGAGGACGGAAGCTCCCGATCCACGAGGGCTTTGACGCGCGCGAAGTCGCCGGCGCTGAGTACGTCGACGTTGCGGCCCAGATTCACGCGCACGACGTTGCGCGCCGGAATACCGCGACGCCACTGATAGTAGTCGGCAATTGCGAGGCTCAGGGGCTCCACGACGTTTGCGACAATGCCGATATCTGCGGGGTGCAATCCCGGGCCGGGATCGAGCGCGGATTGCGGCGGATCCGCACTGGCGGCCCTCGCAAGGCCGGCAGCAAGCACGACAAGCACTAGGGTCATACGAGCCACGCCCGACACGGGCGTCACCGCAGCTCGGACGCGAGGGCCGTCTCGGGAGCCACCAGCGGGAGGACTCCCCCAGCGGCACGGTCCCGAATCACCTGGGCCATGAGTTCGGCGTCGATGGTGCGGCGCTGCTCGGCGAAACCATAGACCAATGCGGAGTCGCACAGCGAGTTGATGAGACGTGGAACGCCGCCCGTGCCCCCATGGACGAATTCGATTGCCTCGCGCGCGATGATGTCCGGGCTGCCGCCCGCGACCTCGAGCCGGTGGCGCACGTACGCGTAGGTCTCGCAGCGCGCAAGTGTTTTCAGGTGATAGTCCACCGAAATGCGCTGTGCCAGCTGGCGCATTGCCGGAGCCCGCAAGGTGGCGCGCAACTCCGGCTGCCCGACCAGAATCGTCTGCAGAACAAAGTCCTTGTCCGCATTGATATTGGACAGTACCCGCAACTCCTCGAGCGTCTCAGTGCCGAGGTTTTGCGCCTCGTCGACGATCAGCAGGACGCGGCGTCGACGACGGTACTCCTCGATCAGAAAGTCGGTGAACGTCTGAAAGAGTGCCGCATCTTCTTTCGCCTTGTAATCGAGCCCGAACGCGAGCAGGACCCATTGCATCAATGGGCCAAAGGCACGATGGGTGTTGGAGATGAGCCCGACCGTCACATCGTCCGCGATGCGGCCAAGCAGCTGGCGGATGAGCGTCGTCTTCCCGGAGCCGACTTCTCCGGTGATCAGAATGAAACCCGAATGCTGCTCAAGTCCGTACTCGAGCAAAGTGAGCGCCATCACGTGCTGCGGCGAAGGGTAGAGAAACTGCGGGTCCGGCGTGAGCGCGAACGGTTTCTCCTTCAGGCCGTAGAATGTTTCGTACATACAAGGGTTCGGGCGGCTCTAGTAAACACCCGATCCGGGCTCGCTCGAACGATTGAGCACCGTGCCGACGATCTTTGTCGCCCGCAGAAGTTCCAGTGTGCGCACCAGATCCTCGCGCTTCGTCTTGCCCTCGCAAGCGACCACCAACCCGGCGTCCACGCTTGGAGAGAATGCAAGCGCGTCGTCGGACATGAGAACCGGCGGCAGATCGATGAGCACGATGCTGTCAGGAAAGGTCGATTTGATCTCGGCGATCAATTCTCTCGCGCGCGAACCCGACAGAAGGTCCGAGCTGTTCGCGACCGGCGCGCGCACCGGGAGAAGTGCGAGCCGCTCAAACATGTCAGGACGGCAGCAGACTTCCTTGAGGCTGCAACGACCGGCCAGGTAGTCGTCGAGTCCGTGCGCGGGCGTCAGCCCGAAGAGCGTGTGAACCGATGGATGCCGCAGATCGAGATCGACGAGCACTGCTGCCCGATCAGCGTCCAGCGCAATGCTGATAGCGAGATTGGCTGCCGTCAATGACTTGCCCTCGCCCGATGCGCCGCTGATCAGCGCCAGCGTCTGACAACCATGCTCGCGCATGCGCTGCAGAACTTGAGTGCGCAGCATTTTGTACGCTTGACGCATGCTTTCCGGGCTCGTGGCACCAAGGATTCGATTCGCTTCGAGCGTAGCTGCGTCGACCCGCACCGCGGACGGCACCGCACCGCCATTCGCCTGCGCGCTATGGCCACCGACCCGTGCGGCAGGTCCCGCGACCGCAAGCCGCGCAGGCGCAGGCGCAGGCGCAGTCACTGTGCTCGCGCCGATTTCCCGATCACGTCGTGCGAGTTCCATCGCTTTTCTTATT
>Ga0326726_10005322_pt1 | contig 11672 bp, 10 predicted proteins | sample MHFenrmetagenome_2_FD_207603 | JGI IMG/M metagenome (GOLD analysis project Ga0326726, IMG submission 207603) | Lab enriched peat soil microbial communities from Michigan Hollow, Ithaca, NY, United States - MHF15MN | ecosystem: Environmental > Terrestrial > Soil > Wetlands > Peat | place: USA...
TGAGTTCCGCATTTGCTGAACGGCGCAGGGCAATGATATTTGCATCATCGCCTGTGTCCACCAAAGTCACCTCAACGCCGTGTGCGAGCATCAGGACTGCGGCGAAGACGAACACCACGAGCGCGATGCCGCTCAACGTGAGGACCGTGGTCAGCTTGCGGGTCCAGAGACTCCGCCAGTTATAGTTCATCGGGATGCGCATAAGGTTATCCGATTGATCTGAGACCATCGACAATTTTCATGCGGACCATTCGGGAGGCCGGAAATACTGCTGCTATGATACCAGCCCCGAGCGCCACGACCACGGCGAGGATGATGGTCACTGACTCGACATTGAAAATAGGAAAGAATGTCGGAAATGCCGCCGCAAACCCTTTTGCGATGGGGAATGTCAGGAACAGTCCCAGCGCTCCGCCAACGCAGGCGATCATGAGCGACTCTCCGGCAATGAGTCCGACGATATGGCCTCCTGAAAATCCGAGTGTTCTCATCACGGCGTATTCCGTCGTACGCTCGCGAGCCGCCATCACTATCGTGTTTGCAAGAACCAGGAGAATAATACCGATGATGATATATGATACGACTTCGAGTGATGTCACGATAGCGCTGGACATCGAGACGAAACTCTGTGCGAACTCTTTTTCCGTCTCAGTTTTGGTCGGAGCGCGCGAATTCCTGTACAGATCGTCGACGCTCTTTGTCACGGCAGGCATGGCGGCGGGCCTGTCAACGGTCAGGATATACCAGCCCACCTGTCCCTCGCGGCCGGGCGATTCCTGGTGCATGCGTTCATTCAGGTAGTTCCACTGGAAAAACATCTGTGTCTCGTCTGTTGTCTGGTCCTTGCCACGATAAATCCCGCGTACGACGAATTCCCATCGGCCGGGAAAGATGTCTCCATCCATAGAAATGATATCGCCCAGTTTGAATCCTTGGTCCTGTGCCAGCTTTCTCCCTACGATGCAAGAGTTTCGTTCCTTCTTGAAGTCTGCAAGCTGTTCCGGCGGAACGATGAACTCAGGATATGTAGTAAAATACGTTTCGGGGTCCACTGCGATACGCGGAAAGAAATTCTTCCAGTCGTTGGGATCCTTGTACACTCCCCCAAACCAGTTGGCAAATGAAACGAGCGTTACATCCGGGATCTTCTGAAGCTGAAGAAGGTCCGCGTACGGCAGGGTAAAAACGAACGAAACGGAATGTCGCGTTATCATCCGGTTTTCAGCAGACGCTGCAACGCCGGCTGACCATGCCGTGACGACCGTGCGCATGAACCCAAACGACATCACGGCAATGGCAATCCCCAGAATCGTCAGGAACGTCCGCAGCTTGTGTCGAAGAGCGTTTTTCAATGCAAGTCTGAATACGAACATCGCCGTCTCTCCTTACGTGGTGAGTTCGCCCTTGTCGAGGTGCATGACCTTGTGGGCCTTTTCGGCAGCCCGGGGGTCATGGGTCACCATGACGATGGTCTTCTTGAATTCCTGATTCAACCGTCCCAGAAGATCCATGATCTCCGTCGCGGAAACCTTGTCAAGGTCCCCCGTGGGTTCATCTGCCACCAGCAGTGTGGGATCTGTTACGATGGCGCGGGCAATGGCGACGCGCTGTTCCTGGCCTCCCGAGAGCTGCTTGGGGTAGTGTTGCATCCGGTCGCCCAGTCCGACGAGCTTCAGGGCGGCTTCAACGTGTTCCTTCTTCTCTTTCTTCTTGAGATGCGTAAGGAGGAGCGGGAGTTCGACGTTTTCGAAAGCCGTAAGCACCGGCAGGAGATTGTAGAATTGGAAAATGAATCCGACATGATGGGAACGCCAGGCAGCGAGAGCGGATTCATCAAGGGTGCCGATATCTGTCCCCCCGACAACGACACGCCCTGCTGTTGGCCGGTCTATCCCTGCAATCAGGTTGAGCAGAGTCGTCTTACCCGAGCCTGAGGGACCCATGAGGGCGATGAATTCGCCCGTGGGAATCGTGAGGGAGATATTCCGCAACACGGGGATCTCGAGGCTGTCGCGATAGTAGGATTTTGAAACGTCCTCAATGCCGATGAGGGTTTCCGCCATGATGGTCTCCGTTCAGTTTCGCGATGATCTATTGTGATTTGATTCGGGTCCCGCTGCGCAGCCCTGCGGGCGGGTGGACAACGACGACGTCGCCGACGGAAATCCCCCTGGTGATCGCTACCAGAGATCCGATATTCTCGCCCGGCTGCACCTGCGTTTCGGTTGCAACCTGGTCCCGAATGACATAAACGAGTTTTTGCCCGTCCCGTTCCACCACCGCCGATGCCGGGACTGTTATTCTTGGCGGGCCGGAGGGAATCTCTCCGCCCCCGGCGTCCGACAGAAACATGACTTTCGCGCTCATCTCCGGGAGAACGCTTTCATCGCGTTCATCGAAGACGACCTTCGTCAGCACGGTCGCCTTGGCCCGATCTGCAGTCGGGACAATCTTGTGTACCTTCCCCCGGTACCGTTTCTCGGGGTAGGCATCAAGGATGATCTCGGTCGGCTGACCGACATGGACGCGCGTGATATTCGACTCCGATACGTCTGCTTCCACCTGCAGCGAACTCATATCCGCCATCGTGACCACTGCGCCCCGGGAATTTGCCGAGGAGGCAAATGGTGCAACCACTTCACCGACATCGGCATCTTTGGTGAGGACCGTGCCGTCAAACGGAGCGCGGATCCTGGTATTCTCGACCGCAACAGCCGCTGCATCGACGGCAGCGCGGGCAGAACCAATCGAGGCTTTGACCCGTTCGAAGCGCGCTTCTGCTGCATCGTACTCAGCTTGCGAGGAGAGGGAGCGATCAAGAAGTGATCGTTGCCGCTCCAGCGATCGGGCGGCGTCGGCGGAATCTGCGCGGGCCACGGCGAGATCAGCACGGGCCTTCGCCAGGGCCGCGAGGACGTCCGACTCCTCGAGACGAGCGATAATGTGACCAGACTTCACCCGATCGCCTTCTTCAACTCCCAGGTAGACCAGCCGGCCTGTTCCTTTCGATGCGACTGATGCCTTCCTCTGGGCTACCACATATCCGTTTGCCGTCAGGACCGAGTTTGCCTGGGACGGAGATGTCAGGGCAGCGGTCGCTGTCTCGAGTGGTGGCTCACCACCGCTCTTTACATACATGAACGTTGCGACGACTACGCCGATTCCGAGCCCAACGGTTAGCAGGAGCCACCACCGGCGTCGCCGCGGAGGATCCTGGGAAGCCTCCCGCTGAATTCGCAGCGAAGAGAGTTCAGGTTTGTTCTCTGTCAATGTCATAGTAGTTGGTTGCTATGGGGCTTTTCCCCGCAGTGGAAAAACGCCGGCGGCCCCAAAAGATTTTTCTGAAGAATCTATTCAGTTGAAGGAGGTTCGAGAGATTTCTGGTATGCCCACTCGATAAACGGGAGCTCAACAATCGTACGTTGTTCCAGACTGCGATGAGGCTTCTCCGAGGGGGCAAAAACAATCCCCCCCGAGCCCTTTTCCTTCGGAGCGGGCTTTTTGTATTGGGGCGAGTCAAACATCGGCTCTCCATCCTCGCGGGACACTATGAGCGTAGCTCCGTCAGGGTTGGCTTTTGAAGGCGGGAAGGAGTACACCGAATACAATCCCGTCCATATGGCAAAGATGAACCAGAATGAAACCGCGGCGGTCACGATAACGAAGAATATGAGAAGCTTCTTAAGCACGAGGGTTCTCTCCGACTGGGCCAATCCTGAGCGAAGCAATATCGCTTTTTTCTGCGGGAACTTCAACCATTGCGGGCGCCCAGGAGAGAATAAATAAACATCCCCCATCCGGCGAGAAAGAGGATGCCTCCAACAGGAGTGATTGCCCCAAGTTCCCTCAATCCGGTGAGACTCAGGGCGTAGAGACTCCCTGAAAAGACTACCGTCCCTGCAGAAAAGGCCCACCCTGCAAGGGAGAGGTGACGTAATTTCCGGGGCTCGACGATCTGCCCTGCAAAGCCGACTGCGAAGAGCCCTCCGGCGTGATACATCTGGTAGCGGATGCCCGTTTCGAAAATTGCCATGAACTCGGCGGAGAGGAGGGAACGCAAGCCGTGCGCTCCAAAGGCCCCGAGAGCTACCCCTATCGCTGCGCTCAGCGCGCCTGCAGCAAGGCACCAGCGTACTGATGTGATCGTGTGTGATCCGACCGGCCCCTCACCCACGCTTGAGATCCTCCCCGACTATTTGGGCGACGATCTGGCGGTGCCTGGGTCGATTGTCGAAATCCACCAGGACTATTTGCTGCCAGGTCCCGAGAGCGAGGGTTCCGTCGGTAATGGGAATAGTCAGAGAAGGGCCAAGGAGAGCGGCACGGACATGGGCATAACCGTTGCCGTCACCCCAGCGGCGGTCATGATCATAAGGTATGTCATCGGGTGCCATGCGCTCGATTGCGGCCTTGAGATCGGCGACAACGCCGCTCTCGAACTCAATGGTCGTCAGCGCTGCAGTTGAACCGTGAACGAACAGGGAAAGCAATCCGCTCCGTACTCCCGTTGCTGCAACCCATTCTGCGACGGCTGGGGTAATGTCCTGCACATCATTATGCCCCGGCGTTTTGAATGCGAGGGTTGTTGACTGAATAGCCGTCATGGAATATTGCATTACGATTGATTTTTTGCGCGGAAAGCGTCCCACATGGAGTAGGCAATGAGGAGTAAAAACATCGCAAGGCCGGCGACCTGGCCATAGCTCGCCTCCCACCATTGCATAAACCAGCCATTGACCCCGAGGTTGACATTGTAGGATTCAGTCAGTCGCTGATCAGCGAATTTGAGAAATGCCGTCAATACACCGAACAAAGCCCCGCCTGCGATGAATCCTGAGGCGATCAATGTGCCCCGCGAGAATCTTGCGGTGTTCAGTTTCTCATCTTTTGAACGCGTGGAGACGAACCATGCAACAAGTCCCCCGATAAGCAGCGGTGTGTTCAGTTCCTGCGGTATGTACATCCCCAGGGCAAATGCAAGGGGGGGAATCTTGATGAGGATGAGAATGAGCGCAGTGATCGCGCCGACAAGATAGAGGACCCAAGGTGCGGGCGTGTCGGACATCAGCGGCTGGATCACCGCCGCCATGGCATTTGCCTGCGGGGCGACAATGGCGTTCGGCCCCTTGAAACCGTAAACCTGATTCAGCACGAGAATGACCCCTCCGACGGTAGCTGCAGAGATCAGCGTTCCCAGGAATTTCCATGTTTCCTGTTTGCGCGGCGTCGTACCGATCCAGTATCCGATCTTGAGATCGGTCACAAACCCGCCTGCCATCGAAAGCGCGGTGCACACAACTCCTCCGATGATCAGAGCGCTGATGATCCCGCTTGTGCCTGAGAGGCCGATCTGTTTCAGGATGAATGAGGAGACGATCAACGTCATCAGCGTCATCCCCGAAATGGGGTTGGTTCCCACGATGGCAGTAGCGTTGGCTGCGACTGTCGTGAACAGGAAAGCGATCACGAGGACAATGAGCAGCCCCACGAGGGCATTCGGGATGCTGAACACAACTCCCCCATAGAAGAAGATAAACACCAGAAGAGCTGTCAGAAGTATCAACATCACATTGAACGCCATCGGGATGTCCGTCTGCGTCCGGAGGGAAAGTTCACGCGGTCCGGAGTGTGCGTGGAAGATCTCCCTGTAGGCGAGGGAGAACGCTCCTCCGATGATCTTCGACGATCGAAGAATGCCGATGATGCCCGCCATGGCGATCCCCCCGATGCCGATCTGCCTGACGTACTGCTTGAAGATTTCTTCCGCAGACATCTGTGAGATGAGCTTCGTTGCAGTGGCGCCGAAGGGGGCTGTCAGGGAAGAGCCGATGGAGTAGAAGAGTGGCACGAGGACAAACCATGAGAGAAACGACCCTGCCACGATGATCGCGGAGTATTTAAGACCGATGATGTAGCCCAGCCCGAACACCATTGCCGACACGTTGAGCCGGAAGACAATGCGGAATTTATCCGCGACCACGGCACCGAACCCCGCCATGCGTGAAGTGATGATTTCCGACCACGCCCCGAACGTGCTGAACGAAAAATCGAAAAATCCGCCGATTAGTCCTGCAGTTACCAAGACCTTTGCCTGGCTCCCACCCTGTTGGCCTGCGATAAGAATCTCCGTTGTCGCCGTTGCTTCGGGGAAGGGGAGTTTCCCGTGCATATCTTTGACGAAGTACTTGCGGAAGGGGATCAGGAACAATATTCCGAGAAACCCGCCGAGCGCCGATGCAAAAAATGCCTGATAGAAGTCTGCAGGGAGATCCAGGATATAGAGTGCCGGAATTGTGAAAATGGCACCGGCCACAATCACGCCCGAACTGGCGCCGATGGATTGAATGATGACGTTCTCGCTGATGCCGTTTTTCTTCTTTCGTAAAGCGGAGAGCCCAACTGCAAGAATAGCAATTGGAATTGCGGCTTCAAAAACCTGTCCGATCTTCAATCCGGAGTACGCTGCCGCGGCCGAAAAAAGGAGAGCCATGACGATTCCCCAGCCTACGGACCAGGGGGTTACTTCACGTGGGCTCTGGTTCGCGTCGAGTACCGGGCGATAGTCCTGACCTGGAGGGAGTTCCTTGTATGCATTTTCCGGGAGGCCTTGAATCCCGTCAGATTGCTGATCCATGAGGGTATGCTCCGTTGTCATGTGGGCCGGCCTTCAGGTCGGCAGGTTACAGCGTGTGAACCGATGGTGCGGGATGCCGAAGAGGCTGCAACCATCTTCCTGCGGTGGACACTCGCCCACCCCGGTGTACACTTTCAGGCAGTCGTCTTCTCCACCCAGAGCTGGGCGATGTTCACGACTGTTTCTACGGATTTCTCCATCCCCCAGACGGACAGCCACTCGGTAGGACCGTGGTAGTTCTGGCCACCGGTGAAAATATTTGGCGTCGGAAGTCCCTTTTCGGTCAACCGCGACCCGTCCGTCCCGCCGCGAATCGGAACCCACGATGGTTCAAGCCCCGCCCGCTTTGTGGCCTCCCACATGCACTCCAGAACTCGCTGATCGCTCCCCATGTAGTCTTTCATATTCCGGTATTGCTCACTGATCTTGAGGCTGATTTTCGCTTTCGGGTGAAGGGCCTGAACTTCTTCAATAATGGATTCGAGTTTTTTCTTCAAGACTTCGAGCCCGGGGGTGTTAAAATCGCGCAGGAGGATTTTCAACGTGCTTTTGGCTTCTTCGCCGGAGACAGTGTGCGGGTGAATGTACGGTTCGTATCCCTCGGTCTTCTCCGGTGCCACATCCTTTGGCATGCGTACAATGATGTCTCCCATCGCGCGAATGGAATTAACCATGATGTTCTTTGCACTTCCCGGATGGATGTTTCGCCCCACCACGGAGATTTCAGCAAGGTTTGCGCTGAATGTCTCTTTGTTCAGCTCGCCGGGTGTATCCCCGTCGACGGTGTAGGCAAAGTCGGCTCCGAAATCCTCAAGATTGAAATATTTCGTCCCGGCTCCTATCTCCTCGTCGGGCGTAAAGGCAATCTTGATGTCACCGTGAAGTAAACGCGGATTCTCAACGAGCGTCTGGATGGCCGTCATGATGATCGCGCAGCCCGCCTTGTCATCGGCGCCGAGCAACGTGGTCCCGTCGGAGGTAACGATTTCTTTTCCCACGTTATTCTTCAGTTCAGGATTCTCGGACTCCCGGATGACGACGGACCGGTCGCCCGGCAGTATCACATCGCCACCGTTGTAGCGAATGACCAGAGGTTTTACGCCGGTGCCGGATGCGGATGGAGAGGTGTCCACGTGCGCAACAAACCCGATTCGCGGGACCTTGTGCCGGGCAGGATGTCCGTTTGGTAGGTTGGACGGGAGTGTTGCCAGGACATAGCCATACTGATCGATTCTGGAATCGATGAGCCCGAGCCCCTTCAATTCGTTCAGCAGGAGGTTCAGGAGATCCAGTTGTTTTTGCGTGCTGGGGTACGACTCTGCGTCATCGCTTGACTGGGTATCGATTTTCGCGTATCGAATGAAGCGTTCGAGTGCAGTTTCTTTCATGATTTCCCTTTGCGGTTGGATATCACAATTCCGGTTAATTGTGGAATGCGAAGGCGCGACGGAGGAGTGTTGGTGAAGATAGCAGAAATTCCCCACAAACGCAGTAGAAAAGTCTCCTGCTGTGGTCCGGAGTGCCGATGGCATCGGGATCATGCCTGGCGAACCTTCGCTCTCGCCTCTTGCGAGGCCGCCGGGATCAACTCCCTCTCTCCCTTGACTTTTGAGTCCGTTCTTTCTACTATTTTCTGAGCGGAATATGTTCTCACACACATCAGCCCGCGTTGAGCATGCCTGATCGAATGCGAACAGCCATCGAAATGCTCACGGTGTTCGCCGGAAACCTGTTAGTGAGAGCGCATCTCTGCAGATCGCCAGTATCTCTCGTCTTTTCCTTAGCCTTTCGCAATCGTTTTATCCCCCTCGTGCACATTCGATCTCGGGAGTTTGCCGAGCAGATGTCGCAACTGTCAACGGGTTTGACAATTTGGCCGACAATGACGTATTTTCCTTGTTCCCCATTCACCATAGGCTGATCGACCATGTACGGACGTCTGTATGCCAAGACCGGTACCCTTGCCGGTAAGTCATTTGAAATAGCCATGGAAGCTGTCATCGGCCACGGACCTGAGTGCAACCTGAAAATCAAGAGCGGCGTCCTTTCGGCCAAGCACGCGCGCATATTCTTCGATCAGAAAAAGGGCTCGTATTTTCTGGAAGATTTCAAAACGCACAACGGCACCCTTCTGGATGGGAAGCCTGTGCAGGGGAAGGTAAAGCTCGAGCGAAAGCATGTCATAATTTTTGCCAACACGTTCCCCTTCATTTTTCAGGTTGAGACGGGTCAACCCACGGATCCCCTTCCTCCGCCGCCCAAAGATGTGCCGCCGGAGCCTGAAGTGCCACCGCCTCCCAGGCGAAGAATTCAGGATACGGGTGAACAGGCGCCTGTACGGGAGGGAGCAGGAGCGGCATCCACTCCAAGCCAGGTTCGGCAGAAGGAAGATGCAAATCCGTTCGGAATCAACCCGCCACCGCGTCCCGAACACACCTTCTTCGATGACGAGGGAGCAGGGGAGCCGCCCGTTCCCGAAAGTGCCGAACCTCCGAAGGTAACGCCGCCCCCGCCAAAGCCCGGGGAACCGGCTCCGACCATGCTGATCGATGATGCTCAGCTTGCGGCGTTGCTCAACCTTCCCCGGTTTGTCCTCGAGTTTCGAACGGTTCGTGGAGAAAAGCACACCGTCGATTTGAACGAGGGAGAAAACAGCGTGGGACGGGTTGCGGGGAGCACCATTGCCCTTGATGATGCATCGATCTCGCGGAATCATGCTGCGATCATCATACGTTCCGGGAAAATCATTCTCAAAGATCTTGGCAGCAAGAATGGGACGTTCGTGGGGGACAAAAAGATCGGGGATGAGGTGGAAGTGCAACCCGATACCCCACTGCGCTTTGGCCTCGTCAAGGCAACGATTCTCAAGAAATCGGAGGCCCCCGCATGAGACGCGGATCGGCGACGTTTGCCGGTCCGTTCTCTGGTCGCCTCATGAATTTCATCCTTCCCCCACATGGGGCTTCGCGCACAGCGCCAGGTGTATGCCATCTCAAGACGCGACGCCGACGCTCCTCCAGATGCCTCACTCCTTCGACCGTTCAGGTGGAGACCTTTCTCACGTGAGAAACCTCTCATTCGGAAATTTCTCGCACGTTGGAATGATCAGGTCGGAGAACCAGGATTCCTATGGAAAATTCCCCGAAGGAAACCTGGACCTCAACTATCCGGGAGGCCAGCTGTTCATAATAGCCGACGGCATGGGGGGGCAGAATGCCGGACGGGAGGCAAGCCGCCTTGCAGTGCGAACCCTTGCGGAGAAGTATTACGCTGGAGAGCGAGGGGAGGTTGTCGAGGATCTCCGTTCATCCTTTGCCGCTGCAAATGAAGCGATCTACAGGAAGAGTACATCCGGTCCGGAATATCACGGGATGGGCACCACATGTGTGGCGCTTGTGCTCAAGAACGGACATGCGTTCATCGGAAACATTGGCGACAGCCGCGTGTACGAGATCCATCAGCAGGGTATCACACAGCTGACAAACGACCACTCGAAAGTCGCGGAAATGGTGCGCCGTGGCATCATTACCAAAGAGGAGGCTAGAACGCATCCCGAACGCTCACATCTGTACCGTGCGATGGGGCCGCGCCCGTCTGCTGAAGTCGATTTCTTCGACAAGATTCCAGTTGCATCAAACCGGTGGTATCTCATGTGCACGGACGGCCTCTTCAATCATGTCGATGACGAGGAAATGCGGCGGGTCGTTTTGTCGAGCTCCCCCGATAAGGCCTGTCGCCACCTCGTTCAGATCGCCAATGAACGTGGCGGCACGGACAACATCACCGTCCAGGTTATACACGTGAATGTTTCAGGTACCACGTTCGATCCTATTGCACGGGGCAAGGAACGATTGAAGTCTATCCTCAAGGCGAAAAAGTAACCCGGCCATGGACCCGATCATCGGCAAAGTCATCGACTCGTACAAAATCCTCGAGGTCCTCGGTCGCGGAGGCATGGGGGTTGTCTACAAGGCGGTCGACACGACTCTCGACCGAGATGTTGCGGTCAAGATGATGGATGTGTTGATTGCAAGCGATCCAAACTTCCTGAAGCGTTTTCAGTCGGAAGCAAAAGCCCTTGCGAAACTCCAGAACCCGAACATTGTCTCCGTGTTCGCGCTCCGCCAGACGGAGTTCGGTGTGTGCATCATCATGGAATTTGTCAAGGGGATCACACTCGCCGATGTGCTCAGGCAACACGGTGCGCTGACCATTCCACGCGCGGTTCATATTTTCCGGCAACTCCTGACGGCGCTTGACCACGCACACAAACTGGGCGTGATTCACCGGGACATCAAGCCGGGAAATATCATGTTGGCCGAGGGGGACGTTGTCAAGGTGACGGATTTCGGCCTGGCAAAGATCCAGAAGGGAGCCGTCTCCACGATGACGATGGGCACGGCGGGGACTCTGTACTACATGTCGCCCGAACAGATCCGCGGTCTCGGGAACGTCGATCACCGTGGAGATATTTATTCAGCGGGCATGGCGTTTTATGAGAGCCTGACGGGACGGGTACCCTTTAAGGCCGACGACGCCGACTTCGTCGTGGCGCAGCTGATTGTCGAGGGGCGCATTCCTCCTCCGGATAAGATGAACCCGTCGCTCCCGAAGGACCTGGTGAAGATTGTTATGAGATCGATCGACAAGGATCCCGCAAAGCGATATCAGAGTGCGGCGGAAATGGCTTCTGCCCTCGGACACTTCGGGGGAGCCATGAGGCCCATCGACCAGAAGCTCTCCGAAGCACCGACAATCGTGGGTGCTCCCGGCCGAAGGTACCGCCCTCCCGCAAGTATTGCAAAGATCAAGAAAATGCCGTGGTATGCCATTGCCGGCATCGCAGTAGCGGTGATTGCGGTCACGTACTTCCTCCTCCGGGTTCTTGTATTTCAAGAGGAGGGGTCCCTCACGGTCAGAACCACCCCCCCGGGCGCGAAGATTTATCTTGACAATGGTCTTGTTGAGGGAATTTCTGTCGAACGACTCCCCGTCAGTGCAGGTTCGCACAGGGTGACGGTGATGTGGGGTCAATCGC
>Ga0326726_10005324_pt1 | contig 11671 bp, 11 predicted proteins | sample MHFenrmetagenome_2_FD_207603 | JGI IMG/M metagenome (GOLD analysis project Ga0326726, IMG submission 207603) | Lab enriched peat soil microbial communities from Michigan Hollow, Ithaca, NY, United States - MHF15MN | ecosystem: Environmental > Terrestrial > Soil > Wetlands > Peat | place: USA...
CCCTCGTCAGCCACCTCAGGACGCTGCGTGCAAATGATGGACCGCCGGACACGGGGATGATGCCTGCCTCCGGGCGAACTGACCAATACACAAAGCGGAAGCTCACCCAGAGGAGCACGAGCAGGGCCAGGCCGTCTCGTAAGAAGACAAATAAGGGGCTGAGCCAGATTTCCCTCCCCTCGAACGCAGCAGAAACCCAGGGGAAAAGCCCGTTCCCCCATACGATCAACACGGCAAACAAAAGCAGACTGACCGGAAGGAAGGCCACCATCGCTTCGCCTATTCTCCGGAATGGATCACCCCACTTTGCGTTCGTGATGCGATAAACGGCAGCCATCACGACACCTCCCTGTGCAATTCCCGACCAGAAAAGAAAATTAACAAAGTAGATCTGCCACGCCCGTTGATGCTCGTCGCCAAAAATCCCGATGATGAAGGCGACGAGTCCTGCACCGAGCGTGATGAGGAGCGTCCTGCGGACCCGGCGTGGCACCGAAACGGCCGGGAACACAAGTTCCGATGACAGTTCTGTCTTCATCGTTTCTGGAGGCTGCGGACGTGCGAAACGATCAACCAGCGTTCCCGCGAGGTGGTGTTTTCAAAATACGGCGGCATGATGCGAACGCCGTTGCGAATAACCGAATAGATGCAACCGTCAGGAATATTGATGTACTTTTCGGCAGTGAGGTCCGGGGGTTGCTGAAATTTCGCCGCCACAGGTCCATCGCCCTTTGCTCCTAGTCCGTGGCACGGGAGGCAATAGGTCTCAAAGAGGATGCGGCCTGTGTCTGCCGAGGCTCGTGTGAACGTGAACGGGTTTCGAAGCTTCGCAGCCTCGGCTGAATCCCGTATCACAGGTTCATAGCCAGACACACGCACAGTCCCTTCCGCCGGCGGACGTGGATCTTCGTTGTGCCGGAACGACGGTTGGGTGTACATGTCCGTTCTCAGCTGATAGTTGTTACCCGGGTTGTTCCCCGTGCATCCTCCTGCTGTGATACCCAGAACTCCAACAATCGAAATCGCGGCGACGAGTCTCATGATTTCACCTGCCGGATTTCCACAGCGCCGCTTCGTTTCAGAAGGCGTTTGAGCCGGTCGATGTCGGCCGCCCCGCATCGGACCTGAATGCCGAAGTGATCAGACGATAAGCGTTCATCATACCCCTCCACAAGATTCAATTGCGGCAGCCGCGCATTCAGGATCATGCCGAGAAATGTCGCGAGCGCTCCGAAGAGTATTGTGCAAATATATGCCACGACGGCAAACGGCGGAAGAGACACGAGCGGTTTTCCTCCGACGTGCAGCGAGTAATTCCAGAGCGGGCCGATTGTAATGCCGCAGCCGATGGCCAATCCTGTCAAACCGCCGACAAGCGTAAAGATGCGGACGGGACTGGGCTTCCGCCCGAGAACATGTTCAATCTCGTGATTCGGGACAGGTGAAAACACCTGGAACTCCTTGAAGCCTTCCGCCTGCAGGCCGCGAATTCCACCAACGAGTTCATCCAGGTGTGCGTACACGCTGAAGACAAACGGTCCCGCGGGATTCACGATTGACGATCTCCTTTCATAGGAGGTTCAAGCTGTTCCTTTACCTCCCACATGGAGACGACCGGCAGCACCTTGGAGAAGATCATGAACAGGAAGAAGAACCACGCGAAACTCCCGATCACGATCATGGTATCGGTCACCGTGGGTTTGTAGAGTCCCCACGCGGAGGGCAGGAAGTCGTGCGCAAGAGACGTTACGATAATGACGAACCGTTCCAGCCACATACCGACTTCCACGCTGAGACAGATTGCCACAAGCCACGGGATGGAAGTTCTGATTCGTCTGATCCAGAGCAACATGGGCATCAAGACGTTGGTCGTAATCAGGAGCCAGAATGCCCACGCGTAGTCTCCCACCATGCGATAGAGGAAAATCGCCTGCTCATAGCGCGCACCGCTGTACCACGCGATGAAAAACTCGATGAGGTAGGCAAATCCGACGATGAGCGCGGTGAAAATGATGAATTTCGCTAGACTCTCGAAATGGTGCATTGTAATGTACTTCTCAAGACTAAAGGCCTTCCTCATGGGAATCAGTAGGAGAACGACCATCGCCAGACCCGAATGAATCGCACCTGCGACAAAGTAGGGTGCAAAAATTGTGCTGTGCCAGCCCGGAATGATGCTCATCGCAAAATCCCAGGAAACGATGCTGTGTACGGAGATCACGAGCGGTGTTGCAAGAGCCGCCAGGAACACGTATGCCGCTGTGTAATGCCTCCATTGCAGGTCCGTCCCCTGCCACCCCTGCGAAAGAAATCCGTAGACTTTCTTCCTCCACCCGATCACTTTGTCACGCACGACTGCAAGATCCGGGAGCATTCCAACGACAAAAAACAAGCCACTGACGGTCAGGTACGTCGTAATGGCAAGAACATCCCACGCGAGCGGAGACCGGAAGTTTGGCCAGAGTCCGCCGAAATTCGGGACGGGAAGGATCCAATGAGATACCCAGACGCGGCCAAGGTGAATGAAAGGAAACAGGCCGGCCGTCATCAGACCGAAAAGCGTGACGGCTTCCGCACTGCGGTAGACGGCAGCCCGCCAGCGAACGCGAACAAGGAACAGGATCGCAGAAATGAGGGTGCCTGAATGGGCTATTCCCACCCAGTACACGAACGTCGTGATGTACATTGCCCAACCAACGGGACTGTTCTTGCCGGCCAGACCGATACCGGTTTGAATCTGGTTCCACCAGGCTGCGGCCCCCATCACCACCAGTGCGAAGAGCGTGCCAAGCAGAAGCCAGTACGACCTGCCGGCAGGCCGCAGAGACCGCATAAGGTCAATATCGGTGTCTGTGTAGTTGAGCCTGTAATCCATTTTTTGTTCGCGTCTGCGAAAATCTATGCTCCCTCATCGGTTATCCTGATCTTCTTGAGGTAAGTAACCGCCGGCCTCGTGTTCAGTTCCTCCAGCACATGATACTGCCTTGGCTCATCTCTCGACGAAAGCTTGCTTACCGCGCTTTCGGGATTCTTGAGATCACCGAATACGATTGCCTGGGCCGGGCACGTTTGCTGACACGCAGGCTTTATTTCCCCGTCCATCACGTTCCGGCGCTCCATGCGTGCATTGTTCTTGCCTTCGACGATTCGCTGGATACAGAAGGTGCATTTCTCCATGACGCCCTTGGATCTGACCGTCACGTCGGGGTTCAGTTGCCAGTTCAGCGGTTCCGGGATTTCATGCTCGAACCAGTTGAACCGCCTCACTTTGTAAGGACAGTTGTTTGCACAGTACCGCGTTCCTATGCATCTGTTATAGACCTGGCCATTCAGTCCCTCTTCCGTATGATATGCGGCATAGACGGGACAGACGGTTTCGCAGGGTGCATCTCCGCACTGCTGGCAGAGGACGGGGATAAATCCGGCTTCTTCTTCACCGGGGTGTTTGGGCTCGGACGGTCGGTCCCGGTAATACCGGTCGATACGTATCCACGCCATCTCCCTTCCGTTGACCACTTCATCTTTACCTACGACCGGAATGTTATTCTCGGCATAGCATGACGTCACGCAGGCGCCACACCCCGTGCACTTGTCCAGGTCAATCGTCATCCCCCATTGGTGCTGTGGATAGGTTTGTTCCGGATACAGCGAAGGTTCATCCGGAGTCTCCACAGAGGATCCTTTAAGAAGCGTCACAAGAGGAATCTCCTGCAGAATTTCCCGACGTTCCTGCGATTCAGATTCCTGAACAGTCGCAAATTGCAGTGTTCCGGACAGCTTCAGCAGCTCAATTTCAGTTCCCAACAGCATGAGCCCGCCCGATCCGTCCGGCGAGGCCTTTGGATCGAGGAGAGCAAACGCATTGGCTCCTACGCCGGAGGCATAACGCCCGTTCGTCGAGTGTCCCTGACCCAGGGGAATCGCAACGTAACCACTGCGAAGTCCGCGATAAACATGGGCTGGCAATTCGTATCGCCCATAGGGTGAAGTCACCTGGACACGGTCTCCCTCTGCAATACCCAATCGCGTCGCATCCTCCTGACCGATTTCCACCCATGTTCCCCAGAGTTGTCTGGTCATCGGGTCGGGGAATTCCTGCAGCCAGGGTCTGTTGGCTCCCCTCCCGTCGAAGGTGCTTATCGAAGGATACGCAAGCAACGTGAATGCATTGCCCGTTCGGGCAGGCACTTCGCCTGGTCCCTTCACTGCCGAAGCTGATAAACCGTCAACCAGCGAGACCTTCCGTGATGCAACCTTCTCCCAAACGCCGCCTCGCGCAAGTGATTCGATCCAGAATGGTTCGAAGGCGACGCCCCTCCCCAATTTCGCGTGCAATGTTTTCCACCGATCCTTGACGTAAGCATGGAACGACGGTGCCTCAAAGGAGCCGGAGGAACTGAGCTGCCTTCCCGAGGCCAGCAGGATGTCGCCAAGCATCTTCGTATCGAAAACCGGCTGCATAACCGGCTGCATCAGGCCGTGAACGCCTTCCTGCGGTTCAAAGTCTCCCCAGGACTCAAAGCGCGTGTGAGTAGGAAGGATCAGGTGGGCGAGTGCAGCGGTTTCGTCCATAAAGCTTGCGCAGCTTACGACGAACGGGACCTTTGCCATTGCAGCCGCTACTCCCGCTGCCGCCGGAACTGAGTGGGCAGGGTTGACGTCGCTGAGGACGAGCGCCGATACCTCATCACGTTCCATCGATCGCAGGAGGTTTTCTATTTCGGCATATCGGCTGAGGTTCGACAGAGTGTTCACCGGACCAAACCGAATCGACCGGCCGACGTTCCCGCACACATAATTGAGGAGATTCACCGCGACGTTAACCTGTACGCCGAACTCTCCCTGTGCGGAGCATCCTCCAGCTACCGCCAGACTGGTTTTTGATGCGGCAAATGCACGGGCGAGGTTTGTGATCTGATCAACGGGCAGGCCTGTCGGCCAGGAGATCTGATCGGGCGCAAAGCCCCTCACGAGACGGGAAATCGATTCTTTCTCCCGCGCAGAGAGCTGCGTTCCAAGATCTTCGGCGAGGATAACTTGAACAAACGCGAGGGCGAGATTCCCGAGCATGTCCGGGTGGACGTTCACCCAGCGGTCAGCATTTGCGGCGGTCATCGAGAGGCGCGGGCCGATATAGACGAACCGCACGCGCCCCTGATCCTCCCGCCCGCGTCCGGCGGAAAACTGGCGTGCATACTCCACCGGCGACACCCACGTTTCAAGAAAATCCGTCCCGAACGAATAAACCGTTCTGACTCCGCTGAAATCGAAGGTCGGAATTTCGTCCCGGCCAAACGTCCGCTTGTTCGCTTCCCTTACCGCCTCGTACGCAAAAGGTTCGTACCGGAACCGCCGGGTCGATCCAAGGGCCCCCAGCCAGTCATCGACGAGTGCATCCAGGCTCCCCGTGATGTGTTGCGAAACAAAGGCGATCTTGCTTCCTCCGCCGTTCTTCCTGATATCCTTCAGACGAGAGACAAGGTACTCGCCTGCCCCCTGCCAATCGAGCGGCTCCCATCCTCCGCCGGATTTCCTGCGCATCGGGGTCTGTATGCGATCGGGATTGTACAGGCCCTGCAGGCTCGCCTGTCCACGGGCGCACAAGGCGCCTTTGTTCACGGGGTGGAGCGCATTCCCCTCCGCCTTCGTCGCCCGGCCTTCCCTGACGCGCATCTGAACGCCGCAGCCTGCCGGACACTCGCGGCAAACGCTCGCATACCAGACAGAACGGCCGGGAATAATTTCCTCCTCCGGAATCACATACGGGAGGAGTGACTTCGGCTGCTTCGGCGTGCATCCCGGAAGGTTCGTTGCAACCGTCGCAGCGCCGACGATCTTGAGAAAATCTCTTCGCTTAAGATTCATCGTCCGGTGCAGAATCTAGATTGTCAGCCAGCCGCGTGAAGTACAGAGACCGGTTATGAAATGACATGGCAATCCCGAAGGTGGCAACGAGCCATGGCAGCAAGGTGATGACCAGATATGTGAAGGATCCCGAGCCAACCGGCCCGTTCTTTGACACAAGCGCGTCATACCAGAGATAGAGATTCATCAAACCAAGGACGGCAATGACGGCGTATTTCGCCTGCATGTACCGATGCGCCATTTTCCTGCAATGGGCACTTTGGGCGTGAGCCGGTTGCTTCAGCAGATTCGCAGAAAGATCCCACCTTGACGTTTTTTTGCGCGTGAACTGCATCTTTTCGTTTGTCATCTCCTTCACCGATGGCAGGTATAGCAGTCAACCGATGCACTGTTCTCCCGATGGCAATCTACGCAAAACGCCATGTTCGCCAGATTGATAGCAGGCTGGACCTCACGCATGTTCTGAATATCGCCGTGGCACGTCTGGCACGCCACACCGCGAGCGATGTGCGGATAGTGATTGAAGTACACGAAGTCGCCGATGACATTGACGCGCATCCATCGAATCGTCTGGCGACTTTGAAATGCTTCCCGGAGCTTGACGATTTCGGGTTTCGTTGCGGCAACCAGCTGATGACATCCCATGCAGAGTCGGACTGAAGGAATACCTGCTGCGGCACCACGACGCACTCCGCCATGGCAATACTGACAAGCCATTGTGTTGTCGCCTGCGTGGATCCTGTGGCTGAACGCTATCGGCTGCCTCGGTCCGGTTTCCGGCCGTTCGCACCCAGCGAGCAGGAGCAGTGTTCCTGCGAGCAAGAGCAGCGCCTGGTGCGCTTCGCGCGGGAAATGCCTCACGTGCATTTTCATGCGGGTTTCTTGTGGCGCACCGACTGAAGTTCGCCGGCGGTCCAGGGAGCGCGACCGGCGAGTTTTGTTCTCAGGGAATCGATCTGATCGGCGGAGACCGGACCCGCTTTATTTCCCCACGATGCTCTCACGTGGCTCAGCACGGCTGAGATTTCTTCATTCGAGAGTTTTTCGGAAAACGCGGGCATCTTGTTGTCGAACGTTGCCCCTCGCACGGCAATATCCCCCTGCAGCCCGAAAAGAACGATGCGCGCCGGCGTCTCTGGATCCTGAAGAAGCCACTCTGACCCCGCCAGGGGTGGATACTGGCCGGGGACTCCCTCCCCTGTTGCCTGGTGACACGGCTGGCAGACACCCGCGTAGACCATGTCACCGCGGGCTTCGCGCTTCATGGGCGCCATGGTTGCGGACGATGGTTGTTCAACCTCGTGCGCAACGAAACTGAAGGTCCCTCCGAACCTGCCAAGGTAGAAGCCCATTGCAAACAGAAGAAGAACGCTCGCAGTCCACACCCACCACGGAGTTGGCTCAAATCCTTCCTCCGGCTCTCCCTTCTCCCGGGAAATGATGTTCATGTGGATCCGCTGGACGTCAACATCTTCCCACGGTTCGTCGACAAAGTCCTTCTCTTGTTCCGGTCCCCTCTCAGGGGGCTGTACGCGACTTTTTGGTTTTCGCGGTGTCATCAACGGCCGCCTCTTGGCGGATAGGATACGTGTGATTGAGTGAGAGCAGGTAAGCGATGAGAGCCTTCGCTTCTTTTGTAGGGACTACCGCCGTGCCAGCCGCTGAAAGCGAATCGGGAAGCTGGAGCGCTTTCTCCCCGGGTCCCGCACTCTGCTGACGGCGAAAGAGCCACGGATAAGGAGGCATGATCGATCCGGGCGTCACCAGCCGGGGTTCATAGAGATGAAGGAGATGCCAGTCCTCGCTGGGTTGGCGGGCACCAATATTGAAGAGATCGGGACCGGTCCGCATGGTCCCCAGAAGGTGAGGTTTGTCGTACAGGTAGTCTGCGGGCACCGACGGTCGGCCCCAGAAGCGCGCCTGATCAGATCCGAAACCTTCCGCCCGGACCTGCTGGCTGTGACAATACAGACATCCCTCTCGTATGTAGATGCTACGACCGTACAATTGCACATCCGTGTACCGCTGGAGCTCCGGAGGTGGTGAAACTTTCGCCAGCATGATATCAGGGAGTCCGACGATGCCGATCCACCCCAGGGCGAATGTCGCCAGCACTCCGACAAAAAAGACGAAAGAGCGAATGAACATCATTCGGCTGCTGCCTCCTCCGCCCGGCGAAACCAGGCGGGTGCAAACCGGCGCGGACCGGCGCGATAAATGATCAACGCACAATGGTAGGCAAACACGCAGTGTCCTGCGGTCATCAGCGTGCCGCCGATTGAACGGGCCCAGAGATACGGGATCGTCGAACGCACGACGTCGACAAAGGGGATCGAAGGAGTGTTCAGCTCAAGGCCCTGCACCCAGCCCCCGATTGTCAGGGCAAGGAAGTAGATCGCGACGCCGACGGCACTCAGCCAGAAATGCATTTTGATCAGTGTCGGGTACGGCCATTCCCATTTCGCGAGGCGCGGGAGGATATAATAGATTGCGCCGAAGAGAATCATCGACACGAAGGCGTACATGCCGAGATGGGCGTGACCGATCGTATAATGCGTGAAGTGAACGACCTCCTGGATCGTCCTGGTCGCTTCAAGTGAGCCCTGAAAACTGACGGCGGTGTACGACATTGCACCAAACACAACGAAGCGCAGCGTGGGGCTGTAAGAAACGATCCTGAGGTGGCCGAGGGCGGTCATGTGGTGGTTGACCGCAACAGCGAGGACCGGCACAAACATCATCAGGCTCGCAACGATCGAAACGGAGATCGCCCACGTCGGGAGCGGCCCGCCAACCAGATGATGGAGTCCATTCCAGTTATAGAACAATGCAAAAGACCAGAAACCCAGCAGCCCGAGGTAGTAAGAGTAAATCGGACGCCCGATCACCTTCGGTATGAAATAATACGCGCCTGCGAGGCCAATGGGCGTAAACCACACGGTGATCGCATTGTGCCCATACCACCAGTTCATTGCCGCCTCTCCCACCCCCTGATAGAGGCCGGCGTTCGCAATCACATACAGGACGGGGAACCACGTCATGGAAGCGAGGATATACCAAAGGCTGACGTAGACGTGTTCCACCTGTCGCGCCACGAACGTCCGGAACATTGAGACCGCGAACAGGACGAACGCCGCCGCTATGAGAGCCGCCGCGGGGAGGGGAAACTCCAGCCATTCCATGCCTGCATCGTACCCGGCGAGAACAAGCACCGAACCGAGAAGCAAACCGAGATTCCACAGCAATGCGGAGAGATACAGCAGGCCTGCCCAGCGAATCTGTGTCCGACAGAGACGTCCCATCAGCCACACAATCATGCCGCATCCGGCCAGCGATATCCAGCCGTAGGTGACCGTATTGAGATGGACGGGCCGAAGCCGGCCAAAGGTCAGGGTCGCTTCGTTCCCCAACCATTCCGGCAGATGAAGTTTGAACGACGCCACGGCGCCGGCGAAGGACCCAATCAGCAGCCAGAGTATCCCTGAGGCAAGATAAAATACGGTGGGGCTTGCAGAGGAGTCATCGATCCCAATCCGCTGCAATTCATCGCGGAACTTCTCACCGGCTCCGGGATCCAACCGGGGCCCGGCCTGATCAGTCTGCAGTCCTCTCATCCGGATCGGGTGCTGGTTTCTTGAAGATTTGATCAGTGGGCTCGCCCAGTCGATCGGTCTTGTCAAATATCACGAAGGCCCCTTCGTTCATGTGTTTGACGGAGAACTGATGTGTGCGGAGAGCCCACAGAAAGGCGGACAGGGCGAATGCAGCGCCTGCAACGGCAACAGCCAGAATCAGAATTGCTGCGGGCAACAACGTCATGCGACGGTGCTGGTGTTCATTGAAGTGGTAAGTTCGTTCTCCGGGGAAAACCGGTAGATCTCGACAGGTCAGCCAGGCATGTGGGATGATATGTTCCGGCGTAGTGTCCGAATATCCGACTTTACCTCGAATATATCAAGCGTTGTCGAATCGAGGAGATTTGGGCCGTGTCACTCACGGACGTGGCAACACTGGAATGAAGGCGCGAGGGCTTGAGCAGCCCCCTTGATGACGAATCGATTCAGTGTGAAACTTTATTCTCCGGAACAGCTCTGATCCAGTCTCCAAAGTTAATGAGTTCTTCCATCCTGCACGACCAGACGAGTTTGTTGTCGTACACAGTGATGTCCGGGCAGCCGTCGCACATGCTGAGCGCACCGGTAGGCATAAAGTCCGCCGGCTGGATGATCATAACTGACTGCATGTGCAGCCGCGAGAAGAGTTTGCCGGGAGAAGTCACAACGTGATGGAGATATGCTGAAGCGGTTCTCGCAAGGCCGGCATCCAGCGGCGCAAGGGCAAGCATGGACTTTGCACTGCGAAGAGTCTTCGGTTGTGTATAGGCTAGGTAAGTCCCCTTCATCAGGTGGTGGAGCGACTGCGACAGTTCCATGAACTTCGGACCGGTATAGCCGTAGATTTTCTCTTTTGTCCCGATCCGAAGCGTGAGCAGCCACTTGAAATGATCCGGCCTTTCTGTGCCGTTCAGATACGCGGACGGCTGAAAGTCGGGATACTTCGACCTGATCACCTCAACGATATCGGTGGACATGATGGAGATTTTTCTCTCCTCATCGATCGCATATGCGATGGGCGTCATGTCGATTTCGTTCCCTCCGACCATATACCTATAACCCTTGTGAATCGGCGCCGCCCGGTAGGCGATGAAAACAAGGATGTGGACAATATCAATATGTTCCTGACCCCAAGCTACGATCTCCGGGACGTCCTCCAGCGTACGATCATACACGGTCGCATTGAACGCACAAGATATCCCACCCACCTCGGCGAGCATCTCTGCGTACTTCAGTCGAAGTTCGTTCAGTTCAAGCTCGGTTTTCCCCTTCATATGCGGCCTGCCCTGCCCGCTGTCAATGTGAAAGGTAAAGCCCTGAACGCCGGCCTTCTTCAGGGCCACTAGTTTTTCCTTCGTAAGGAGTTGTCCATTGGTGTTGATGATCGGCTTCTGGCCGTCCGTGGCGATCATCTCAACGATTTGTTCGATCTGCGGATGCGTCAGAGGGTCTCCTCCTGCGATAGAAACTCCGTCAGTCTTCCGCAGCCGTTTGAATGTGTTCAGTTCATTCCTCACCACCTCAAGTGACTTGTGGCTGTTCGGCTCATTTTTTCGGTAGCATCCGTCGCAATACAGATTGCAGGCGCTGGTTGGTTCAAGCCAGTTGATCGCATTGTCCGGTAGCGTCCACGGCAGCCTGTACAGATCACTGTTCTGTAGGGTTGTCGGCATTGTACTCTCCTCGTTTTGTAGGCGGAGGCCTTTTCTTTGGGCCGAAAAAGAATACGCCCGCCTTCACAAAATGTGAGAACGGGCATGGGAAGGAACACAAACCAGGAACCGCCGCGTTGACCGGGAATACTTCAACGATCCTCGCCGTCAACCATCCTGGAACAGGGGACAAACTCAACAGGAATATACGGTTTTCGACAAGGAATGCAAGAGAACTTCCCCTTTACTGAGGGAAAAACGCCTCATGAAGCGTCTCGGCAATCCGGCGAATGTCTTTGCCGTCAACAACAAAGGTTACGTTGATCTCAGACGCGCCAAGAGAGATCATGCTCACCGGAATTGCATGGTCGTCAAGGGTCGCGAAAATCCTCGTGATCATACCACGCGTCTTCTTCAGGCCTTCTCCCACAACGCAGAAGATTGCCTTTTCTTTTTCCACATCCACATCGGCGATTTGCCTGAGCTCTGCAAAGATCTCCTCGAGCCCAGAGGCGGAGTCCACCGTGAGCGAGAGACTTA